>Ga0209161_10000859_pt1 | contig 24919 bp, 19 predicted proteins | sample GraSoiAngelo_155_FD_186169 | JGI IMG/M metagenome (GOLD analysis project Ga0209161, IMG submission 186169) | Grasslands soil microbial communities from the Angelo Coastal Reserve, California, USA - 14_1009_13_30cm (SPAdes) (version 2) | ecosystem: Environmental > Terrestrial > Soil > Grasslands... | reverse complement strand
CATCGACGATCTTGCCTTCCCAAATCAACTGCAAGGGTTGGAATCCCTTGACCTTTTTATAGGTCGGGTCGCACCCTTCCCGCTGCAAGGCCTCATCGTTATCCATGACCATGGTGTCCAGCGTCAGCATCACCACGCGCATTTTCTCCCGCCGCAAGCGCCAGAGAAACAACTCCTTCAACACCCAGCGGAAGGATCCGGCATGGAAAATGGCAAAGGCGCGGAAGAACCGCTTCATGGCATGCGAAGAGGCCATTTGCTTCGCCGGCATCTCGACCACTGCCTGGTAGCCCTCCTCCCGCTGCAGCTCATCGAAATAACTCAAGTGCCGGCTCGTGCCGTCGAAGAAGAAGTACAGCACCTGCAAAAACAGGTTCCGCACCGATACCCCTTTGATGCTCTTCTTGATCCCTGCAAATTTGTGCAGCAGCAATCCTACGATTCCGACGGACTCCAGATACTTCACGAAAAACGCTAGTCCTCCGCGGCTGGTCAGCGTGTCGTCGGTCACTTCCAGCTTGTGGATCTTCGAAGTAGCTGTATCTTGCATGCGTCGATCTCCTGAAAGGTAGAGTGGAAACGGCGCGGAGACCTTAGCATGTTCAGGTAGCTTTGTAAAGCTATATGATAGATGTGGTATAAAAAAACCATGCGCAAAGAACAGCTCGAAGCTCAAATTGAAAAGGCAAAGGCGGAACTCCTGAAGCTAGGCCCCATGCGACCCGGCTCTCTATCCCAACAGTACTCTGCCTGTCAGAAGCCGGGTTGCAAGTGCGTGGATCCCGTGCACCCCCAGAAACATGGCCCCTTCTACCAGCTGAGTTACACGCACGGCGGCAAGAGCACCACCCAGTTCGTTCGTCCTCCGTTTGTTCCGGAGGTGCGCAAGCAGCTCGCCGCCTACAAGAAATTCAAAGCTCTCACCCAGCAATGGGTCACGCTGGCCCTCGAGCTTTGCAAACTCGAAATGCAAGAAGCGCGCTCGGCGGCCTCCCCATCGGAGCGTACCCCGCGGTCTTGAGCCTTCACCCAGCAAGTGAAAACGCCCGAACCCTTCCCACCTCATGTTTTCCCGCATCCGGATTGGCTCTCCCGCATTTTTTCTCATTTATGCCGCAAAGAATCGCTCAAGCTAGGTTGAATACACCCGGCTGGCTCGCCTGTTTTCGGATCGTGAGAGATGTTTCCACCGCGCGGAGGGACAGTGTTTCGACCGATTCCCAGACGTGAACGTGCGCGCTCTCGCGCCGGACCGCTGCGTTGTCGGGCCCACCCGCATCCAGCTGTTGCCGCGTTGGGGAGTACCTGCCCCCCACTCACCGGCTCCCACGCCTAATGCGTGACAGCCTCGTCCATGGACTCCAGTCCTCGATCGATAATTGCAAAGGCCTCGCGGAGTTCTTTCTCCGTGATGCAGAGCGGCGGATTTGTGAAGAAGGTATTCCAGCGTACCAACGTGTAGAGACCCTGCTCGCGGAAGAACTTTCCTAAGGCCGCCATTTCTTCGGAGCTGTCGTTGAAAGGCGCCATTGGCTCGCGCGTGCGACGATTACGCACCAACTCCACGATGCCGAAGAGGCCAATCGAGCGCACCGCGCCGACGGAAGGATGGCGGGACTCTAGGTCGCAAAGCAACAGCTTCATCACGTGGCCCATTTTTCTTGCATTTTCAAGAAGCTGGTCCTCTTCATAGACGCGGATCGTTGCCAGTGCCGCGGCGCACCCCATCGGGTGGCTGTTGTAGGTGAGCCCGCCGTAGAAGACTTTGTCTTGAAAATGCCGCGCGATGTGATGGCGCATTCCGACAGCACCCAGCGGTAGGTAGCTGCTGGTCAGCCCTTTTGCCATGGTGATCAGGTCCGGCACGACCTTCCAGTGGTCTATGGCGAACCACTCGCCGGTGCGTCCAAAGCCGGACATAATCTCGTCCGCAATCATCAGAATGCGGTGCTTGTTGCAGATTTCGCGCACGCCTTGGATGTAGCCGTCCGGCGGCACAAGGACTCCATTCGTGCCGGTAACCGGCTCCAAGATAAAAGCCGCGATCGTTTGTGGTCCTTCGAGTTGGATCACTTCTTCGATGTTAGCCAGAGCTTGCTCGACCGAATCCCAACCCCGTTCGATGCCATGATATGGATCGAAAACACGGATGACGCCCGGAACGCCGGGTTCGGTGGACCATCGTCGCGGATCGCCGGTGAGGGAGATACTTCCAGCTGTAGCGCCATGGTAAGAACGGTAACGCGCCAGGATCTTGTGGCGTCCCGTGAAAAAGCGTGCGATTTTGACGGCATTCTCATTCGCTTCCGAACCTCCATTGGTAAAAAAAAAGGTATCGATGTCCCCGGGTGTGATTTCCGCGAGTTTGGCACCCAACCGTGCTCGCGGTTCCGTGGCCATGAATGGATTGGCATACGCCAGCGTGGAGGCCTGCTGGTGGATCGCTTCGATGACCCGCGGATCGCCATGTCCTATGTTTACACTCATCAATTGGCTGTTGAAATCAATGAAGCGCTTACCCTCGGAAGTCCAGAAGTAGATACCTTTGGCTTTCGCTACCGGCAAGGGGTCGACTTTCGATTGTGCAGACCACTCATACAGAGTGTGCTTCTTTGAGAGGGCCACCATTTCTTCGCCGCTCATCGCGGGTACTACTTTTGTCGTCACGTCAAAACCTCGTCCGAAAATGTAATTTTGTTGCGAAGTCTATTACTCGCTCACAAGTTCTTGTACGGCGCGGTGCGCCTGGTCGATGGCCACGTCCGAATAGGCGGTCGCACCGGAATCGGTGTTGGCAATTGTGATTCTACCGAACTTCTTTCTCCCGACTACATTGGGGCGCTCGGCCTCGGGCCAATCCGGATCAAAGAGCGGGTTGTATTCATATCCGTATCCGTGCGGCCACCGGTTCACCGTAATCGCTTGAATGTCATCCGCCGGATCAAAACCACCCGGAGCAAGAATACGGGCGAGCTGGTCTCGCGTCTTGCGTTCGAAGTCCTCGAACGACGTGACCAATAGCTCCATGCGGCCAGCTATGTGCTGTTCGCGGGCCGGGAGCCCGACCTTGCAGGGCGTGCGGCTGAGGTGCAATAGAATTGGTTCGTTTGGTGATGTCGGGCTGTGATAGTCGCCGATGTTTATGGGCGCATTCAAACTGATGGACTCCCAGTAGCCGCCGGGTGCGCTCACACTTTGTATGCCGAGCTTTTGAAATGCAATCCAGTTCCGGATGCCCACGCTGCAATATACCAGAGGCACCTTGACCAGGTAGTGCAGCGCTTGTTTCTGCTTCTCCGGAAGTTCCGGACAAAGATACGGGATCATTACGTTCCAGCAGGCCAGCACGCATCCTTTTGCGCGGACCTTAGACACCTGTTTCCCTTGCGCGTAGGTAACTTCCACTTCGCCGGCAGAGGCGGGGCTGCCGATGTTTCTTGCGGCAACCACAGTGCTATTCAGGCGAAGCCGAATGGGAGAACTCGAGTGATCCAATCGGCCGTATTCCACCCTTGCGGTCACTACGTCCTCAACCGTGTGGCCAGGGACGGCTTCGGGTATCAGATTGCGAACGAGCAGACGCGCGATGGAAGCATTTCCGTCCGGGAAATGGTATCTGTACGAACCACCGTTTGCATAGCCTGCTGCGGAGTAGCTCATATTCGCAGCAGCGCCCCGGTCGAGGTGCATTCCCTGAAATCCCGGCAGCCCAAGGGCCCAGCAGTCCAAGGCCGGCTCGGCGTCGATTCCGACACCCCACTCCCCGTGGGTGCGTGTCTGGTAGAACGCGGCTACGCCGGGATCAGCCTTCACGACGTCCAACAAGAAGTCGCGGTAGCTGATCTTCGCAAGCCGTGCTTTCTTCTCCGCCGACGACAAACCCGGCATGTAGTCGACCTTTGATTCTTCAATCCTCACGATGTCGCGCCGAACGGCTTCGGACAGGGGCGCATCCGCGAGAAAGTCATCCCAGGAACGGGTTTTCTCGCTCTTACTGCCCCGACGACCATGTGGTTCACCGACCAAGAGTTTGTCCGAGCCGAATTTTTCTTTGTTAAAGAAAACTGCAGACTGCAATCCTAATGAGCGGTACAGCTTGTGATCGGTCGTGGTTTCGTCAAGTCTTGGCGGATCGATCCCGAGTTTTTTCAACAATCCGTCGGCCTGCGAACTATAGGGCGTCGGGCTGTCGATCAGAAACGTGCCGCCGTTACATAACTGCAACTTTCCCCCGAGGTGGAACTCGTTGCGTTTCGCGTGACCACCGAAGTCGTCATGATTTTCTAGAATGAGAATGCGGGCCGATTTCCCGACACGCTCCTGAAAGAAATGTGCCGCCGAGGGACCGCTGATACCGGCGCCCACGACGACAAGGTCGTAGACTTCTTTCGTATCGATTGGCGGAGCGGCTGTATTCCAAAACGTGCCGTCGCGGAGACTATGGGCCGTCTCGAACGAACCCGCATGACTTCCCCGCAGGCCGATCAGCTTCGGCGGGTTATAGTCCGCTTGGCTGTGTGGCTCTGTCTCGGCAGAGCTGCCGGATAAAGTGGCGCCCCCAAGTAAAGTACCGCCCACCATTACCGCCGCGCCGTTTATGAAATCGCGGCGCGTGATGGCCCGACCCATTCCCAGATACCAGTCTCGGTCATCGTTCATGAACTCGTTCCTCTATGCATCACAAACCGTTGCGTCCGTGCAGCGGAACAAACAGCAGTCGTCGCGTGGACAATCTTTCACCCTGCTGTGCTTTCTTTTTGGGAGCTGGAGAATAGTGCAGGAAAACAATCTTCCAAACGCCGCCTCGGTTGAAGAAGACGTCTGATTCCTGGTTGTCTTCCTCCGATACTTCTCCCTTCGCGCTACGCGTGCGCGCGCGAAGGATATAGCTGGCCACAGCCGTATCACCGCTGGGACCGACCTGGACGTGCAAATCCGAATAGGTGGCAGATTCTACTCGCCCCCCCACCCTGAATGAATCGTGTCCAATCCTTCTGGTAGGTAGGGAGGTCGGTGCGGCCTTCGGGTAACCACTGCGAGAAGTCCGGCGCGTAGTAAGAGAAGTATGCGGGTAGATCGTTGGCAGCGTAGGCGCCGTTAACCTTATCTTCAAGTTCGCGGATCTGTTGTTCTGGATTCCCCGGCGGCGTTTTCGCCACCAAAGTGAGCAGACCACCGGCCAACAATAGAATCACAATCAGCCTGATTTTCATGTAGCACCTCGCGCGTTTGGAATGCATGTCAAGGACCGAACCAAATCGTGCCACTCGAACTTCCGAACAAGACTTGCTCAAGACTCGTACACCCATTTTCCGCCCGTCATGGTGCGTTCGATGGGAATGTCAACCAACTTCGATGGATCCTCACGGAAAGGATCGCGCCCGAGTACAACAAGATCGGCTAGCTTTCCCGGCTCAATCGAACCCTTGAGCCTCTCTTCGTAGGAGGCGTGCGCGCCGTTGATGGTTCCCACCCGGATCGCCTCCTCTACGGAAATTCGCTGCGAAGCGCCCCAGACGTTGCCGTCCATGTCGGTACGGGTGACTTCGGATTGCAGAGCCATCATGGGAGGAAACTCACCCGGTGGATAGTCCGAGGCTTGGGTGGGCCGCAAGCCCGCGTCCAGAAAAGTCCGCAGAGCGAACATGTGCTCCAGACGCTCCTTGCCGTAATACCGCATTTTTTCTCCGTGGTAGTAGACATACGTCGAGAAAGGCGTGGGAATGACACTCAATGCTTGCATGCGTTTAATGATCGAATCCGTGATCAGCGTGCAATGCTCGATGCGGAAGCGTGGATCCTTGCGAGGGATCTCGCTGTTCAAGCGTTCGTATACGTTCAAGACTCTTTCGATCGCGACATCACCGTTCGCATGCGTCCCGAGTTGCCAACCCGCGGCGTAGGCTTTTCGTCCGTTTTCATACAATTCCTCTTCACTTGCAGAAAACGTTCCATAGTCATCTTTAGAACCAATGTAGGGTTGCGAAAGCCTTGCGGTGCGCCCTGAAACCGCACCGTCAGCGACCTGCTTCATTCCTCCAACGCGCACCCATTCGCTGCCGAATCCTGTGCGGACGCCCGATTCAAGCATCTTGTCGATGCTTCCGGCGTTGATAAAACAATAGACGCGCATTCCCAGATCACCGGAATCGTGGGCGTCTTGATACGCCTGAAGATCCAGTGGACCTCCCAGAGCATCGCCCACGGAGGTGATTCCAGTCTGGGTCATCGCTTTGGAAATGAACTTCACACCTTCGCGGTAGTCGTTCCGTGTGAAGCTCGAAGGGATGAGCTTTTGAAGCGACGCGCCCGCGCGCTCAATGATCCGGCCGGTGAGATGTCCCGAGGAATCTCGGTCATATTTTCCGCCAGGCGGGTCCGTTATGTTGTCATCGATGCCCGCCAACTTGAGCGCCATTGAGTTTACAAACCTTTCGTGACCTCCCCGATGCGTAACCAGTACGGGATGATCCGGCACGGCTTCATCCAGGTCTTTGAAGAGAAGCTTTCGTCCTTCCGACGTTTTCGTGTCGTCGTACTTGAAACCGAGGACCCATTGTCCTGGAGCGGTCTTGGCTGCCCGTTCGCGAAGCGCCTGCTGAATCGCCTTGATGGAACGGAGATCGCAATCCACGTTTCGCAGGTGCGAGCGGCCGGAGGAGGCAGGGTGCGCGTGGGCATCAATGAATCCTGGTAAAACGGTTTTTCCGACCAAGTCGAGTTTCCGGCTTCGGGAACTTGCCAGATGAAGAACCTCGTCGTCCGAACCCACGGCCAGGAAGCGACCGTCGCTGATCGCGACCGCTTGGGCCCGGGGATTGTGGGGGTCGACAGTCCAAAAATTTCCGTTGTGGAGAACTAGGTCAGGCTCCACGCGTTCCAACGGCAGAAGGGTGAAAGCCCCAAGTGTTACCAGGAAACTGCGACGCGATGTTTCTATCATGCTCACTCTCCGTTTCCGTTGGTGAACCATTCTGAATCGTCGCATGCCTGCTTTGTGTTTCCGGCCATTTTCTTCTTGTAAATTTGTATATTTCTAGTAAGGTTCTCGGCGCGTGGATTGTGTTGCATACCGTGTGATGTCACGGGAACCGTCCTTAAAGGGAAGGCCAGCTATCCGCAGGCCGTGATTTTGTCCTTCGCAAGCGGACTGAGGGCTATTTCGCTTGCGTACCGCGCGAGGCGCGGAACCCGGGAGCAAAGTTTAACGGGTATGACTCTGAAGGTTTGCACGTCGACAATATCACTCCAAGAAGCGGTACGCTATTCCGCACCTTTCGGAATGTCAAGCGAAAACAGCTTTTCGGGAGTCTGAGGGAATCGTTTGGCTTGAAGAGTTAGGAACAACTTGGCATCCATCGGAGGTGCCCGTGCGGCGACTCGGTGCAGCACGCTTTGTGATTTTCTCCTGTTCATTTTCCGCTGATGCGCAAGATTGTTCCTACGGACGATCCATGGCCACTACGGACCGGGGAATTGTCGCAACGAGTCACGTCCTCGCTTCACAGGCCGGAGCGCAGGTCTTGCGACACGCCGTACCTAGCGGTAGTGGATAAAGAGGGGAATATCGCTTCGATGATCCAGAGTAACTACGATTACTTCGGTTCAGGGGTGGTGGTTAGTGGCATGGGTTTCCCGTTGCGCAATCGCGGAAAATTGTTCGTCTTGGACGCCAACGATCCAGACGCACTGGCCCCACGCGAGCGCCCTTTCCACACTATTATTCCCACATTCATGGAACGCGGAGATATTCACGTCGGCTTTGGCATCATGGGCGGTTCGAATCAACCACTGCCGCACGCCCAATTCGTTTCCAATTTCGCCGACTATGGGAGGAACATCCAAGCCCCATGGGAGGCTCCCCGATTCACCATCCCGGATACGGGCACGCGCGCCATCGGTTGCGACATCCTTGTGGAGTGGCGCGTCGCTCGGGACGTTTTTGAAACAGCTTCGACAAAAAGGCCATCAAATGAGAGTTCGCATGCCCTCTGCGATGAGAAGGGGACAAGCTGTACTTCACGACTTTGAAGCGTCGAATTGACTTTGGTGCATCCGATCCTCGCGGATGGTTCAGCCGAACCTGAACCGATTCCGTAGGAACGGACTGCTCCTTAGTAGGAGGCAATCCATGTGTCACAGTAACAATAACTTTTCCGCAGCAGCTTTGGCCTCGGTGCTCGCGTTTTTCGGACTCGCCGCTTGCACGCGTACGTCGCCCAGTCGCCTGGAGGCGTCGCAATCGCAAGCGTCTGGAGTGGTCTCTGCTATCGGGATCGACGCGACCGAGGCGCAGATCCAGCAGGCGGTCGCGAACGTTCGAGTTGGACGAAAACTCACACCCAAACAGTGGCCAAATGGTTCACTGGTAGCAGTGTGCTTGTCTTTCGATGTCGACAACGAAGCGCTTTGGAGAGAGCGCCCGCTACCTGTTCCTCTGTCAGAAGGAGAATACGGCGCCACCACCGGCCTGCCGCGTATCCTCGCGCTTCTCGACCGGCAGCAAGTGCCGGCTTCCTTTTACATCCCCGCCATGAGTGCCATGCTGCATCAGCAAATGATTCCAGAGATCACCAGGAGTGGACGCCATGAGATCGGAGTCCATGGCTGGGTGCATGAGAGTTACCCACAGGTCAATGATGCCGTCAAAGAGCAGCAATTACTAACCCAGTCCGTCGATTATCTGACGAAAGCAGTAGGTAAGCGCCCTGTTGGGTTTCGTGCCCCAAGTTGGGAGTACAGCACGCATACGCTGGAGCAAGTCCAGAGGGCTGGCTTTCTGTATGACTCCAGTTTCATGGGCATGGACGAGCCCTACGATCTAGTATCCAACGGCAGGTCGACTGGTTTGCTTGAACTGCCCATCAACTGGATCGCCGATGACTATCCATACTATGAACCCAAAGCGGCGGGCTCCCTGCCCTCTCCTGATGCGGTGTTCCGCGTTTACAAAGCCGAATTCGACGGCGCCCTCCAGGAACGCGGGCTGTTCATTCTGACGATGCATCCGCACATCACCGGGCACCGCTCCCGAATTGCGCCGCTCGAGAAGCTGATCACCTACATGAAATCCAAGCCCGGCGTGTGGTTTGCGACTCTCGAGCAGATTGCAACTTACGTGAAGAAGTCGGGTGAAGGTCAATAGGGACCAAGAGGAAGATCATCACCATTCAACTCGATCCGGAACCATGAGAAGCTTCGCCGCAACGAGGTCCGGGTCCCACAAACTGATTTGCCAAGTTGCCCACAAACTTTCCGCTTGACAGCCACTCGCTCTTTACATAACTTTGCATAACTATAGTAGGGTTATGCCCCGTGAGTGGGCAGGTCCTGAACGGTGCAGACTTGAGGATGGCCGGGGTAGGCCGATTCCAATGGACGCCGCGCTGCTTGAGTTCTGCTGTTCGGTGGACAAGTTCGCGAGCGCCATCACTGCGCTCTCTTACACTGTTCCTTCTGGACCGCCTCTTGAATCTTCCGTTTCCGCCAAGAGACACACAGTTGTGACTCCGATCCTTCCGCAATGATTCAATTTAGAGGAGACTTCACATGAGGCACTGGAAGGTATTTTTGGCATCGGCCCTGATTCTGGGCTTCGCTGACTGCGTGCCCGCGCAGACCGGGCTGACCTCCCTGCGAGGTACTGTCACCGATCCGGCGGGAGCCCTGGTGCCCGGAGCCCAAGCGGAGCTCAAGAATAATGCGACTGGTTTCCACGCAACCACCAAGACCGACTCGAATGGAGCGTATGAATTTCCGCAGATTGCTCCCGGCCGGTTCACCATCACGGTAACCATGACAGGCTTTGCTGCCCAGTCTAAACAAGCGGAACTCCTCGTCAGCCAGCCTGCGACCATCAATTTCATCCTCTCGATTCAAGAATCCAAGAGCGTTGTTGAGGTGACCAGCGAAGCACAGACGATCAACGCCACCGATGCGAGCATCGGAAATTCTGTCAGCAACGCGACCGTCGAGTCGCTACCCATGGAAGGACGAAATGTTCCCGATTTGCTGAGCCTCCAGCCGGGTGTGCTCTACCTCGGTCAGAAATTTAACAACATCAGCAGTTCCAACCGCGACACGGATAGCCGCAGTGGAGCGGTCGCAGGGGCGCGCTCAGACCAGTCGAATGTCACCCTGGATGGAATCGATAACAACGACCAGAGACAGGGTTATGCTTTCACGGGGGTTTTGCGCTCTACACTCGATTCCCTCCAGGAGTTCCGGGTAACGACGTCCGATGCCAACGCCGATAATGGGCGATCCTCAGGCGCACAGGTCGTGTTAGTGACCAAAAGCGGCACTAACCAACTTCACGGGAGTGCGTACGAGTACAACCGGACCAATTTCGGGCATGCCAATGATTTCTTCAACAAGACAGCACAATTGCAAGCTGGACTGCCGAACAAGGCTCCGGCCCTCATCCGTAACACGTTCGGGGCATCTCTTGGCGGCCCCATCAAGAAGGACAAGCTGTTCTTCTTCCTCAACTACGAAGGCCAGCGAACCGCCGAGAACAAGCAGGTGACGCAAACCGTTCCGACGCAGTCATTGCGAGATGGCAATCTCAAATATCTTGATACCAATGGGAAGGTCGTCACTCTCTGCAGCAGTGCTTCGATTTCGAAAAATGCATGTCCGAATGCCAGCCCCAAGGATGACTTGGCTTCTATGGATCCGAATTGCCAAGCAGCAGGGACGTGTCCATGGGGGGCCGGCGCGAATCCTAACTCCCTCACCACTTTCAGCGCCTATCCTTTACCGAACACCTTTGGCGGTGACGGGCTCAACACAGGAGGCTTCACCTTCTCCGCCCCAAACCCAATAACGTTGAATACATATCTCGCGAAGGTTGACTACGAACTTTCGAGTCACATGCATCTATTCGTGCGTGGCATTCAGCAGGGCGACCGAATTTCGGGTGCCCCACAGTTTGCCGGGGACCCTCCGAGCTCAGAGATTACGGACACTTCGAAAGGCATCGCCGCGGGGTACCTTTGGACCATTGGAAATAATCGGATCAATAATTTTCGTTACGGCTACATTCGGCAGGGATTGAACGTCACCGGTGCTGGAACTGCCTCTTTCTCCGATTTTGCTGGACTTAGTCCGCTAACAGGAGAGAGTCGAAGCACTCTTCTGAACGTGCCCGTGCACAACGTTGCTGAAGACTTAACCTGGATGAAGGGCAAGCACACCCTGCAATTTGGTGCGAATTGGCGCCTCATTCACAACAACACTTCATCCAATGCGATCTCTTTCGATTCCGCCGCGAGCGGGGCGGGCAATATTAGTCAAGCGGCGATTGCCGGGACGGGGCAGAGTTTTGATCCTGCGGCGTTCGGTTATCCGACCGTGTCCGGGGGCTTCGGCACCAGCTATGATAATGCTGTAACGGCGATCGCCGGCCTTTTGTCAACCATTAACGCCAACAACAACTATCAGGTCTCGCGCGATGGCACACAGGCCACGCTGGTGCCGGTCGGGACTGTGATCCCTCGTCAATTCAAGGCGAACGAATTTGAATGGTATGCAATGGATTCGTATCGTTTGCGGCCAAACGTGACGGTCACTTTCGGCTTGCGGCACAGCTTGCTGCAAACGCCCTACGAAATGAATGGCCAGCAGGTCGCGCCCACGATTGACCTGCACCAATGGTTTGAGAATCGGGCCATCGCCGCAAAGCAGGGTCTTGGCAACCAGCCCGAGTTTTCATTCGCGCCTTCCGGTCAGGGTCGGGGCGGCAAACCCTACTGGCCCATAAACAAGGACAACTTCGCTCCGCGTTTGTCGGTTGCCTTTTCCCCTGGGTTTAATGACGGTCTCTTAAAGGCCATATTCGGGGGTCCAGGCAAGAGCTCCATTCGAGCCGGCATCGGGATGTATTACGACCATTTCGGCGAAGGTATTGTAGACGGCTTCAGCCAATTCGGCTCCTTCGGATTGACCAGCACTCAAGCAGCGCCGTCAAACATCCTCACCCCTGACAACGCGCCGCGTTATACGTCCAGGACGACTGTGCCGGTCAATGTCTTGGCTCCCCCGGCAGTGAGCGTCAGCTATCCGGCAACTCCTCCGGACGACCCGAATGGTGCAGGATTTACTTTCAATTCCAACGGAATCGATGGCCGTCTCAAGACGCCTTACTCCATCGCCATGGATTTGTCGGTTCAACGCCAACTTCCGGGTGGGTTCACGTTTGAAGGCGCCTACGTGGGGAGGCTGGGGCGTCACCTGCTGCAGCAGCTCGATCTGGCTGCGGCGACAGATCTTGTGGACCCGAAGTCGGGCATGGATTACTACACGGCCGCCACGCTCATGACGAAATTCGCCTTGGCGCACGGCGAAGACCCGAGTGCGGTGATTGCGCCGATTCCGTTCTTTGAGGATCTGTTCCCGTCGGCCGCCGCTGGAGGTTTCAGCGCCACGCAAAACATTTACACGGGATCCGGCGGGAGCTCGGCGTGCCCTATTTCATTTTCGGGATTCAGATGGGCGAACCGGCCAGGCCGGGAAATCGGCGCCCCATTCCGGTTGGGCCTGTTGGACACGACGTTGGCCCATGGCGGCGTCAGCCCGGTCTGCGCCCTTCTCCCAGCGGTGCCGTTCTGGGATCCCCAATTCTCTTCGCTCATGGCTTGGTCCTCCATCGGAATCAGCAGCTATCACGCGGCCCAGTTCATTTTGCGTCACCCAATGGCTCACGGTTTGCTTATGGACTTCAGTTATACCTTTGGGAAATCGATGGATATGGGATCGGATGCAGAGCGGACCAACTCACAAGGAACGACTTCCACGACGTCAAGCGGCCTTGGGCCGGGAAGCACAACACGGAGTTTTATTGCCAATCCGTGGAACCCCAGACTGAATTACGCACCATCGGATTTCGATATCCGCCACGCAATTACCACCACTTGGGTTTACCAATTACCCTTCGGGCGCGGCCAGCTGCTGGGCAGCAAAGCCAGCACCGGGCTCGATGCTGTTATCGGAGGATGGCAATTGTCGGGTCTTGGGCGGTGGACGAGCGCTTTGCCTTTCAGCGTGGTCGACACGCGTGGTTTCACAAACAATTTTCTTTTCAACGACTTCATGGTGAAGACGGCTCCAGTTAAATCCGGCCTCTTCCACGATCCTTCGACGGGTGCGCCCATCGCTTTTTCTGATCCCGCAGCAGTTGTAGCCGGGGTCTCGATCACAACGGGTGTTCCAGCGACCCTCACTCCCCTGCGCTTTGCGTTTCCTGGCGAGGCCGGAACCCGCAACGCTTTCCGGGGTCAGGGCTTCTTCGGGATAGACGCCAGCTTGGCAAAATCCTGGAAGGTCACTGAACGCATGAATCTGAAATTTGCCTGGGATGTCTTCAACATCACCAATTCTGTGCGTTTCGACACCAATTCGATTGACAACGGTTCCGACGACGGCGGTTTTGGCTTGTATAGCGGCACGCTGACAAACCCGCGCGTTCAGCAATTCTCGTTACGGCTGACGTTCTGATCGAAATAGAAATCTTCAACGGCCGCCGAGCATCTCTCGTGCCGGGCGGAGCCACTCGAACAGGGAGAGGCAAATTCCGATTTGGTCCGCCTAAGAATGGATCAGAACGTCGGCGGTGTGTTGACCCAGATTATGACGACTTCCTTTTTGCCCGGGTTATACCATCGATGGCCGCGATTGCTTTCGAACCAAAAACTCTCGTTCTCATGAAGGACATAACATTCCGCTTCGTCGAGCCAGATTTCCAGTTCACCTTTCAGCATGTAGATCCAGTCTTCACCCTGGTGCGTATAGGCTCCGTCGCTCCCGGTTGCAGGCGGAACTCGCATCAGCATCGTCTCGAGCATCTTCGTCCCCGTGGAAAGAAGCTCCATGCGAACTCCCGATTGCGTCTGAATCGACTGGCGTTTGCCAGGGCGGACAATGCGGTCGGGCTGTTTCGGAACGTCATAGAGCTCCAAGACAGTCGTGCCATAGGCACCAGCCAATCGCGAAAGGGTCGAGACGGAAGGCTTGGCATGGGAAAGTTCGACGGAGCTCAGGAACCCTGCAGAAACTCCTGCGTGTTCTGCGGCTTCTGCCAAACTCAGGCCCTGCCTTTTGCGCAATCTTCGCAGCTTGGGTCCGAAATCGGGGACTTTACGGCCATCGGTACTCGCTTTGACGGGCAGACTTTGGGCCATGGCCTCTTTGATTCCAGGAACGTTGAGTCTTTTGACGTCATGGAGGTACTTGATCCGCTTTAGGACCTCAAGGAGTTCGGGGGTGTACAACCGAAAGCGGCCCGAACTGCGCGCCGGGGTCACAAGTCCAACGCTTTCCCAGAGTCGCAGAGTGGAGGGGCTCATGCCGAGAATCCGCGCGGTTTGTCCGACGGTAAGGAAGCGGAGGTGTTGTTTATCGTCGTGCCGCGCAATCGTCTTTTTCTTCATGGAATTGTCGTCCGGATTTTGGCGACATCGCCTCGATCCGTTCACTCGCCCTGACTCGTGTGCCTTGATGTTACCAATCTTGTGGATTTTTCAACAAGTACGAGCGTTTTTGAACGCGCAAGTGCAGATTGAAATTGTTTGCAACCTCGGAAATTTGGAATTGAGAGAGGTGTCAGATGAAGTCTTATAAGTATCTCGCAGCGGCTGGACTCATCGTGACATTGTCCCTGATCGCCACACTCGCTGTGGCTGACGAGGCAGTGGAGCATCTTGTATAACGACAGAATCTTCACCGCAGAACCCGACCATCCCTACGCCGAAGCCGTGGCTATCCGAAACGACAAAATCGTTGCGGTCGTGTGGATGTTGAGAAGGCGGTCGGCAAAGCAGAGCTCAAGGACGGCAATATTCATCCCTGACAACTCCCATCTCCGATTGCCGCCGTGACGAAAAACATGCATACCAGCTTGTGGAAGCGCGCGGGCTCTTAAGACTAGGCGCCAGAATTCATGCAGTACATTGGTTTCACGCAGTGGAGAACCTCGTCTTCCCGGGAATATATGACCGTTCGGAATTGATTCGCCCGCGCATTGACCGGTATAAAGTTTTGCGGGTTCCAGGTTGTTTCGAAGTTGGCGACATCCATCCTGAATTCGTCTGCCACTGGCCAAGGGGGAATTTTTGCCATAGCAGGAGCCTTTTCTCTCAGGTGCGCCATCGAGGAGTTGAAAGATTCACAAAAATTCGATTTACTCGTCGAAAGAGGAGAACCTGATGCGAACCCAACAGCTGGTGCGTATGCTCGTAGTTGCGGTATTCGGGTTGATCAACCTGAGAGTTGCGGGGGCACAACTTCCCACTGATGTTCGAAAACAAATGTGGAGCGCCCAATGGATCACCTCCCCGGAGGGCCCACAACGTGACCAATCTGTATTGCACTTTCGGAAGTTCATTGAGCTTGCGCAACAGCCGGAGCACTTTACCTTGCACGTGAGCGCGGACAATCAATTCATTCTGTATGTTAATCAGCAGCTCGTGGGCCTTGGCCCATCGCGAAGCGATTTGGGCCATTGGAGATATCAGACCTATGACATCGCGCCGTTCCTGCGTCCGGGCAGAAATGTCTTGGCCGCCGCAGTCTGGAATTTTGGCATGCTTACTCCGCTGGCCCAGGTCAGCGATCGTACCGGTTTTCTTCTTCACGGAGAAGGCGAAGTGGAGCGGATAGCCGACACTGATCCAACGTGGGAAGTGGAAGAAGAGAATGGCGTTACGATACTGCCCACGCCAGAGGCGCTCCGAAGGCACTATTATGTTGCCGAGCCCGCGGAGCGCATCGATGGAACCGTGTTCAACTGGGGTTGGGCCACGGCCGAGTCCGGCACCGGTGGGCGTTGGAAAAAGGCGTGGCCGATTGGGTATGCCACTCCGGTTGGTGCAGTGTTGCAAGAAAACAACTGGCAGCTTGTGTCAGACCCGCTGCCTCCCATGGAGATGACATTGACTTCGGCCGGACGCGTTGTAAGGTCGACAGGCATCGACATCCCCACCGGTTTTCCAGCGAATGCATTTACCGTGCCAGCTCATTCAAAGGCTACGGTTTTGATCGATAACTCGCATCTGACCACAGCATATCCCGAGTTGACTGTGAGTAGTGGTCGCGGAGCCACCGTTCGCCTCACCTACGCCGAAGCCTTGATCGACGATCATGGTAAGAAGGGCAACCGTAACGAAATCTTCGGCAAGCAAATCCAAGGAATTTTTGACGAGTTCCTCACGGATGGCGCGAGGAATCGCACTTTCATGCCGTTGGGCTGGAAAACATGGCGTTACTTGCAACTTGATATCGAGACTGGCGATCAACCCCTGGAAGTAGAGAAACTCCGGACCTGGTTTACCGCCTATCCGTTTGAACAACGCGGACACTTTGAGTCAGACGACGATTCGCTGAATCCGATTTGGGAGATCGGTTGGCGAACTGCCCGCCTGGACGCACACGACACCTATATGGACACACCTTACTACGAGCGAATGCAGTACGTTGGGGACACTCGAATTCAGGCCCTGATTTCTTATACCGTGGGCGGTGATGACCGGCTGCCGCGCCAAGCCATTCAAGCCTTCGGTGATTCCCGCATTCCAGAGGGCATCACTCGTAGTCGGTATCCCTCGTCCATGAGGCAAATCATTCCGACTTTCTCATTGCTGTGGGTCGGCATGGTGCACGATTTCTGGATGTACCGCTCTGATCCTGACTTCGTTCGCGCACAGCTTGCCGGCACGCGGTCCGTTCTGGATTGGTTCCTACAACGCCAACAGGCAGACGGCCTGCTGATGAAGATTCCCTGGTGGCCCTTCGTAGATTGGGGTACGGATTTCGACTTTGGCGTGCCGCCGCACGATGACGATGGTGGATCTTCCGTTATGACGCTGCAATTTATCGAGGCGTTGTGTTATGCGGCGGAGATTGAATTTGCGTTAGGCGACAAGATCAGGGCCGGACTCTATCGCAGCGCCGCGGAGCGCGCTTCGCAGGCGGTATACAAGCTTTGCTGGAATCAGCACTATGGTTTGCTGGCAGATACGCCCGCACAAAAACATTACAGCCAGCACGCGAACATTCTCGGCGTCTGGCTCGACGTGATTCCCCGCGAGCAGGAGAAGGATGTGCTTACGAAAATCCTTTCGGTGAGTGACGGATACACGGCAACCGGACCCGTGCCGCCTCTCACCAAAGCCACTTATTATTTCCGTTTCTATCTCGCACGCGCGCTTGACCATGTGGGGATGGGAAACCAGTACCTGCAATTGCTTGGGCCATGGCGGGCGATGGTATCGCTAGGCTTGACAACGTGGGCTGAGCAGCCGGAACCCACGCGCTCAGACTCACATGCCTGGAGCGCGCATCCGAACTATGATTTCCTGACCATCGTGGCTGGCATTCGTCCAAGAACACCTGGTTTCGCGACGGTCCTGGTTGCGCCTCATCTAGGATCACTCAAACATCTTTCGGCTGCGGTCGCGAATCCAAAAGGAATGATAGAAGCCGAATATACAGTTGAACATTCTCGCGTTAAAGCAATCATCACTTTACCGGCCGACGTTTCCGGCGAGCTGCTATGGAACGGCAAGACTTCAAGCCTTCATGCAGGCAAACAGGAGTTGCAACTGCCATTGGAGTAAGCATCTATCCTGGCCAACACGCTTCAGCAAGGAGTACGAAATTGTGTGTGACGACAGAGGAGGCGAAGTAGTTCGCGGATATCTACAGCGCTCATATTGTATCGCCGATCGTCGAAGGACCAGAGATCTGGCTGCGGCGCATCGCGAAACTCGATAATGAATAGCAGAAGATCCAGCCCCAGCTTCAGGTGATTCTTATTTTGTCGGACCAAGCTAGGCCCGTTACGGGGCAGACTCTTTCCGTGGATCGATTCCGCGATATTCCCGCCCTGAAGCCCGTGGTCCGCAGCTAAGCGGCTACGGCAGCGTTGTTCGCTCCACCCGCACAGTCCAGAATGATGCGGGCGCGAAAGGCCAGGGATCGCGAACTCCCTGGTGGCCGTAGCAGTTGCCGCAAGGTTATCTCCTGCTCTGGACTGACAACGAGCTCGTGTTTCGGAGGAGTCCTCGTGGTTTCGACATTATCCACGAAAACCCCTTTACGCCATTTGCACAAGCCGTTTATGACTCCTCAGACTGGTTGGGCATTTCCTAACTCCAGAGGCGGTCCCAGGAGCGTTCGTTGTCCCACTGCGGAGTGGGTTCGAAATAGCCGGTGCCGGGCGCCAGGTGCTGGCGAACTACGTTTTCGTTTAGGGTTACGCCGAGGCCGGGCCGGTCTGGTACTTCGATCCAGCCACGATTGACGATTGGCGTTTTGGCTCCTTCTTGCACAATGGATGACCACCAGGGCACGTCGAGGGAGTGGTGTTCGAGGGCCAAGAAATTCTGCGTGGCTGCGGCGCAGTGCACGTTCGCCATGCAGCAGACCGGCGTCCCAGCAAAGTGCAGAGCCATCGGCACGCCGTATTCTTGGGCCATGTCTCCGATTTTGTGAGTTTCCAGGATGCCTCCAGCGGTGGCGAGGTCCGGCTGAATCTTGCTTACCGCGTGCTTCTCACACAGCACCTGAAACGGTTCCTTCAAATAAATATCTTCGCCAGTGAGAATGGGGGTGGGGCTCTGTTCAGAAATTTGCTTGAGCAGGTCAGTATAATTCCAGGGAATGACATCTTCGATCCACGACAAGTTGTATTTTTCATAGGCCTTGCCCAATCGGATGATGGACTTCACGCCAAGATGCCCGAGGTGGTCCATGGAAAGGGGAATTTCCATTCCGACGGCTTCGCGCACGGCGGCGACATATTGCTCGAGCATGGTTATGCCTTTGTCGGTGACTTCCATTCCGAGCAGAGGATGAGGCAGCTGATTCGCTTCCCATTGATTTAGGTCTGTAGGATTGGTGACCGTACCGGGAGTGCCTGCAACCATTTCGACTCCCAAATCCATCTTGAGCCAGGTGAGGCCCATGCCTTCCTTTCGCTCCTTCATCCGCTGCGCGTAGACCTTGGGATCGTCAGATTCCGTGGTGTCTGCATAGAGCCGGATCTTGTCGCGGAATTTGCCGCCTCCCAGCAGCGCGTAGACAGGTGCGTTGTAAACCTTTCCGGCGATGTCCCACAGCGCCATTTCGATGGCGCAGACGCCACCGCCTTGCCGGGCATGTCCACCAAACTGTTTGATCTTGCGGAAAATTTTGTCAAGTTTCAGCGGGTCTTCACCGAGAATGCGGCTTTTCAGGAACAATGCATAGGTCGCGCTTGCTCCGTCCCGGACTTCGCCGAGGCCGTAAACACCCTGGTCGGTATCGATGCGAATAAGGGGACAAGGACTTGGGCCGGGTTTCACAACAGTCGCAACGCGAAGATCTGTGATCTTCAGCTTGGACGGGCCCGAGTTGGTATTGACGGACCTGGGAAAGGCTTCCGTCCGCTCCCCCGCCAACACCAAACCGCCCAGCGCCATTGCTGAGGTTTTCAGCGCTGCGCGACGATCGAACGTGTTTCCGCCGTTGTTTTCCATGGCGCGGTGTCCTTTTCAATCCGTGGAGGTTTTTGCTTTTGTCTTATCGGCTTGGCTACCGAACCGCATCATCTCAGAGAATATACGCCCAAAACAAGAATTGCCGTTTGACAAATCGTCATTCTTTTGAGAGTTTCGGGCACAACGAAAGATTGCCGCCTGCTGGCACGAGTGATAGTACTCGTCTTGTTTGTCGAGTCGTGGTCTTTCTACGTTTGGAGGTAATTTTTTATGAAGACCGTGCATGACTCCTGCACTCGAATAGTGATTTCAGCAGTTCTTGGACTGTGCGCAATGGTCCTGCTGACGCCCAGTCCCCTTCACGGGCAGTTGTTGACATTCTCCAAGCAGGAGTTAGCCGACTACACGGCACAGAGCAACTTTGAACGTTTCCCCGACGGCCGGCCCAAGATCCCGGAGGATCTGATGGAAAGAGCGCGCGAACTCTCCTCGGAGGAAGTCTGGGCTGTTCTTGAAGAAAAGGGGTTCCACAACCAGTACGCCGATGGATTTCAGATACTGCATCCTGAAACACCACTGGTCGGACGAGCATTCACTGTTCAGTTCATGCCCGAGCGCCCGGATGTGCATAAGATTGCTTCGGCCAAAGCCAAAGAACGCGGTATCGGGCCGCTGACCAATCAGACGGCCATCGACATGCTCCAACCAGGCGATGTGTTGATCGTGGACCTGTTTGGCAAGAAGGTGAACGGGACGATAGTGGGTGACAATCTTTTCTACTACGTGATGAAAACTACCCATAGTGGAGGGCTGGTCGTCGATGGAAGCATTCGGGATCTCAACGGAATCTCGCAGATTGATATGCCCGCCTATTTCAAAGCTGTCGACCCAACGCCTATAGGGAACGTGATGCTGACGGGCATCAATGTTCCAGTGCGAATCGGCGGCGTTACCGTAATGCCGGGTGATCTGGTTGTGGGTGACCGCGAGGGCGTGTATTTCGTTCCGCCGCAGCTGGTGAAGGAAGTTCTCGACCGTGCTGATGAAATCCGGATTCATGACGAATGGACGAAGAAGAAATTTGACGAAATGAAATACAAGTCGCACGAAATTTATTCCACTCCGGCCGACCCGAAATTGCAGGAGGAATATAAGGAATATTTGAAGAAGCGCTTGGAGGAAATTCAGAAACATCGCAGTCCCAAGTAAAGAAGGCATGAACATCGACTCGCAGAGTCACTACCGCGTAGCAGGCACAAAGGGCTGGCTGGAAATGGGGCCCGCCACCGTCTACCGGGGGTTGCGCATGAGAGTCCATCACGACGGCGTTACCGAAGAAAGAAGTCTGCCCGTGCTTGAAACAATTCAGGCGCTAAGTCGGAAACTCAATTTTTTCGCAAGAAACGCGCAACTCCCGAGAGAAACCAGATCGCCAGCTTCGCCCTCAAGTCCTCGTTGGCGGTGAAGTTTCATGAGCCCCGACACTCAATAAAGTAGGCTAGAGCGCGTTCCGTTTTCCATCATTTCCCAAAAGACCGGGAATTTTGCTGCAGTTAAGTGCCGCCAGTTCAGCGTGTTAGGATTTACTAGAAAAAGCCTGGCCAGCTTCTATACTGCTACTATGCGACGGCGCCCTTTCTGTCCCTAAGCTACCAAATCGAAATGGGACCGCAAGGACGGGCCGAGCGTGCTATACCATGGGCTTGAGGGCCCGGGGTTGCAGTGCGGTGGCGCAAACCCGGATGGGAAGCGAGCAGGGAGGTGCACATGGACAGAAACAGTGGAATTCTCTTCAGCTCCGCAGTCTTCGTGCTGGGAGTTGCTCTCACTTCGCGGGGGGCAGCGCCAGCAGCGGAAGTGAGCGATCTCAAGGTCACCATTCGTGAATGGGACGTGCCTACCAAGGGCGCCCACCCTCATGATCCTGCGGTCGGACTGGACGGCGCGTTGTGGTTCACGGAGCAGATGGCCAACAAGCTGGGACGGCTTGATCCCACCACCGGCCAGTTCAAAGAGTATTCGCTCGTTGAAGGGAAGAATTCAGGTCCGCACGGCCTGGTAGCGGACAGAGACGGAAACATCTGGTATACCGCAAACTTCGGCGGTTACATCGGCAAGCTCGATCCGCGAACGGGCAAGGTGACGGAATACCAGATGCCTGATGAAAGCGTGGATGATCCTCACACTGCCGTCTTCGACGCCCGGGGGATCCTCTGGTTCACGGCGCAAGGTGGGAACGCGGTAGGCCGGCTCGACCCGCGCACGGGAAAGATCGAATTGAAAAAGGTGCAAACCGAGAGCGCGCTGCCCTATGGGATCCAGATCGATAGCAAGGGAATACCGTTTTTTTGTGAACTCGGCACAAACAAGATGGGCAAAATCGACCCGGCGACGATATCTATCACCGAGTACAAGTTACCGGAGGGAGCGCGGCCGCGGCGCCTGGCAATTGCGGCTGACGACTCAGTTTATTTCACGGATTTCAAGGGAGGGAATCTGGGCCGGCTCGATCCCGCAACCGGCACCGTAAAGATGTGGGTTTCACCCGGTGGTCCCGACTCGGGCCCCTACGGCATCGCAATCACGCCGGACGGAAAGGTCTGGTACAGCGAATCGGGAGTCACGCCCAACACGATCATTCAATTCGATCCGCAGACCGAAAAATTCGCGCGCGCCTCCATTCCTTCGGGGGGCGGCGTGGTGCGCAATATGGCGGCAACGGCCGACGGGCGGGTGTATATTGCTTGCAGTGGCGTGGACAAAGTCGGCGTAGTAGAACGCGCTCGCTGAATGCCCTCTTCCCTGCTGCACCGAATTTCGTGCCGTGGAGGATGCGATGAATGCAACAGCCGTTAAACCCAAAGCACAACTCTGTCAGGCAGTTTCGCGCGTCGATGAACCCTGTGACCGAAGCGCCCAGCAGTATTGCGAGCGCTGCGGCCAATGGTATTGCCGGGCTCATTTCCCTGACCCGGACTGGCATCCTTGCGCACCCGAACAGGGTGCGGGCTGAATCGCTGCTGATTTCGCCTTTGCACGGGCCATTGGCGATTGCACAGCAGTCGCCCCGCGAATTCTTGACGTGAGCGCGCACCTCCGTTAGCGTCAAAGGGTGCTGAGTGCCGACCCGCGCCGTCTCGGCGTCGTCGCGCAAACTATCCCAGCTGAGAGAATCCATTGGCCAACGCGATCATCACCCTCACGACTGACTACGGTACCAACGACCATCTGGTTGGCACGCTGAAGGGCGTAATCCTGAAGATCAATCCTGACGTAACCATCGTGGACATCACGCACAACGTCACGGCGTTTGATCTGCTCGACGGAGCCCTGGCCATTGGCTCCGCATATTCTTACTTTCCCCCGAAAACAATCCACGTCGTAGTTGTGGATCCTGGTGTGGGAACCGAACGTCGTCCGCTGCTGGTCAGCGCTCATAATCAGTATTTTGTCGCGCCCGACAACGGCGTGCTATCTGTCATTTATGAACGTGAGAAAGACAGTCTGGTCGTTCGGGACGCAAATGTCGAACATTACTACCTGCAGCCGGTGAGCAAGACCTTTCATGGACGAGACATCTTCGCCCCCGTCGCGTCTTGGCTTTCCAAAAGCTGGCAGACCCCCAGCATGGGGGATGAGATCAGCGACTATAAAAAGTTCGTCATTCCCCGCCCCAAGGAGTCGGGCGGGGCCATGAAAGGCGCGGTTATGCGAACCGATGCCTTCGGCAATCTGATCACCAATTTCCGCTCGGAAGATTTGCCGGACTCGGTGCTGAACGGCGGCGCCGTCAAACTTCAGGTGGGAACCCATCAAGTGACGCGACTTGTGGATACATTTGCGCGCGGCAACAACGGCGAGCCCGTTGCTTATGTGGGTTCGAGCGGATATCTCGAGATTGCCGTGAATAAGGCCAACGCCGCCCGCGCCTTGAGCCTGGGCCGCGGTGCTCCGGTGATTCTGACCAAGTAGTGAGCTGCCATCGTCCGGTCACGCGTTTGAGTTTTCACACACCAAGAACAGCTCAGCGGGAAAACTCCTGTGCGGCCATCTGCGAGCGGGTCCGCGGATCGAGCCAATCGCGCCAGGCATCACCGAGCAGATTGAATGAAAGCACGGCCGTCATGACCGCTAAGGCTGGAAACACGACCATGTGTGGGGCGTCAAAGAGGTGGCCCCGCGCATCATTGAGCATTGCCCCCCAGCTAGGAACGGGCGCGAGCACGCCGAGGCCAAGGACGCTGAGCCTGCCTCGCGCGTCGACCGGGCAGCGGCTTTGCTTTACGAAGACTTTCCTAGGCATCGGCCGGCGCCGGTTGCTTCCGCCTGTGCCAGTAACCCAATGTCGCGAACAGAAGGACCGCAGGCACGCCGGTCAGTCCGCAAACGATAAAGAAAATGCCGTAGGCGTGAATGAGGCCGTGCGTGGTGCTCAGGCTTTCGACCGCAGCACCGGAAAATCCCTTCAAGATCTTTCCCAGCCAGGCATAGGTTGAGCTCAAGAGCGCATACTGCGTGGCCGTGTATCCCAGATTGGTGAGACTCGACATGTACGCGACAAGCGTAACGCCTGCAAAGCTGAGGGCGAAGTTGTCACCTACCATGACGAGCGCGAAGAGAGGAATGCTCGTGCCCGCGAACGCGAGAGTCGCAAACGCGGCAGTTGCGGCTGCCTGCATAATGCCCCCGATGACGAGCGCGCGCATGTAGCCAAGCTTCAGCGAGCAGAATCCGCCCGCTGCGATGCCTGCAAACGTAGCGATGAGTCCGATTGAGCCGCGCACCGCTCCGACCGTTCCCTTCGAAAGACCGATGTCATGGTAGTAGGGATTCGACATCGGACCCATGATGAACTCCGGCAACCGATAGAGGCTGATTGCCGCTAACATCACAAGCGCGAGCCAGCCATGTTCACGGAAGAAAGCGATGAACGGTCCCACAACAGCGTCGAAGAAACCGCCCGGGGTCCAAAGTGGCGCTTCGCGCTCTTTTTCATGCATTACCGCATCCGCGCGCTCCGGTTCCTTCGCAAACCAAGTCGCGATTATTCCGACGGCCATACATGCCCCGTAGATACCGTAGGACATGCGCCAGCCCACGGTCCCTGCCACGATGAGGATAAGGGAATCCGTAGCCAGGAGCGCCAGGCGGTAGCTGAACTGATAGGCAGACGCGAGGAGGCCTTGTTCTTCTCCGTCGTCTGCCGATTCAATTCGCCAGGCATCAACCACAATGTCCTGTGTCGATGAGGCAAACGCGACGACGAGCGCAAAAGCGCCAAGCCGGCCGAGCCCGGCCTTCGTGCCAGTTCCGCCCATGGCGAACAGCGCCAGCCCGACGACGATCTGCGAGAACATCATCCATCCGCGCCGATGTCCAAGCCGTTTAAACAACGGCAAGTCGACGCGATCCATCAAGGGCGCCCACAGAAACTTCAGCGAATA
>Ga0209161_10000850_pt1 | contig 25001 bp, 28 predicted proteins | sample GraSoiAngelo_155_FD_186169 | JGI IMG/M metagenome (GOLD analysis project Ga0209161, IMG submission 186169) | Grasslands soil microbial communities from the Angelo Coastal Reserve, California, USA - 14_1009_13_30cm (SPAdes) (version 2) | ecosystem: Environmental > Terrestrial > Soil > Grasslands... | reverse complement strand
CCGCCGGACCGCCGACGACGCCGGAGAGCTCGGTGAGCGCGCGGGATAGGAACTCCTGGAGCGCGGGAACGTGGTCCGTTGTGACGTCTTCGGGGCGGAGGCCGTGGGCTCGGCAGAAGGCATCGAAGAGACGGACAGCGCCCGTCCCAAAGGACTGCTTCAGGATCGCAACCAGCTCCGTCGCCGGATCGGGAAGCGTCCACCAGGGGAGGTCGAGGTCTTTGAGACCTTTTCGCTCGGACTCGGTGAGACGGGACGGACACAGGACCACGGTGGAGCCGGTATCGCGTGCGAGGTGTCGGAGGCGGACGACGACCTCGAGGGCCGGCTTCCACCCGGAGAGGGCCGCGAGGTCGGCCAAGTCCTCGAGGACGAGGAGGCCGCCGGGGAACGAGCCCAGGAATTCGGCCGCGGTCGTCATCGTCCGGAGCGCGGCCTGTCGGTCCGCGGGCACGCTCGCGGTGCTGATCCCGCTCGTTGTCATCCGTGGCGGCCCTCGACCGACGAGGAGCGTGGCCCGATCGGACAGCGCCTCGTGTTCTGCGGTACGCAGCGCGTACTTCGGCCGGCGTTCGTCGAACACGATTTCGTCTGAGGTCGTGAGTTCAGCGGTCGCGTTCCTTCCGCGGATAGGTCGCGGCGAGATCCGGTACGGGTCCGTCAGGAGGGCGACCCGGGCGAAGCACGCCAGGGCGAGCGGAGCGGCGACGTTCGCGCCGACGAGAGGCGCCTGTCCGAGGAGCTCCAATTCGTACACGTAGACCGGCCCGGCGACGATCAAGGAGACCACGCCGACGCCCATCCAGAACGCGTGCGCGGCGAACATCGGGCTCGCGTGGCGCGCGTAGATCGTCTCGGCCAATGCGACTCCGAGGCACAGGACCAGGAATCCACCGAGGACGTTTCCCTCATAGGCGGCGGCGACGGTCCAGCCTTCGGCGGGGGCCAAGGACGCGAGGAGGGGGACCGGGGCGAGCAGGAGGAACGTGATTGCGCGTTGGCGGGGGAGGGCCTCGCCGTGGATGAGTCCGAGGACCAGGATCGCGGTGAGCGCGTGGGTGAGGAGGAGGAGCCCGAGGACCACGTCCTCCCGGACCGGTGGGAGGAGGCCCTCGTTTCGCCCGACGAAGGATGCGCCCGCGACGAGGAACGAGAGGGCACATGCTGCGAACGTCGCTTGGAGCCACGGCCGCCGGCCACGGATTGCGACGAGCCCGAGGAGCCAGCCGTCTACCGCGACGCCACCGAGGACGACTGCTGTGGAGAGATTCAACGGCTCCCTCCCAGCACGCGGACCCGGAGGATCGTGAGGATCTCGTCCGGTTGCCCGCGCCATCGGGACGCCTCCGCCTTCCGCAAGTCCGACGCGGATCGGTACCCCGCTGCTCGCGCGTCCTCATCCGTGAGGTCCCCGTCGAAGATTCGGTGAGCGTCCTCCACGAGGAGACGCGCGAATTCCGTCCCGGTCTCGTACTTGGCCCGGACGACGCGGCCGATCCCGGGGGCCCTCAGCCCTTCCGTCGGTCGAACGACGGCCCGGGCGACCCGCTTCAGAAGTCGGTCTCCCTCGTCGAGCGTGAAGGTCAGTTCGCCGCTCGCGCGGCCCCGAGGCAACTCGCCGGTCATCGCAAGCCGCGCCGCCCAGATGACCAGGAAGGTGACGAAGCCGCCGATGATGAGGAGGTTCGTGAACCCGATCTGGTAGAACTCGCGGTGGTACCAGAACCCCGCGACGAGGACGAGGGATAGGAGGAAGAGGAACGTGCTCCGGATCGCGAGGGCGCGAAGGCGTCCGTCCATCGCCTCACCCGATCGCCCGCGCGACTTCGAACCGGCCGTTCTCGAACAGCAACGTGTGGTCGTCGCTGTCCTGGTTCACGCTCCGCATCTTGACGCACTGCACCCGGCGTTGGTAGGCGGTCTCGGTGACCGGCTGGAGGCGCAGCAACACGATGCCATCCGCGAGGAACTCCTCTTCGAGCCCCGTCGACGGCGCCTGCCATCCCGGCTCCTCCGAGATCAGGAGGCTCGTGACGCCGAGATCCCGCAACCACTCGAAGAACCCGAACGTCTCCGCCCGACGGTCCTGGAACTCCAAAATGAGCTCGAGGGCGTCCCAGGAATCGATCGCGAGCAGCTCGAACTTGCGTTTCTTGCGCAGCTCGAGGACCTTCGCCTTCAGGACCGCGACGAGGGCCTCGCCCCGCGGGGCCGTCGCGTCCGTCATCGCGCCCACCTTCGCGACCATCTCCTCCAGGTGCTCACGTCCGCGGCTCAGATCGAGGATCGGCAGCGCGTCGGAGACCGTGGTCGCCTTGAGCCCGAGCGAGGCGACGTGCTCGAGGAGGCTGCCCGCGGTCTGCTCCAAGGTCACGTAGAGGCCGGGGAGCCCGCCGAGGGCGTTGTGGTACAGGATGTAGTAGGCGAGGGACGACTTCATCGTCCCGCTCGCGCCGCGGATCAGGATGACGTGGCCTTGCGGGATGCCGCCGCGGAGGACCTCCTCGTCGAAGCCGCGGATGTGCGTGTAGACGAACGATTTCGGCATGGACCTTCACGGGCTCATGGCCCGCGTGACACGGAACCGTCCGTCGTCGAGGACCATGGCCAGGTAGCCGGTGTCGTGCTTCGTCCCTCGCATCTTCACGACCCGCAGGCGGCGCTGCGCCTCCAGGTCGGAGACCATGTGGATCCGCAGGTGGACCACGCCGTCCGCGAGGAAGTCCTCGTCCCAGCGGCCTTGGAGGACGTGCCCCGCGATGAGCCAGTCCGGCCGCTCCGTGATGACGAAGCTCGTGACCGCGAGGTCGCGCAGCCATTCGAAGAGGCGGTACATCTCCCGCCGGCGGTCCTTGAACTTCGCGAGGACTTCGAGGGCCTCCAACGAATCGATCACGATCAGGTCGAGGCCGCGCTTCTCCTTGATTGCCCGGATGCCCTTCTCGAGGGCCGCGACCCAGTCCGTCCGCTCCGCGAGCATGTCCGCGGCGGTCCGAGGATCGAGGACAATCAGCGATCCCTTCGGCACGTCGAGCTTGAGGCCGAGGGACCCCATCTGCCGCAGTAGGCTCGAGGCGCGTTCCTCCAGGGACAGGTAGAGGCAGTGCAGTCCCTCCTTCGCGGCGTTGTGGAGCAAGATCGAGAACGCGAGGGAGGACTTCATCGTCCCCGGCGCCCCTTCGATCAGGACCAGGTGGCCCCAGGGGATTCCGCCCTCCATCGTCTCGTCGAGGCCCTCCACGAACGTGCGGACATGCGGAGGGCGTGGGGCCTCGGGCGGCGGCGCCGCGGGTTCCGGCTTCATCTCATCCGAAGACTCGCGGGCCAGCTTCCGTGTCTCCTCGTGGATCGCCTCCTCGATCTCTTGGAGGATGTCGCCTGCGAAGGCGGCGTCCTCGGTCGCGGGTTGGTTCGTCGCGGGGGGTTCGGGAGGAGCAGCGAGTTCCGCCTCCAACTCGGCGGCCCCCTGCTCTTGGATCAACGCCTCGACCTCGGCGCGTTTCGCCAGGGCGACGCGGTGGTCCGGACGGAGATCGAGAGCCTTCCCCAGGCTCCGGAGGGCCTCCGGCAACTTTTGCATCGACGCGACGACGAGCCCGCGCTCGGCCCAGATGTCCGCATGATCGGGATGGATTCGCGTCGCGCGCTCCAGGACCGACGCCGCGGTCGGGAGCTCATCGAGGAATCGGAGGACGCGGCCGAGGCCGAGCCAGGCCTGTTCGTCTTTCGGGCTCAACTCGAGGGACCGGAGGTAGGCGACCGCGGCCTTGTAGGGGCGGTCGACCCGCAGGTACGCCTCTCCGAGTAGGATCCACGAGGTCCGATTTTCGTCGTCGCGGGCGATGGCTCTCAGGAGGGGCTCGATCGCTTCCTCGAACCGACGTTCTCGCAGGAGGGCGACCGCGAGCCCCATCTGTTCCGCGAGTTCTTGCGCCGCCTTCGGACCGGCCTCGCGCCGGCTCTTCGACCGGACGTACGGCTTGAAGCGGTGTCCCTCTTCGTGGGCCTTGGCGCGGATTCGGTCCATCGCGGCCGCGATCACGTCGGAGTTGTCTTCGATCTCCCCCTCTGCGAATTCGGCGGGTGGGGCCGCGCCCGCATCAGGGGGTGGAGGCGGGTCCGGCGTCCGCCGCCTGCGCTCGTCGCCCACGAGCGCGCTGTAGACTTGGCCCCCCATGACCTGCTTCAAGACAACGGAGCTTGCCTGTGGGGCGGATTGGGACCCTGCCGCTGCGGGAGGTTCCGGGGCCGGCGGACCGGACGGCTCGGGCAGGGGCTCCGGCAACGGTTCGGGCGGCAGTTCCGCAGGCCCCTGGAGCGCTCGGCCGCAGGCGTGGCAACGCAGCGCGTCCTTCTTGTTGAAGGATCCGCAGTTCGGGCACGGGTGGAGTTTCGGCATGGGGCTCCTACAAGCTGATGACCGGCGTCACGTGGAACCGCCCGTCCTCGAAGACGAGCGCGGAGAATCCCGTCTTGTGGTGCGAGCCGCGCATCTTCGTCACGCGGACCCGCCGCTGGACCTCGACGTCCGTGATCTGATGCATCTTGAGTTCCAGGATCCCGTCCGCGAGGAAGGTCTCGTCCCGGCGCGGCAGGGGAGCCTCGAGCCCCAGGAACGGAGCATCGGAGGCGGCCTCCGCGAGGACGAGCGTCGTCGCCCCGAGGTCCCGGAGCCACTCGAAGAATTGGAACAACTCGGTCCGCCGATCCGAGAACTTCGCGAGGACCTCGAGGGCATCCAGCGAATCGATCACGATCAGGTCGATCCCGTCGATGTCCTTCTTCGTCGTCAGCGTGCGCCGGAGGAACTCCATCCAAGGTTTCGTCGCGCTCTTCCCGATCTCCTTCTGGATCGTGCCGACGTCGAGGATGTGGACGTCCCCGCGGACCGCTTCGACGTCAAGGCCCATGGCGGACATCTGATTCTCGAGGCTCTTCCGCGTCTGTTCGAGGGAGACGTAGAGGGCGCGGGCGCCTCGCTCTATCGCGTTCCGATGGAGGATCGAGTAGCTCAGGGTCGACTTCATCGTCCCCGGGAGGCCGGAAACGAGCACGACATGCCCGGCCGGCAGGCCGCCGCCGAGGACCTCGTCGAGGCCGTCGATGTACGTCCGGATCTTCGTCGTCTCCATTTTCTTCGTCTCCATCAGGAACCCTTCCAACGGGAGCGCGTGAGGGTGATCTGACACGGTCGTCCGAACCGGTTGAGCTTCGGATCGAAGTCCGCTTCGAGCCGGACCCGGAGCATCTCCGCGAGCATGGACGCCCGGACGCAGAAGACCGGACGGCCCTCGTCATGGCGGACCGTGCACATGCGTCGGTAGGGACAATGGTCGCCGATCTCCGCGGAAACGGAATCGCCATCCCCGCGGAACACGGTGTCCCTCCCGTCGATCAGGCCGGAGTCGTCCGATGCTTTCGTGAAGGCTTCGCACGCCTTCGTCGGGTCGTCGGGCGTTCCGGCGAAGGCCGGCAGGTTCGTGAAAAGGAATCTCCGGAGGCCCGCCTCGATCACGGAGCGCATGAAGAGGGCGGGGTTTCCGAGGGACTCGGAGGCCCGGATCATCCCGTAGAGGAAGAAGTTCAGGAGCCTGTTCGCCCCGTCTTCAGTCGCTGGCATCGGTCCTCCCGCGTTCGCTCATCCGTTCCCCCCGTCCTGGAGGATGCGTTCCACCTGCTTCGCGGCCCGTTCGAGCGCGATGAGGACGAGCCCCAAGTTCGCGTCGTCGTAGACGAGGGCGACGAGCAGAGCTTCTTCTCCCGCGCCGAGGCTCAGCAACTTGCCATGGTCCGACTCCACGATCGCCCTCACGAACCGGCCTTGGGCCAGCTGGATCGTCGCCATCTCCGCCGTCCCGACGATCGCGGCGGTCATCGCCGCGACGATCTTAGGGTCCACGCCGTCGGGGAGCGTATGGGTGACCACGAGACCATCACGGCGCACGACCGCGCAGCTCTTGATGTCCGTCACGTGCGACAGCTCGTCGATCGTCTCTTCGATCCGGGTCCAGACATCGGTCATGCCGGCACCTCCTCGGGGCGGAGGATCGCGGTGATTGACTCGACGGCCCGGTCGACCCCGATATGGATGAGGCCCATGTTCGCCTCGTTCCGGAGCATCGTCACGAGGATCGCCTCCTCGCCGGCTCCGGTCGCCATCATCATCCCGATATGCGTGTCCACGATCGATTGGTTGAACGAGCCGAGGCCCATCTCCACGGCGGCCATCTCCGACGTCCCGACGATCGCGGCGGCCATCGCCGCGATTTTCTTCGGGTCCATCGTCTTCGGGAGCGAATGCGCGATCAGGATCCCGTCGCGGCGGGCGATCGTCACCCCCAGAATGCCGGGGAGGCGTCGCAGCTCCGCGAGCACGGACTGCAGGCGGGCTCCCACGTCGGCGAGCATCTAGCGCACCCCGATGATCATCTCGGCGAGCAGGAGCAGCGCCTCGCGTACCCCGCGGTTCTCCGTCGCCACGGTCGGGATCACCGGCACGTCCGGAGGGAGGTCCATCCGGTGGGAGATGTCGCCTGAGGAGAGCGCCCCCGGCAGGTCGCTCTTGTTCGCCAGCACGACGTAGGGAATCCGCGGTCCCACGAGGTCGAGCATCTGCCTCGCCCGCGGGAGTTCGTCCGGGTGGGTCGCATCGATCACCAGGAGGACTCCGCTCACCTCGCGCGCGAAGATCTTGAAGATGAATTCGAAACGCTCCTGGCCCGGCGTGCCGAAGATCTCTGCTTCGATTCCGGTAATGTTCACATTCCCGTAGTCGAAGGCGACGGTCGTCCCCATGCGGTCGATCGAGATCGATTTCTCGGAGAGGGACTTGACCACGGTCGACTTGCCGGCCGCGAAGGGCCCCGTGACGAGGATCCGCGGGAAGTACACCGTGAGGCCAATGAGGTCCTTGAACGTGTACGGGATCCAGTTCGTCTTGATCCCCGCCTCCGCCATCTGACTGATCCGCATCGAGTTGCGCACGATCCCGCCGCGGAGGGAGGACTGGAATTCGACGACGAAATCAGACATGCCTCGGATCTCCTGGAGGTCTCGCTCCTCCAGGGTCCAATTGATGAACAGGAAGCAAATGACGGCGCCAATCGCCCGGGCGACCTCGATCAGCTCGCGCCACAGGCGCAGGACGTCCTCCTTCGGGAACCGGTCGACGAGGAACTCCATCGAGTCGATGATGATCCGACTGGGCTTCTCGGCCCGCGCGGCCGCGATGACGGTCTCGCGGATGTTCTCGAGGCTCCCGATGTCGTCGATGTGGTACCGCTCCCGACTGGGCAGGAGGAGCTGGGACGACGTGGCATCGACGAGGACGAGATTCGAAAGGTCGCCGGAGCCGAACCGTTTCAGCTCCCCGCGGGCGAGCTGCGGGGCTCGGAAGAAGTCGACGTAGAGGGACCGCTCCCCGGCCCGGATGCCTTGGACCGCGAAGTTCTCGCCGAAGATCCGCTTCTCCGTCGGCTTGTCGCTGAAGAGGAGCAAGGTGGACGGCCGCGGGAAGCCGCCTTGGAGACGCTCGTCGAGGACGGGGATGCCCGTCTTCGCCCGGGCCCCGACGGGCCGGGCCGGGGCCGCCATCACAGGGCCACCACCTTTTCAGGCAGCTGCATGAAGGGGTGCCACGTGGCGTCGGCGCGGTACCCGCGCATGTGATGGATCCGGAGCTCGGATTGCATCGTCTCGGAGAAACGCATCTCCACGACGCCGTCGACGAGGGACCGCAGGAGGTTCATCGTCAGCGGCTCGTGCACGCCCTCCTGGACCGCGTAGAGGATGAAGCCGAGGTTCGTCTTCGCCCGCGAGGTGACGATCTGGAAGAACTTCGCGATCGCCTGCGTCGAATTGTGCAGGAACAGCGTGGAGATCGTGTAGAAGTAGATGCGGACCGGCGTCCCGAGTTCCTGGGCGGCCTTCCCCATCGCCATGCCGATCCCCTCGAGGTTGCTGAAGCTCGAGACGAGGAAGGTCTTCTTCCCCGGAGGCGGCTCCGGCCGCTCGGAGGAGGTCGCGCTGTAGCAGTCGACGAAGACGAGGCCCTTTCCCTCGTACGGCTCGAGGTCCAGGCGCAGCGTCTTGGCCCGGGCACGGATTTCGATGGGGTGCAGGTCGAGGGTGACGAAGACGACCCGCTCGCCGAGGCGCAGGTCCTCGCGGATCCGGGAGAGCAAGTACTCGAATTTCCCGACCCCGGGCGGTCCGCTCAGCAGGACCGAATAGTTCGTCGGGAAGCGTTCTTCCATTTCAGGACACCTCGTGGCGGGCTCGCGCTCGGGTGCTCGAAGGCGTTGGCTGACTCCCTGGAAGTTGCGATGTTCCTTTTTCTCATATATAGGGGACGCCGTAGTTCTCAGCCCTGAGAATCCTCGGCCCCAACAGGAGAAAAATGTCCCGAACTTTGCGACAAAATCATATAACGGAAGGGGCCGTCCCGCTCGGGATGCCGGGCTCCGCGGACGAGCTGAGTTACCTTGAAAAGAAGGTCCTTCAGACGCTCGGCAAGCTCAAGAAGGCGTCCCCCGAAGAACTGAAGGCCGCGGGGAAGTTCCGCGAACTCGTCGAGGTGATGAACGCCGCTTCGTGGCTCCAGGCGAAAGGCCTGGTCACGATGAAGGAGCGCGTCGTCCATTCCTTTCGACTCGCGAGCCCGGCCGCGGGCCGTAAGGCGCTCCCGGAACGCAAGGCCCTCCGCGCGTTGATCAAGGCCCATGGCAAAATGTCCGTCCCGAAGCTCCAGGCCGCGGGCAAATTCGACGACGGCGAACTCGCGGTCGCCCTCGGATGGCTGCGGCGCAAAGGTTGGGCGGACGTGGCGAAGACCCCGGAGGGCAGCGTCGTCTCGGTGACCCCCGAAGGGCGAGAGGCCGCGGGATCGAAAGGAGCGGACGAGCTGCTGCTCGCTCGGCTCGCGAAGGGCGAGTTGCCGGAGGACGCGATCGACCCGCGCGTCTTGCGGGACTTGAAGTCGCGGCGGGAGCTCGTCAAGGAACGGGAGTCCGTACGGCGCGAGATCGCGTTGACGCCCGCGGGGGAGAGGATCCTCGCGGCCGGCCTGACCTTGAAGGAAGACGTGGCCCAACCGACGACGGAGCTCCTCCGGTCCGGGAGATGGCGTCAGGTCGACTTCCGGCGCTACGACACGAAGGCGTTCGCGCCCCTGGTCCGGCCGGGGAAGCGGCACGTCCTCGGGGCGTACATCGAGAGGATTCGTCGGATCTTCTTGAGCATGGGATTCACGGAGATCGATGGGGACTTCGTCCAGTCCGCGTTCTGGAACTTCGACGCCCTGTTCCAGCCGCAGGACCATCCGGCGCGCGACCAACTCGACACGTTCTACCTGGCCAAGCCGTCGACCCTCCGCCTTCCGGACGAGTCGACCTTGGGCAAGGTCGCGGAGGCCCATGAGAACGGAGGCGGGACGGGCAGCACCGGATGGCGGTACAAGTGGGATCGCAAGGAAGCCGAGCGGGCCGTCCTCCGCTCGCACACGACGCCGGTCACGTTGAAGTGGCTCATGGAGCACCCGAAGCCGCCGCAGAAGGCGTTCATCATCGGCCGGAACTTCCGGCCCGACGCCACGGACTGGAAACATTTGCCGGAATTCCACCAGATCGAAGGCGTGGTGATGGAAGAGGGCGCGAACCTCGCCCAGTTGATCGGCACGATCGAGGCGTTCTACCAGCGGCTCGGCTTCACCCGCGTGAAGTTCCGGCCCGGTTACTTTCCCTACACGGAGCCGAGCATGGAGCCGGAAGGCCAGACCTCCGACGGCCGCTGGATGGAGCTCGGAGGGAGCGGCATCTTCCGGCCGGAGGTGACGGTCCCCCTCGGGATCGATTCGCCGGTCCTGGCCTGGGGCCTCGGCCTCGAGAGACTCGTCATGACGATCGAGGGGCTCTCCGACATTCGGCAGCTGTACCTGAGCGACCTCGACTGGTTGCGGGACCACCGCGCGATCCTGTAGCGCGGCCGCATCCCGATTGAGAATACCAGGGGAATCTTTATCGTCCCTCCGAGGTTCTGCGGCCCCGGTTCCGATGACGTCCGGCGCCGAAGCCGACATCGCCGCAGGCGAACAGGCCCTCGGCCAGCTCGATTACGATAGCGCGTACAAGGCCTTCGATAAGGCGACGAAGGCGGATCCTTCGAACGCGGTCGCGTTCTTCGGCAAGGCGGAGGCCGCCCTCGGCGTCCCCAAGGTGGAGGCGGAGGAGATCATGGCCCTCTACAAGAAGGCGATCGAGCTGGATGGCGAGAATCCGCAGTACCGTGACGCGCTCGCTTCTTTCTGCGTCGACCTGGGACGTTTCAACGATGCGGAGGAGCAGTACAACGCCGCGGCGCGGCTGGACGAAGAGAATGCGCCTTTCTACTGGTCCGAGTTCGCGATCCAATATGCGCGGAAGGCGCCCGTGATCATGGAGCAATTCCTCGACGACAAGACGCGGGACATGATTCGCCAGAAGGCGCTGACCTACGCGCTGAAGGCGCTCGGCGTCGAGAAGGACGACGCGAAACGCCTGCTGTGACGGCCCCTCCTACGCGTGGACACCGGGTCGTGGCGACCGCCGACCGACGCGACACTCGACGCAAACGCTTCCGACCAAGTGGTCGTCGCACGCCGGCCGCCCACAGTTGCGACAGACCAGGAGCGTCGGGCGTTGGCAGACGTGACACAGGACCGCAACGACCATCGCATCGCGCAAGACAGCCCGACCCTTCAGGCTTTGCCGTCCCACGGGAGACGAGGCGGAACGCCCTCGCGGTGGTCCTCATCGGCTCTGCGTGACGTAGAGCCCAAAAGCGAACACGGCCAACATCAACACCAGACCACTGGCGACCAAGACAAAGGTCTCGGACCCAGCGGTCGTATAGCCGACGACGATGAAGAGGACGAGCAACACAAAGCTGGCGAACGTGAGGCCTTCGAGCGCCTTGGGGCCTGCCATCGGACGTCCAGAGGCCTCGACGACGGATAAACGCAGTGCCGGTCACATCGCGCGCAGTTCGCCGAAGGTCGTCGATCGTTCCGCGAACGCGTTGTGTTTGTGGATCGATTCCTCGGCTTCGGACTTCACCCGGACCTGCGTGGAATCGGGCATCTTCGAGTAGCGCTTGAGCACACGCTCGAGCACATCGCGAACCACATCCTCGACAAATTTCGGATTGCGGTGGGCCATCTCGACCAGGCGGCCTTCGTCGGGCCGCTTCAACAGTCCGAACGTCGGCGCCGACAGCGAATCCTCCACGATGTCGATCAGCTCGTCCGCTTCGACGTCGTGCCCCGTCGGCTCCTGGAGGATGACCGTCGTGCGGTTCCGCTGATTGTGCGTGATGATCGGGATTCCGTCAGGCCATCGTGGGAGCTCGGGATGTTCCTTCAAGATGTCGTCGCGGACCGTCTCCATTGCGCACGGGCAGGCCGTCATGCCGACGACCTCCACGCCGATCGAGCGTTCGACCTCCCGTTCTCCGCGCCGTGCGTTCGCCCGCGCGACGAGGCGATACGGCTCGAGGGACGTCCGTCCCCAGGGCGACGTCCGTTCGAGGAAGTAGTCCGCGGTCGCCCACACCTCCGAGGTGGTGGCGTAGTCGTGCCGCTTCAAGAGGGATCGGGCGATCGTGTCCACGAGGTCCTCGAGGCTCTCGACCGGCTCCCGGACGGACCGATCGACGACCTCGTTGATCGCCTCGAGATTCCGGGAGAGGTGCGAACCTTTCTGGTCCGGCGGGAGGTCCACGAAGACGTCGAGGGAGGTCGTGAGCGTCACGGATCGATTCGGACGTCGGACTTGGACCGGCTTGACGACGCCCGTCACCCCGACCTTGTTCAGCCGGAACGAGTTCGTGACCTTCTCTCCCTGTACGTCCTTCGCGATGGGATCGACCCGTTGCGGTCCTACGGTCCCGTCGGCTTAAAGCTTGCCGGCCTCAGACCCGGAGGGCTTTCCATTTCCCGCGGTGGAAGTGGTTCACGATGACGACCGATCGATAGTAATACTCGATCACGAGGGGGATCCACACGCCCACGATACCCCAGCCGAGGACGAATCCGAAGACCAGGGACAACGGAAGGCGGACGGCATACATCCCGCTCAAGGAAGTCATCAGCGGGAACCGCGTGTCCCCGGCCCCTCGGAGGGCGCCGTCGATGGCGAAGAAGATGCCGACCGCTGGAATGCTGATCGCATGGATCCGGATGAACGTCACGCTCCACGTGACGACGACCGGGTCTCCGATGAAACCGCGAGCGATCGGTTCCGCCAGGAGGAAGATGACGATCGCAATGACGCTCATCACCGCCACGGAGAACTTCATGGCTTCCCAACCGCTCTTTTCGGCGGCAACGGCGTCCCGCGCTCCAAGGTTCTGCCCGACGAGGGCCGTCGCGGCGATCGCGAAACCGAAGCCGGGCATGAACGCGAAGCTCTGGATCCGGAGGCCGATCTGATGGGCCGCGAGGATCTCCGTGCCGAAGACGACAACCATGCCGACCCAGAGCAGGAACGCGACCTGGAGGAGGATCTGCTCCAATGCCGCGGGCCATCCGATCCGGAAGATCCGCCGCACCGTGTCCATATCGACCCAGGAGCCGGAGAGGTGGAGTTTCAGCCGGCCCCTCCCGCGGACCAAGATGGCCAGCAAGATGAGGGCGCCCACGACGTAGGAGATCGACGTGCCGATCGCGGCGCCAGGGACTCCGAGCCGGGGGACAAACGCATTTCCGAAAATCAGATTCACGTTGATCCCGAAGTTCACGAGGTTCACGAGGACGCCGATCCACAACGGGGTGACCGTGTCGCCTGCCCCGCGGAGGGCCGCGCTCCCGAGGAAGCCGATAAACTGGAAGAACACGACGAGCGAGATGATGCGAATGTACGCGCCCCCGAGGGTCACGACCTCCGCCTCCGCGCCGAAAGCCGCGAGCATCGGCTCCGCGAAGACGAAGCCGAACAGGGTCAGCGGGATTGACAGGAAGGCCCCGAGGACGAGGCTCTCTCTTAGGACGTGGTCCGCCTCCTCGAGGCGGTTCGCGCCGATCCCGCGGGCCACGAGGGCGATCGTGCCGGTGGACACGGAGATCATGACGCTGAAGAAGAGGAAGATGAACTGGCCGCCGAAGCCGACCGCGGCGACGGCCGCGGGGGCTTCCGCCCCGAGGGATCCGACCATGATCACATCGACCGTCGTCGTGAGGGTCTGGAGGATGTTCGTGACCATGACGGGCCAGGCGAGTTGGAAGACGGACATCCTCGCGATTCGCGCGGACGCGTCCGCCGTCGCCTCGGCCATCCGCGCGGCGATTCGTCGGCCGATATTAGTCCCTTGGTTTCGCGGCGTCCCCGACGATCTGGACGAGGACCTCCCGCCGTCGCGGTTTGTTGTCGAGTTCGAGGAAGACGATTTGTTGCCAGGTGCCCAGCGCCGCCGCACCGTCGATCACCGGGATCATGAGGCTGGGCCCGAGAAACGTCGCGCGGACATGGCTGTGTCCGTTTCCATCATGCCACCGTCGTTCGTGGCCATACTTCAGGCCCTGCGGAAAGAGTCGCTCGACGGCGGCAGGGATGTCCTCCGTCATGAGGCCCGGCTCGAATTCGTTCGCGACGATCGCGCTCGTGCTGCTCGGGGTGAAGATGCATGCGAGGCCCTGAGACACATTGCTCTTCGCCACGACGTTGAGGACGTCGCGGGTAATGTCGATGGCCTGGGGACCGGGGCTCGTTTCCACGGGGATGACTTCGTGGTAGGAAACCATGCGATTGGGAAGGAAACAATGTCCAATGAAGATTGAGCTTCCCGGATCCGCGCGGGCTGTTTCACCGCGAGGCAGGCCGAGAAGGTTGTTGAGGCGAAGCGGCCCAACGGAATGCGGTTCACCGCGGATTTCTCAGGAGTTCCATTGATTCCGAATCGTCAGTCGTGACGGCTCAAACTGCTCTTCGACAAAAGAAAGAGGTCGCGAGGGCCGATCCGCCGCCTCTTCGGCGGGGCCGCCCGAAGCCCTCGCGGGTGGGCGTTGGTTGGGGGAGGATATTTGATTGGCACCTACCGCAGGCCGATGAAGCCTTGGTCGTCAAAGGCGACGGGCCCGAGGTCCCAGGACGCTTGAACGGTCTCCGGCGGCTGCACATCGACCGGGACCGCGTGGTTGTTCGCCTCCTCGATCTCGCGGGCCGCGTTCTCGATCTCTTCCGTCAGCGTCGACAGGTAGGATCGGCTCAAGTGCTCGACGACGCCCTGGACGATCGTGACGACCATGTACGAGATGACTTGCATGGCCTCGTTGAAGGACACTTGGTCGGCGAAGCGGTCGAGCGAGTTGTTGTCGAGGACGACGACGCTGTCCGCCTCCTCGCGGAACGCCTCGAGGCCCTGCCGGGCGATTTCGGTCCGGCCCTCGGCCTCGAACGGCAGGATCGCGATCCCGACGGTCACGGCGCCATTCGCGCGCGCCGCACGGGCGACGACCGGGGCCGCCCCGGTCCCGGCGGAACCGCCGAGGCCCGCGACGATGAACACGATATCCGACGAGAGAGAGGTCCGAAGGGAGCCTTCCTGGTCCTCGGCGGACGCGCGCGCCGCGGCGATACGGTCCTCGTCCTCGCGGTGCGCGAGGAGGATCTTCACATCGCACTCCGCCTTCGACAGGCCCGAGGGGTCCGTGTTCACGGCGATCGTCTCGACGCCCTTGATATCGCGGTCGTAAAGCGCGCTCACCATCTTGCCGCCGGCTCCGCCGACGCCGACGACCGAGATTTTCGGGTCCACGGCGTCCTCGAACAGGCTGCTGATGACCTCGTCCACAAAGTCCTTGGGTACCATCGATTCCGGCCTCCGATCTCATCCGTCGACTTGTCGAGGGAGGCCGGAAGGCCGTTCGCTCGAGGCGAGGAGTGCATCCCATCCCTTCTGTTGGGGTCCCATTCCTTTTTCCCTTCCCTGCCTTGGAGGTTCCTTCCTTCCGGCGTCCGCCACGCCCACGTGCTTCATGGCGGGATGACTCCGTCCTTGTCTCCGGTCGAGACCGCGACCACCTTGCCGGTCACCTTGTCGACCTCTTGCTTGTGGTCCTGGATCTCCTTCACCCGCTCCCGCGTGAACCAGTCCTCGACGCTTCGCACGACGGCGTGCTCCCGGCTGAGGAAGTAGCCCTCGGCGACGAGGCGGTCGATGAGGTCGAGGTAGTACCGCGGGACGCGGATCGTGATCCGATCGCCACCCTCGCGGATCGCCTGGATATACGCCTGGACCGCCTCGCGGACCAGCTGCGAGCGATTCCCGTGGCCCGTCTTGGCCTTCAGGAACGCATCGATCAACTCGAGGTTCTCTTTCTCGAGCCGTAGCGTAATTCGCTCGTTTTCGTCCATCCCAGATGCCTCGCCTCGCCCGCGGAAATGGGTATGACTTAGTCATACGCCACCTCGCAGTTGGGCGTGTCTCTTTCGGTGGTATCCTGGAGGACAGTACATATACGTTTTGTCAAATGTCATACGACGTAGGACACGACCCCTCCATCGTCTCCCAAACCGAGGCGTTTCAAGCCTCGAGGAATTTTATCCCGTATGCCAGATATAAGACGTCGTTCGAGAGGCGGAAGTCCGGTCTGCACACAACGCCTGTGCCCCGCGAAAAGCTTTACGCAAATCCCTCCTATCGCCGCATGTGGCCCGGAGAAAAAAGGCCCGAACCCGCCCCGCTCGGCTGCGACCGAGGCGCCGGCGGGCGAGACCCAAGCGGGCTCGGAGCCGACCGGTTCGCCGTCGGCCAGCCGCCCCGCGGCGCGGCACGAGGCAGCCGCGGAGGGCCCCATCTCGCCGCCCGTCCCGTCGGCCGAGAGCCAAGGCCGAGGCACGGCCGAAGGGGCCCGACCTGCGCGCCATCGCGGTGAAATGGCAGGCGGCCTGGGAAAAGGCCCACGTGTACGTCGCGAGGGCCGATCCGGCCCGCCCGAAATGGTACTCGACCGTCCCCTATCCTTACATGAACGGATTCCAGCATCTCGGCTTCGGGACCTCGTTCCTGCGGGCGGAGTTCCAGTCGCGGTACCGACGGATGCTCGGCTACAACGTCCTCCATCCGCAGGCCTTCCATTGCACGGGCCTCCCGATCCTCGGCGCCGCGAAGCGCGTGGCCGAGAAGGAACCGAAGCAATGGGACATCCTGCGCAAGATGGGGATCCCGGACCGCGAGATCCCGAAGTTCGCGGACCCGATGCACTGGATCGAGGTCTTCCCCGCGGCGACGATCGAGGACCTGAAGGGCCTCGGCGCCGCGGTCGACTGGACGCGGTCCTTCATCACGACGCCGCTCAACCCGCCCTACGACGCGTTCGTCCGCTGGCAGTTCCATCATCTCAAGGACGGCGACTTCGTCAAGATCGACAAGCACCCGGTGATCTGGTGCCCGAAAGACCAGGCGCCGATCGGGGACCACGACCGGATCGAGGGGGAAGGCGAGGTGCCGATGGAGTACACGCTCCTCAAGTTCCCCCTCGCGGACGGCCGGTTCCTCGTCGCGGCGACGATCCGCCCCGAGACCGTCTACGGACAGACGAACCTCTGGGTCGATCCGAAGGCCCCTTACGTCGTCGCCATGGTCGGCGAGGAACGATGGATCCTGAACGAGCTCGCGGCGAAGAAGCTCTCCGAGCAGGGGAGGACCGTCGTCGTCGAGTCGACCCTCCGCGGGGTCGACCTGATCGGCAAAGACGCGGTGGCGCCCGCGATCAACCGCGCCATCCCGGTCCTGCCCGGCTCCTTCATTGGCCAAGGCCGCGGCACGGGCCTCGTGACGAGCGTGCCCTCCGATGCGCCCGACGACTTCGTCGCCCTCCGGGACCTGCAGCAAGACGAGGGGACGTTGACCAGGTACCATTTGGACCCGGAGCGCATCCGCGCGATCAAGCCGGTGCCGATCATCCGAACGCAAGGATGGGGTCCCCTGCCCGGGGTCGAGATCGTCGAGCGGCTCGGGATCCGGAGCCAGGGGGACCGGGTGAAGCTCGAGCAGGCCAAGGCCGAGGTCTACAAGGCCGGGTTCTACCGCGGCGTGCTGAACGAGAACTGCGGGCCCTACGCGGGCATGCGGGTCGAGGTCGCGAAGGAAGAGATTCGGAAGGAGCTGCTGTCAAAAGGCCAGGCCGACTCGATGTGGGAGCCGAGCGGCGAGGTCGTCTGTCGGTGCACGACCCGCGCGATCGTGAAGGTCGTCGACAACCAATGGTTCCTCGCGTACGGCGACCCGAAATGGAAGGCGAAGGCCCATGAGGCGATCGCCGCGATGGAGCACCATCCGGAGGCGCTTCGAAAGTGGCTCGACTACGTGGTCGACTGGCTCCGCGACTGGCCATGCACCCACCACCGCGGCCTCGGGACAATCCTGCCCTGGGACTCGAACTGGGTGATCGAGAGCCTCAGCGATTCGACGATCTATCCCGCGTACTACACGATCGCCCACGCGTTACAGGGGGGCGACCTACGCTCCAAAGTCCCATGGGCGTCGCGCCTCGACGACGCCTTCTTCGATTACGTCTTCTTCGGGAAAGGGACCGCGCGGCCTGTCGCGAGCCGGCTCGGCGTCGACGCGAAGGTGATCGAGTCCTTGCGCCAGGAGTTCACCTACTGGTACCCGATCGACCTTCGGAACACCGGCAAGGATCTCGTCCAGAATCACATGGCCTTCTGCCTGTTCAATCACACCGCGATCTTCCCGCGGGAGCATTGGCCCCGCGGCTACGGCGTGAACGGATGGGTGCGGATGGCGGGACGGAAGATGTCGAAGTCCCGCGGGAACGCGTGGTACATCCGGGACGCGTTGCGCGATTGGCCCGCGGACGTGATCCGGCTCACGATCGCCAATGCGGGCGATGGGCTCGACGATCCGAACGTGGACTTGGACTTCGCGGAGGCCGCCCAGGTCCGCCTGGGGGACTGGATGCGCTTCGCGACCGCGAAGCATCCGACCCGCCGTGAGACGCACGGAATCGACGCCTGGTTCCGGAGCGTGCTCAACCGATCCGTGAAGGCGACGCGAGCCGCGATGGAGGACATGTCCTACAAGGCCGCGTTGCGGCACGGATATTTCGACCTGCAGTCCGCTTGGTCTTGGTACCTGCGTCGATCGGAAGACCGGCCGCACGGGGACTCCCTCCGCCGGTTCATCGAGGTCCAGACGAAGATCCTCGCCCCCTTCGCGCCGCACGTCGCCGAGGAGATCTGGCATCGGATCGGCGGCGAGGGGCTCGTAGTCGATGCGGCGTATCCGGAGGTGAATGAGAAGGAGATCGATTCGCGGGCCGAAGCCGCCGAGGCCCTCCTGCAGTCCACCCTGTCGGACATCCGAGAAATCCGGAAGGTAACTGGCCTCGTCCCGAAACGGATCGCGCTGTACACCGCGCCGTCCTGGAAGTCCCGCGTCCACGAAATCGCCCGCGGCCTCGCGGGCGGAGGCAGCCTGTCCATGAACGTGCTCATGGAGAAGGCCCTGTCGGAGCCGGGGATGCGGGATCTGGCGAAAGAGGTCGCGGCCTATGCGAAACAGGTCGCTGAGGAACTTCGGCATGCCCGGCCCGAAGAGTTGGACCGATTCGGATCCGCCGACGAATTCGCGATGTTCCGCGAGAACGCCCATTTCTTGACCAAGGAGCTCGCGGCGAAGGTCGACGTATTTCGGGCGGATGATCCGCGCCGCTGGGATCCCATGAAGAAGGCCGACCGCGCCGTCCCGGGACGTCCCGCGATCTACGTGGAGTGAAGCGGATGCGGATCGCCCGGCCCAAGAGGCCCGCGGCCGAGTTCAAACGGAAGAGGAGCCCGCCGCCGCAGGCGACGAAATTGCTGCGCTTCGCCTTGATCTCCGGAATCGTTTTCATGGTCCTCCTCGGAATCGTGTTCATCCCCCAGGGGTTACGGGATCAGTCCCCGAGGGAAGTCGTGAATCCGGAGGAGGGCGGAAAGTTTCGCCTGGACACGAGCAATGGCATGCGGCTGTACGTCGACACCACGACCGCCTCCTTGGCTCTCTCAGAGTTCAACGCCTCGTTCAAGGTCAACAAAGCCGAGATTGGTTATCTGGAGCCGGGATTGGCGATGGGGAATGCGACTCTCAGCTTCACAGATGGAAACGGGAACGGACTCCTGGATGCTGGAGACTACTTCACAATCCGGCCGCCTCCGAACGCCTGTTACCGATTCGATGTCTACCAAGTGAACGTCGGGACGCTGGTCGGTTGGCTGGAGTGGGGCGCTTGTCCGTAACGTTTAATTGAAGACGGCCAATAAGCGCGCCCGCGGGCCTGTAGCTTAGCTAGGTAGAGCGATCGGCTCTTATCGGTCATACCTGCGCCCGTGTTGCGCGGTTTCCGAGGGACACCGATAGGTCAAGGGTTCGAATCCCTTCAGGCCCGTACCCATCCCTTAGAATCGGCGTCAATCACGGGGAATTGACCCGCACGATGGGAGTCTCCCAAACGCGCTCCAGATCGTCCCAGGCGCGCTCCGTTCGGATGCGCGCATAGAAGCGCTCCGTCGTTGCCGTCGAGCTATGGCGGAGGGCCTTGCTCACGGCCTCGATTGGAGCGCCTCGGTCCTTGAGCCGTTGTGCGAAGCTCGGCCGGAGGACGCGGAAATTCGCGCGTGCGATTCCGGCTTCCGCGAAGGTCTTGGCCCGTCTCCGCCTCCATCCCGCTTCCGAGTAGCACGCGCCGCTCTCGTTCGGGATGAGGGCTTCGACCTTCGACGGGTCCAGACCGAGATCGCGGAGCCTCCGAGTCCGAACCTCCAGGAAATCGAGGACGTGAGGCCGCGCGGACGGGAAGATCGCGATGCGTTCTCCCGACGCGGCCCATGCGCCCTCGCCCTTCGGATGCTCGATACTCAAGGTCCATCGCGCGGTATCAAGATCGGAGAGCCGCGCGAGTCGAAGCTCCTTGACGCGGAGGCCGGTGTGGTAGTAGAAGGCCATCGCGAACCGGATTGCTTCCGCGCCCCAATTCGAAAGGACTTCGAGCTTCGCCATGGTCTCCGCGTACCAACCGTCATCCTTGACGTACACGGGCTTCTCCGCCTTCGACGGGAGGCGCACGATTCTCGCGCCCTTCATTCGTTCGAGGACGGGATTCCCGACGAACCGCAGAAGGCCGCGGACGTACTGAAGGAGCTTGGCTTGGTACTCCGGCTCAAAGCCGCTCTCTTTCATCCAGGCCACGAACGCGCCGATCTCCCGCTCTCCCCACTTCGCGGGATGCGAGGAGACTCCGCGGTCCGCGAGCGCCTTCGCGATCATGCGGAGCTTTCGACCGCGCTCCTTGGCGGTCAATTCCGCGACGAAGGGCCGGACGAATTCCAGGTATGCGTTCGACGCTTCTAGGAACGGATAGCGGCCCATGCTTCGGGCCTTCCGTCTCCGTCCGCGCCGAGAACGCTTCCCCGTGGCACCCTTCCCAACAGGGGTTTCCGCTCCGGCTCCCGCCGGAAGCTGTTGGGTTTCATTCCAATCCTCTACTAGCGAGCTTTCCCCATCCTCGCTAGCGGAAGAGATATGCCGATATGGAGGGATAGAGGTTTCGGCATGCCCTGGGGGAGCATTCCCAACCGTCGAGCTTCCGGACGGTGGTCCTACTCGCTCGTCGCAGGCCTTCTCGCACTTGCCGCGGTTCTCTCGGGGTTCGGAGCCGTCACGAAGGCAGAGAGCCTCGCAGAGGCTCTCTTTCTCTGGATCGTCGCACTCGTTAGCGGCGCCTTCGCCTTCTTTTCCCTGGCTATGGCCCGATGGTCGCGGATGCACCCGGGCCAAGACCTCGTCTGGTTTCGGGCCAAAACCAGGTGAATCCCCGCCGAAAATGCTTTGCCGACATGAGGGAATAGAGGGTTCGGCATGGTCGCGAGGCCGAGCCCTGCGACGTGGGGGGCGAAGCGTAAGGAGTTCAGATCCGTCGAGGCCCAGCGACGAAACTGGCGCCGACTGTTCCTCATTTCCTTTGGAAGCTACATGGCTCTGTGGGCAGGTTTGATTCTTGCGACGATTCGCGGTGCGATTGTCCCTTATCTGGTCGCGTGGGGCATTGCTGTAGCTGCTTGGCTCTTCACGATACTGTTGATGACGTGGTGGTGGGGTCCCTTCGACGCATTGCCCCGAGGTTGGGGGAATCGGGCCAAAAGTAGGTGATTGCGGCACGGCTAACTCGAGCCTCCGTCTCCCCCGTGCCCTCCGTCGTTTTCCGCGAGGCCCTTTTGGTACAGCCGCCGGACACTCGTTCGCGGGAGGCCGTACTTGGAGGCCAAGGAGCCCCACGATGCGCCCGCCGCGCGCTCCTGCGCGATCTCCGCCGGGGAGACGGAGTACGAGGCCGGAGGCCTCCCGACGTGCTTCCCTTCGGCCTTCGCCCGCGAGAGTCCCGATCGGATGCGCTCGCTCATCCGGACCGTCTCAACGTTCGCGATCGTCGCGAGGATCCCGACGACCATATCGCGAAACGGTCCGAGGGACGTGAGGTACGATTCCCGGAACGAGACGAAATCGACACCGGAGGACCCGAGCCGATGAAGGATGTCGATGGCGTCCTTGACCCCGGCCCGCGTGAGTCGGTCCAGGGCCCAGAATATCGCGACATCGAACCGTCGTTGGTGCGCGGCCTCGAGGAGAGCCTCCAGCTGAGGCTTGCGGTCTTTCCCGCGCACGTCCTCATCGACGTACTCCCGGACGACCTCCCATCCTTGGCGCGCCGCGTACTCGCGAAGCTACGCGATCTGATTCATGGATTCCTGGCGGTCCGTCGAGACGCGCGCGTAGATCGCGGCCTTCATGGGTCCGTCTCCATCCTCCGGACGATCTGAACGAGGGCGAGGGCCGCGCCTTGGGCGTTCTCCGGCATTTGGAAAGCGAGCATCGCGTCCCTCGCAATCCAAAGGTCGGGACGGGCCGAGTCCCACCGGACCCTGTTTCGGATGTGGCTGAAAACGTCCGCGAAGTTCTTGCCGCCGAAGAGCTTATCCTCATCACGAATCGTTGCTGGGTCCGGAAAAAGAGCCGGAGCCGCAACAGTTTCAGCGGAAGATCGGTTAGGCTCCGGCGTCACCATTGGTGACTCGGATTCTCGAGAGACGAGAACCGTATCTCGTTCGTCTCGCGGGAGGTACTTGCGCGCCATGTCCTCCCGCATCTCCGGGGGAAGCTCCACGAGTCGGGAGCGAGCCGAAGTCGTGGCACGGGTCTTGCGGAATCCGAGAGGGCCGAGTCGTTTTCCGATACGTTCCGGCTTGAGGTCCTCTTCGACGTTTCCGAGAATCGTCTCCGCGATCTCCCTCGCGGTCGTGCCTCCAGGTCCCTTCAAGTCGAGCAAGAAGTAGGCGCGGACAATGAGGCCGTCGAGCGACTTCGCGCGCTCTTCGACCAGAGCTTCCGCTAGCTCCTGGGCGATGGTCGCGATTTCCCGATAGAACGCGGGAATCTTGGACTTCGCCAGGCTCGCCATCGGTTGAAGAATCTGATTGAGCCTCGGGTTCACTCCCGGAAATTCGAGATCGTAATCGTTCGTGAAGGAATCGAGATTGTCCAAACGGAAGGCTAGGAGTTTGTCTCTGAGCGTTTGAGCATGGGCAAGAGCTTCCGGAGGGAGATTCTTCTTCCTGTCGGCAGAGGTCCGCATCGGGATGACGAACGCGCGGCTCTCAAGTGCATCGTCGGGGAACCCTTGGCGCGTGGCGATGATCTTCAATCCGAACACGGAGAAAACTTCAGACTCCATCGTCTCCTTGTTCGTCCTCCAAATCGTCCCTGGTTTCTCGTATCCCGCGTTCAGGGCCTTGACGATCTGCCGCGACTCACTCTCGTCGGACCGTCCGCGTCCGAGGTCTCCCTCGTTCATGAACACGGCCCCGTGCCATCGCTCGATATTTCGGAAGAGGCTCGAGAGCGAGAGCGCTCCGTCGGCGCGGAGGCCGTGATAGGAGATAAGCCACAGGAGGCTCCCGAGTCGGCTCTTCCCGGTCTCGCTCCCTCCGCGCGGGTTCAAGATCGGAAGAACAGGGGCTTTCTCCTGGAGCCATCCCGTCATGACCGCGAGGACCGCGAGCTTCGCGTGTGTCGAATCGACGGATGCGTACCGAAGGACGAAATCGACACTCTCCAGAAAGAGCAGGCTCGCGTCTCCGTAGGTCTGCGGGAGGCCTGGCAGGACAACCGCACCCTTCGAGAGAAGATCGTCGTCAATCGGAACCCATGTAATCATCTCGGTTCCGTCGAATTCGAGCTTCGATAGCTCGATGCGTGCGTCGTCGTTCGTCGCGAGGTCCTTGACCGCGAAGTGCGGTTTGCCCTCGAGGAGGATTTCCTCGATGAGCCAATCGCCCGGTTTGTAACGCGAGGCCGTCTCCCGCGTTTTGGACTTGGTCTTACTCGACATCCGGCTCGGCCTCGCGTGGCTTCTTCACGGGCGCGTTGACGCTCACTCGGCCATCGTACTCGATTTCGAGCTCGTCACCGGGTTCGACATCGTTCCCGCGGGTCCAATCCTTCGGGAGGACCACGGCCATCGACCGACCCAACTTGACGACCTTGCCGAATCGCTTGTTCGTCATTTGTCTCGGTATGCGACAGGCCTTAAGCCTCGGATGTAGTTGGTTTGCCAGAATGCGACCGGACCGTTCGACCCCCCAGGTCATCGCACTTTTTCGAGGACGTTGGTCCGGCGCGTGCCTCCCGAGAGAGATTATCATTGGTCAACTTGGCATCCCCGTTCGCACTGCGGACCGTGCCCTTGCTCGGGCCGTTCGATGGGGTGAAGTCGCGAAGATCACGGGTTACGACGGCGGTGCTCTTTACTGCCTCGGTTCGTATGCGAGGGCGAATCCTGATTTGGTCAAGAGCCTCGAGAAGGAACCGTGGCGGTCCCTGAATTCGAAGGACAAGACCCGTGCGGCGCGGGCATTACGGCGGTGGCAAGGCCGCATGGCGCAGGCTGGCGCCCACGACCTTCGACCGAAGCACAACTGCATCGCTTGCGGCTACCAACCGCACCGAGGCCCCTAGGGCCTCTGTCCACTAGAACCGTCCAAACTGTCCGACCTGTCCGGGCTATCGGACGGTTCGGACGGTTCGGACGGTTACATAGGACGCAGAGACCACGTCCCGACCACGATGCTTCGAGGTTCCGCCGACGCTGAACCGACACCGCACCGACAATGCACCGACACGGGTTCCACGCGCTTCTAGTAAGATTCGACGGATTCTCACACGGTTTCACCCCGACTCGCGCTAGATTTCGGCAATTTGAAACGCCCTGATTGCATTTCCAGGTCGATGTCCTTCGCATCGCAGATCGGACCACCGCGCGGCGGACGCGGACGCATCCGGCTTGACATGGGGAAGCTCCTGACCATGCGCGCGGAGGGCTATTCCTTGCGACAGATCGGGAAGGCCCTTGGCGTTTCGGACGCGACCGTGCGAGATCGGCTCAGGAGGCACACGAAGGCTCCGCCGGACCCGTACTACTCGGCGCTCGGGAAGTCAGGTCAGAAAGCGCGGAGACGCGCCCTCGCACGTCGGAGACGGGAGGCCAAGCTCGAAGCGGAGCGAGCCGCATCCGCCGCGATGCAGGGGGAGCTAATCAAGTTCGGGCTCCTCGCGCTCGTCACAGATCGTCTCGCGGGTCCGAAGAAAGATGAGACGGGAACCGGATACGGCCCGTAGCGCGAGAGCGGGGGAGCGGCCCCATTCCTCGCTAGCAACTAGGTTTTGGAGACGCTCCCCGCCGCGAATCGAAAAGGGGAAGGGGCCGGGCCCGACGGGCCCGGCATGAAGGGGAAAGGTGCCACGGTCCCGGAGTTCAATCCGGCTTGATTGACAGTCATTCTAATGGAATGGTTCGAATCCCTTCAGGCCCGTCAGCCTAATGCCACACTCGGCGGGCTCGTAACGCACTAGACCGTCGACGGAGCTCGTGGATCAGCCCGAGAAACGTCGTTTTGCACGCTACCCTTTAGAGGGCG
>Ga0209161_10000849_pt1 | contig 25034 bp, 17 predicted proteins | sample GraSoiAngelo_155_FD_186169 | JGI IMG/M metagenome (GOLD analysis project Ga0209161, IMG submission 186169) | Grasslands soil microbial communities from the Angelo Coastal Reserve, California, USA - 14_1009_13_30cm (SPAdes) (version 2) | ecosystem: Environmental > Terrestrial > Soil > Grasslands... | reverse complement strand
ATTCGATGGCACAGGCGGCTTCATGGCACGTAATGTCTTGAACTTCGGTGGCGGCGCCATACTCAATGCGAGTTGGAGTGCGACTTTCACCGGGGCCTATACTGTGAATGCGAACGGTACCGGCACCATGACTTGGACGGACCATCGGCGCCACTTCGTGATCGGCGCTGGCGGAAACGAGCTCAAGTATGTAGGTACCGACCCCAACACCGGTATTGTAGTGGGCGGTTCCATGGTCAAACAGTAGCCGGCAATAGCTCTGAAACAGCTCGCGATCAGCCGTCACGCTTCACTGTGTGGCGGCTGATTGTTTCTCCGTCTGCGGGGGAAGCACGCGCCCTGGTGTGTTGGCGATTGCGCCCTCGATTCTGTTTCTCGGCCAACAGAAGGCAACAAAGAGGACAAAGGCTCTCTTTCGATCGCCGGAACCAAACAGAGACTTCCCTTCCTTTGTTTCCTTTGGTTTGAGGAAGTTCCGACATCTCCGCGTAACCTCGCGCTGGTTTCCGTTCTGTACTTCAATGAACGGCCAGAAATGACTCCTCACGACGAGAAGCCAACGAAGGCCAAAACAAGAGAAATTAAAAGAAAGAAATAACAACTATGAAGACAAAGTTAACGAAGATGATAATGAGCTCCTTGGCCTTAGGCTGTGCGTCGGTGTGCTTGGCTGCTGCGATGGCGGTGGGCACGTCCGCTACCGCGCAGTCCGCACCCGACGGGCGAGCTTGCAGCGTGCACACTCTGCACGGGTCGTATCTGTTCGCCACGCACGGCTGGAACATAGTCGGCGGTGTTGCGCAACCGAAAGCCATCGTAGAAGGCATCGACTTCAACGGAGATGGTACGCTGGTCAGCCCGTTCGCCACGGTCAGCATAAATGGCACGATCCTCCATTCCAGCGGATCGTTAGGAACCTATACGGTGAACACGGATTGTACTGGCACACTCTCGTTTACCGGAGGCGCAAGCTTCGACATATTCGTCGAGCAGAACGGCAAGCAGCTCTGGATGATCCAGACCGGTCCAGGCTCACCAGTGTTTGAGGGGACTGTAACACGAGTGCCATAATAAAAGCTGTTCCGACGAGACTCGCCCTCTGACGGACTATGGGATTGGCGCGTTCCATCCGCGCCAAATCCATTTGCTCACAAATGTCATTCTGAGCGCAGCGAAGAATCTCGGATGAAATTTCGACCGATTCGCCAACGGAAATAAACAGAGATGTTTCGCTTCGCTCAACATGACAACGCTATGAGTTCTAGTATAAATCTTCTCGCCGGTGAGAGAGCGACTCTACCCGGCTCCGGACTGAGAGTACAAGGTCTTTGGATAACTCGGCATCAATAAGCTCTTCGCGGTCTGCCGATGCGGCTGCGATTACAACTCCGCGGGGATCGATGATTGCGGAGCTGCCACAAAACCACAGGTCGTCATCTTTCCCGACGCGGTTCGATGCTACGACGTAGCTCTGGTTTTCGATCGCGCGCGCCATGGCGAGCGTCCGAAAATGTTCGACACGCGGAAACGGCCACGCAGAAGAGACAATAAAGGCGTCGACTTTCTGCTCGGTCGCGAGTTTTCGGTACATCTCCGGAAAGCGAAGGTCGTAGCAGATGCTGAAGCCAAAATGCAGACCGCCGAGTGAAAAGCTCGCGAAGGCTTCGCCTGGAGCAAAGCAAGTCTGTTCTTCGACGGGCGCGACCGCATACAGATGAGTCTTGCGATATTTCGCAGAGATGGTGCCACGCGAATCGACAAGAACCTGGGAATTGTAAATTGATGATCCCGCGCGCTCCGAAACGCCGCAGACGATCGCAATGGAAAGCTCCCTCGCGATGTTTTGGAGTTCGGGAACGAATCCACTCGTCCAAGACGCAGCGTGTTTTTGAATTACCGGCATGGAATAGCCGGTGTCAGTCATCTCCGGAAACACGATCAGCTCGGCGCCGGCCGCTTTGGCCCGACGGGAAAAATCGCGAACTTTTAAAAGGTTCGCTTCGGGATCACCGAGCGCACACGAAATCTGGGCGACTGCAATGTTCATTAGTCGGAAAACGGCCGTGTTGACCAATCATCAGCCGAAACATTGAGCTTAGTTGGATCTGCTACCAGAGTTGGGTCGCCTCTCCTTTTGAAAGGGAGAGGGGAGGGTGAGGGTTTTGTTAACGCAACGCCAACATCGTTCGCCTTTCGAAAACCCCTCACCTTTGTCCTCTCCCCTTGGAGGGGAGAGGCGAGAAACGCCACTCGCAATCGCGGTACAATCGTCGGCGGCATCGCAGTCCGAGTCCTACGCTGCAATAGGTCTGCGGTAGCCGAAAAATTCGCGCTGCTTAATCATATGCACGACTTCGGGTGGAACCATGCGCTCCCAGTTGCTGTCGCCAGACTGCAATCTGGCCAGTACATCGGGCGAATGAATTCGCAAGTACTCGCGATGATAGTCGGTGATCTCCTGGATGCACTGGTTGTCGATTAAATGTTGAAACAGCGAGCGGAGATTCGGCGCGACCTTGATTTGTGTTGCGGTGGTAATCTTGCCGCTCTTCTCATCAAGCATCGGGTAAACGTAGAGCTTCAGCCCTCCCTTAAACATTCTGCCGAGCGCCTCCAAAATTCCGCCTTCGAGATTTGTGTAGTATTTTTCGTTGAAAATTTCGATCAAACTCGGCACGCCCATGACCAGGCCAATCGGTCTGTTTGTGTAACGAAAAAGATATCCTGCCAGACGGTAGTATTCGGCGAACTTCGAGATCAACACCGTGCGTCCAAGCGCGCCGAGGATGTCGACGCGGGCAAGAAAATCGGCGTGGTTGAGTTGGCCGCCGGCGAGCAGATTTTCGAGCGTCATCTCCATCAGCACTACGAGATCATCTTTCGAACAATTCGATTGCTGCAGAAACACGCGGCAGGCCCCGTCCAGCATGTCGTTCGTGGCATAGGTAACAGGCCGAAAACTCCCGCGCTCAACCAGGATCGCCTTTTTGTAGAAGACTTCGGCAGGCTGAACGGTTTCGCCATCTGCCGTGAACATGACCGCATTCGTCAGCCCATGGCTGACCAACTGCAAACTCATCAATCGATTATCGACGTTTTGAAAGAGCGGCCCGGAAAATTTGATCATGTCCACTTCGATTCGTCCTGGAGGCAGATTTTCCTGAAGTGATGAAATCAATTTCTCTGGCTGGCGATCATAAAACGCGCCGTGAAGGAGATTCACCCCAATGACCCCGAGGGCTTCCTGTTGTTCGACGTTTGCCTCGTCGAGCAATCGAACGTGAATGATAATCTGGCTTGGTTGCCCGCGTGGCTGGGATTGAAATCGCACTCCTAGCCAGCCATGCGACTCATTCCGCTCTTTGAAGCTGCGGGCCGCAACCGTGTCGGCGAAGACAAAAAATGCTTTCTCGGCCCCGAATTTTCCGTCGAGTCGCTCGATCAGAAGATCATATTCGTGATCCAACATTTTCTGGAGGCGAACACGGCTGACGTAGCGATCCGCAGGTCCGTAAATCGCATCGCTGAACGTCATGTCGTAGGCAGACATGGTCTTGGCGATCGTGCCGGCTGCGCCGCCGACGCGAAAGAATCGGCGCGCTACCTCCTGGCCGGCGCCAATTTCAGCGAAGGTCCCATACTTGGTTGCGTCGAGATTGATCCGGAGGGCCTTCTCGTCGGTGCCGATCTCCATCTCTGGATCCATAGAATTTCTCTTACGGCGATTTTTGATCGCCGCAAATAGCCAGCGAATGCTCCATTGCAGCGCCTCTGTGTCAGGCGCCTGCGCGAAATTCAGTGTTACAGAACCAAGCTAGAGTCGCACTCGCTCGGCATTTTTCGCTGGAATCCAACCGCGCAAATTGTTGGGCAGCGCAGCGTAGATCCAATCACCCCGCGTGCTTAGGATCTTGATCTCACTGCCGGGAGGCAGCGCCAAAACGCTGTTCGCTGTGTCCGCGGTCGCCAGGCGCGCTTGCACATCGTTGCCCGTCACAACTGCCAGTGCCTGGCCTTTGGTGCCGCGTTCGAGTGTGAAAATTGCATACATCGCAACGACCAACACCAGTAAACAGCAGATCGAGACAGCGATCGCCCTGGCTGATCGGCGCCGCTTCAAAATCAATGCGAACATGGCAAAAATCGCGAGCCAAAAAGCTGTGGCCGCGGCGACGCTGTACTGGTTGATGTTAGCAAATTGCAAGTAACGTTCAAGACTGCTTGGCTGAATCTCCAGCGCGTGCGCTTCATCGCGTGCAATTTGCAAATTCGCTGTCGCTTCGGGATGATGCCGCTCCAGCGCGAGCGCGCGCTCATAATTCAAAATCCCGCGTCCAAAGTCGCCCGTGCGGAAGTAAGCGTTTCCGAGGTCGTAAAATACGTTTGCGCTCCATTGTCCAGAGTGAATCAGGGCCTCGTAGCCAGAGATCGCCTCCTTGAAATGGCCTTGGGCGAATTCCTGGTTTGCTTTTGCAAATTCGGCGTCGGCTTGGGAAAATAACGACGGAGTCGCGAGCGCGCAAAAAAGAAACGCAATCAGTGAGGCGCGCATCTTCATTTTAGATTTTTAATTAACTCCAGCACCTCGCGGCGGCTTTCAGGAGATATTGTTGCCGGGCCGTTATGTGCTCCGCTGTATTGCCACTCATCACTTTGCTCGAACAAACGGCGCAGTTGGTCGCGCGAATCGGCGTCTAATTTGAAAGTGTCCGCCGCAGTCTCCGCATCCACCACGTTCGGATCGATCCCGCCGCTGCCGGATGCGAGCGCGGTTTTGAGCCGAACGACCCTCGAGGCTTCCGCATAATATTCTTGTGGTGATCCGGCGTTACGACGCAATTTGTGCATGAGTTCAGACGTTTCATGCTGCAGCGCAGCGAAGCGCCTCCTTTCGCGATTGTCGATTCGCGCTCTTCGAATTTTCCAGCCCGCAAATCCAATTAGTCCCAGGAGGGGGACCAACTGCACAGTCCAAAAAACCGGACGCGTATAGAGCGGCGCGAATGATTCCACTGTTGCTGGTCGATCCGTCAGTTGATACAAAATATCCTGCGGTTTCTGCGTGCTTTGGGCAGCAACAGCTGGAGCCGGGCTGGCTGATGCCGGTTGGCTCGCCGCGACGTTTTGCGTCGCAGGCGCTCCACCCTGAACAGTGATCGCAATCGACTCGCTGCGCAGTGTCACATATTGCTCCTTCGCTGGATCGAAATACGAGAATGCGAGCACTGGCACAGCCTGCTTTTTCTCGTTCGGCGAAAGCACCGTCTCGAAAGTTTTTGTGCCACTGATACCGACCTCATCGTCCTGCTTGAACTTCGAGGACGGCGGATATTTGTGCCAGCCCCGTTCGTCTTCAATCGCTGGCGCATTGACCCGGTCAAAATTGCCGCGGCCCGAGATTGCACTTGTGACGGTGATAGGATCTCCCACCTGCACACTCTTGGGCTTTGCATCCGTCGTCATTACAAAATTCCCAATTGCTCCTGAAAAACTCGGCGGCGCACTTGGCGGCAACGGTTTTACTTCCAGCGCCACCGGCTCGCTCTTGATATCCACCTCGCGTCGCTCGCCCATTTGGGCGAACGGATTACTAAAGAATGGATCAGAGAACGGGTCATCCAGATCGAACAGGTCGAACGGTGAGCGCGCACGAGATCGCGGCGCACTTCGTGCTCGCGGAACTATGACTTGTGCCTTCCCCTTGACCGGTCCCACTTCGAATTTTCCGGCGCGCGCGGCAGCGATTGCAGTTTTGTATGTGACGACGTCGTAAGGCCTGCCATTGATGGTTTCTGAAGTTTGTCCGGATTGCTGTAACTTCTGGGCGGTGAATCCTTGTCCGGTGATTTCAGGTGGTTCGATGAGTCTCGGACGGACGCGTGGGTCAAATCCCATCCGGATCTGAACAGGAACAATCTCGCCGACGTAGGCAACCTTCTTCGGCACAATCAATTCGGCGAAAAGCAGATCGCCGGCGCTGACTGACTGGCTCTGCCGGCCACGACTCTGTCGCGCCCCAGCTGAGCTGCCAGGCGCGTCCGCGACATTTAATATCAGCTCGGGCGTTCGCAGCAACTTACTGCCCGCCCGAACTGTTTGCGGAGGAATCGTGAATCGACCCGCTCTAAAGGGCAGGATCGTGTAATTGTATGTGACGCTCGAACTAGTCGCGAAATTGTGTATTTCGAACTGTCGCGATTGTCCCGTCGCGTGAATTTCCAAACCGTCGACTGAAATTTCTTCCGGTGGCTGCGCATCTCCAGGGCCGGTCACCTTGATTTGCAGCTCAAGCGTTCCACCGACAACAGTCTCCGAATTGCTCAGCACTGCCGTGACGCTGGGCGAATCGGCGCGCGCAAACTGCGCAGCTGCGACCAAGGCGAACGCCGTGATGAAGATTCGTTGCAACGTATTCAAGCCAACTTCGCAGCGTCGTTCCGAGCGGAGTCGAGGCTGCAACGCAGCGGACGGAGTCCGCGAGGCCAGGCTTTCAATCCCGCGGCACAACCCACGGGTAAATTCACGGGATGTCTCGACTTCGCTCGACATGACAAACGTAGCTTACCAGTCGTTATAGACATGGCGCTTAACTCTGCGTTCATCAAGTTGAACTCGCGCCTCTTCGTCTTTCATCGATTCAAGGAGCGCCAGGGCTTGGCGTTCGCTCATCTGGCCCTCTTTTTCTGATTCGGCTTCGGCAACCTCAGCGTTCTTATCGGGCGGCTTCTGCGATTTTTCTTCTCCTCCCGCACCTTTCACATCGCCTGCGAATTTTTTCTGTGGAGACTCCGATGGACTTGCAGAAGGTGTCGAGTTTTCATCCTCACCTTCTCCCGGCGAGGGCGACGGCGCTTCATTTTCTCCTTCGCCCGGGCTTGGTGATTCTTCAGCTTGCCGTTGCCCAGGCGACGGTGAAGGCTGGTTGGCCTGCTGCTTTTCCGCGTTTGGCGACGGAGAAGGGCTCTCGCTGGGCTGTTGTTGCTGTTTCTTTTGTTGCTCGTTCTTTGCCTGGGATTGGTCGTTCTTTTCCTGTTGGTCTTTCTGGTTCCCAGACGTGGCTTGGGACTGCTGATCTTGCGATTCCTTTTGATCTTTTTGCTGCTGCTGACCCTGCCCTTGCTGCTGCTGTTGTTGTTGGTCCTGCTGCTGTTGTTGTTGCTGCTGCTGGTCCTGCTTTTTCTGTTGGTCCTGCTGTTTCTGTTGATCTTGCTGCTGCTGTTGGTTCTGATTTTGCTTTTGCTGCTGATCTTGCTTGTCCTGTTGATTCTGCTTGTTCTTTTGCGGCGGGGATGGGGAAGGGGAGGGCTGTTGTTGCGATTTCTTGTTTTTTAACTCCTCGATTTTTCTTTTGACGTAATCGTAGTTGTCTTTGGCCTCCTTATTTTGCGGATCGAGCTTGAGCGTTTGCTCATAATGGTCGAGGGCATTCGTCCAATCGCTGAGCTTCTTGTCGTCGCTTTTCTCTGTTTCGCCGTGCTGATAAAGCGTGTTGCCGAGGTTGTAATGGCCCTTGCTCTGTAGACCAGTATCACGCGTGAGCAGCGCCTGGCTGAACGATTCCAGCGCTTTATTGTAATCTTTTAATTTGTAAGCGGCCGCGCCCGAATCGAATTGGAGCCTATCGTCAGCGGGCGATTGTGGGTGCGATTTCAATGTCTGCTGAAATTGGCTGTACGCGTCTTCGAATTTCCCCTCATGGTACGCGTCAATTCCCGGAGCAGCCGCAAACCCAAATGATGAAAGCAAAATTAGAAGAACGACAGTCGCGCCCACAGTCCTGACAGGCCCGCCTCCAACGCCATGCGCAGCAGTGCGGGTAGGCGCAGGAACGGAGCGTCGTTCGCGCGCGCGTTTCCGCTCAGGAATAAGGATCGACAACGCAAGAGCAATCAATGCCGCGCTCAGCGGCCATTCGTAGCGCTCAATCGGCTGGCGCGACAAACGCACGTCCATTTCAGCAGCCTTCATTTTTGCTAATCCTTCACTCTGGAGTTGCTGCATCGTGCGGAGCCCACTTTCCAAATGAACGTAAAACCCGCCTGTGGCCTGGGCGATTTCGCGCAAACGTTTGTCGTCCAGCTTTGATTTGACGACTTGACCGGCTGAATCCTTCACAAAGTCCGTTTGCCCATCGTCACCAGTTACGGGAATAAGCGAGCCCTGCGGTGTTCCGACGCCCACCGTAAAGATCCGCACGCCCGCGTCAGCCGCTTCTTTTGCAGTTTTTACGGCATCACCGCTTAATTCCTCGCCGTCGGTAAAGATGATGAGCGCGCGGTTTCCCGTCGCGCTTTTACCGAAGCTCTGCGTGGCAAGAGCGATGGCGCTGGAGATATTGGTTCCCCCTTCAGGAATAGTCTTCGTGTCCAGATCATTGATTGCCTCAACCACGGCATCGTAATCAATCGTAAGGGGGGCTTGCAAAAAAGCACGGCCCGCAAAAGCAATTAGACCGACACGGTCGCCTTGGAGTTCGTTGAGCAAATCCTGGACCGCAAGCTTGACGCGATCGAGACGGTTCGGCTGGACGTCATTGGAAAGCATGCTGCGCGATGTGTCCACAGCGATTAGCAAATCGAGCCCTTTACGTTTTACATCCTGGAAGGTATAGCCCCAGCGCGGCTGTGCGAGACTGACAAGCACCAGGGAAAATCCGAGCAACTGCAGTGCAAATCTCGTTATGCGCCGCGGCCGATTTACCGTTCCCGCAAGCTGCAGCAGCAAACGCGCCGAAACGAACTCCTGCAGCCGCCGATGACCAAGACGCTCCGCGTGGACAAAAAGAGTAACCAAGAGGGGAACCAGCAGTAATCCCCAAAGCCATTCTGGTGCGCCAAAACTCATACGTTCGCTAGGAGGTTGAAACCTTGAAGAGTTAAAGCGGCAGTGAACATCATTGTCATTCTGATCCCGCAGTCGCGGGAGAAGAATCTCTGATTATTCTTCCGGCAGCGCGCTAAAATGGTAATCGGAGATGTTTCGCTTTGCTCAACGTGACAGGGTGAACGCTTCAACCCTTCAACGCTTGAACGCTTCAACCTTTTTCTCATGGCAACTTTTTCCAGATCGTTTGGGATAACAAAATCTGGGCCAGCAACAGCCCGCAGCCGCTCATAAGACACAACGGGAATAGGTCGCGATATTGCTGATACTTCTTTACGCTGACCGTAGATTTCTCCAACTTGTCTATGTCACCATAAATTTGTTCGAGCGATTTCGTGTCAGTCGCTCGAAAGAATTTACCGTCCGCAATTTTCGCAACCTCCCTGAGTCCGCTTTCGTTAAACTCTACGCGCTGATTTTCGTAGAGAATATTGCCCAATGCATCGGTAAGCGGGCCTCGGGTAGTAAAGATCGGTGCCGGTGCAATTCCGTTGATGCCAGCTCCAATGGCATAGAAGTGAATCTTTAAAGCTTTCACTGCCTCGGCGGCAGTGTTCGGTGGAATTTTACCGGCATTATTTTCGCCGTCGGTCAAGAGGACGAGCACCCGACTCTTTGAATGTTTATCATTTAGCCGATTGGCGGCCGCTGCGATGGCCGATCCAATCGCAGTACCGTCTTCAACGAGTCCTATCCGCACTCGATCGAGATTTTGTAAGAGCCAATCGTGATCCAGCGTCATCGGGCTCACGACATACGGACGACCGGCGAATGCAATAATGCCGATGCGATCATTCGGCCGTCCTTCGATAAATTTACGTGTGACTTCGCGGATCGCGTCCACCCGGGTCGCTTCTTGTCCGCCGATCGTAAAATCTTTCGTAAGCATCGACCCGGAGACATCGAGTACGAGGATGATGTCGATCCCACTGGCTTCAATTTGGGTAAGGCTCTTGCCGAGCTGCGGACGTGCGAGCCCAACCACGAAAATGGCAAGCGAAGCCAGCAGCAGTGTTCGCAGAATTTTCCCTGCGCGCGCGGCACTTTGTTTTCCGATTGCCCGAAGCCTCGCTGTGGATGAATAAGTCAGCGCGGCCGCCGGCCCGCGTTTGCCACGTAAATATGCCAGCAATGGAATCGCCAGGAGCAACAAAAGCAGCCATGGACGAGCGAACGTCAACGCGCTATTTGCCGGCCACCAATCAAACAGTTGCAAGTTGACCTCCTTTCACAAAGCGGATCGCTTCCTGGAGTAATAATTCGCTGTCCGAGGTTGTCGCTTCGTACCGCGCGAACTTGATCAGGTCGCAGCGGTTTAAAAAATCCTCGAGCAACGATTTTTCGTCGGTCGAGAACGAGGACGTGTTTGCCAGCGCAGTCAGAAACTCAATCGAAGTTTGTCGCGTTGCCGGCAACCCGTATTGCTGCGTCACGTATTTTCGCAAAATGTTGGACACGCGAATGCTGAATTGATACGGGCTCGTGTTTTCAATTTCGCGGCTAATTTGTTCGAGCTGTTCGAGCGCAAGCTCGCGCGGCAGCTTCGGCGGCATCTGCGGTTTGCGGCGCTTTGCGAACAACCACACCACGAGGCCGAGAAGCGAAAGTGCAACAAATGCGATGACAAAAACCAGCCAGGGCGGAATCAGTGAATAATCTACCGGGGGCGCAATGTCGTGGAATTCCTCGGCAGCGAGCACCAAGAGCGCTGGGGTAATGGAGTAGTGGCGTAACGGAGTAGTGGAAGGCAAATTCATTTCATTACTCCATCACTCATTGCTCCATGCCCTGTGGTTCCCCTCATCGAACACCAAGGCGGCGCCCGCGTTGTTTAAAGAACGAGCGGAGCGACGGCAAATAATCCTTCCCGGTTTGTAGTGTGATCGCATCAATATTATTCCGCCGAAGGGTACGGGAAAGTTCTGCTTCGTGCCCGTCGACAACGCCCGTGAACAAAGCCCGCGTTTTTCGATCGGCTGTGTTGATCTCGACCTGTTCCCCGGTCTCGGCGTCCTCCAATGTGATGATACCAATGTTCGGCAACACTTTCTCTCGTTCGTCGTGAATTTGAATGGCTACGAAATCGTGTCGCCGTCCGCTCACTGCGAGCGCTCGTGAAAAATCAGGCGCCTGAAAATCGGAGATGAAGAAAACTACCGCGCGTCGCGTCACGATCTTGTTCAGGTAATCAAGGGCCAGGGCAGGTTCTGTGCCCCGTCCCTGCGGTTGGAAAAACAGGATCTCGCGAATGAGTCGCAGCGTGTGAGAGCGGCCTTTTTTTGGTGGAATAAAAAGCTCGACGCGATCAGTGAAAAGAATGAGCCCGACCTTATCGTTATTCCTGATCGCGCTGAAGGCGAGCAGGCAGGCGACTTCTGCGGCCAGCTCGCGTTTGGATTGTGTTGTGCTCCCAAAATTCCCTGAAGCACTGACATCCACGACCAGCATCACGCTTAGCTCGCGCTCCTCGGTGAATTTTTTCACAAACGCGTTGCCCATCCGGGCCGTCACGTTCCAGTCGATCGAGCGGATTTCGTCACCCGGCTGATATTCGCGCACGTCTTCAAAATTCATGCCGCGGCCCTTAAAGACGCTGTGGTAATCGCCTGCGAAGGCAGCCTCGACCAGACCGCGGGTTTTGATTTCGAGGGTTCGAATCTTTTTTAGAATTTCGGTTGTGGTCTTTGCGCGCTCGTCATCCCGAGCGGAGCGAAGCGAAGTCGAGGGAGCCCGTTCCATTACCGAGAAGCCCTGACTGGGCGCAAGGCGTACATTTCCGTAAACAGGTCGCGTCACTCAGGATTTCTTCTTGCAATGAGCGCTTCCTTTTTCGCGCGGCTCCAGCGCTTGAGTTGTTTTTCTCTCGCTATCGCGCTGGTTGGATCCCGGTACGCCTCGAAATAAATGAGCTTGTGGGCGTTGTACTGCCGAGCAAATGCGCTTCCGAGTCCGAGCGAGTGTTCGCTCGCCCGCCGTTCAAGACTGTTCGTAACACCAATATACAAGACGCTATGGCGATCAGCATTCGTCAACATGTAAACGAAGTAATTTTGATATTGCATTTGTAAGTCTTGGGTCGCGCTGCGGGATTCCTCGACTTCGCTCGGAATGACGCAAAATCACGGCACCGGAAGCCCGGCAAAAATCCGCTCGATAATCGTCTCGCTGGTGACTGCTTCCGCCTCGGCCTCGTAGCTGACAATGATGCGGTGCCGCAACACATCGGGCCCGATGCTCTTGACGTCCTGCGGTGTAACGTAACCGCGCCCGTTCAGAAACGCGTGCGCACGCGCGCCGAGAGCAAGATAAATGGTCGCGCGCGGCGAAGCGCCGTAGCGAATAAGACCTTCAAGGCGCAGGTTGTACGCAGCCGGCTCTCGCGTCGCCCAGACAACGTCGACGATGTAGTCCTTCACGCGGTCATCGATATAGATGGTGTTAACCACGTCGCGTGCCGCGATGATTTGCTTGGGGTCAATCACTGGATTTACCCGCAAATCCGGCGCCGAGGTGGCCATCAAATCGAGAATGTTTCGCTCCTCGGATTTTTGCGGATAACCAATATTCAATTTGAACATGAAGCGATCGAGCTGCGCCTCGGGCAATTGGTAAGTCCCTTCTTGTTCAATGGGGTTTTGCGTCGCCAGAACAAGGAACGGATCGGATAAGGGGTAGGTTTGCTCGCCAATCGTGACTTGGCGTTCCTGCATCGCCTCCAGCAATGCGCTTTGAACTTTTGCCGGCGCGCGGTTGATTTCGTCGGCCAGAATCAGATTGGAAAAAATCGGGCCGAGTTTAGTCGTAAATTCGCCGGTGCGCGGATTGTATATCAGCGTGCCAACCAAATCGGCGGGCAAAAGATCGGGCGTGAACTGCAATCTTTGAAACCCAGTCTGGATACATGAGGCCATTGTTTTGACCGTGAGCGTTTTGGCCAGACCCGGAACGCCTTCGAGCAGGAGATGACCGTTGGCGAGCAGCCCTAGGAGCAGCCGATCCACTAAATACTTTTGGCCGACGACAACGTGAGCGACCTGCTGGCGGAGCGCTGGGATCCATTGGCCCAACTCCCGCACTTCCTGCGTAATTTCCTGCGTAGATTTCATACGGTTTTTGTCAGACACGTACGGTAAGGGGAATGTTCGATCAAAGCCCCTAAGTTCCTGTGACCCGAGAGAAACATGCTAAAAGTTGGGTCGACAATGCCAGTTTTCAAGCCGCGACACCTAGTGATTTTGATGGTCGTATTGGCCGGCGTGACAATGTCAATACTGGCGCGGATTGCGTGGTATGATCCGGCAATCAATTTTTTGCCGCATGATCGCCGGGCGGAGTGGATTGTTTTTCCTGGCGCGGTGGATGCGCGCGCGCATCGGTTTGCCAGCCTCGATGCAAGCTTCCGGCGCGAGTTTGTTCTGGTGAACCAGCCGTCCAGAGCACGTTTGAGTTTTCGCGGAATGCGACGTGCCGAAGTGAAAATCAACGGCGTTCCGATCCGCCTTCAACAGAATCGCAATTGGAAAGAGATTGCGAGCATCGATGTGGCCGAACAATTGCACGCTGACACGAACCTTATAGAGGCGCGCGTCTTTAATCACAATGGACCACCGGCGCTCTGGCTTACTTTGACTAGTGATCAACTGAGCTTGCGCAGCGATCAAAGTTGGGAAGCCTCATTTGCAGGTTCTTCCTGGCGTCATGCCGTGTCGGCCGTAGCAGCGAAGACTCCCGGGCCCGGTAATTCCATAGCCGGGGGCGCGCGTACGTTCGATGCGTTGAAGAAGAGCTGGCCCTTCTGGATTGTTTTAGTTGGGATTAGCGCTGCAGCGACCTTTCTCTGCTACGTCACCTTCAACCGATCCACAACGCTGCGGCTGGGAAAGACACTCCTGCTCATCTTCGCGGTGCTGTGGTTGGTCTTGTTCTGGAATAACACGCGACTATTGCCCTTCCACGTCGGCTTCGATTCGAAGGAGCACCTCAAATACATCAACTACATCCAGGAACACCGGGCCTTCCCGTTGCCAACTGAAGGCTGGGAGATGTACCAGCCGCCGCTTTACTATTTGGTCGCCGCCGCAAGCCTTGCGGTGGGCAGACTCTCAATCAACGATCCGATGTCGGTGTTCGTTCTGCGCTTGCTCGGCGCATTCTTTGGTATCGCTCAATTTGTTTTTGCCTTTTTGAGTTTGCGGCTCCTGCTACCCGCGCGAGCCGCGCTCGTCGGACTTTTGTTGGCGGTGTCTCTGCCAATGCATTTGTATGTCGCGCATTATGTAACAAACGAAATTTTGGCCGCGACTCTAGCGACAATGGCGCTTTATCTTTGCTTGCGTCTGCTGAGGAGCGACAAACCGAGCGCATCGCAATTTGCCTGGCTCGGACTGGCCATCGGTGCCGCAATGCTAACGAAAGCGACTGGAATTCTATTGCTGCCAATCGTAATCGCGGCGATTGCAGGCGAGCTCGCTTACGCGCGAGCACCAATCGCTATCTCGTTGCGCAATCTGGGGCTGCTGCTCGCGATTTGTTTTGCCGTGTGCGGCTGGCATTATACGCGCATCTGGCTGAGGTTCGGCACGCCGCTGCTCGGGAATTGGGATGTGATAAGCGGGTTCACGTGGTGGCAGGATCCTGGTTATCACACCGCGGCTGACTACGTCCGTTTTGGCCGGTCGTTAATCAATCCAGTTTTCAGCGGTTTTGCCGGATTTGCCGACGGAATCTATTCCACGCTTTGGGGCGACGGCTTGTGCGGGGGTGCGTCCAGCTTAAGCGTCGCTTGGAACCAGCAACCGATGGCTGCCGGTTATTTGTGGGCGCTACTTCCGACGATGCTGATTATCGCAGGCATGGGCATTGCGATTTTTCAATTTATTCGAAAACCTTCGAGCGAATTGTTTCTTCTACTCGGTTTCTGCACAGTCCTAATACTCGGTCTGATTTTCATGACGCTAAAAGTTCCTTCCTATGCGCAAGCGAAAGCGTTCTACGGTTTGTCGGCGCTCATGCCGCTTTGTTTCTTTGGTGCGCTTGGTTGGGAAACGGTAACGCACGCGCGCGTATGGTTGCGGTTTATTCTTGGCGCACTCGTCCTGGTTTGGGCGATGAACAGTTTAGCCACGCACTGGATAGTCCCCTCGGTGCCGCAACATTTGTATGCAGTAAAAGGTTTAGGCGCCCAGGGAAATATCGACCGCGCCGTTGCCGAGGCAGCCAAGGCAGTCGAAGCCGATTCCTCGAACGCAGCTGCGCGAGGGTTTCATGCATTAAGCTTGAGCGAGCTAGGCCGTGACGAGGAGGCGATCAAGGAAGCCGAGCGCGCGATTGAATTGAACCCGTCTGATTCTGCTGTCCACCTGCAACTGGCCATTTCGCTAAAACGTAGTGACACAGAGCGCGCCATCGTGGAAGCGCGCCGGGCCATCGAGCTCGGTCCGGAAAATTCTTCGGCTTACCAATTCCTGACGAATTGTCTCCTCGAATTGCGGCGCTACAACGAAGTGAGCGATCTCGGACGCGAATGGCTGGCGGTGTCGCCATACGACGCAACTGCTCATGCCGTTCTAGGTACAGCTATGGCGGAAAACGGTGATCTCACAAAGGCGGCCTGGCACCTCGGTTACGTAATGATGTTGCGGCCAGAAGCTGAACAAGCGCATGCACGACTGCGGCAAATCCTGCTGTCTCTGGCCAGGGAGCCGGATGCGTTGCAGCGGCTTCGGGAAATTGCTGTAAATGCACCGGATTCGCCACGAATGCTGGACGAGTTGGCGTGGTTGCTCGCGACGTATCCCGATTCCAAATCACGCGACGGGACTGAGGCAGTTCAGCTTGCCGAGCGCGCTTGCGCTCTGACTGACCGCCGAATCCCGGCTCTTCTCGACACGCTGGCTGTCGCTTACGCTGAGGCGGGAGACTTTACGCGCGCCGTCAGCACTATCGAAGAAGCACTCAACCTCGCTCGCTCCTCCGGTGATAGTGACGCCATTAAGCTAAGCGAAAGGATTCTTGCATCACTTCGGGGGAATCTTCCCTACCGTGAAGAACCAGAATAAATCGATCAAGAGCCCAGTGTGAGAATTCACGTCGCTCAATCCCTCCGGCTAACTGCTTATTTCGCTCGCGAGCGCGGCGTGCGTGATGTCGCTCGCCGCACATTTCCGGTGCGTGGGCGTAGCGTCAACATGATCGGCAGTCCGGGATAGGGTTCCGTTTTGCGAACGCGAGCTTCCAGATAACGCCGATATGTTTCATCCATCAACCGAGGCTCGTTGACAAAGAGAACGAACTCCGGAGGCTGGAGGGGCGAGCTCCTGCGATTCCGCTCCAACATTGCGGTTGCGCCCGAAAATTGAGACGTCGCTGGAGCTCCGCCCTCAAGTACGTGACGTTGTTTCCGGCTGGTTTGAGTAGCGTAAAACAGTTTGAGCCGTCGCCCTTTTACCATTGGCGGCGGATTTGCTTCAAATGCCGCTCGCAATAATCGGTTCAGGATACCGGTGCCGATGCGCTGCCGCGCTGCACGTTGGATTGTCTCGATCAATGAAAACAACTTCTCAATATTTTCTCCGGTCAGCGCAGACGTGATCAACGCCGGTGCATATTCAAGGAAGAAAATTATTTCGCGTGCTTCCTGGAAAAGTTGCCTTGCCGCGTCTTTTTCTCTGCGTCTCGGCTTAACCAAGTCCCATTTGTTCAAGACAATAATCGCTGGTTTCCGGGCCTTTTGAATCAATCCCGCGATCCGTTTGTCCTGAGCGGTTATGCCCATCGTGAGATCGACAATGAGAACACACAGATCGGCGCGGCGAATGCTGCGCGCTGCGCGCATCACGCTGAACACTTCCACCGAACTAGAATGTTTGCCGCGCCGGCGGATTCCCGCCGTGTCGATGAAAACGAACTTTCGCGCGTCGCGCTCGTAAAGAATGTCAACTGCATCGCGGGTCGTGCCGGACAACTCGCTCACGATCGCGCGCTCTCCGCGCACAATGGAATTGATGAGCGAGGATTTACCGACATTTGGCCGGCCAACGATCGCCACTGCAAGTGACTCATGACTCGTGACTCGCGAATCGTGAGGAGGCGAGGGGAGGCGTCGTTCGATTTCTCCTAACAAGTCGGAAATCCCGCGATCATGTTCTGCGCTGATCGAAAAGCTCGGTTCGAAACCTAACGCATCGAATTCTGCCGCCAGTGGCTCATGCTTCTCATCGTCGATTTTGTTGATCACAAGCAGGACCGGTTTTTCCGATTTGCGCAGTCTGCGCGCGAGCTCCTCATCGACAGGTGACAAGCCTTCCTTTGCGTCGACAACCAAAAGCAGAAGATCGCTCTCGCGCAGGGCTTCTTCCGCGGCGCGGTGCACTTGCACGCTCAATTCAGATTCACCCGCCCCGAAGATTCCGCCTGTGTCCCATATGGTGAACGGGCGCGCACCGCGGTCGCAAATCGCCGAAATCCGGTCGCGTGTAATTCCGGGCTGATCATGAACGATGGCAATCTTTCGGCCCACAAGGCGATTGAACAGCGCTGACTTGCCTACGTTTGGACGGCCAACAATTGCGACATTCGGCGGTCTATTCGGCATCTAGGATTTCGCCGGATGCGCATGGCCGGCGGCCTGCAACTGCCGAACGCCGTCGGTCACATAAACGATTCCGGAGACTGCAGTAAAAAAGCCGGCTGCGATTACAACGTAGATCAGGGGAAGCAGGCGCAGCTGCAGCATGACCCACCCGATGGCGACCATTTGTAAAACGGTCGCGACTTTTCCGGTCCACTTAGGTTTCACCTGCACTTTCCCAATGAGAAAATACAAGACGGCCGCGCCTACGAAAAGAATAGCGTCGCGCGAAATCACAAGCACCGGGAACCAGGTCGGAAAACTGCCGTACTCAGGGTCGAGCTCGCTCCAGTTACTAATGCTCAAGGTGATGATCCCGCTAAGCAGCAACCCTTTATCGGCAATTGGATCGAGAACGACTCCCAGCGAACTGCGCTGATGGTAGTGACGCGCGACGTATCCGTCCAAGCCGTCACTCAATGAGGCAATCAGGAAGATAGCGATGGCAGTGAAACGTTCCCACTCTGCAGGCGCGCCGCGCTGAACGCTTTGGCCGTAATAGATCGCCATTGTCACGAAGGCCGGAATCATCAGAATCCGAACAATGGTGATTTTGTTGGCCGTGGTCATAACGCGCGGGAGCGCAAACAATTGTAGGGCGATTCTCTGAACTCCGAAAGCTTTCGGAGCTGACACAGACGCCCTACAATCAGCCTGGGCTGTTTCCGCGCTGCGAATCCAGCTTGGCGCAAATTACATTTACGCCGCAGCAGCTGCCGCGGCGGGAGGCGAAAGTTACGAAGTGCCATACCCTGATTTTGTCTCCATTTCTCCAAAGGGCTCGTTTGTAATTGTTATCGACGCGAAAGAACGTCCACATCACTTGAACGCTCTGTTGATTGACCGCGCTTCTCTGCTCAATGGCCAGAGACGCCGCAGATTTCGGAAGCGTTCCTAAGTACCGTTCAGCGCGAAATCGCGCGCGTCTTTCCTGTCGGAATCGTAAATCCTTCGATCTGTTTTTTGATTTCGTTAGCGAAAGCCGCTGCGCCCGCACCGTTTACGACCCGATGATCGAAAGTAAGCGAAAGCGTAATGACCTCTGCAGTCTCGTTCTTGTTCTTGTTGGAAATCAATTCGCGGTGCGCGGTACCGACGAAAAGTGTGCCTACTGAGGGTGGAACAACGATGGGTGCGGCCGCTTTCACTCCAAAAGCCCCCAGGCTTGTGATCACGACCGGCGCATTCATGGCGTCAACGCGGCCGCCGCGTGTCGCGATGACTGTCTCATTGTAAATTTTTACGAATTCCGGCCAGTTCTTTCGATTTGCGTTTGTGATTACCGCAGTGGCGAGACGATCCCCCCCCAGCGCGACTGCAATGCCCAAATCGAAATCATCATTCTGCACAATCTGGTCGTCTTCGAGAATTAACCGGCGAAATGGTGCATGCTTTTCCATCGCGCGTACGACCGACCACGCAATCATTACGGAAGGGGAGGGGGCATCCTCGGGATCTTCCTTTTTCGCTAACTCGCGAGCATCCCGAATTGCGTCCCAGCGCGCACCGATTTGCAGGTTAGCAGGAATGACGCGGCTAAGTTTGCGAGTCACCGTGGGCGAAAGCGCCGGCTCGATTGCAGTCGCCGGGATCGCTGATCCCGGCTTTTTCAATACCGTTTCGGATGATCCGCGGCCGCGGTCATCCCGACGAGTCGGGACTACAGATCCACCCTTCGCCGAAACCTCAGCCGCAGCCTCGAACTGATCCGCTAATAATTCGTCCTCCGTAAAAAGGGTCCCAAGCTCTTGGCCAATGTCGACCGTGTCGCCAATCTTTGTTTTCCATTCGCCCATGACTCCAGTGAACGATGATTGAATTGGATAAACAGCCTTGTCCGTTTCGACTTCACACAATTCATCGTCCAGCGCGACGGGATCACCTGGTTTTTTCAAAAGCGAAACGACTTTTGCATTGCGAATTCCTTCGCCCATCACAGGCACAGTAATGCTTTGCACACGCCGTTTTCCGATTTCCACTGTAGCCGGGATCGTTGATCCGGGCTGAACGTATTCGGGTTGTTTTGCAGGGCGGCCGGAATCACCGATTCCGGCTACAGCTGCCCTTTCATGTTTGGTTATAACCGAGTGTCGGATCGCAGCAACAATGCGCTCCACATCTGGCAACGCGGCGTATTCGTAGATCGGATTGTAACCAATCATAACATTCGCTTTACTGACGAGAATCGGCGGACTGATCATCTCATCCCACAGCTCAGGCGTGCTCGTGACGTGGGAGATAATCATCTGTCCAACGCTGCAGTTCTCAGTGTCTTCTTGGACAACAACGAGCCGGCGAGTTTTACCCACGGAATTCTCAATCGTAGCCTTGTCCCACGGAACAATTGATCGCAGATCGATCAGTTCGACGCTTGTTTCATTATCAATTTTTGCGATCGCCTCGAGAGATTTCTCAATTGTGTTTCCCCACGCGACCACTGTCACGTCCGAGCCGCTTGTGCATTGACGCGCCCGCCCGAGCGGGACCGCCCGGATCGGCTCCGCGTATTTGTGTTCGGCCCAAAGCAAATGTTTCGGAATTAAGAAAATCACCGGATCCTCACCGTGCATGGCGGTCCAGAGCAATCCCGCGGCATCCGCCGGGCTGCTCGGAATCACAACGTTTAGACCGGGATAATGCGCGAGTGCGGACTCATTCGCCTGGCTGTGCCACAAACTTCCGCCGGGTAGGTAGGCGCCATACGGCGCATAAATGACGGTTGGACATTTCCAATTGCCAAACGATCGCCAGCGCAGGTTTGAGATATTAGTAACGAGCTGATTGAAGCCGGGATAAATGAAATCGATGAACTGCAGCTCAAACACGGGACGCCTCCCGTAAGCAGCCAGACCGCAGGCAACACCAAGAATAGTTGACTCAGCCAGAGGCGAATTAAAAACTTGCTTCGGGAACTCAGTTGAAAGCTTCTGAGTAAGGCGAAACACGCCGCCCTTGGGATCTTCGATGTCTTCGCCAAAGAGAATTCTTCGCGGATCTTCCTCGAGTCCGGCACGCAACGTTTTGTTTACTGTATCGCCGATCCGATATTTTCCGGGCGGCAGGATTTCCTTGTCGATCTTTGGCGGTGGTTTGGTGACGTTCGCGAGAAGCTCGTTAGGCGACGGATCGTCAGCTTTTTCCGCTTCACCGTACTCCCGCCGAACGCGCTCCTTAATTTCCTCATCCAGCTTCGCGTATTCCTCGGCGGTGATCATGCCTTCCCCGATCAGTTGGTCCTTCCAACATTTGAGCGGATCGAATTTTTCGAGGACACGCAGTTCCTCTTCGCTGCGGTAAAGTTTTTGATCATCGGAACTCGTGTGACTCGAGAGCCGTTCCATCTTGATCCAGAAAAAGAATGGTCCGCCGCCGCCGCGAATTTTTTCGAATGCTTCTGCGGTAGCCTCATAAACCTGCTGCACGTTTTGTCCTTCAATCTGTCGCCAGTTGTTAGACACAAGGACATTCAACGCGAGCGGATTGGTTTTGCGCGTCGGCATGCTGATGCCGTAGGCGTTGTCTTCGACTAGCAAGAGCACGGGTAGCCTCTTTTCTTTGGCGAAACAAACCGCCTCGAAAAAATCTCCCTGACGGGTCGCCGCATCGCCTACTGTCGTTACAACAAGGTTCCTTTTGCCATCGAGTTTGATGCCCCACGCGATGCCGCACGCAGGAAGGAGTTGTGAGCCAGTGGGTGTTGGCACACTCCAGATATGCAAGTCGGCGTTACTGTAATGTGATGGCATCTGGCGTCCGCCACTGCCGGTATTGCGCTTTGCGAAATATTCCAGGCCGAGCTGACGCGTTGTCATGCCGCGTCCCAAAATCAGACCCCGATCGCGATAATAAGGCACGATATAATCGTCCGGCTCCGTCTGGATCGAGACCGCTGCCAGAGCCTCGTGACCCATTCCCGAAACGTGAAAGTGTCCTTTGCCCTGACGATTCAGATTCTGTTCGCGCAAGTCTGCATGGCGACTTTCCAGCATCGTCGTCAGCAGTCGCAGCTTATCTTCCTTGCTTAGCGCGGGCATACGGCATGATCTTACACCGCACTTACGGATCGATACAATCACACGGATTTTCTTTCGAGTAGAAACGTAAATGGAATGATGACATCAAAATTGCGGCAGAGTGGGGGAGTGATCGAGCATTACCGCGAATATCTTCCGGTTCGTGCCTCGACACCGATTGTTTCGTTGGCCGAAGGAAACACGCCGCTGGTTTATTGTTCGCAACTAAGCAGCCGGGTTGGGCGCGGGTGCGAGGTTTTTGTTAAGAATGAAGGAGTCAACCCCACAGGTTCCTTTAAGGACCGTGGGATGACGGTGGCGGTGTCGAAAGCTATGGAGCACTGCGCAAAGGCTCTCATTTGCGCTTCCACGGGCAATACTTCCGCTTCAGCGGCTGCTTACGCAGCGCGCGCGGGAATTCCGTGCATTGTTGTTTTGCCTGCAGGAAAAATCGCAAGCGGAAAATTGGTGCAAGCCTTTGCTTACGGAGCCAGAATCGTCGCGATCGATGGCAATTTTGACGACGCGCTCCGCATCGTGCGTGAGTTAGGCGATGGTCACCGGTTTGTTATCGTGAATTCGATTAACCCTGACCGAATTGCGGGACAAAAGACCGCCGCATTTGAAATTGTCGATGTTTTAGAAGATGCGCCAGATTTTCATTTACTGCCCGTGGGCAATGCGGGAAACATCACTGCCTATTGGGCGGGATATCGGGATTACAAATCGCATCAAAGATCCACAAGATTGCCGACAATGATTGGTTTTCAGGCGGCTGGCGCGGCACCAATTTTTCACAACCGGATCGTCGAAAAACCGGAAACGATTGCATCTGCAATTCGAATCGGGAATCCGGCGAGCTGGAAACAAGCCTGTGCAGCAGTCGCCGAATCGCATGGCGCAATTGACATAGTAAGCGACGAAGAGATTCTCGAAGCGCAAAGTTGGCTGGCAAAACACGAAGGAATTTTTGTCGAACCTGCAAGCGCGGCGGCGGTCGCCGGGCTGTTCAAATGCTGTGAGTCAGATCAAGCGGCGTACTCATTTCAAAACATTCCCGAGGCAAGTCGGATAGTTTGCACAGTCACAGGACACGGCTTGAAAGATCCCGATCCGATTACGCAGCGAATGAAAGAATTGAAACCGGTCGCCGCGAGTGTGACCGACGTGAGACGCGCTAGTGGACTATAACGCGCCGACCGCCTGTCATGTCGAGCGAAGTCGAGACATCCCGCGAAGCTACCGGTGAGCTAGGCTACGGGATGGAAAGCCTGGCCTCGCGGACTTCGTCCGCTGCGTTGCAGCCTCGACTCTGCTCGGAATGACGGTTATGAAAATGCCGATTTAAACTTTATCTGAAATGCGTCTGATCGTTCAAAAATATGGCGGGACTTCCGTTGGGACGTCTGACCGCATATGTAACGTTGCGCGCCGACTTGTCGAAACACACCGCGAGGGATGTCAGGTTGTGGCGGTCATCTCTGCCATGGCCGGTGTGACCGATAACTTGCTCAAGCTCGCCCATGCGATATCACCGCAGCCGACACAGCGCGAGTTGGATGTTGTTTTATCGACCGGCGAGCAAGGCGCCGCGGCTTTAACTGCAATGGCCGTGAACGCACTCGGTGGACGAGCTATTTCGTTAACGGGTGCGCAGGCGGGAATTTTAACCGACCACAACCACACAAAGGCGCATATCGCCAATATCAGTCCGAAACAAATTCACGAACTGCTCTCGGACGATTACATCGTGATTGTCGCTGGTTTTCAGGGTCAGACACCGGAAGGAGAAATCACCACGCTGGGACGCGGCGGCTCGGATTTGACTGCAATTGCGCTGGCGGGCGCGTTGAATGCAGACGCTTGCCAGATTTTTACCGACGTGGATGGAGTTTTCACCTGCGATCCGCGGATCGTTCTCGATGCGAAAAAACTCAAGGAAATTTCGTATGATGAGTTGCTCGAAATGGCTGGCGGCGGCGCCAAGGTGATGCAGTCGCGCGCCGTGGAATTCGCAAAAAAATTCGGTGTCGAATTCGAAGTGCGGTCGAGTTTCAAGAAAACCACCGGGACAATCGCCAGGGAAGAGACGCCGAGTATGGAAGATGTGGTGGTTCGCGGGATCAGTCTCGACCGGCGTCAGGCAAAACTGAGTATTGCTGGAATTCGTGACGAACCGGGAATCGCCGGCCGGATTTTTTCCAATATTGCCGCGGCGCACATCATCGTTGACATGATTGTCCAAAATGCGTCGATCGCCGGCACGACTGATATTTCATTCACGATTCACGAGGATGAACTGGAAAACGCCCGCAAGATCCTGATGCCGGTCATAGGTGAGATCGGCGCAATACGCCTGAATACTGCGAGTGGCGTAGCCAAGCTCAGCGTGGTCGGAATTGGAATGCGATCACACTCGGGCGTCGCGGCACGACTGTTCAAGTGCCTGGGGCGAAATGGGATCAACATTCAATTAGTATCAACCTCGGAGATTAAGATCGCGGTCATCGTCGATGAAAAAGACGCAGAACACGCTGCGCAATTGATCCACGCCGAATTCGGCCTGGGTCGATTGTTGCCGGCCACCTCCGCAACGCAGCCGCTTGCCTGATCGGCTACGGATGCCGGACCGGATCGACGTAAAATTCCTGGGTCCCTTCAATCCGCATCTTGTAGCCAAAGATGCCGTGAATGACCGCAGCCGCTGGATGATCAGTGACTTTCGGCCGATACCGGTCGTCCGCGTTTGCCTGTTTCCATGCAGTTCCATCTTCCAAACGAATCACCGTCCTGCCGGTCAATCCGTTGAAGGTGCCATCCACGCGACTTACAAGCAGATCCATCTTGGCGTGGGACTCTGCGGCAGCTTTCGCTGTAGCTTTCTTTTCGGCGGTTTGTTCGGTGACTTGCCGATAGCCTTGCAGCCAAGCATCAAGCTTTTGCAGCTCATCGGGCGAGAGTTTGTCCAAACCGGCGGCCCTGAATTCGTCCGGAGTCATCATCTGCTGAATGCTGCCAGACATTTCCTCGCGGGCTGCACCAGCGGGTTTGGCGCAACCAAAAATCACACAAGCCGCAAGCATCAGGCACTGGATTAGATGATCGGGAGATCTGGTCATGGTAGAAACTTGCCGATGCTAGCACCGGCGATGGCAGCGTCAAGGCCGGGGCGATAGCGGCGCCCGACGGTCACCAGGCGCGTGCTTGACGAGATTTCCGGACGGAACGGGAAGACCGGCTTAGACCTGGGCTATCCCTATAACATCAGACAATATATGTCATATAAAATCTGTAATGTTACATTACAGGCCATGAACATGTTCGCTTTCGCCTTGACAGCCTGCTGGTGGACGCCTATAGTCCTCGCCAGGTTCGGGTTAGATCCCAACCGGTTCATCCATACCTGGCGACATCCTCGGATGAACACTGCGCGATGCCGCTTAGAAAGCCTTCCGCAGAATGAACAAACTCGACAAACGACCACCGGAGAAACTTACCGATCCCTGGCT
>Ga0209161_10000848_pt1 | contig 25037 bp, 18 predicted proteins | sample GraSoiAngelo_155_FD_186169 | JGI IMG/M metagenome (GOLD analysis project Ga0209161, IMG submission 186169) | Grasslands soil microbial communities from the Angelo Coastal Reserve, California, USA - 14_1009_13_30cm (SPAdes) (version 2) | ecosystem: Environmental > Terrestrial > Soil > Grasslands... | reverse complement strand
CTGGAGCCGGCCGATCGTCTTCGAACCCGGATAGACACTCAGCCCGATGTCCTTGACCTCCACGCCGAGATAGAGCTGGCCGGGCTTGGTCGGCTCCTCCTGCTTGGACTTCAGGCTGCCGCAGTGGTTGTCGTTCGACGGGATGTAGACGAGTTTCGTCCTCGGGTTGTAGGCGGCCGGCGGCCAGTCCTTCCCCCCCCAGAGCGACGGGCAGAAGTCGACGAGCCGGCCCCGGACCGGCTTGTGCTCGGCGTCGTACGACGGCCGGCCGGTCGCCGGGTCGACGCTCGTGAACGCGTTCTGCCGGACGTAGGCCTTCGCGTCGACGAACGAGATCTTGTCGGCGCCGCGCTCGAGCACCCACAGATACCCGTTGCGCCCCGGATGGACGAGGCCCTTGATCGGCCGCCCGCTGCGCTGCACATCGATCAGCATCGGCGGCGTGACCTCGTCCCAGTCCCACGAGTCGTTCCAGTGGTACTGGTGGTAGGCCTTCAGCGCGCCAGAGTCCGGATCGAGCGCGATCACGGAGCTGGTGTAGAGGTTGTCGCCGGTGTGGAAGTCGCCCGCCCACGGCCCCGCGTTGCCGACGCCCCAGAACGCGAGGTTGAGTTGCGGGTCGTACGTGCCCTGGATCCAGACCGACCCGCCGCCGTTCTTCCAGTCGTCGCCCTGCCAGGTGTCCGAGCCGGGCTCGCCCGGCGCCGGGACCGTGTAGGTTCGCCAGAGGGTGTCGCCGGTCCGCGCGTCGAAGGCCTGGACGAAGCCCCGGATGGCCAGCTCGCCGCCGGACGTCCCCACCATGACCTTGCCCCGGACGATCAGCGGGGCCAGCGTGCAGTAGTACCCCTTGTGATAGTCCTCGACGACCTTGTCCCACACGACTCGGCCCGTCTTGGCGTCGAGGGCGACCAGGTGGGCATCGACCGTGGCGAGATAGACCTTGTCCTCGTAGAGCCCCACGCCCCGGTTCGTCGGATGGAGCTGCAGGAGGTCGTCGGGCAAGTCCTTCTTGTAGTACCAGAGGACGTCGCCGTTCTTCGCGTCCAACGCGAGGACCTGGTTCTGCGGCGTCGAGACGAACATGACGCCGTTGTTGACCATCGGCGGCGACTCGTGACCCTCGGCGACGCCGGTGCCCAGCGTCCAGACCGGCGTCAGCTTCCGCGCGTTCTGCGTAGTGATCTGGTCGAGGGGGCTGTATCCCCAGCCGGCGTAATTGCCTCGGTACATGAGCCAGTTCTGGGGCTCGGGGTTCAGGAGCCGCGCGTCGGTCACGGAGCTATAGTGATGGACCTGCGCCGTCGCCACGGCCGGCGCCAACCAGAGCACCCCCACCAGTAGGGCCGCGGCGGCCTCGCGGAGACTTGCGGCAGACGTCCGGTGGACTCTCATGCTCATCCTCCCTCTCTCAGTGCGTTTGCCCACCCACGGGACCCGAGAAGGCGCCCGCGACCGCCAGGACCCCGTCCACCACCTTCAGGGGAAGCGCGGCGAGCCGCCGGGGCGCCGGGCCCGCGACGACACGACCGTTGTCGCGCGGGTCGTATTTGGAATCGTGACACGGACACCAGAAGGTCTTCCTCACGTCATCCCAGGCCATCGCCTCGCACCCCTGATGGGTGCAGATGGCCGAGTAGGCCACGATCCCATCGGCGGCGCGGGCCTGGGTCTCCTCGGCCAGGGTACCGGGATCGAGGTGGACCACCAGAACCTTGTTGAGGCGGGAGCCGTCCCTGACGAGTCTCGTCGCCGGCGCCATCGGAAAGGCCATCGCGCGGGGGCCGCCGAGCGGGAGATCCGCGGACGTGATCACGTGCCCCGCCCGCTCCCCGTCCGCGAAGACCAGCCGATCGCCATCCTGCGGGCGCTCGTCCTTCGGATCGACGGCCGCGACGCCGGCCGGACGGACGAAGTGCAGCCCGAGCGCGATGCCGAGACAGACCTTCAACGCCGCGCGACGCTCGAGCGTCCGCGCGAAGCAAGCACACCGCCCGGCAACGTTGTTGTCCATCGCCCCGTCTTCGACCCGCTGGCAGGTAGCTTTCGACGCTAGGCCAGACGCCGCGGCTTGTCAATGGGACGCGACCAGACTCTCGGCGCCCTCGGGGCGGCCTCCCGCCGAGACAGGCCGACCTGCGCGCACGGCCGCGCGCCTCGATATGGGGGGACTCGGGCTCGGCCCTGCGGTCGGCCGTTCGGCCCGACGAGGGGCTGCCTGAGCCGCGCGAGTCGGCGGGAGCCTGCCGGCGCGGGGACGCGCGCCCCCCCTCGTCGGCGGCAGACATCGCGCCGGTCGGCGACCGGCATCCCTGCCGAGCGGCGTCGGCCAGGCGCGACCGCTAGGCGACGCTCCCCTCGAGCCCGAGCTCCGCCAGCTTGGCGTCGGTCGGCCGGCCGGTCTCCGGGTCCCAGCCCGCCATCTGGTAGTAGGTGCGGCGCGCGGCGAGAAACTCCCCGGGATCGATCCGCTGGCCCTGGAGCGGGCCGTTGCCGATCCCCTCGTGCATCCGCTCCGGTAGGACGTCGTCGGCCGGTGTGAAGCCCTCGCGGCAGTTGAAGACGCGCGCGAGCGTGTTGTTCCGCTCACCGACCTTCATCAGCTCGTAGAGGCTCATGTTCCAGCCCGTCACCGCGTTGATGTAGGCGACGAGCGGTTCCATCTCGAGCCCGTTGAGGGGCGTGCCGACGAAGTCGCACATGCCGATCGAGTTGTAGCTTGACCAGACCTTCTGCGTCTCGAAGAAGGCACGGACCTTCTTCGCGTCGAGCACGAGCGGGTCGAGCGGCTCGATGAGGCCGAGCGGCCCCATCGGGTGCCCCTGCGGATGGAAGCCGGCGTAGAGCGGGTCGTGGGGCGCCTCCATGTGGTCGGCGCCGGTCGGCGAGATCGCGTAGGCGAGCGACAACCCCTTCTTGCCGCGCGGGTCGTGCATCGGCAGTTCCTGTCCCTTGACGTGCAGCGCGAAGTGCTCGGCCCCGCGCCCGAGCCGCGCCGCCGCGCGTCGGACGCCCTCGCCGAGCAGCTCGCCGATGCCCTCGCGGCGGCCGATCAGGTGGACGACCCGCTCGAGGGCGTCGGCATTCCCCCACGCGAGCTCGATCCCGCCGGTGTCCTGCGTGGTGAGGATGCCGTGCTCGAAGCACTCCATCGCGAACGCGATCGCGGCCCCGGTCGAGATCGAGTCGAGGACGTACTGCGCGTAGAGCTGGTTCACGCGCGCGAGCGCCTTGAGGTCGCCGACACCGCAGAGCGACCCCGACGCCGCCAGGGTCTCGTACTCGGGTCCGCCGTACTTCGGGGTCACCCCGTCCTCGGGCACCTCGACCTCGCGCTTACACGCGACCGCGCACGCGTAGCAGGTGCCGCGATTGACCAGGATCGTCTCCGCCATCTTCTGGCCGCTGATCGCGCGGGCGTGCTCGAAGGAGCCGTCGCGAAAGTTGCGCGTCGGCAGGATTCCGGTCGCCTCGAGCGCCAGGAGGCCGCTCGCCGAGCCGAGCTGGTGAAAGCGGTCCTTGGCCCGGTCGTAGTGCTCGCGGAACCAGACGAGCGCGCGCTTGGCGGCTTCCTTGTCCGCCGCGACCGGGGGCTTTGAGCCGCGCACGACGACCGCCTTGAGGCGCTTCGCGCCCATCACGGCGCCGAGCCCGCCGCGCCCGTGGAAGTGCTTGAGCTGGTTGACGATCGCCGCGAAGCGCACGCCTCGCTCGCCGGCGATGCCGGTCTGGAGGACGCGGATCCGCTTGTCGCCGAGCTCCTGCTCGAGCCCGTCTTGGACCTCGCCCGAGAGCTTGCCCCAGTAGGGCCGCGCGTCCCGGATCTCGACCTGGCCGTCCTTGAGCCAGAGGTACGCGGGGGACTCCGCCCGGCCGCGGATGACGACGCCCTCCCAGCCCGCCGCGCGCAGCTCGGGCCCCCACCAGCCGCCGGCCTCGGACTCGCCGTACCCGCCGGTCAGCGGCGACTTCGCCGCCGCCGTATAGCGGTTGGTGCCGGAGAGCGAGAGGCCGTTGATGACGCTCGTCATGAAGACCAGCACGTTGTCGGGGCCGAGCGGATCGACACCGGGCGGCATGTCGCGCAAGAGGACGTGGGCGGCGAGCGCGCCGCCGCCGAGGTACTTGCGCATCACGGCTTCGGGAATCTCCTCGATCCGCGTCTGCCGGGTCGAGAGGTCCACGTGCAGGAGCTTCGCGCTCGTGCCGGCCATCGTCTCCTCCTGGGTCAGCTGACTGCCGGGTGCCCCGACGCCGGGGATCCCCCATCCTAATGCGGCCGCCACCCCTCGATCAGGATTTCTTCGCGCGGAGCGCCTGCCACACGCGCTCGGGGCGGAGCGGCATGTCGAGGTGCCGCACGCCCACCGGGCGCAGCGCGTCGACGACCGCGTTCACGATCGCGGGCGTCGAGCCGATCGTCGCGGCTTCGCCGATGCCCTTGGCCCCCATCGGGTTGAAGGGCGTCGGCGTGACGGTCTGGTCGGTGACGAACGACGGCAGGTCGTCCGCGTGCGGGACCGCGTAGTCCATGAGCGTGCCGGTCACGAGCTGGCCGTCCTCGCCGAAGATCAGCTCCTCGAGGAGCGCCTGCGCGATCCCTTGGGCGAGGCCGCCGTGCACCTGCCCCGCCACCAGCAGCGGGCTGATCCGGACTCCGCAGTCGTCGACGGAGACGAAATCGCGGAGCCTGACGCGGCCCGTGTCGCGGTCGATCTCGACCACGGCGACGTGGGCGCCGAAGGGGTAGACGAGCTGGGGCGGCCTGAAGAAGTCGCTCGCCTCGAGCCCCGCCTCCACGCCCGGCGGGAGGGCGTCGGTATAGGCTCGCGCCGCGATCTTCTCGAACGTCAGCGCCTTCGCGGGGGCGCCCTTGACCTGGTAGCGGCCGTCGGCGAACACGACGTCGTCGGGCGCCGCCTCGAGGATGTGCGCGGCGATCCGGCGCGCCTGGGCCTGCACCTTGAGGGACGCCTGCAGGATCGCCGAACCGCCCACGGCCAGGCTCCGGCTGCCCCCGGTGCCGTTGCCCATCGGCGTCGTCGCCGTGTCGCCGTGGCGGACGACGATCTTGTCGAACGGGACGCCGAGGTGGTCGGCGATGATCTGGGCGAAGGTGGTTTCGTGCCCCTGGCCGTGGGACGAGGTGCCGGTGAACGCCGTCACCGTGCCGCCTGGCTCCGCCCGCACGATCGCGCTCTCGTACGGCCCGAAACCGCACATTTCCACGTAGCACGCCATCCCGATGCCGAGGAGCGAGCGATCGCCGCGGGCGCGGCGCTCCGTCTGCTCGGCGCGGAGCGCCGCGTAGCGCGAGACCTCGAGCGCCTTCGTCAGCGCCCGATCGTACTCGCCACTGTCGTATTTCTGTCCAGTCGGCGTCTGGTAGGGGAAGGCGCTCGGCGGGATGAAGTTCCGCCGCCGGATCTCCTCGGGCGCCTTGCCAAGCTCGAGGGCGATGACGTCGATCAGGCGCTCAAGATAGTACGCGGCCTCTGGACGCCCCGCGCCGCGGTAGGCGGCGACCGACGTCGTGTTGGTAAAGACGCAGGTGGACTGGAGGTCGACGGTCGGGATCCGGTAGACGCCGACCCCCATCATCAGGGTCAGATCCGGGATGAAGGTGAAGACCGGGTAGGCGCCGACGTTGGCGGTGACCCGCATGCGGAGCGCCGTGACGGTGCCGTCATCCTCGACGGCGGCCTCGAGGTCCGTGACCTGCGCGCGCCCGTGCGTGGTCGCCAGCATGTGCTCCACGCGAGTCTCGATCCAGCGGAGCGGGATGCGGTAGAGGTGCGCCAGCGCGGCCAGCGTCGCGTCCTCGGCGTAGATGCCGAACTTCACCCCGAAGCCGCCGCCGACTTCGGGGGCGATGACGCGGAGCATGTTCTGGGGGAGGCCCAGGACCTTCGCCAGATCGGTGCGCAGGTTGTGGGGCGCCTGGTGAGTCGCCCACACGACGAGGCCGCCGGTGGCGGGGTCGGGGGCGGCCACGACCGCGCGCGTCTCGAGGGGGACGCCGCAGAGCCGTTGGCTGATCATCCGCTGCTTCACGACGCGCTTCGCCCGCTTGAAGGCGGCGTCGGGGTCGCCCGCCTTGATCTGGTTCTGGTGCTCGACGTTGCGGGGCGCATCGTCGAAGAGCTGGGGCGCGCCGTCGGCCATCGCCGCGAAGGGGTCGGTCACCGCCGGCAGCGGTTCCCAGTCGACGCGCACGTCCGCGGCCGCGTCCACGGCGAGCACCTCCGAGGTCGCGATGACGGCCGCCACGGCCTCGCCGACGTGGCGGACGCGGCCGACCGAGAGCGGGTAGTGCATGCGCCCGGCCTGGTCCGGCCCGCCGCCGCCGCCCTCGCCGCCGCCGGCGAGCGGGATGCGGGCGCAGTGCGCCCGGATGTCGGCGCCGGTGACGACCCGGAAGACGCCCGGACGCCGGAGCGCCGCGGAGGCGTCGATGCCCCGGATCCGCGCGTGGGCGTGCGGGCTCCGCACGAACGCCACGTGGTGCATGCCCGGCAGGCTGACGTCGGTCACGTAGGTCGAGCGGCCCGTGACGAGCCGCGGGTCTTCCTTGCGCTTGACCTCCGCCCCCATGAGCCTCGGAGTCGCCATACCCGATCCTCTCAGTCGGTGGCGGAAGGCCTCCCGCCACGCCTCGGAGTCCGCTTCAGGTTCCCGAGTCTATCCGATTCGGGCGCCATCCCGCGAGCCCGAGTACGGGGGGTGGCCGCGTGCCGAGCCTGGCAAACAGGGGATCGAGGTCGGGCGCCGGAGAAGAGCCGGTCGGCCGGCATCGGCCTCGGGACGGTCTCCCCGGTCGCACCCCGCCCTGCCTCCGCCGCCCGCGCGGCGCGCGCCGGCGGGCGGCGCGGCGTCGACCGACCCGACGCCGGGACGTCCGCCCCGTCGGCTCGCCGCCGCGGGGATGGGACGATTATCCACGCGGCCGGCTCGCACGCTCGACCGCCACTGCGGGCGCGCGCCACGAGCCCCACGTCCGCGTCCCTGCCCGACCGCACCCGACCGCCCCGACTGCCCCGACTGCCGGCCGCCCTTCGAGGCGGCTCCGCGGAGTGATAGGATCGAGGCCATGACCCAGGCGGCCGCCCCCAAGGCCCCGAACTTCATCCGCCAGCTGGTGGCCGAGGACACCCGGACCGGCCGCTTCGGCCACAGGGTCGTGACGCGCTTTCCCCCGGAGCCCAACGGCTACCTCCACATCGGCCACGCCAAGGCCATCAGCCTGGACTTCGGCATCGCCCAGGAATTCGGCGGCCGCTGTCACCTCCGGTTCGACGACACGAACCCGGCGAAGGAGAGCCAGGAGTACGTCGACTCGATCAAGGGCGACGTCCGCTGGCTCGGCTTCGACTGGGGCGAGCACCTCCACTATGCGTCCGACTACTTCGAGCAGCTCTACGCGTGGGCGGTCCAGCTCATCACCGCCGGTAAGGCGTACGTGGACGATCTCACGCTCGAGCAGATGCGCGAGTACCGCGGCACCCTGACGGAGCCCGGCCGCGACAGCCCCTTCCGGGCCCGTTCGGTCGAGGACAACCTGGACCTCTTCGCCCGCATGCGCGCGGGCGAGTTCGACGAGGGAACGAAGACCCTGCGCGCCAAGATCGACATGGCCTCGGGCAACCTGAACCTGCGCGACCCCGTCATGTACCGGATCCGGAAGGCCGCGCACCACCGGACGGGCGACGCGTGGTGCATCTACCCGACGTACGACTGGGCCCATGGCCAGTCGGACTCGGTCGAGGGGATCACCCACTCGCTCTGCACGCTCGAGTACGAGGACCACCGCCCGCTCTACGACTGGTACCTCGAGCAGCTCGGGATCTATCACCCGCAGCAGATCGAGTTCGCGCGCCTGAACCTGAGCCACACGGTCATGAGCAAGCGGAAGCTGCTCGAGCTCGTCGAGGGCGGCCTCGTCTCCGGCTGGGCGATCCGTGACTTCTGCGAGCGGATCGGCGTCGCCAAGGCCGACAACCTCGTCGACATCGCGCACCTCGAGCACTGCCTGCGCGAGGACCTGAACCGGCGTGCCCCGCGCGTGATGGCCGTGCTCCGGCCGCTCAAGCTCGTCATCGAGAACTACCGAGAGGGCCAGGTGGAAGAGGTCGAGGCCGTCAACAATCCCGAGGACCCCGGGATGGGGACCCGGCGCGTCCCGTTCTCGCGCGTGCTCTGGATCGAGCAGGATGACTTCCGCGAGACCCCGCCGCCGAAGTACTTCCGCCTCGCCCCGGACGCCGAGGTGCGCCTGCGCTACGCCTACATCGTCAAGTGCACCGGTGTCGTGAAGGACCCCCGCACCGGTGAGGTCACCGAGGTGCGCTGCGCCTACGACCCCACCAGCCGCGGCGGCGACGCCCAGGGACGCAAGGTCAAGGGCACGATCCACTGGGTGTCTGCGCCCCACGCCCTCGAGGCCGAGGTCCGCCTCTACGACCACCTCTTCTCGGTCCCCAAGCCCGACGAGGCCGAGGACTGGACGTCGGTGCTGAATCCGCACTCGCTCACCGTGCTGACGGGCTGCCGCCTGGAGCCGTCGCTACAGGCCGCCCGCCCCGGCGACCGCTACCAGTTCGAGCGCCAGGGCTACTTCAGCGTCGACTCCGTGGACTCGACCCCGTCGCGCCCGGTCTTCAACCGGGCGGTCGGCCTCCGGGACACCTGGGCGAAGATCGAGAAGGGGGGCCGCTAGGCGGCCGCCCGCGCACGGGCCCGAGCCTCTGCCAGCACTCCGCGGGGACGGCACACGGTGATGACCGCCTGCTTCGACGCCAACACGTTCGGTTCGCCGCCCCGGGCGCTCGAGTCTCGCGGCGGCGCGGCGGAGACAGAAATGTTCCGCCGATCGCGGTGCCCCGTCGTTCGTGTCCGCCGCGGACGCCCCCGGATCATGACCCCGAACGTCGCGCCCCCACCCTCGGCGGCGCCCCGCCGGACGTCGTGGGGGAAGCCGACCAGCGCACCCTCCGTCGACCGGGCGTGAGGAGGAGGCGAGCATGCCGAAGATTGTGATCGGCGAAGCCGACATCTACTACGAGGAGGCGGGGCAGGGGCCGCCGCTCCTGCTGGTGCCGGGGCTGTCCGGGCTCGGCGCCTTCTGGACGCACCAGGTGGCGGAGTTCAAGCGGGACTTCCGGGTCATCATCCATGACCACCGGGGCGCGGGCCAGAGCACTCATTCACGGATCCGCTACTCGGTCGAGCAGATGGCGGACGACGTCCTCCGGCTCATGGACCGGCTGGGAATCGCCGCCGCCCATCTCGTCGGCCACTCGACCGGCGGGGCGATCGGCCAAGTCATCGCCCAGGACCATCCCGGGCGGCTCCAGAGCCTCGTCCTCTCCGCCACCTGGGCGGGCCGCGACCCGTTCTTCCGCCGTCTCTTCGAGAGCCGCAAAGAGATCCTCCTGAAGCTCGGGGTCGAGGCGTACCTGCGCGCGTCGGTGCTGTTCCTGGCGCCGCCGTGGTGGGTGAGCGCCAACGATGCCGCCATCGCGGAGGCGCACCACGGGGTGGCGGCGGCGGCGGCGCCCGTGGACGTGATGGCGAGCCGGATCGACGCCATCCTGGCCTTCGACCGGCGGGCTCGCTTGGGCGAGATCCGCACGCCGACCCTGGTGGTCGTCGCCCAGGACGACATGGTGACGCCGCGCTTCTACTCGGACGAGCTCGCCGAGCGCGTCCCGGGTGCGAAGCTGGTGGTGCTCGACGGCGGCGGGCACTTCGCGCCGCAGGTCTCGTCCGGGCCCTACAACGCCGCCGTGGGCGCGTTCCTCCGGGGCCAGCTCGGGCGGTAGCGGCCGGCGCGTGATCGAAGCGGTGGTCTTCGACCTGGGCGGCGTGGTGATGGAGTCGCCGCTCCGCGCGATCACACGCTACGAGCGCGACCACGGGCTGGCGGCGGGGGCGATCGCGCGCGTCGTCGCCGCCGCCGGGGATGGGGGCGCGTGGGCGCGCCTCGAGCGGGGCGAGCTGACGGCGGAGTCGTTCCGCACCCCCTTCGAGACGGAGTGTCGCACGTCGGGGATCGCGGTGGACGCCGCCCGCGTGATGGCCTACATCAGCGAGACGGCGCGGCCCCGGCCGCGGATGCTGGCGGCCATCCGACGGATCCGCGCGCGCGGCCTCCGGGTGGGCGCCTGCACTAACAACTGGGTGGGCGCGGACGGCTGTCCGACCGACGGGCTCCAGGAGCATTTCGACGTCTTCGTCGAGTCGGCGGCGGTCGGCCTGCGCAAGCCCGACCCGCGCATCTACGAGCTCACCTGCCGGCTGCTCGGCGTGGTGCCCTCCCGCGCGGCCTTTCTCGACGACATCGGCCAGAACCTCAAGGCGGCGCGGGCCCTCGGGATGGCGACGATCAAGGTCGAGGAACCGGACCGCGCCCTCCGCGAGCTGGCGGCGCTGCTCGGGATGGACTGCTCGGGATGGACTTGACCGCCGAACCGGCGTAACACTAAGGAGCGGGAGGAGCGATCGATGGCGATCTGGTCGCGGACGAAGCTGGAGATGCCGACGCGGGACACGGCGCTGCCCGGCCGCCCGCAGCGCATGCGGGTGCCCACGGCGCACCACGTGCTGGGTGCGCCGCTCGCGCCGCCCTTCCCGGACGGGCTCGAGCGAGCGCTGTTCGGCCTCGGCTGCTTCTGGGGCGCCGAGCGCAAGTTCTGGACGATGCCCGGTGTCTTCTCGACCGCCGTCGGCTACGCGGGCGGCGGCACGCCGAACCCGACGTACGAGGAGGTCTGCGGCGGCGGCACCGGTCACGCCGAGGTGGTGCTGGTCGTGTTCGACCCGACGGCCGCCCCCTACGAGACGCTCCTCCGGGTCTTCTGGGAAAGTCACGACCCGACCCAGGGGATGCGCCAGGGCAACGACGTCGGCACCCAGTACCGCTCGCTGATCGGCGTCTCCTCGCCCGGGCAGCGGCGCCTGGCCGAGGCCTCGCAGGACGCCTACCAGCGGGCGCTCGCGGCGGCGCGGCTCGGCCGCATCACGACGGAGATCGTCGACGCTCCCGAGTTCTACTACGCGGAGGCCTATCACCAGCAGTATCTCGCGAAGAACCCCGGTGGCTACTGCGGGCTGGGCGGCACCGGCGTCGCCTGCCCCGCCGGCCTTGGCGAGGTCGCCGGGCACCGGTAGCGGACGGCGGCGCGCCCCCGCGCGCCTCACGCGGCCCGGGCCACCGCGCGGAGGTCCTCGACGAGCAGCTGGTAGAGGCGCTCCTGCGCCGCCGCGTCCTCGCCCCGCAGGACGGCGGACGGGTGGAGGGTCGCGATCGTCAAGGCCGCCCAGCGCGTGGCGACGAAGCGCCCGCGCTCCCGCATCAACCGAAACTCGGGGCCGAGCACCGCGCGGGCGGCGGTCGCGCCCAGGCAGACGAGGATTCCCGGCTGGATCACGGCCAGCTCGGCCTCGAGCCAGGGCCGGCACGCCCCGAGCTCCGACGCGCGCGGCGTCTGGTGGATGCGGCGCGTGCCGCGCGCCACGAACTTGAAGTGCTTCACGGCGTTGGTCACGTAGAGCCGCTCGCGCGCGAGTCCGACCTCGGCGAGCGCGCGGTCGAGCACCGCGCCCGCGGGGCCGACGAACGGCGCGCCCCTGAGATCCTCCTGATCGCCTGGCTGCTCGCCCACGAGCACGATGCGGGCGTCGGGCGGGCCCTGGCCGAAGACCATCTGGGTCGCGTGGCGATGGAGGTCGCAGCCGGTGCACCGCGCCGCGGCCACCCGGAGCCCGGCGAGGTCCGCGGCGGCGGGCACGAAGGGGGTGGCGCCCGTCGGTGGCGGCTCGTCGAGCGCCGGCTTCGCGCGGCGCGCCTCGGCCTGCAGGGCCACAAGCGCCCGCACGTCCGGGTCCGCCGTGCGCTCCAGCAGATCCGGGGCCTCGTGGAGGAGACGCCAGAGCACCGTGTAGAGAAGCTGCCAGCGCCGGGGATCGGGGTGGGGGGCGGTCTCGCGCGCGAGGTCGACGAACCGCCGGGGGACGCGGACGGCACCCGGCGGGGGCGCCGGTTCCGTGGCCGCCGACGGGCCGGCCGGCGCCCAGACGACCTCGGCCGGCTCGACACCGGCGTCGAGGAGCGCGCGCGCCGCCGCCCGCCACGCCTCGAAGGTCGGCCGGATCTCGACCCGTCTCGCCACCCGGCCGAAGCATACCTCCGCGCGGTCGGCGAGGGCGAGCCCCCGTCGGTTGCCGGCGACGGGCGGGCGCGCTACCCTCGGGCGGCGCCTCCGAGGGGCGCGGAAGGAGAACCATGACGCCACCCGTCGATCCGAACGACGTCGTGATGACCGGGGAGAATTCCTTCATCCGTCTGAGCCCGGACGGCGGCAAGACCCAGGCGGACCGCCTGAGCCACTGGCGCGTCCTCTGGTGCCCCGCCGGAGCGGGCCAGGTGCTCTTCATGCAGAGCACCCTGACCGAGGGCCAGGTCCGGCTCTACGGCGACAATCCGGCCGTCGCCCGCTGGCTCCAGCGGACGATCGAGACCTTCCTCTACGCCCCGTTCGCCGACGAGAAGGTCCCCGTCGTCGCCGCCAAGTTCGCCCGCGCCGGCGACCCCCGTTCGGCCGCCGTGGAGACCGTGCTCTCGACCACGGACCAGGTCCGCCTCACTTGGTACGACTGCATCGACCCGTTCGTGCTCACGCTCCCGCCTGGTTTCAACAACCGTCCCCTCGGCGTGTTCAGCACGTTCTTCCCCGCCCGCTCGGCCCAAGTGGAGATGAACGGCCGCTTCGCGACGGGCCAGCCGTGGCCCGAGACGCGCGGCGACCGGCAGGCCTCGAGCGCGTGCCTGGCCTGGTCGGAGACGTGGGTGAGGCCCCGGAAATAGCGGCCGCCGGGCGCGCCGCCGCGACGCGGCGGCGGCGCGGAGGATCCCGGAGGCCGCCCGCGGGGCCGGGCCCGCGCTAGCCGACGTGCTTGCGCAGGAACTCGAGCGTGCGCTGGCGCGCGAGCCGGGCGCTCGGCTCGTGGTAGCTCGCGCGCGCGTCGCAGTTGAAGCCGTGGCCGGCCGGGTAGAGGTGCAGCGGGAGCTTCGGGTGCGCCGCGGCGATCCGGTCCCAGTGCTCCTTCGGGATCGACGAGTCGGTCTCACCGAAGTGGAGGAGTACCGGACAGCGGGGCTGCTCCTGGGCGAAGTCGGCGACGGCGCCGCCGTAGTAGCCGACCGCCGCCGCGAGGCCGTCGACGCGCGTCGCCGCCAGCCACGCGAGCGAGCCGCCCATGCAGTAGCCGACGGCGCCGACCTTGAGCTTCTCCGCCTGGAGCGCCCGCACCGCGGCGCGCAGGTCGGCGACCATCTGCTCCCAACCGACCTTGCCCCGGAGGGTCCGCCCGCGCTCGATGTCGCTCGGCCCGTAGCCCATCGCGACGTCGCGCTCGACACGGTCGAAGAGCGACGGCGCCAGCGCGAGGTATCCGTCGGCCGCGTAGCCGTCGCACACCGTCCTGATGTGGGAGTTGACGCCGAAGATCTCCTGGATGATCACGAGGCCCCCTCGCGGCGCGCCCGTCGGGGCGGCGCGGTAGGCGGCGAGGCGGTGGCCGTCTTCGGCGGTGAGCGTGGTGGTGGTGCCCATGGCGCGCTCCTTATTACGTCGTCGACCCGTTTCTCGCCGCGGCCGACCGGCGCGCCCGGATCGCTTCGGCAAGCTCCCGGATCACCGGAACCGTCATCTCCCAGCCCAGGCAGGCGTCGGTGATGCTCTGGCCGTAGACGAGCGCCGAGGGCGTCACCAGGTCCTGGCGCCCGTCGACGAGAAAGCTCTCCATCATGACCCCGAAGACGCCGCCCTCGCCCTGGGCGAGCTGGACCCCGACCTCCCGCGCCACCGCCGGTTGCCGGCGGTAGTCCTTCTCGCTGTTGCCGTGGCTCGTGTCGATCATCAATCGCGCGGTGAGCCCGGCGTCGCGGAGGGCCGCCACCGTCTTCTGGACGTGGAGCGCGTCGTAGTTAGGACCGCTCTGGCCGCCGCGGAGGATCACGTGGCAGTCGGGGTTGCCGCGGGTGGCGACGATCGCGCAGAGCCCCTGCTCGGTCACGCCGAGGAACCGGTGGGGGTGGGCGCTCGAGCGCACGGCGTCGATCGCGATCTGCACCCCCCCGTCGGTGCCGTTCTTGAAGCCGACGGGCATCGAGAGGCCCGACGTGAGCTCCCGGTGCACCTGGCTCTCCGTCGTGCGCGCGCCGATCGCGCCCCACGAGACGAGATCGGAGGTGTACTGGGGGGAGATCGGATCGAGGAACTCGCAGCCGGTCGGCAGCCCGAGCTCGGCCAGCTCCAGGAGGAGCCGGCGGGCCAGCCGGAGGCCGCCGTTGATCTTGAAGCTCCCGTCGAGGTCGGGGTCGTTGATGAGCCCCTTCCAGCCGACGGTGGTTCGCGGCTTCTCGAAGTAGACGCGCATGACCACGCAGAGGTCCCGGGCCACCTCGTCGGCCAGGGCCCGGAGCCGGCGCCCGTAGTCGAGCGCCGCCACGGGGTCGTGGATCGAGCACGGCCCGACCACCACGACGAGCCGGTCGTCCTGGCCGTTGAGGATGCGCGCGACCTCCTCGCGGCCGCGGCTGACGGTCATGGAGGCCGGCTCGCTGAGCGGGAGCTCCTCGAGCAGGATCGCCGGCGGCAGGAGCGGCCGGAGGCTCTCGACGCGGAGGTCGCGGGTCGGCTTGAACACGGTCTCTAAGGGTACCTCAGATCCCCCAGAATGTCGGCTCCGGGGTGAGGCGGACCCCGAGACGCTCCTCGACGGCGGCCTGCACGTGCCGGGCGAAGGCCAGGACGTCCTGCGCGCGCGCCCCGTCGTGGGCGACGACGGCCAGGGCATGGCGGCTCGAGAGGCCGACCGGCCCCGCGCGCCAGCCCCGCGCGAAGCCGGCGCGCTCGATGAGCCAGGCCGCGGAGAGCTTGACACGGCCGTCGGGCTCGGGCCAGCGCGGCATCGCGGGGTCGAGGGCCCGGGCCTCGACCTCCGCACACTGGGCCGCGGTGACGACCGGGTTGACGAAGAACGATCCGCAGCTCCGCCGATTCTCGTCGGCGGGATCATCGAGGACCATCGACTTCGAGCGGCGGATCGCGAGCACGCTCTCGCGGACCCCCGCGAGCGACGGGGAGGCGACCCCGCGCGCCGCGAGGTGGCGCTCGACGTCGGCGTAGCGGACGGCGGGCAGGCCGCCGGGCCGGAGCCGGTAGGTCACGGCGAGCACGACGTAGCGCCCGGCGTCCCGGCTCTTGAACGCGCTGTCGCGGTAGGCGAAGCCGCACTCGAGGTTCGACCGCGTCACGAGGCGGCCGTCGGCCGTGTCGAGCGCGTGCACGGCGGCGACCGTCTCGCTCACGTCTTGACCGTACGCTCCGACGTTCTGGATCGGGGTGGCGCCGACGAGGCCAGGGATCCCGCTCAGGCACTCGAGGCCCGCCCAGTCCCGCTCGACGGTCAGGCCGACGAGGTCGTCCCACGGCTCGCCGGCCGCGGCCGTGAGGTCCACGGCCCCGCCGCTCTCGCGCGCGGAGATCCCGCGGAGCGCGATCCTGACCACGAGGCCGTCGACGCCCTCGTCGGCGACGACCAGGTTCGAGCCGCCCCCGAGCACGAGGAAGCGGAGCCGCCGCCGGCGGGCCCAGCCGAGGGCGTCGAGCACCGCCGTTTCGTCGCGCGCCTCGATGAAGTACCGCGCGGGGCCCCCGACGCCGAGCGTCGTGAGCGGCGCTAAGGGCACGTTCCCGGCGACGATCACGGTCGCGCCGGCAACCCCGTGACCCCGGGCATCGGATGGTCCCTGACCTTGCGCGTGGCGCCGGCGGCTCCCTCCCCGCCGGCGGCCGCGGCGACCACGCGGGCCCGGTTCAAGCGGCCCCTCCTCCCCCGTCGGCGATCAGAAGACGACGACGCCGCGCGCCACCTCGCCGCGCCGGAGCGCCTCGAAGCCCTCGTTGATCTGGTCGAGCGGATAGGTTCGGCTGACGAGCTGGTCGAGCTTCAGGCGACCGTCGAGGTAGAGCTCCGCCAGGCGCGGGAAGTCGAGGATCGGCCGGACCGAGCCGTACACCGTCCCCTTCAGCGTCTTCTCGTGGAGCGCCATCGCGTACGGCGTGATCGGCGCGCGGACGTTCATGGCCGCCATCCCGACGATGACCGCCGTCCCGCCCGGGCGGATCGCGTCGATGATCTGGAGCGTCGTCGCCTCGCCGCCGATCGCGTCGAACGCGTAGTCCACGCCGCGCCCCTCCGTCAGCTCCCGCGCGCGCTCGACCACGTTGTCGTGTTTGCCGTTCAGGGTGTGGGTCGCGCCGAACTCCTTCGCGAACTGGAGCTTGTTGTCGAGGAGGTCGCAGGCGAGGATCAACCGGGCGCCGGCGAGCCGTGCGCCTTGGATCACGTTGAGTCCGACGCCGCCGCAGCCGACCACGAGCACCGACGCGCCCATCTCCACGTTGGCCGCGCGGGTCACCGCGCCCACGCCCGTCGGCACCGCGCAGCCCAGGAGCGCCGCCTGGGGCCAGGGCATCTCCGTCCGGATCGGGATCGCCATCTCGGCCGGGCACACGACCCGCTCGGCGAAGGTGCCGAGGCGCGCGAGCTGGTAGATCTCCTGCCCGTGGCGGCGCAGGCGCTGGGTGCCGTCGAGCATCCCCCAGCGGGCGGACTTGTGACCGTCGCACAGGACCGGGCGGCCGGTCGAGCAGTAGAGGCAGCGGCCGCACTGCGGGCGGAACGAGAAGATGACGTGATCGCCCGGCTTGACGTTGGTCACTCCCGGACCCGCCTCCTCGACGATGCCCGCCCCCTCGTGGCCGAGCACCATCGGGAGCGGCAGCGTCCAGTCGCCGTTGATGACGTGCCAGTCGCTGTGGCAAACGCCGGTCGCCTTCACCCGCACGCGGACCTCGCCGGCCTGCGGGCCTTGCTGGTCGACGTCGGCGATCTCGAGTGGCTTCTGGGGCGCGTAGCAGATCGCAGCTTTCATGGCGTTCTCCGTCTCGTGACGAATGGCCGAGCCGGACTACAGGCTAGGCTAAACTGCTCGGGCGATCAACCGGGAGGACGGGTGGCCGACGACCTGCTGGCGGCGGTGCGGGAACGGGGACGGGCGAACCTCTTCTGGCGCCACCTCGGCATCGCGGTCGAGGATGCGCGAGAGGGCTGGGTACGCCTGCGCCTTCCGGTGCGCGACGAGCTCAGGAACGCGCCGGGGGCGCCGGTGCACGGCGGCGTCTACGGCACGCTGGTCGACGCCGCCGTCGGCGCTGCGCTCGGGACCCTTCACGCGGCGTCCGAGGGCGGGGTCGGCCAGACCACGCTCGACCTCAACGTGAGCTTCCTCGCGGCCCCGGCCGAGGGCGACCTCTTTGCCGAGGGGCGCATCCTCCGCAAGGGGCGAGCGATCGCCTTCGGCGAGACGACGATCACCGACGCCGCCGGGCGTCTCGTCGCCGTCGGCCGCGCGACGTATATGATCCTCTCTCCGCGATCGTAGACGGACCCCCCCGCCCCGCCGAGCGGGCGCCCGCGTCAGCGCTGGACGACGGGCACCCACGCCGTCGTCCGGCCCCCGATGGTGTCGTAGCGGATCCGCTCGCCGCGCGCCGTCACCGCCCCCGCGCTCCGGCCCCAGCGGTCGTGGAAGAGCCACGCGCGCGGGTAGCGATCGCTGTCCGAGCGGGCGCGCACCGCGGTCGTGACCACCGAGCCGATCTTCGCCCGCAGACGTCGGACCGCGGCCGCCGAGAGCGTGTGCGCCCGGCGGCGGGGGTCGATCCGCGCCTGGTAGAGGACCTCGTCCGCGATCCAGTTCCCCACGCCGGCCGCGAACGCCTGATCGAGCAGCACCGCCTTGACGGGCGCCGACCGGCCGCGGAGGAGCTCGCGAAACCGCGCGAGCGGCGGCAGCTGGCGCAGGGCATCGAACCCCAGGAGGCTGATCGGCGGCTCGCGGGGCGGATCGTGGCGGAGGCGGATGCGTCCGAGGCGGCGGGCGTCGGCGAGCGCCACCTCCCCGCCGTCGTCGAGGGTGACCCGGAGCTTCGTGAAGCGCGGCGGCCAGACGTCCAGACGGCCCCGCCGGCGGCTCGAGACGAGCTTGACGGAGGGCCCGCGCGGGGTGTGAAGCCCCCCCGTCATGCCGAAGTGAAAGGTCGGCCACGGCCGGCGATCCAGCACGAGCCAGAGGTGCTTGCCATGCCGGCGCACGGCGAGCACCTCCCGGCCCAGCAGCGCCCTCCGGAAGCGCGCCGGGCTGACGCCCTCGAAGACGATAGGATCGGTCGCGCACCAGACGCCGGTGATGCGCCGGCCGACGGCCACCCGGCGCGCGATGAGTCGTGCCGCCTCAACCTCGGGCAACTCGGGCATCGGCGGTCAGGCGCGGACGGAGCCGCGTCGGTGGAACGCCGCGGGGAGCCCCGCGTCGCTCGCCCGGCCGGCGAGCCAGGGTGTCGTAGCGCCGCCGCGCCGCATCTGGCCCGATCCCTCCCTGTCCGCGGCGCCCTCGCCGATCCTTGGCGCCCGCCCCCCACCGCCGCGGCCCGCACGATACCATCCGGCCGGCCCCGACGTCACCGTTGACATCCGCGCGAGTCGCGCGCCATCATGATGGCCCTCGTCCCGGCGCTGGGCCCGGCCCGACCGGACGACGGAACCGACACGGGAGGACGTGACATATGGCGATCTCGAGTCCCCGCATCGCGGCGCTGGTCTCGTCCGTGGCGCTGCTTCTCGGTCCGACGCTCGCCCCCGCCCAGGGCGTCAAGGCGGGCGTGGTGACCCAGCTCCAGGGCAAGGTCGTCGCGACCCACGCCACCGCGCCCGATCCGGTCGCGCTGAGGTATCGCGATGACGTGTTCCTCCAGGACAAGATCGTCACCGGCGACCAGGCGCTGGCCCGCGTCCTCCTCGGCGGCACGGCCCTGCTGACGCTCCGCGAGCACTCGCGCGTCACCATCACCGAGGTTCCGGGCAAGTCGACCATCGCCCTCACGTCCGGCACGCTAAGCCTCGCGGTGGCGCGGGAGAAGATGAAGCCGGGCGAGAGCGTGGACATCCGCACCCCGAACGCGATCGCCGCCGTCCGCGGGACCGTCGTCGCCGTCGAGGCGAACCCGGGCGGGCCCGCGGGGGGCGTCACCGCGCCCCCGAGCAGCACGATCTACGTGCTCAGCGACACGACCGGCAAGGGGGTGGAGGTGACGCAGGTCGATCCCGCGACCGGCAACTCGGTCGGCTCGGCGCTGACCCTGCACGCGCTTCAGCGCTTCGACGCCGTCGGTGGCCAGCTCGGGCGCGTCTCGTTCTTCCCCGTGGGGCAGATCCAGCGGATCAACCCGCCCGTGCCGATCTCCCAGTCGCCAAACGTCGCCGACGCCAACAACGGCCAGATCGCGCCCGGTCAGCTGCAGAGTGCCATCGGGCTCTCGAATGCGCTGGCCTCGCCGCCCCCGACGCCCAAGCTCACCCCGGCCCCGGACTACGCTCCGCCGCCCCTCCTTCCGGGGGGGAACCAGAATCTCGGCGGGCTCATTCCCCCCGCGGGCCCGACCCAGAGCCCCGGCCGGCGTGTCGATTGACGGGCCGGGCCCGCCCGCGCGCCCGTCGTCCGTCGGGACGGCGCGCCGGGGTCAGTACGACCAGGAGAGCGTGAGCGAGTAGACGTTCCGCCGGTAGGCGAACACGGCCAGGGTCGAGTCGTCGTCGGTCCTCAAGTACTCGGCCGCCAAGGTCAAGCTCCCGGAGAGCGGCAGCTCGGCGCGGACGGTGTGCGTGAGCTCCGTGTCGTACCGCCGTTTGGTGTTCGGCGCGGTGGTCGGGAACAGGCTATTTTTCCGGGTGTGCGCGCGTAGGTGCGCGTCGAGATCGTACTTGAGCCGGACGCCCTTCCACGGGAGCGTGTACTGGGCGCCCGCCAGAAAGCGGTTGCCGTAGTACCGGTAGTCCTTGCCGTCCGCGTCCTCCCAGTCGAACTGGTAGCCCGCCTTGAGGAAATGCTGGTCCCGGGAGAAGCGCAGCAGGTGGACGGCGCCCGCCGCCCAGTTGTCGGCGCTGCGGCGCTCCGCCGACGGCAGTGATGCCGGCTCCCGGAAGTCCTTCTTCTGGTAGCGCAGGAAGGCTTGCGACAGGTGGTGCTCGCCCTCGACGAGCGTGCCGGAGAGGGCGACGGTGTTGCGCAGGAGGAACACGCTCTCGCCGAGCACCAGCTCGTCGAACGAGTACTGGAGCCCGGCCTGGGCCGGCATCGCGCCGAGCGTCAGCTTGCGCGTCAGCCCGAGGCTGCCGACCATGTCGTAGATGTTGAACGCGGGCAGGTCGTTGTTGTAGGTGCCGAAGAACGACCCGCTTACCGTGGACTCCCAGTTCTCCGTGCGGAGCCACGCGTAACCCGCGTTGAGGCCCGCCAGTTCGCCCGTCGACTCGTGCGCCCGCTGCCGGAGCCCCCGGACGAGCGGCTCGCTCGTCGCCAGATCCGGGACGATCGTGACGTTGTCGTCGAAGAAGAACCCGAGGCGGACCTCGAGGGAGAGCCGTCGCTCCCTGCCCCGCGCGACCGCCAGCCCCTCGCGGAGGCGCTCGGCGGCACCGGTCAAGGCCGAGCCCGGGGCCAGCCTGAGGGCCTGCTCCACCTCGGCGGCCGCCTCCCCCGTGGACCCGATCGCGCCGAGGGCCAGGCTCGTGTAGAAGCGCGTGAGCTGTTCGATGTCCGGATTCTTCGTGGCCCCGGCCCGGAAGGCGGCGAGCGCTCCCCGGTAGTCCTTCTGCCGGTACCGCGCGAAGCCGACGTAGTAGCCGAGGCCGTCCCGCTTGGGGTCGGCGCGGAACGCCTCCTCCAGGAGCGGCCGGGCGCGCTCGTACTGTTGCTGCGCGAAGTAGGCGAGGCCCAGCTGGAGCGTGACGGAGACGTCTGTCGGCGCGAGCGCGTGGGCGCGCTCGAGGGGCGGGACCGCCGCGGCCGGCCGGCCACGGGCCATCTCCACCACGCCCATGTAGTAGAGGGCCTCGACGTGGTCGGGCTGGATCTCGAGGGCCCGGCGAAGGTTGGCGAGCGCGTCGTCGTACCGTTTGTCGTCAAAGTCGACGACGGCCTGGGCGACGAAGACGTCCGCCTCGCTGGTCTGGGCGCCCACCCGAGGGGCGGCGAGCGGGCAGAGCAGGATCAGGATCGCCGCGACGGCCCCCGCCGGGGTCCGGCGCGGGCCCAGGAGGGCTCGCATTGCCGACGATTCTTGCAAACTCGGGCCCGCGGAACAACTACTGCCGGCCCCGCCCCGGCCCGACGGCGCCGTGGGAGACGAACTTCTGGGCCCGCTCGCCGGTATCGACTTCGGTCGTGTAGATGTTGCCGTGCGAGTCGACGGCCAGGTTGTGGACGTAGTGGAACTGACCGGCGGAGCGGCCGCTCCGGCCGAAGGCGCCCAGGATCTGGCCGCCCGCGCGCAGCAGGGTCCAGACGTGGTTGTTCTCGCCGTCGGCGGTGTAGAGGTGCCGCTGGCCGGCGTCGGGCGAGAAGTCCACGTCCCACGTGGAGCCGTTGCCCCGAGTCTCGGGCGCCACGACGAACTCCGCGACGAACTCGCCGCTCCTCCGGAAGACCTGGATTCGGTTGTGGCTGCGGTCGCAGACGTAGACGAGACCGTCCCGCGAGATCCGCACGCAATGCACCGGCGTCCCGAACGGCGCGACGCCCGGGTCCCCGGGCGGGCGCCCGTTGGCGCCCCAGTGGCGCCTGTAGGCGCCCGTCTCCGCGTCGAACACGATGACCCGGTGGTTGCCATAGCCGTCGGCGACGAACAGCTCGTTCGTCTCGGGATCGACGGCCACCGCCGCCGGCCGGTTGAGGTGCTGGGTGTCCGCGTCTCCGCCGATGACCCCCTGCCGGCCGATCTGGAGGAGGAACTTGCCGTCGGGCGTGAACTTGAGAACCTGGCCGTCCTTCGGATCGTTGCCCGCGATCCACACGTTCCCCTGCGGGTCGACGAAGATGCCGTGCTCGTTGAGCGGCCAGTCGTAGCCCGCGCCCGCCCCGCCCCAGGCCCGGATCAGGACGCCGGCGCCGTCGAATTCGAGGACGGGGGGGGCCGGGATGCAGCATTCCGAGCGAGGCGGGGTCAGCGCGGCGCCCCGCTCGGCCTCGGTCAGGCTCCTCGGCCGGTGGACGACCCACACGTGATCCTGGGCGTCGACGGCGACGCCCGCGGCCTGCCCCATCAGCCAGTGGTGGGGGAGCGGCTTGGGCCAGAAGGGGTCGACCTCGAACGTCGACAACGTCCCCTCACCCTGGCGGTCCTGCGCCGGGATTCGGCCGGCCAGCGCGAGCGCGATGAAGGAGAGAGCGGCCAGCGCGACGACCCCGGCCCAGCGTCTCACCGGCCCCTCCCGCGTCGGCTCCGCGGCCTCAGGCGGCGAAATCGCGCAGCACCCGGCCAGGGCGACCGCAGTCCCGCGCGGGGCCACGCTCGTCCATGACCCGCACGCCGTTCACCCAGACGCCGTGGAGCCCCACCGCCGGGGTATCGAGCCGGCCGGCCCCGGTCGGCAGGTCGTTGACTCGCCTCCTCGGGCCCCGGGCCACCGTCTTCGGATCGAACAGCAGGAGATCGGCCCAGGCGCCCGGCACCAGACGCCCGCGGTCTTTGATGCGGTAGGCCCGGGCGACCGTGCTGGTCACCGCGCGCACCGCCTCCTCGAGGCTCAGATCGCCACGCTCGCGCACCCAATGCCCGAACAGGTGCAGGCCAAAGCCGGCGTCGCAGAGAAAGGACAGGTGCGCCCCCGCGTCGGACAGCGCCACCGCCGCGTACGGGTGGCGCAGCAACTCTGACACCCTCTTCTCATCGGTGTTGAACAGGGCACACTCAAAAAGTGTGTCGAGGTCGTCGGCCAGGCCGAGGTCGAGGAAGCAGTCGACAGGTTCCCGGCCCGAGTCCCGTGCCAGCTGCCCGATGGTCTGACCCTGGACCGCCCGGTGCTGCGGCCGCTTGACCTCCGAGATCGTCAGGTGATCCCAGTGCGTGTCGCTGAAGCGGTTCGGTACTCCAGGCTGCCCGACCTCGCGCGTGATTGCCCGGCGAAACTCCCGGTCGGCGAGCACCCGCCGGTAGCCCTCCTCGCTCGCCGCCTCGAGCGCGGGCCGCCAGGCGATGAGCGCCTCCAGCGGGTAGGGGTGCCGCAGCGTGAACTCCATCCCGAGCGGGAAGCAGCCCACCTGCGCCCACAGCTCGCGGTCGCGCCCGCGCGCCGCCTCGACCTCGCGGAGCTCACGGAACACGCGCTCCGGATCGCCCGGGTCGACGAACATGGCGGCGATCATCACGGGGCGGCGATTGCGGGCCGCGACCTCCTCGAGCCACGGGATCGTCGTCGTCATGCCCTTGGTCAGCATGAAGACTCCGCGACCCGCCTCGCCCAGCGCGCCCGTGAGCGCGAGCATCTCATGGTCGTCGGCCAACCGTGAGGGCATCGGCACCCCGTTCTCGCCATTGTGCTGCTCGAGCGTCGACGTCGCGAAGCCGATCGCCCCCGACCGAAGCGCCTCGAGGACCACCCCGCGCATCTGTGCGATCTCGCCGTCGGTCGCCGCTCGCCGGGTCGCGTCCTCGCCCAGCACGTAGGTGCGGACCGACGAGTGGCCGACGAAGGACGCCACGTTCGGGACCACCCCCCGACGCTCGAGCGCGGCCAGGTATTCCGGGTAGGTCTCGAAGTCCCAGGCGATGCCCGCCCGAAGCGCTTCGAGGGGCATCCCCTCCACGTGCGTGAGGTTGCGGATGATGAGGTCGCGGTGGGACGGCCGGCAGGGCGCGATCGTGAAGCCGCAGTTGCCGATCACCACGGTGGTGACGCCGAGGGCCGTCGACGGCGTCGCAAAGGCATCCCACGTGAGCTGGGCGTCGTAGTGAGTGTGAAGGTCGATGATGCCGGGCGCCAGGACCAAGCCCGCCCCGTCGACCCGCTGCGCGGCGGCGCCGAGGTCGTCGCCGACGGCGGCGATCCGTCCGTCCTTGACCGCGAGGCTTCCCTCGCGCGCCGGGGCGCCCAGGCCATCGACGATGCGTGCGTTGGCGATCACCAAGTCGTGCACGTGACGTCCTCCCTCGAAAGCTCGAGCGGCGCGGCATCGCGAGCGGCCGGCGGGCGTGGGCGCGGGCCGCCGCGCGCGGACCTTCGCGTCGCGCCCAACCGCCGATGCCCGGACTTCGACACCACCCGACCAGCGCCGAACGTGACACCGGAGCCCGCTGCCGTCCACACCGGCCCCGGAGGGCGAGGTGTGCCGCCGCCCATCGGTAGCAGAAAGAACCGTCGGCCGTCAAGATCGACGACGGCGCTGACTCGAATTCACGTCAAGAGCGGCGTGCGAATCGACCCCCGTCGAGCTCACTGCTACTTCATCAACCGCACTGGGCGGCGGCGTCCGCCCCGGATCCGGCTGGGGATCGACGGTGACGGCGACGGCAAGTTCAACCAGGTCCCGGGCGGACCCGATCAGAACGCCTTCGGCTACCCTTCGGCCGCGGCTGTCCGATGAGCCAACGGATCTACGAGGACATGGCGAACACCGCTCGCCGGGGCCTTCGCAGGAAAATTACCGGAAGGCGCGAAACGGGCGGCTCAAGATCCGGTCGAGAGCGGACGGTACCCGGAATCGGCGTCACGGGAACCTATGGGTCCGCGATGCGGCGCCAGCCGCCAGCGGCCGTAGGCGACGAACGCCGAGAGGAGTCCCACCACCAGCGGGATCAGCGCCGGCGCGAGGTCGCCGCCCACCAGCGTGAGCGTCGTCGCACCGATCATGATGATCACCAGCCCGGCGGCGGCCAACGGTGTCAGGCCCGGCCGAATGCGCAGGAGCCCGGGGAGGAGCAGGCCGATCGCGCCCAGCACCTCGGCCACGCCGATGAACCGCACGAACAGGCCCGGCAACGGCATCTGCTTCGTCAGCACCTCGAGCGGCAGGACTAGCTTCACTCCACCGGCGAACAGAAAGATGAGCGCGAGCAGCCCCTGGACGATCC
>Ga0209161_10000846_pt1 | contig 25076 bp, 19 predicted proteins | sample GraSoiAngelo_155_FD_186169 | JGI IMG/M metagenome (GOLD analysis project Ga0209161, IMG submission 186169) | Grasslands soil microbial communities from the Angelo Coastal Reserve, California, USA - 14_1009_13_30cm (SPAdes) (version 2) | ecosystem: Environmental > Terrestrial > Soil > Grasslands... | reverse complement strand
TGACGTCCTGCTGCCGCCGGCCGACGGCTGGCGCTCGGCGTATCTCAAGCTTCGACGGCGCGGCTCGTTCGACTTTCCGGTGCTCGGCGTGGCGGTAGCGGCCCGGATGGACGGCGACGTCGTCCGCGAGGCGCGGATCGTGCTCGGCGCGGTCGCGTCGTTGCCGCGCCCGGCCGAGCGGGCTGCGGCAGAGCTCGTCGGGCAGCGCCTCACGCGCGATCTTGTCACGCGAGTCGCGGACCTGGCGGCCGGCCCCTCGAAGCCCCTCGACAACACCGACTTCACGCATCCCTATCGCAAGCGCGTGACCCGCGTCTTCGTCGCGCGCGCGCTCGCCGCCATCGGCGGGCTCGGCGACGGCGGGCCGGCGTCGGAGGAAGTCGCGTGACGCCGCTCGGCGACCGCATCCGCCGGCTCCGGGCCGAGCGCGAGCTGCAGCAGCGCCAGCTCGCCGAGAAGGCGGATCTCACGCCCAGCATGGTTTCGCAGATCGAGTCGGGGCGGCTCACGCCCTCGCTCCACACGCTCGGCAAGATCGCCGCCGCCTTGGGGGTGCCGATCGCCGCGCTCTTCGACGGCAAGCCGGCCGGCAGCATCGTCGTCTCGCACAAGCGCGACTACCCGGTCGTGTCGTTCGACGGCTCGTCGGAGCGGTGGGCGATCCTGGGCGCGGGGCTCTTCCAGGGGAAGATCCGCGCGGTCGTCTCGACGCTCGGATCGAAGTCGAAGGGGGTCACGACCGAGAAGGTCATCATCAAGCCGGGGCAGATGAAGCTCTTCTACGTGCTGGAGGGCCGGGTGGCCCTCCACTACAACGGGGACCGCCACGTGCTCGAGCTCGGCGACAGCGCCTTGCTCGACGGTGGCGTGCCGCACGGCTGGGAGAACCTCGGCGTGAAGCAGGCCCAGGCGCTCTGGGTCATTCTGGGGTAGGTCATGGCGGAATCTGTGGATCGCGTTGGGGTGGACTTTCGGACGGAGCCGGCGCGGTACCGGCACTGGAAGCTGGCCGTCGACGGCCCGGTGGCGACGCTGGCCCTCGACGTCAGGGAAGACGGCGGGCTCAAGCCGGGCTACGAGCTGAAGCTCAACTCGTACGACCTCGGCGTCGACGTGGAGCTCTACGACGCCGCCCAGCGGCTGCGCTTCGAGCACCCGGAGGTCGGCGCCGTCGTCGTCACGTCGGGCAAGGAGCGGGTCTTCTGCGCCGGCGCCAACATCCGGATGCTCTCTCAGTCCACTCACGGCTGGAAGGTGAACTTCTGCAAGTTCACCAACGAGACGCGCAACGCGCTCGAGGAGGCGACGGCCGAGTCCCGTCAGCTCTACCTCTGCGTCGTCAACGGCGCCTGCGCCGGCGGCGGCTACGAGCTGGCGCTGGCGACGGACTGGATCATCATGGCCGACGACGGCAACACCGCGGTCTCGCTCCCGGAGGTGCCGCTGCTCGCCGTGCTCCCCGGCACCGGCGGGCTCACGCGGCTGGTCGACAAGCGGCGGGTGCGCCGGGACCGCGCGGACTTCTTCTGCACCGTCGCGGAAGGGATCAAGGGCGCGCGCGCCGTGGAGTGGGGGCTCGTGGACGAGGTCGCGCCGCGCTCGAGGCTGCCGGAGCTCGTGAAGCGCCGTGCCGCCGAGTTCGCCGCCCGCACCGATCGGCCGTCCGACGGGCGCGGGGTGGCCCTGACGCCACTGAAACGGGCGATCGACGGCGACCGGATCCGCTACAGCCTCGTCGCCTGCGACCTCGACCGGGCGCGCGGGCTCGCCGAGATCACGGTGAGCGGGCCGGGCGGGCCGCCGCCGGCGGACGTGCGCGGCGTCCACGAGGCCGGGTGTGCGTTCTGGCCGCTGGCGCTGGCGCGCGAGCTCGACGACCTGATCCTGCACCTGCGCACGAACGAGGAAGAGATCGGCCTCTGGATCTTCGAGACGGCCGGGCGCGCCGATCTCGTCGACGCGTACGACCGCGCGCTCGCGACGTGGCGCGACGACTGGCTGGTTCGCGAGATCCGCCTGTACCTCAAGCGGACGCTCAAGCGCATCGAGGTCTCGTCACGCTCGGTCTTCGCGTTCGTCGAGCCCGGCTCCTGCTTCACCGGCACGCTGCTCGAGCTCGCGCTGGCCGCCGACCGCGCGTACATGCTGGACAGCGCGCGATCGGGAGACACGGCGCCGCCGGCGGCGATCCGCCTCACGGAGATGAACTTCGGCGCGTATCCGATGATCAACGGGCTGACGCGGTTGGCGAGCCGCTTCCTCGCCGAGCCGGGGCGCGTGGACAAGCTTCGCGCGCGGGTCGGCGAGGAGCTGGACGCAGCCGCCGCGCTGGAGGCCGGGTTGGTCACGTTCGCGCCCGACGACATCGACTGGGACGACGAGGTCCGGATGGCGATCGAGGAGCGCGCCGCGTTCTCGTCCGACGCGCTCACCGGCATGGAAGCCTCGCTGCGATTCGGCGGCCCCGAAACGCTCGAGAGCAAGATCTTCGGGCGCCTCTCGGCGTGGCAGAACTGGATCTTCCAGCGGCCGAACGCCGTCGGCCCCAAGGGCGCGTTGCAAGTCTACGGCACGGGCCAGCGCAGCGAGTTCGACCGGAGGAGAGTGTGATGGCGGGCGTGGACTACAGCGAGCGCATCCCGAACAACGTGAACCTGGCCGGCGACCGTCGGCTGCAGCGCGCGCTGGAGGAGTGGCAGCCGAAGTTCCTCGACTGGTGGATGACTATGGGTCCGCACGGCTTCCAGGAGAAGGACGTCTACCTGCGCACCGCGGTGAGCGTGGACGCGCAGGGCTGGGCCCAGTTCGACTGGGTCAAGATGCCGGACTACCGCTGGGGCCTGTTCCTGGCCGAGGCCGAGCCCGGCCGCACGATCGGCTTCGGCGACCATCTGGGCGCGCCCGCGTGGCAGGACGTGCCGGGCGAGCACCGCGGCGTCCTGCGCCGGCTCATCGTCACCCAGGGCGACACGGAGCCGGCCTCGGTCGAGCAGCAGCGCCACCTCGGCCGGACGTGCCCGTCGCTCTACGACCTGCGCAACCTGTTCCAGATCAACGTCGAGGAGGGCCGCCACCTCTGGGCGATGGTGTACCTGCTCGACGCGTACTTCGGCCGGGACGGCCGCGAGGAGTCCGAGGCGCTGCTGCAGCGCCGCTCGGGCGATCGTGACAAGCCACGCATCCTGGGCGCGTTCAACGAGAAGACGCCGGACTGGCTCTCCTATTTGATGTTCACGTACTTCACCGACCGCGACGGCAAGTACCAGCTCGCGAGCCTCGCCGAGAGCGGCTTCGATCCGCTGTCGCGCACGTGTCGCTTCATGCTCACGGAGGAAGCGCACCACTTGTTCGTCGGCGAGACGGGGATCGCGCGCGTGGTGCAGCGCACCTGCGAGCTCATGCGCGACGGGAAGACCGACGACGTGCGGAAGCTCGGCGCGATCGACCTCGCGACGCTGCAGAAGTACATCAACTTCCACTACTCGGTGTCGCTCGATCTCTTCGGCTCCGAGGTCTCCACCAACGCCGCGAACTTCTACACGATGGGGCTCAAGGGGCGGTTCGAGGAGGCCAAGAAGCACGACGACCACCGGCTGAAGGATGCCACCTACACGGTGAACGAGCTCGCCGGCGATCGGATCACGACCCGCGAGATGCCCGCGCTGCCGTCGCTCAACGAGCGCCTGCGCGACGACTACATCGCCGATTGCCAGCGCGGGGTGGACCGCTGGAACCAGGTCATCAAGCGGCACGGGATCGACGTGGAGCTGCGGCTGCCGCACCGAGGATTCCGTCGCGCCATCGGCCTCTTCTCCGAAGTGAAGGTGTCGCCGGACGGCCGAGTCGTCAGCGAAGCCGAGTGGGGGGCCAGCAAGTACGCGTGGCTCCCAACCGAGGCCGACCAGGCGTACATCGAGAGCCTGATGCAGCCGGTGACCGAGCGCTCCCAGTTCGCCAACTGGATCGCGCCGCCCGCCCGCGGCGTCAACAGCCAGCCCGTCGATTTCGAGTACGTGCGACTCACGTGAACGCCTCCGACCTGCTCCCCGCGCAGTTCAACGTCGCGACCTGGTTCGTCGACCGAAACCTGGCCGAGGGCCGCGGCGCCTCGCCGGCGTTCGTCTACGAGGACCGCACGCTCACTTACGCCGACGTGCTGGATCTGGTCGACCGCACCGGCAACGCGCTCCTCGAGCTCGGCGTGGGGATGGAAGACCGCGTCCTCATGCTCTGCCTCGACGCGCCGGAGTTCCTCGGCACCTTCTGGGGTGCGATCAAGCTCGGCGCGATCCCGGTGCCGGTGAACACGCTGATGCGCACCGCCGACTATCGATACTTCCTCGACGACAGCCGCGCCAAGGTGGCGGTCGTCTCCGCCCCGTTGCTGGGCGAGGCCGCGCCGGCGCTCGCGGAGGCCCGCTACCTCCAGCACGTGCTGGTGGCCGGCGGCGCGCCTGGGAGATATTTGTCCTACGAGCAACGGGTCGCCCAGGCCTCGCCGAAGCTCGCCGCCGCCGATACCTCGCGGGACGATGCCGCGTACTGGCAATACTCGTCGGGCTCGACCGGCTTCCCGAAGGGCGCCGTGCACTTGCACCACGACATGGTCATCTGCTGCGAGACGTACGGGAAGCACGTGCTGGCGATGCGGCCGACCGATCGCGTGCTCTCGGCCGCGAAGCTCTTCTTCGCCTACGGCCTGGGCGCCACCGGATTCCTCCCGATGAGCGTCGGCGCTCAGGCGCTGCTCTACCCGCAGCGGCCGACGCCGGAGGCGATGTTCGAGCTCATCACGCGCTACCGGCCGACGATCTTCTTCGGCGTCCCGACGCTCTACGCCGCCATGCTCGCGGTGAAGGAAGTGGAGTCGCGGTTCGACACGTCGTCGCTGCGGCTCTGCGTGTCGGCGGGCGAGGCGCTGCCCGACGAGCTCTACAAGCGCTGGGGCGACCGCTTCCGCGTGGAGATCATCGACGGGATCGGCACCACGGAGATCGGCTACATCTTCATCTCCAATCGCCCCGGGTTCGCGCGCCCGGGCTCGACCGGGCTGGCGGTGCCCGGCTACGAGCTCGCGATCGTGGATGACGAGGGCCGCCCGGTCCACCGGGGGGATATCGGGAACGTCCGCGTCAAGGGCGACTCCACGATGGCGTACTACTGGAACAAGCACGAGAAGACCAAGGAGACATTGTTCGGCGCGTGGATCCAGACGGGGGACAAGTACTACCAGGACGAGGACGGCTACTTCTGGTACTGCGGCCGCGCTGACGACATGCTGAAGGTCGGCGGGATCTGGGTCTCGCCGGTCGAGGTCGAGGCGACGCTGGTGCGCCATCCCGCGGTGCTCGAGGCCGCGGTGGTCGGCGCGGAGGACACGGATCGTCTCGTCAAGCCGAAGGCCTTCGTCGTCCTCAAGGCGGAGGCGAGCGGGGGTGACGCGCTCGCCGACGAGCTCAAGGCGTTCGTGAAGGACAAGATCGCGCCCTACAAGTACCCGCGCTGGATCGAGTTCGTTACCGACCTGCCCAAGACCGCGACCGGCAAGATCCAGCGCTTCAAGCTGCGGACCTGAGCCGGTCCCGACGGTGTTCGACCGCACGCTGGAGACGCTGGGGCCGGAGCCGCTGCGCGACCACCAGTGGCGCCGCTTCCGGGTGATGGCCGGCGAGCTGCTCGCGTCCAATCCGTTCGTGGCGCGAAAGTGGCGCGCGGCCGGCGTGGTCGCCCTCGACGACCTTCGCACGTGGGACGACTTCCGACGGCTGCCGTTCACGCGCAAGTCGGAGCTCGTGGACGACCAGGCCGCGCACCCGCCCTTCGGCACGAATCTAACCTTCCCGCTCGAGCGCTACGTGCGCGTGCACCAGACCTCGGGGACGAGAGGCGCGCCGATCCGCTGGCTCGACACCCAGGAGTCCTGGGAGTGGTGGGCGCGATGCTGGGGCTTCGTGCTCCGAGGCGCAGGCGTGGGGCCGGCCGACCGCGTGTTCTTCCCGTTCTCATTCAGCCTCTTCATCGGCTTCTGGGCAGGCTTCGAGGGCGCGCGCGCGCTCGGCGCGCTGGCGATCCCCGGCGGGGGCCAGGACTCACCGACGCGGCTGGCGTGGATCGAGACGCTTGGAGCCACGGTCCTCGTGTGCACCCCGTCGTACGCGCTGCACCTCCTGGAGATCGCCCGCGCGCGGTCCATCGACCTCGCGAAACTTCGGGTGCGGACCACCGTGCACGCCGGCGAGCCCGGCGCCGGAATCCCGGCTGTCCGCGCCCGGATCGAGGAGGGCTGGGGGGCCCGCGCCTTCGACCACGCCGGGATGACCGAGATGGGCGCGTACGGCTACGAGTGCGCCGCGCAGGCGGGCCTGCACGTGACCGAGTCGGAGTTCATCGCCGAGGTGGTCGATCCGGCGACGGGGGCGCCGGCGCGGGACGGCGAGCTCGTGCTGACCAACCTCGGGCGGGTGGGCTCGCCGATCGTCCGCTACCGCACCGGCGACCGTGTGCGGCTGGCCGAGGTGCCCTGCGGGTGCGGGCGCACGTTCCAGCGCCTGGAGGGCGGCATCCTCGGGCGGCTCGATGACATGCTGATCGTGCGCGGCGTCAACGTGTTCCCGACCGCCATCGAGGGGATCGTGCGGCGCTTCGTCGACGTCGACGAATTCCAGATCGAGGTCTTCCGCGCAGGCGAGCTCGAGGAGGTCCGCGTCCTGGTGGAGCTCGAAGACGCCGCGGGGGCGTCGCGCGTCCAGGAGGCGCTGCGGGTAGGCCTCGGCATCCGGCTCGAAGTCGCGACGGTCCCGCGCGGCAGCCTGCCGCGCTATGAGCTGAAGGCGCGCCGCGTGGTCCGGAAGTAGCGCCGGCGGGCCCTTTGCAAAGGCGATCCCAATTCTTACGCCCATCGGCTACTATTTTCTGTGCCACCTGACGCATCGCCTGGAATGAACGACAACGCGGACGACGAAGGATCCATCCCTCAGGCCGCCCCCGACTTGGCGGCGCCGCTGGGTGACACCGTCACCATCTTCTTCAGTGATATCCGTGGGTTCACGGACTACACGGAGCGCGAAGGTGACGAGGCCGCCCGGCAGATGCTCCGTGGATACCACGCCATTGTCCGAGAGAAGATCGAAGAGGTCGGCGGTACGGTCGTCAAGGAGCTCGGCGACGGCTTCATGGCCACCTTCCGGGGGGCTCGGCCGGCTATCCTGTGCTCGATCGCGATCCAGCGGGCCATCGCCCAGGCGAAGCGACGCCAGGCGGGAGAGGGGATCGAGGTCGGCATCGGCATCAACACCGGCGAGCCGATCCAGGAGGGCAGCGACTACATCGGCCTCGACGTGAACTTCGCCGCGCGCATCTGCGCGATCGCGAAGCCGGGCCAGATCCTCGTCGCCGAAACGACCCGCTGGCTCGCCGGCCGTATCGAGATGCGGCGGTCCGACGGGGGGACCGTGGAGTACCTGGATCGCGGGCTCCACGAGCTGAAGGGCTTTCCGGAGGCCAAGCGGCTCTTCGAGGTCACGTGGCGGCCGGGCGCGCTCGGCGAGGCTTCCGCGTCCGCCGAGACGCCGGCCGCGGGCGGGGAAGAGATCGCGGCGTTCAAAACGGCCGTGCAGCGCGCGATCGGCGTGCTCACTCGCGTCCTCGGCGTCACGCACCTCGACGACCCCGCGTTCCCGGCGCTCCTCGAGTGCCAGGCCAAGGCGAGCGAGCTTCGGCTGGCCCTGTCGCGCGCCACCGGCGACCGGCGTGGCGTCACCGCGAAGGAAGTCCTGGAGTGGGTGGCCCCGTTCGAGACGTTGCTCAGGCTCATGCTCGAGCGGAACACGCTGACCGAAGAGCGCTGGGCGCAGCTCGACGCCCTGGTCGCTCGCGCCTTCGGCCGGCCGCTCGTGAACGCCGTCGCCCGGGGCCGGCTCGCCAGCGGAGCCCCGACGGCGACGACGGAGAAGTTGCCACCGGCCGGTGCGGCGAAGGAGCCCACGCCGCCGACCGTGGACTGGAGCTCGGCCGCCGCGGCGTTCGCGCCGCCGCCCCTCGATCCGCGCGCCGCCGGCATACGCTGGTGGGCCGGCGCCTACGCGGCCTGGAGCCAGTGGAAGCCGTCCGGCATCGCCTGGGCGCACGCGCTGCGCGCGGAGGTCGAGAAGTATCCCTACCTCCTCAGCGTCAACATCCGGGCCTCCGCCGATCACGACGACGGTCAGCTCGCCGGCGGCTACTTCCTGCTGCTCGAGCATCTCGAGAACGAGTCGCCGACGCTCATGCGCACCGCTCTCGATCGCGCGATCGAGTCGGCCCAGGGCCTCGAGCCGCGCGTGCTGGGCCCGCAGCTCTATCAGCTGCTCGTGGAACGCGGCCGGCTGCGCGACACCTACGCGTCGTTCGTGCGCGACGTGATCCAGGTCGCCATCCCCAATCCAGGGATGTGGGCCGACTGGGGCGTGGTCGAGACCGACGACACCACGACCGTGATCTCGCGCCCGCCCCCGACCGTGGGCGCCATCGACGAGCAAGTCGAGCAGATCAGCGATCCTCAGGAGCGGACCACCGACCACGTGTTCGACCTGACGCTGCAGCCGCTGACCACGCGCTTCTTCTACATGAAGATCCCGGAGAAGCTGAAGACGCCGCGCGACGCGGAGCTGCGGCTGACCGCGGACGGCCAGCCCTCGGGCCGCGCGTGGCACTGGACGCTCAAAGACAGCCTCACCGGGCGGTCGGATCCCAAGCTCTTGCCGGTGGCCGGCCTCCCGCTCGCCGGCCTCGGCCGGGATCCCATCAGCCTCTGGGTCGCCGTGTTCAACCCCGATCCCGACGAGGTGGTGAGCTACGAGCTGATCCTCAGCGCGAAGCCGGCGCGCCCGACAGGGCCCAAGTGGTCAGCCTTCACGCCGCCACCTCCGCCGCCGGCCGCGCGGCCTCGGTGAAGACCCGCACCGGCGATCCCTGGATGCCCGCGCCCGACTACGGGCGGGCGCTCCCGGCCTTCACGGTCAACCTGCTCGTCCGCGACATCCCGCGCGCGATCGAATTCCAGAAGCGCGTGCTGGCCGCGACGGTTCATTACTCGGACGGCGACTTCGCGGCCATCAACGTGGGCGGCGTCGAGCTCATGCTGCACGCCGATCACACCTACGACAAGCACCCGTGGCACGCGCCGCTGGTGCGGGGGGATCGGCGCGGCCTCGGCGCCGAGCTGCGGGTGTTCGGTGTGGACCCGGACGCGGTCGAACGCCGCGCCCGCGAGTATGGCTCCAGCGTGGTCCAGCCGGCCACGACCAAGGCGCACGGCTGGCGCGAGATGATGGTGGAAGATCCCGACGGCTATCTCTGGGCCGTCGGCGTGCGCGCCTGACGGTCGGCGACCACTACTGCTGTTGCTGCTGGGCGCTCATGTCGTCGACGGCGCTGACGGCCCGGTCGGGCGGCCGCGCGGGGACCTCGCGGAACACCGGCAGGTCGATGTGGCGAAAGTCCTCGCGGAGCGTCGAGACGGTCTTCCCGGGCACGACCTCGGTGCTGACCTGGGCCTTCAGTGTCTCCCGCGCGACGCCGCGATAGATCCCCTTGTTGGGCGGCACGTCGTCGTAGTGACGGCCGTGGCCCACGACCACGTAGCGCTCGTCCACCACGCGGTTGTGCGTCGGGTCGAAGGGCACCCAGCCGGCCGTCGCCGAGTAGAGCTCGACCCACGCGTGGCTCTGCGAGGGCTCGCGCTTCTTGCGCTCGACGTGCAGGTAGCCGCTGACGTAGCGGCAGGGCACCTGGCGGAGCCGGAGCAAGCCGAGCATCAGGTGCGCGAAGTCCTGACACACGCCGGCGCCGATCTCCAGGAAGTCTTCGGTCGTCGAGTCGTAGGCGGTGACCTTCGTCCGGTACTCGAACCGCTCGTGGATGTAGGTGCCGAGCGCCGCCACCTGCTCGCCGAGGGGCGCGCGCGGCGCGAGCCCGACCGCTTTGAGCGTGGCCCGAAGCGTGGGCGAGAGCTTCACCGGGCCGCCGAACTCGAGAAAATCGCGCAGCGGGTAGGGGAGTCCTTCCTCCGACGGGCGCTCGCCGAGCGACGCGAGCGAGACGGCGGCGCCGTGCGTGTGGACGAGCGAGCGCGTGGACACCGCGATCCGGTCGTGGAACTTGGTGATCGTGAAGTGGTGGGCGATGTTGTCGTTCCAGTCCCGGTAGCGGTGCACGCCGGTCCGCGGGCCGACCGCCAGCTCGAAGGACGAGACGGTCTGCTGGGACGTCGTCTTGGGCTGGACGCGCAGCTCGACGAACGACTCGCTGATGAATCCGTCGTACTCGAACGCGAACTGGTGCTCGATCTGGATGTTCATGTCACGAAGTACTGGGTGGCGATCGCGTCGTGCGCCTTCGCCAGCTCGGCGACCACGCGGTCGAGCAGGTCCGCGAAGTCGCCGCGGCTCATCAGCGCCTCGTCGTCGTAGCGGAGGTCGGCGTGAAGCTTGCCGACGATCCGCGCCGGCGCGGTGAGCGCCGCCGGCCCCGAGATCGCCGCCAGGTAGTCGCGGACGATCGAGGCCCCGTAGCGAAGCGAGCGCGGCGAGTCGGGGTCGAAGAGCAAGAAGCCGATCACGAGATTCGGCTCGAGCCGGGCGCCGTAGACCCGCCGGTAGTTCTCCAGCGACGAGAGGCCGCGCAGCAGGCTCCGCCACTGAGTGTAGTAGAGCGGGGCGTCGCCGCGGGCCTCGGCGGCGAGCAGCGCCGGGAGCTTGGCGCGCAGGACGAGCGCCGACCGTAAGCTGCGCTCGAGCGACTCGCCCAGCTTGAGGAAGCGCCAGCCCTCGTCCCGGGTCGACGTGTGCTCGATCGCCCCCACGACCGTGAAGATGCCCTTCCGCGTGGCGCCGAGCGCGTCGCGGAAGGCCGGGAGGTCCATCATCCCTTTCCGCTCGTACGCTTCGAGCGACCGGAAGACCTCGTTCAGCGCCAGGAACACCTCGAGCGTCAGCGCCTCGCGGACCGAGCGGGCGTTCTCCCGCGCTCGGCGCAACGAGAAGTGGATGGAGTACGGATTGCTCCCGTCGATGAAGAACGCGTGGAGGTACGGCATCGAGAGCGGCGCGAACTGCGCGACCTCGCGCGAGAGCTGCGCCGACGGGAAGATCGCCAGCATGTCCTTCCAGGCGGTCTGGGCCAGGTCCTCGGCGAGCCCCTGGGTCTCGGTCGAGAAATCCTCGGTGACGAGGAGCAGGCGCGTGATGTTCTCGGCACGCTCGAGATACCGGCCCATCCAGTAGAGCGAGTCGGCGACGCGCGAGAGCATCAGGCGCCGTCCTTCGAGGCCAGGACCCAGGTATCCTTGCTGCCGCCGCCCTGCGACGAGTTGACGACGTACGAACCGGGCCGCAGCGCGACGCGCGTGAGCCCGCCCGGGAGCACGCGGACGGACTCGCCGTAGAGGATGAACGGCCGCAGGTCGACACGCCGCGGCTCGAACTTGCCCTCCGTGTAGGTCGGGTGCGACGACAGCTCGATCAGGGGCTGGGCGATGTAGTTGCCGGGGTTCTTCTTCATCTGTCCGACGTAGGTCTCGATCTCGCGCTTGCTCGCGAAGGGCCCCATGAGCATGCCGTACCCGCCGGAGTCGCCGGTGGTCTTCACGACCAGCTCACGTGCGTGGTCGCGGATGTACGCGAAGTCCTGGGGGCGCAAGCCGACATACGTAGGGACTTGGGGCAGGAGAGCATCTTCGCCGAGGTAGTACCTGATGAGCGCCGGCATGAAGGCGTAGACCGATTTATCATCGGCCACGCCCGCGCCGGGCGCGTTGGCGAGCGCCACGTTGCCTTCGCGATAGACGTTCACGAGCCCGGGCACGCCGAGCATGCTGTCGCGTCGGAACGTGAGCGGATCCAGGAAGTCGTCGTCGATCCGACGGTAGATCACGTCGACCTTCTGCTTACCGCTGGTCGTGCGCATGTAGACGTAGTTGTCCTCGACGATCAGGTCGCGCCCCTCGACGAGGGCAATCCCCATCTCGCGGGCCAGGAACGAGTGCTCGAAGTAGGCCGAGTTCGCCATGCCCGGGGTGAGGATCACGACGACCGGCTTCTCGCTCGACCGCTGCGCCGCGTGCAGGAGCGTGTCGAGCAGAAGGTTCGGGTAGTCCTTGATCGGCCGGACCCCGTAGTACTTGAAGAACTCGGGGAAGACGCGATTGAGCGTGTTGCGGTTCTCGAGGACGTACGACACGCCCGACGGGCAGCGACAGTTGTCCTCGAGCACCAGATACTCGCCCTTGTCGTTCCGGATGACGTCGGTCCCCACCACGTGGGTGAAGATCTGCCGCGGCGGGATGACGTTCAGGAGCTCGCGCTTGTACTCCTTACGAGAGAGCACGAGCTCCGGCGGGATGACGCGGTCCTTGAGGCACTTCTGGCCCTGATACACATCGAGGATGAAGAGGTTGAGGGCGGTGACCCGCTGGACGAGTCCCGCTTGCAGACGCTCCCACTCGCGCGCCGGGATGACGCGGGGCACGAAGTCGAACGGGAAGATGCGCTCGGTGCCCTCCTTCTCACCGTAGACGGTGAAGGTGATGCCCTGGTCGATGAGCGAGAGCTTCTGCAGCCGCTCGCGGCGCTCGATCTCGTCCTGCGTGAACGACTCGAGGATGGAAACGAGCGGCCGGTAGTGCTGGCGTGGCGCGCCGGTCTTGTCGAAGGCTTCGTCGAATGCGCGCGTTTCGGGCACCCATTTCATGGGGCTGAGAATAGCATCTCAGCACGGGAGCGCCATCGGGGAGCGCCGAAGGACAGCTCCCTACGCCACTCTCTACGGACGGCGATCCGCGGTTGGATGTCGGCCGTAGTCGTGGTAGTGAAAGACGGGCATGGCGACGTCGGGCACAGATCTGCTCGCGCGGATGGCCGCCGGTGACCGCGAGGCGTTCGCCGTCTTCTACGATCGCTACGCGCCCGTGGTATTCCGGCTGATCCTGCGAATCGTCCGCGAGCGCGCCGACGCCAGCGACGTGCTCCAGGAAGTGTTCTGGGAGGCGTGGCAGAGCGCCGGCCGGTACGACTCGGCGCGCGGGAGCCCCGAGGCCTGGATGGTGATGCAGGCGCGCTCGCGCGCGATCGATCGTGTTCGGTCGACGCGCCGACGGAGTCGCACGTTCGTGGCGCCGCTGGATGAGGCAGTCGCCGCGGCGCCCGCCGCCGATGCCGCGCGCGCCGCCGCGGAGGTCGTCGAGGACCGCGGGACGATCCGCAGCGCGCTCGAGCGGCTGCCGGGGGCACAGCGCGAGGTCATCGAGCTCGCGTACTACGCGGGGCTCACGCAAACGGAGATCGCCGAGCGCCTCAAGCAGCCGCTCGGCACGGTGAAGACGCGGATCCGACTCGGCCTCGAGCGGCTGCGCGAGGTCGTGAGGGCGAGCCCATGAGCCACGAGCCCTTCGACACGCTCGCGGCGGCGTGGGCCCTCGGCGCGCTCGACGGCGAGGACCGCGCGGCGTTCGAGCGCCACCTGGCCGAGGGATGCGACGTCTGCGCGGCGGAGCTGCGCTCGTCCGCCGAGGCGCTCGCGGCGGTCGCGCGCTCGGTGCCGCCGATGATCCCGCCGCCTGAGGTGAAGGCGGCGCTCCTGGGGCGGATCAACGCGACCGCACCGACGCGTCGCGACGCGGCGCGACCACGGCGGCTGGTCTGGGCGGTGGCGTCGCTGGTCGCGGTGCTCGCGGTCGCCGGCTTCACCGCCACCCTCGTGGCGACGCGCTACGAGGCCCGCCTGGGCCAGATGGCGCGCGAGGCGGCGGCCCTGAGCGAAACCGTGCAGCGCGACGAAGCCGCGCTGCGCGAGCAGGTCGCGGAGTACCAGAGCGCCGTCGATCTCTTGCGCGATCCGGCGACTCAGGTCGTGCTGCTCCGCGGCCTCGGGCCGAATCCCGAGGCCAACGGCCGGGTGATCTGGCATCCGACCGCGGGCGGACATGTGTTCGTCGCCAACCTGCCGACGGCGCCGGCGGGCAAGGCCTACGAGCTGTGGACGATCGGCGACGGGGCGCCGCGGCCGGCCGGCCTCTTCCGGGTCGACGCGTCGGGACGTGGAACGCACCGCATCGAACCACTGGCGGATGGCCAGCCGGTCAAGGTCTTCGCGGTGACCCTCGAGCCCGAAGGCGGTGTGCCGGCGCCGACGGGTCCGATGGTGCTGGCCTCGGCCAGGTAGCCCGACCTGCCGATCACCCCCGCCGGCGAGCGGCGTGGAGGACGGCGACGATTGTCATCGCGTCCTTGATCTCGTCGCGCTCGACCATGCGGACGACCTCGGCGAAGGGAAACGCCCGCACCTCGATGAACTCCGTCGGATCGGCCGGGCGAGACGCCGGACGCAATCCCTCGGCGAGGTAGATGTTCGCGGTCTCGTCGAGAACGCTCTTCGAGGTGTGGAAGGCGCAGACGTAGCCCGCTTCTTCCGCGAGCTCGCGCTGTACCGCGGCCGGCTCGCTCTCGCCCGGGTTGACGGAGCCGGTCGGCATTTCCCAGTAGAAGTCGCGCGCGACGTAGCGGTACTGGCCGACGAGCACGACCGTGTCGGGGTCGAGGAACGGGAGGACGCCGATGCAGCCGCTGCACTGCACGACGCCGTAGATCGTCGTTCGACCGTCCGGCAGCTCGACCTGATCCTCGCGCACGCGGATCCAGCGGTTCTCGTAGACGGGTTGGCTCGCCAGCGTTCGCCACGCCGTTCGCGCATGGGCGGTTTTCGGATCGCGCATCGCGTTGGAGTATACTTCGTTCCCTATGAGCCTTCCGAAACCCGTCGAAGCACTGTGGAGCGCGCTGCAGGCGGCGCGCGCCGACGTGCTCGCCGAAGCCGAGGGCCTCTCGCAGCGCCAGGCCGACTGGAAGCCCGGCGAGAAGGAGTGGTCGGTCGGCGAGATCGTGCACCACCTGACGATCGCCGAGATCGCGACGGGCAAGCTGACCACGAAGCTCGCGCGCGAGGCGGACGCGGCCGGCACGCGGGCGCCGTTCCCGTCGGGTCTCGCGCAGTTCAAGCCCATGCCCGCGGTGCCGATCGGAGCCGCCGAGGCGCCCCCGGTCGTCTGGCCGGAGCACGGCAAGCCGATCGGCGAGCTGATCGCCACCATGAAGGCCACGCGCGAGCGGAGCCGCCAGTCGATCGAGCGGCTCGCGACGCTCGATCCGCAGCGGCTCACGTTCAAGCACTTCCGCCTGGGCGAGCTCGACCTGGCGCAGTGGTGGATGCTTCAGGCCAACCACGACGGGATTCATCTCGCCCAGATCCGGGACGTCAAGCGCGCGCCGGGGTTCCCGCGGAGCTAGCGGGGCAGCGGTGAAGGTCATCCTCAGAAATCCACGGCGCGAGGTCGACGTGGCCGGCAACCGTCGGGTGAAGGAGATCCTGCGCGAGCTGGCGATCGTCCCCGAGACCGTGCTGGTGATCTGCGGCGACGCCCTCGTCACCGCCGACCACATCGTACGCGACGACGAGACGATCGAGCTCCGGCCCGTGATGTCCGGTGGCGCGGGCTCTATGCCGTGAAGTGCCGCAAGTGCGGGGCGCCGGCCGCCCTCGAGCTGCGACGTCACAACGCCGCGTTCTGCGAGCCGGACTTCCTCGAGTTCTTCCGGAACCAGGTGCGCGAGGCCATCCGCAAGCACCGGATGTTCACCAAGGACGAGCAGGTGCTGGTCGCGGTGTCCGGTGGCAAGGACTCGCTCGCGCTCTGGGACGTGCTGATCGACGAGGGCTACCGTACGACGGGGCTCTACCTCGATCTCGGCATCTTCGACTATTCGGTGGAGTCGAAGGCCCGGTGCGAGAAGTTCGCCGCGGCGCGGTCCGTTCCGCTCATCATCTCCGCGGTCGCCGAGGAAGTGGGCGCGCCGGTGCCGGTCATCCAGTCCGTGACGCGGCGGCCGCCGTGCTCCGGCTGCGGCCTGTCCAAGCGCTACCTGATGAACCGCGTGGCGCTCGAGCATGAGATCCCCGTGGTCGCGACCGGTCACAATCTGGACGACGAGGCCGCCACGCTCTTCGGCTCGGTGATGCACTGGCAGATGGATGCGCTGCCCCGTCAGTCGCCCGCGCTGCCGTCCACGCACCCGAAGCTGGTCCGCCGCGTGAAGCCGCTCTATCGCCTCTCCGAGCTCGAGACGGCCGCGTTCGCGTTCATGCGGAAGATCGACTACATCGTGGAGGAGTGCCCCTTCGCGGCCGGCGCGACCTCGATCGCCCACAAAGAGATCCTGAGCCGCATGGAAGCAGCCTCGCCCGGCGCCAAGCACAACTTCCTGTTCGGCTTCCTCGACCGCGCGCGCCCGGCGTTCGAGCAGGCGGAGGGGGTCGCCCTCAACGAGTGCGCGCGCTGCGGCCAGGTGACGACCGGGACGATCTGCGCCTTCTGCAAGCTCTCCGACCAGGTCAAGCGCCGGGTCTCTTAGCTCTCTCCGCTTGTTTCCGGCGCGGTTTGCGCCATCCCCCGACGACCCGGTAAGATGAATCGTTCGCCAGTTTTCGAGGAGGACTCTATGGGTGATGCCGTCATCGTTGGCGCCGTGCGCACCGCCGTGGGCCGCAAGGGGGGCAAGCTGTCGACCATTCGCCCCGACGATCTGGCGGCGCACGTGCTCACGCAGCTGATCGACCGGGTGAAGGTCGACCCGGCGGAGGTCGAGGACGTCATCCTGGGCTGCGTCGATCAGCTCGGCGAACAAGGGTTCAACATCGCGCGCAACGCGGCGCTGATCGCCGGCCTGCCGGTGGACGTGTGCGGCACGACGCTCGACCGCATGTGCGGCTCGGGGCAGCAGGCCGCCAATTTCGCGGCGATGGGTGTGATGGCTGGGCAATACCAGGTGGTGATCGCGGGCGGAGTCGAGCACATGACGCGCGTGCCGATGGGCTCCAACGCCGTCGGGCCCGGCGACGGCCCGCTCTCGCCCAAGCTCCAGGCGCGCTTCAACATCGTCCCGCAGGGCATCTCGGCCGAGATGATCGCCGAGAAGTGGGGCCTCAAGCGCGAGGAGCTGGACGAGTTCGCCGCGCAGAGCCACGAGAAGGCCGGCCGAGCGATCGCCGAGGGCCGGTTCAAGCGCGAGATCGTGCCGGTGACGCTGCCCGACGGCGCGGTCTTCGACACCGACGAGGGCGTGCGCGTCCCGGTGAATCGCGACAAAATGGCCAGCCTCGTGCCCTCGTTCAAGCCGGACGGCGTCGTCACCGCGGCCAACTCGTCGCAGATCTCCGACGGCGCCTCGGCGCTGATGTTCATGTCCGAGGCCCGCGCGAAGGCCCTGGGCCTCAAGCCGCGCGCGCGCGTGGTCGCCACGGCGCTCGCCGGCGTGGATCCGGTGATCATGCTCACCGGGCCCATTCCGGCCACGCAGCGCGTGCTCAAGAAAGCCGGCATGACGCTCGACCAGATCGACCTGATCGAGATCAACGAGGCGTTCGCCTCGGTGGTGCTCGCCTGGGAGCGAGAGCTTCACCCGGACATGAGCCGGGTCAACGTCAACGGCGGCGCCATCGCCCTCGGCCATCCGCTCGGCTGCTCGGGCGGCAAGCTCATGACCACGCTGCTGCACGAGCTCGAGCGCACCGGCAAGCGCTACGGCCTGCAGACCATGTGCATCGGCTTCGGCCAGGGCATCGCCACGATCATCGAGCGGCTGTAGCCGAGCGCTCCGGAGGGACCAATGGCTGGGTTTCGCTGTGCGAAGTGCGGGAAGGTCGCGATGGCCCAGAAGATCTGCTGCGGACGCCCTATGAAGCGCTCCTAGACGGCGGCGAGTGCGTCCTGGATCGCGGCGTCGAGCTCGTTGATGCGGACGGGCTTGAAGAGACACTTGCGGATCCGGAGCGACTTGAGCCGCCCGTGGTCCTCCTCGCGCAGCCCCCAGCCCGTGATCAGCAGGATGGAAGTCTGGGAATCGACCCGGCGGACCCGCTCGGCGAGCTCCCAGCCGTTGATGCCGGCCATCCCTAGATTGCTCAGCACCACGTCGAACCGGCCGGGCGCGTAGGCGGCGAGCCCGGCGCCGCCGCCGGCCGCGGCGGTCACCGTGTGGCCCACGCTGCGCAGCTGCTCGGTCAGCGTGCCGAGCACCTTCTGATCGTCGTCCACCAGGAGGACCCGCGCCGGCCGTCGCGCGCGCCGCAGCGCCGTGTCGGGCGCGGCGCCCACCGGCTCGCTGGCGACCGGGAAGGTGAGGGTGAAGGTGGCGCCCCGCCCCGGCTCGCTCTCGATGCGGATGTCGCCGCCGTGCCGTCGCACGATCGAGTAGACCATCGACAGGCCCAGGCCGGACCCGGAGTCGCCCTTGGTCGAGAAGAACGGCTCGAAGATGCGCCGCCGGACCGGCTCCGGCATGCCGATGCCGGTGTCGGTCACCGTCAGCACGATGTGGCGCCCGAGGTCGCTGCGGGTGTCGATCGTCAGCGTGCCACCGTCGGGCATCGCGTCGAGCGCGTTCAGGATCAGGTTCGTCAGCACCTCGATCAGCGCCGGCGGCCGCCCGTTGATCGTCTCGATGGTCCCGAGGTTCAGCCGCAGATCGAGCGGTCGGTTGTCACGCGCGATCTTTTCTTCCCAGCGCGGGCGGATGAGCGCGACGGCGTCGTGGACGATCTGGTTCAGGTCCACGCCGACCGGCGGCTCGTCGGGGCGCAGGCGCGCGAACTGCTGGATGCGGCGCACCGTCTCGGAGCCGTCGACTGCCGCCGCCTCGACGATGTTGAGCGAGCGGCTGACGAACTCGGCGTCGCGCGGGTTCTGCTTCATGAGCTGCGCGTAGCCGAGGATCGCCTGCAGAAGGTTGTTGAAGTCGTGCGCGATCCCGCCCGCGAGCTGCCCGAGCGCGGTGAGCTTCTCGGACCGCCGGTGCTGGGTCTCGATCTCACGCTGCGCGGTGATGTCGCGGACGATCGCGATCAGCCCCTCGAGGCCACCCTGGCGCCCGTGGCGGGCCGACAGGCTCACCGCGAGCTCCACCGGGCGCGCCTGGCCGACCGTGACGCTGGTCTCGAAGGCGTGGCGGTCGGTGCCGTCGGCAAGCTGGCGCTTGGCTTCGCCGTAGTCACCGCGCGGGAGCAGCTCGGTGATGGGCCGGCCGTTGGCCTGCTCGGCGGTGAGACCGAAGATACGCTCGGCGGCCGGGTTCCAGATGCGCCCCTCGATGCGATCGTCCGGCGAGACCGAGATGATGGCGTCGCCGGCGGAGGCGATGAGCTGCTCGAGCGAGCGCTTCGTGTCGGTGATCTCGCCGTAGAGGCGTGAGTTCCGGAGCGCGATGGCCAGGTATTCGGAGAGCATCTCGAGCAGCTCACGCTCGCGCGGATCGATGACCCGCCGGGACGGCCGGTTGTCGATCAGCAGGTAGCCCAGCAGGCCGCCGCCGTCCTGGATCGCGCACGTCATGACGGTCGGCGTGCCCTTGTCGGCGCTCTGGGGCGGCTCCGGGACGATCTCGACCTTGTCGTAGCCGAGCGCGGTCCGAAGCTGCTCGGTGACGGAGGCGGCCAGGCGCTGCGGATCGAGCTGCTCGACGATCGTCCGCGAGATCTCCCGAACGATCGAGAGCTGAGTGACCCGGAGCGACTGCTCGGCCGCTTCGCGGCGGGCCGCCTCCTCGAGCTTCCCGGAGTTGGCCGAGAGCTGGCGCATCTCCTCCACCAGCTTGGCGACCTGGCCGCGCGCGCCGAGCTCGGTCTGGCGCCGCAACAACGCCCGGTGGACGACGTCTTCCAGATCCGCGCGCGAGAACGGCTTGATGAGGTACTCGAAGGCACCGTGTGTCAGCGCGTGCTTGACCGTCTCCAGCGAGGCGTAGGCGGTGATCATCACGACTTCGATCGCCGGATCGGCGCGCTTGACGTGGCGGAGGAGCTCGAGCCCGTCCATCTCGGGCATCTTGATGTCCATGATGACGATGTCGGGCTGGAACCGCCGGAGCTGGTCGAGGGCCACGCGCCCGTTCTCGGCCGTCTGGATCTGGTAGTGGGGCTTGAGCAGCATGCGCAGCGACTCGCGCGGACCGAGCTCGTCGTCCACGACGAGGACGCGCGCGAGCGGCGAAACCGCGGTGACCGCCATGCTCATGCAGTCGCGAGTGGGAGCGACACCAGGAAGTGCAGCTCGTGCCGGCCCTGCCGCACCGTCAGCTGTCCGCCGACCGCTTCGACGAGACGCTGACTGACGGCCGGCCCGACGTCGAGCAGGCTCTCCTGGACCATCTCCACCGGGTCGAAGACACGATGGAGCTTGTCGGGCGCGACGGACGCCGTGCGCGAGCCGATCAGGATCCGCACCATCTCGCCGCTGTCACGCTCGGAGTGCCGCGCCACCGACACCGAGACGCGCGCCTGGTCGTCCGGCGAATTGTGCGCGAGATACCAGATGAGGTACGAGAACGCCTTGCGGAGGTGCGCGGGATCGACCTTCACGACTTGCGGCGTGGTCTCGCGCGTGACGTCGAGCTGCAGCGGCTTGGCCGGCAGATCGTCGACGAGCTCGATCGCCGTGACCACATCATCGACGACACTGTGCACGTCCACGGTCGTAAAGTTTAGCTCACCTTCCGTCACCAGCCCTGCAAGTTTCTCGAAAACCTCGACGAGCCGCCGGACGTCCCGGCGGACGACCGAGGAGAAGTGACGGCGGAACTCAGGGTCGTCGTACCGCTCGCCGATCAGCTCGATGAAGGTGTTGATCGAGACGAGCGGATTCTTGATCTCGTCGGCGATGCGGGCCACCACGCGCGTGAGGAGCTGGGTCTGCTCGACCTGCCGCCGCTGCGTCAGCAGCTCTTTCTGCGTCGTGCGGTCTTCGAAGACGAGCACGGCGCCGAGCGGCGTCCCGTCCTCGCCGCGCACCGGATAGGTGGAGACCTCGAGCCAGAGGCCGCGCAGCGCGAGCTGGATCTCGTGCCGGGCCGCCGCGCGCCCCGTCCGCAGCGTGTCGTAGAGCATGTCGCCGAGCGGCGACGGCAGCGCGCGCAGATCCTGCTTCATGACCTCGCCGGCCGACAGCTCCAGGATCTCCTCCGCCCGACGATTCATCGTGGCGATCCGGTGGTCGCGCCCGATCGTGATCACGCCGCTCGACATGTGGGCCAGAATGCGCTCGCTGAACTGCTGCTCGCGCTCGAGCCGGTTGTGCAGGGCGATGTCGCGGATCGCGGTGGCCAGGTGCGATCCGAGATCGAAGAGCGTCTCGGTCTGGCTCCGGCCGTAGCTCGAGCCGACGACGGGCTGGCCGACGGTGAGAATCGCCACCAGCTCGCCGTGGGCCAGCAGCGGCACCGCCAGGACGCTCTGGAGCAGTCGGAGCTCGCGCGCGACTTCCGGATCCGGCAGGTCTTGCAGCCGGGCCGGCCGGCCCTGCGCGGCCAGCCAGCGGGCGAGGCCCTGGCCGGCCGAAAGGTGCACGCCGCCGGCGATCTGGGGCACGAGACCACGGTGAGTCGCCACGCGGTACTCGGCCGGGTCGCCGGCGGGCAGGAGCAGGGCCATGCGCGTCGGCCGGACCAGCTCGCCGATCGCGTCGAGGAACATTTCGAGCGCCCGTGGCAGGTCGAAGCCGGCCGCGAAGGCCCGTGTGAATTCCCGGAGCACCCGGGCAAACGCGACGCCTTCCCAGGGCTGGTCCGGCCCGGCGGTGCCCGGGTGATCGGGTGCCAGACTGGAGCGAAGCCCAGTAATTTCCCGGGTCAGCCTCAACTTGTCAGTTACGTGACGCAGGGTCCCGTCGAGTTCGCGCTGCGTGAAGGTGGCGGGGAGGACGAGATCGGCCGCCTCGGCCTCCTCACCGGTCACGCCGATCGCGATCGTGAGCGTCGAGGGGGCAATCTGCTTCACGCTCGCGACGAACGTCTCGAGGCCCCTGGGCATGCCCCCGCCGCGCAGGATCACGTCGATGTCGATGAGCCGGAGCGTCTTCAGCGCTTCCGGATCGCTCTGGGCGACGAACACGGAATGGTCACCCAAGGCCGAGACGAGGCGCCCGCGCAGCGCGTCGTCGGCCGTGACGATGAGGATGGTGTTCACGTCGCCACCGTGGCCACGACGGCGAGCGGGAAATCGATGGTGAAGGCAGCGCCGCCGTCGTCGCGGTTGGCAGCCCGGAGCCTGGCGCCGTGGGTCTGGGCGATGGAGGCACAGATCGCCAGTCCGAGTCCGGAGCCGCGCTCCTTGGTGGTAAAAAACGGGTCGAACACGCGCTCCAGAATCCCCGCCGGGATACCGCCCCCAGTGTCCACCACGGCGACAGTAGCATGGTCGGCCCTGACGGCTAGCTCTATCCGCACCATGCCGCCCGGCGGCGTTGCCTCGTGCGCGTTCATCAAAAGATTCACGAACAGCTGCTCGAGCTCCGAATGATCGCCCAGGATCAGGCACGGCGATGTGCCCGGCGCCGAGGAGACGACGACGTTCTTCTCCGTGAACGCCGGCCCCATGGTTTCGATCGCTTCGGCGATCGGTGCCCGTAGATCGAGCAGATGACGCGGGCGTTCGCCGGGGCGCGAGAGCGTGCGCAGACGGTCGAGGAGCCGTTCCATCCGTCCGATCTCGCGCGTGACGATCCGGCCGAAGTCGTCGATGAACCGATCGTCGCCGCGCCGGCGCGGCAGGAGCTGGGCAAAGGTCTTGACCGAGACGAGCGGGTTTTTGATCTCGTGCGCGATCCCGGACGCGAGCATCTCGAAATACGCGAGCCGTTCGGCGCGGCGCCGCTCCACTTCGAGCTCCTTGAGCGGCGTCAGATCGCTGAAGACCGCGACGGCGCCCAGCACCACGCCGTCTGGGTCGTGCAGCGGCGACGTCGCGCAGATGATCGGCCTCGTCGTCTTGCCGTCCGACAGGCTGATCTCCGGCTGCGTCCGCGCGTTGCCGTCGACCACGGTCTCCGTGAGCATCTCCCGCACGTCCGCCGGCAGCACGCTCACCGACTGATGCCGAACGCGTTCCGCCGGCAGGCCGGTGAGCTGCTCGGCGGCGCGGTTGAACAGCGTGATCTGGCCAGTGGCGTCGACCGCCACCACGCCGCTCTCGATCGTGGCGACGATGTTGTTGAGGTGCTCGTTGGCCAGCACGACCTGCGCGTAGAGTTGCGCGTTCTTCACCGCGATCCCGGCCTGGTTGGCGAGCGTCATCAGGAGGTCGAGATCCTGAGGGTAGAAGGGATCGCCGGAGAGCTTCGGTCCGACGACGATGGCGCCGATGACCCGATTCTCAGAGATGAGCGGCAGCACGAGCGCCCAGTTGAGGCGCGCCAGCGCGTCGTGCAGCCGCTGCCGCTCGTCGGTCAGCCGTTCACGCGCGATCTCGTCGGTGAGCAGCAGATCCTTCGAGCGCATGAGCGCCGTGATGATCTCGCCCGGCGCGTCGTCCGGCGTCTCGAAGCTGCTCTGCGCGAGGCGTTTCTCCGCGATCGCCTGGCGAAACGCTCCGCCGGACTCGGCGAGATTTCGGTCGAGATAGACGGCGGCGCCTTCGGAGTTCGTCGAGGCCGCCACGGTGTGGTTCATGAACTGCAGCAGGATCTTGAGATCGAGGACACCCGTCAGCGCGCGACTCGCCTCCCGCAGGGTGCGCTGGTAGTTCACGTGCGTGCGATAGACGTATCGATCCAGCAGCCGCCCCGCCGCATCGCGCGTCAACGGAATCAGCAGACCGACCGCGACGACCGCGGCGATCAGCGCGACGAGCTCCTCGGGATTCAGGTGATCCGAGAGCCTGGGCCACGCCATCGCCAGCAACGCCACGACCGGCACGAGCGACACGGCCAGCGCGAGAGTCAGCGTGAGCCCGCGATGGATCACGAGGCGAACGTCCATCAGCCGATGGCGGATGATGGCGTGCGCGACCATGGCGACGAAGACCAGCGCGAAGTGCGGGCCGATCCAGCTGTAGGCAGCGTACCCGGCGACCAGAGGAAGAAGAAGATTTGTACTAATACCGCCCGCGCTACCAACAACAAAGCCGAGGGCCAGGTAGTGGATCTGCACACGCGCCAGCCCTCTCGCCTGCCTCCATTTGGCGCTCAGCACGGCAAGGGCCGACAGCCACGCGAGGATGAAGTAGATACCAAAGAAGAGATAGAGGGGGCCGGTTTCCCGAGTCGGCCCCTCCGGGCTCAGGCTCGTACCGCTGACGACTAGTCGCGTCGTCATCGAGATCACGGCGAACACAGCGGCAATCGTGAAATTTAGACGCACGGTCCGGGTGCTTGGCCATCCATCCGGGGTCGGATATTGACGAGCGAACGCGAGAAACGATGCGGGGATTACACTCGCAGTCGCGAATGCGAATCGTCCCCAAAAGTCGAGATTCGCTCCGCCCTGGAAGGAGGCCACTCCGAGGGCCCACAACGCAACAAACAGAGTAAACATCGCGAAGGACCGGTTGATGGCGCTGTCTGGACGCGCGTGCCATACCAGAAATGCAAGCGCAAGAACCGCGGAAGCGACGATGTAAAGGGAGAACTGGCTCATGGAGGAGGCGACTCTGCTGGCAGGCAAGGGAACTCAACCTCGGCAATCGTGCCGCCAAGGATTGAACGAGGCAGTAACGCAAGGCGCGCCCGGTGAAAGTCCGCTATCTCGCGGCAAATCGACAGCCCTAGGCCAGTCCCTGAAGGCTTTGTGGTGAAGAAGGGCTCGAAAATCTTGGCGCGCACAGACGGGTCGATGCCCAAGCCATTGTCAATCACGCGAACCGTGATTGAACCGCTTGCAAGGCGCCCAGCCTGAAAATCTGCCTCAATGGTGACGGCGCCGCCGTCCGGCATCGCCTCGATGGCATTTCGAAGCAGGTTCAGGAAGAGCTGAACCAACTGTCCTGGATCTCCCTGAATTTTGGGTAGCTCGTCGGCGCAGTGTAGTTCGATCTTAATCTGTTGTTCCTGCGCGACGGGCGAGTGAATCGCAACGATATCGTGAAGGAGGGGTGACAATGAAACGGTGCTGAGTTTTCCACCCTCACTTGGCGCCATCAAGCGTAAGCGATCAGCGAGCCTCACAATCCGAGCCACTTCGATTGGCAGAAGGCGCCCCGCCGTATCGCGATACTCCGGATCGTCG
>Ga0209161_10000842_pt1 | contig 25102 bp, 21 predicted proteins | sample GraSoiAngelo_155_FD_186169 | JGI IMG/M metagenome (GOLD analysis project Ga0209161, IMG submission 186169) | Grasslands soil microbial communities from the Angelo Coastal Reserve, California, USA - 14_1009_13_30cm (SPAdes) (version 2) | ecosystem: Environmental > Terrestrial > Soil > Grasslands... | reverse complement strand
GACGCGGGATGCAGTCCTTGCCAGAGATGTCCTCCAGCAGCACGCGAGCTCGGCGGCCGCGCGAAGGGCGCCCGATTGAAGGCGCGCCGGGCGCGCGCAGGGCGCACGATTGCGGGCTGAAGAAGCCGCGGCCCGCGTCTCGCTCTGGCGGGGCCGCCCCCTCAGCATCTCCCCGCTCTCCGGTGGCCTCACCAACGAGAACTACCTGGTCGAGCTCGAGGGTACGAAATATGTGATGCGCCTGCCCGGCAAGTCGACCGAGATGCTGTCCATCGATCGGGAAAACGAGGTGTTCAACACCATAGCCGCCGCCTCCACCGGCATCGGCCCGAGGGTCCTCGAGCACGTGCCTGGGGTCGACGTCATGGTGCTCGAGTTCATACCCGGTCCGACGATGTCGGCGAAGACCCTGCAGTCGCCGCGGATGATGGCGCGCATGGCGCAGTCGTTTCACCGCCTGCACGCGGCGCCGCGATTCCTGCACGACTTCAACATGTTTCGGCTGATCGATCAATACCTGCGCATCGTCGACGAGAACGGAGTGCCGATTCCGGACGGCTACCGCGACTGGCTGCCCAACGTCGGACAGATCGAGCGGGCGGTGGGCGTTGCCGGGCTGGTCGAGGTGCCGTGCCACAACGACCTGCTGTGCGAGAACTTCATCGACGACGGCGCCGCCTTGCGCATCGTCGACTACGAGCTGAGCGGCAACAACGACCCGTGCTTCGATCTCGGCAACACCGCCCAGGAGGCGGAGTTCGACCAGGAGATGAGGGCCACCCTGTGCGAGGCGTATTTCGGCAACCGCGACCCGCGGCAGCTGGCCCGGATGAACCTGTTCGCCCTCATGTCGGACGTCGGATGGACGCTGTGGGGCGCCATCCAGGCCCGGATCTCAACCGTCGACTTCGACTTCCGCGCCTACTACACCGGCCGGTGGGAACGGGCGCTCGGCGTGCTTCGGTCGGACCGCGTCGACCGCTGGATGACCGAAGCCTCCAATTGACGTAGCCCCGGTAGGGTGCTACGTTCGCGCCGGTATATCGGTCGCATATCGCCGAGTTGAAGGGATGGGGCAATGGCGGTCGCTGAACCTATCGGGGTTCGGTCGCAGAGCGAGGAAGCTTACGCGCGCATCCTCGAGCGGATCGTGAGCCTGGAGATGCCGCCCGGATCGGTGGTCAACGAAGCCCGCCTCCGTGACGAGCTCCAGATCGGCCGGACACCGATCCGGGAGGCCCTGCAGCGACTTGCCCGGGAGAACCTGGTCCGCTCCATCCCCCACCGCGGCACCTTCGTCACCGATGTCAACATCACCGACCTCGCCCGGATCACCGAGGTGCGCGTCGTGCTCGAGGCGCACGCGGCAAGGCTCGCGGCGGAGAAGCTGACGACCGCGGATCGCGAGGCGCTCCAGGAGCTGCTCGACCTGCTTCTGCACGGCTACGTCACCGACCAGAGGGACCTGATGCAGCTCGACCAGCAGATCCATCGGTTGATCTACCGCTCCGCGCACAACCCCTTCCTGGAGTCGACCCTCGAGCGGTACTTCAACCTCAGCCTTCGCCTGTGGTATCTCGTGCTCGACCGCGAGGTCGGACTTCGCGAGGCGGTCGACGAACACGCCGAGCTGCTGCAGGCGATCCTCGCTGGCGACGGAGACCGCGCCGACGACATCATGCGCCGGCACGTGACCGGCTTCGAACGCGAGATCCGCAAAGTGCTGGTCGAGAGATAGAGGTAGAGAATGCCGAAGATCTTTTTCGCCACCGACCTACACGGCTCCGAGGTGTGCTGGAAGAAGTTCCTGAACGCGGCCCGGTTCTATGACGCCGAGGTGCTCATCTGCGGCGGAGACATGACCGGCAAGGCGATCGTGCCGATCGTCTCCGAGAACGGTCACTTCACCGTCACCCTCGGCGGTGAGCACCAGACCGTCGGGGCCGAACAGGTAAGCGAGGTCGAGGCCAACATTCGGCGCAAGGGCTACTACCCGCTGCGCATGAGCCCCGGCCGCCTGCATGAGCTGGACGGGGATGCAGGCAAACGGGCCGCGTGTTTCCAGGAGGTGATGCTCGAAGGGGTCGAGCGCTGGATGGGCATGGCGGCCGAGAAGCTCCGCGGCTCAGGCGTCCGATGCTTCGTGTCTCCAGGCAATGACGACGAGATGGAGGTGGACGAGGTCATCCGGCGCGCCGAGCTCGTCGAACTCGGCGAGGGACGGGTGGTGGACGTCGACGGCTTCTCGATGATCTCCACCGGCTGGTCCAACCCCACCCCCTGGAACACGCACCGCGAGGAGTCCGAGGAGAAGCTCGCCGAGAGAATCGAGAGCATGGCCTCGCAGGTTCCTGATCCCTCCCGCGCGATCTTCAATCTGCACTGCCCACCCTTCAAGTCAGGCCTCGACGAGGCGCCGGCCATCGACGCCGACCTGAAGCTCCTGCATGGCGGACGCGCACTACGGCCCGTCGGATCGACCGCGGTGCGTACGGCGATCGAGCGTCATCAGCCGCTTCTGTCGCTCCACGGCCACATCCACGAGAGCAAGGGCGCGATCAAGATCGGCAGGACGCTGTCCATCAACCCAGGCAGTGCTTATGAGGAAGGAATGCTCATGGGGGCGATCATCCAGCTCGACCCCAAGAAAGGAATCAAGAGCTACCAGCTGGTCAACGGATGAAGAGGTAAGGAGGAAGCACGATGGCTGACACGACGATGGGGACGGCGACGGGAACGAGGCCCGCGCTGTTTCTCCGCAATGCGACCGGGCTGGTCAAAGCCTGGTCGACGTTCGACGCGTTCGTCTATTCGTTCTGGTCGGTGAACCTGATCACGCTCGGCCTGTACGGCATGTCGTTCGTCTACACGGTGCCCGACGGGCAATTGCTCGCCGCAATCCTTGTGTTCGGCGTGCTCACGACGTTCCTGGTCGTGACCTACGCAATGTTGGTGAGCGTCATGCCGCGCACCGGCGGCGACTACGCGTGGCAGAGCCGGGTTCTCGGCGGCGGGCTGGGCTTCGTCCTCTCCATCACCGGATGGTGGTTCACGCTCTTCCTCTGGGCGCCGATCTACGCCAACATCCTTGTCGTCCAGTTCTTCTCGCCGCTGGCCTACACGCTCGGCTGGACGAGCGTGGCCACCTTCTTCACGAGCCAGACCGGAATCTTCGTCTCGTGTCTGATCGTGCTCGCGTTCGTCGCCATCGTGGTCACGATGGGCATGGAGACCTATGCGCGCATCCAGAAGGTCTGCTTCTGGATCGGGCTGGGCGGGCTTGTTGTCGTTTGCGGCCTCCTGCTTTTCGCCAGCCAGAGCGATTTCCAGGCCGCCTTCAACCGCGAGGCGACGAGCCTCTTCGGCGCTCCGGGCAACGCTTATCAGGGCACGATCGACGCCGCGAGCAAGTCATTCGGAGGCTCGAGCTTCGGCACGGTCGCATTCGGTCCGCTGCTCCTGCTTCTGCCCTGGCTTGCCTTCTATCTTCTCTGGCCCAACTGGGGCGCAACGCTCTACGGCGAGGTCCGCGGAGCCAAGGACATCCGCAAGCCGTTCTGGAGCATGTTCTGGGGGCTGTGGGTCACAGTGGCCCTCGTCGCGGTGGTGGTGCTCCTCATCAACAAGACGATCGGTTGGAACTTCTATCAGTCCGCCAACGCGGCCTACTGGAACAACCTGTTTGCGGTCCAGGGCGCCGTCGCCCCACCCGTTCCGATCTGGCCCTATCCGGTGATGTTCGCCGGCTTTTTGGTCAACAACCACCTCTTCCAGGCCCTGCTCATCATCGTCATGGGCCTGTGGTTCTTCGGTTGGGCGGGAACCCTCTTCCTGTCTTCGACCCGCGTGATCTTTGCCGCCGCCTTCGACCGCGTTCTCCCTGCCTGGGCGGCCAACATCTCGGCCAAGCGACGAGTGCCGTACGGCTCTCTCGTCTTGATGATCCTGCCGTCACTGGTGATCAGCGCGGTCTACGCGTACAAGCCGACCTTCACGAGCGTCTTCCTGGATGCGACAGCGGTCCTGGCGTTGACATTCTTCGCCACCGTGGTGGCGGCGATCATCCTCCCGTGGCGACGGAAGGACCTCTATGAGGCGTCGCCGATCGCCCGCTACAAGGTCGCCGGCGTGCCCGCGATCACGATCGTCGGCGTGATCACAGGCCTCTTCCTGCTGTTCATGTTGTACGAGTGGTCGTTCAACAAGGACAACCTGTACGGCACGTCGTTCCAGTCAACTCCGAACTCGGTTTACTACTTCCTGGCCACCTACATCGTCGCGATCATCATCTACGTGGCCGCGCGGATCGTCCGGAGCCGGCAGGGAATCGACCTGCGCCGGATCCACCACGAGATACCGGTTGAATAGGATTGTCACGGCCGCCGGGTTGATCCCCGGCGGCCTCGTCTACTAGCCCCATGCTGGAATACACCCTCCGCACCTACCAGAGTCCGACTCGCCTCGTCCAGCGGCTTGGCGCCATCCAGGAGCTCGGCAGCGAGGCGAGCCTGCTGGGCATGCGGCGGCCGCTGCTGGTGACAGACGCCGGCGTCAAAGCCGCCGGGCTGCTCGAGGTCGCGCTCGAGTCGCTGCGGCGCTCTGACGTCGAGCCCGTGGTGTTCGACAAGGTGCGCGCGAACCCCGGCGTCGAGCTCGTCGACGAGGGCGCCACAGAGTACCGCTCGCAGGGATGCGACGGGCTCGTCGCCATCGGCGGCGGCAGCTCGATGGACACGGCCAAAGGCATCGGCGTCGTCGCCGCCCACGACGGGAGCATCGTCGAGTACGAGTGGGGCCACAGCCCGATCCGTTCCCGCATCCCGCCGATGATCGCGGTGCCCACCACCGCCGGTACCGGCAGCGAGGTCACGCTGTGGGCGGTCATCACCGACCCGAAGCGGAAGATCAAGTTCAACGTCGGGGGCACACCGCACATCGCGGCATGGGTCGCGGTGATCGACCCGGAGCTGACCGTCAAGCTGCCTCCCGGCGTCACCGCGGGCACGGGGATGGACGCGCTCGCCCACGCGGTGGAGTGCTTCACGATGTCCTACCACCAGCCCTTCACGGACGCGGTGGCGCTGCTCGCGATGGAGTACGTGGCGCGATACCTGCGGGTCGCCTTCTCGCAGGCCAACAACCTGGAGGCGCGGTATCACATGAGCGCGGCCGCGATGCTCGCGGGGCTCGCGTACGGGACCGACTCCGCGGGCGCAGCTCACGCCATGAGCCAGACCGCGGGCGGCGTGCACGACGCGCCGCACGGGGCGCTCACCGCGAGGCTCCTGGGTCCGGTGATGGAGTACAACCACTCAGGCGAGCCTGAGCGCTTCGCGCGCATGGCGGCCGCATTCGGGCTCGATACGCGCGGCGTTTCCACCTGGCGCGCCGCGGAGATGGCCGTCGAATATGTTCACCAGCTGACCGTCGACGTCGACATTCCCGCCATGCAAGAGCTCGGCTTCAGCCAAGACGAGATCCCGATGCTCGCGGATAAGGCGTTCGCCGACCCGCAGACCATCGGCAACCCTCGGGATGTGGACGCTTCCGCCTATCGAAAGATCTACCAGCAAGCATTCGAGCTCGGAAGCCACCGGAATGGAGCCCGACGATGACTGTCGACGTCGCCAGGTCAGTCCGGAAGATGTTCATTGAAGGCAGGTGGGTCGAGTCCGAGAGCGGCGAGCTCTTTGACGCCGACAGCCCGGCGACCGGCGAGATCATCGCCCAGGTCCCCAAGGGCACCCGCGCCGACGCCCAGCGCGCGGTCGAGGCCGCCCACAAGGCTCGCGCGGCGATGGCCGGCCTCAAAGGCTTCGAACGTTCCGTCCGGCTGCACCGGATCGCCGACGCCATCGCGAGACGGCGGGACGAGCTGGCCCACCTGCTCACGCTCGACCAAGGCAAGCCGCTGAAGGCCGAGGCCGTCGGCGAGGTCGAGGAGGCGGTCCAGTACTTCCGCATCGCCGCCGAGGACCTGAAACGCCTGGAAGGCCGCGTGCTGCCCTCGGCCAGCCCGAGCAAGCTCGTCCTGGCCCGGCACTACCCGCGTGGGGTCTACGGCATCATCACGCCCTGGAACTGGCCGCTGACGATGGCCGCGGAGCTGATCGCGCCCGCCCTCGCGGCCGGCAACACGGTGGTCTGGACGCCGGCCTCCTCGACCAGCGTGATCTCGGTGGCGCTGATGGAATGCATCGTCGAAGCCGACCTTCCGGCCGGCGCGGTCAACCTGGTCACCGGCCCCGGAGCCGAGGTCGGCGACGAGGTGGCAGGCCACCCGCTGGTGGACGGAGTCGGTTTCGTCGGCTCGACCGAAACCGGGGCGTCGGTGGCGAGGCGGGCCGCGGGCAAGCACGTGATGCTCGAGCTCGGCGGCAACGGCCCCCAGGTCGTCTTCGCAGACGCCGACATCGGACGCGCCGTGGAAGGCGCAATCGTGGGCTGCTACCTGTGCGCGGGCCAGAGCTGCACCGCCGGCGAGCGGATCCTGGTCGAGGAGCCGATCCGCGACGAGTTCGTGGCCCGCCTGGCGGACGCGGCGCGCGCGCTCCGGCTGGGCGATCCGTTCGCGGACGACACCACGCTGGGGCCACTCAACAACGAAGGCGTGGCCTCGAAGATGGACCAGCACGTCGCCGACGCCTTGAAGCACGGAGCCAAGCTCGTGCTGGGCGGAGAGCGCGCCAAGGGCTTTCCGACGCGCCTCTACTATCACGCGACCATCCTCGATGGCGTCGAGCCGGACATGCGGGTGAGCCGCGAGGAGACCTTCGGTCCGATCGCCCCGATCATCAAGTTCCGCGACGAGAAACAGGCCCTGGAGCTGGCCAACGACTCGCCTTACGGGCTGCTCGGCGCGGTCTACACGAAAGACCTGTCGCGCGCGCTCCGGTTCGCCGACGCGCTCGAGACCGGCTGGGTCAACATCAACGAGTCGACCAACTACTGGGAGGCGCACCTCCCCTTCGGCGGCCGGGCGGGGAAGAAGAGCGGGATCGGGAAGGTCGGCGGGCGCTTCGCCCTCGAGCAGATGACGGACCTCAAGACGATCGTGATCGAGATCTCGCCCGAGTGACATCCAACGGGGTTCCCCTAGAGGACACGATCGCCGAGGCCAGGCGCGTGGCGGAGGCCGCAGCGGCACAGAAGCTCGGGGTGAAGCTGCTGGGAGGCGCCGGCATCCACCTGCACTCCCCCAGCGCCCAACACGCGCCCCTCAAAAGGAAGTACGGCGACCTCGACTACGTGATCTCGACGAAAGACCGCAAGCGGGCGCTCGCGTTTTTTCCATCGCTCGGCTACGAGGCGAACGACCGTTTCAATCTCATGCAGGGCGACCGGCGCCTTTACTTTTTCGACGGAAACAACGGCAAGCAGGTCGATGTGTTCATCGACGTGATCCGGATGTCGCACGTGATCGACCTGCGCGGCAGGCTGGGCCACACGGGGCCGTGCGCAAGCCCGGCCGACCTCCTCCTGAGCAAGCTGCAGATCTTCGAGGTCAACCAGAAAGACATGGTCGACCTGACCGCCCTTCTGCTCGACCATCCGATCCAGGCTCAGGACGATGAGGCCATCGACGCAACGTACGTGGCACGGCTGGCGGCCGAGGACTGGGGCATGTATAGGACGCTGCAGATCAACATCGGCAAGCTGCGCCACACAGTGGACGAGCTCGACGTCGACCGCGAGCTGGTGAAGTCACGCCTGGACGAGCTGTGGGCCGTCGTCGAGGCGCAGCCCAAGCCCCTGAAGTGGCGGATGCGCGCGCAGGTTGGCGACCGCATGCGCTGGTACGAGCTGCCGGAGGAAGTCCGGTCGCCTTACCAACCCGAGTGAGCGGATGAGCATTCCCGCTCACGCCCGCTGCGTCGTCATCGGATGCGGGATCGTCGGCAACAGCCTCGCCTACCACCTGACGCGCCTGGGCTGGCGCGACATCGTGCTCCTGGACAAGGGGCCGCTGCCCAATCCGGGCGGCTCGACCGGTCACGCCTCCAACTTCATCTATCTCGTCGACCACTCGAAGGAGATGACTGCGCTCACAGTGGAGAGCGTCCGCCAGTACCGAGAGATGGGTGTGTTCATCCAGTCAGGCGGGGTCGAGGTCGCGCGCACCACAGAGCGTCTGCAGGAGCTGACCAGGCGCATGGCCTCGGCGAACTCGTGGGGCATCGAGCCGGTGGCGATGTTGGCTCCGGAGCAGGTGAAAGAGCTGGTGCCCTACATCAACGAGTCGGTGATCCTGGGCGGTTTCTACACGCCCGGGGTCGGCGTGGTCGACTCGCTGCGCGCGGGGACGCTGATGCGCGAGAAGGGCCAGGCCGCGGGCGCGCTCCACGTGGCGCCGAAGATCGAGGTCGTCGGCATCGACGTCGCGCACGGGCGTGTGAAACGCGTGCGCACGACCGATGGCGACATCGAAGCCGAGACGGTCGCCATCACCTGCGGGGTGTGGAGCCCGCGAGTGGCGCGGATGGCAGGGGCGCGCATCCCGCTGACCCCGGCGGTGCACCAGATGATCGACATCGGACCGGTGCCTCGCTTTCGCGGCGCCAAAAGTGACATCGAGCATCCGATCGTCCGCGACATGGACACCAACATGTACGAACGCCAGGCCGGGGGCGACCTCGAGATCGGCTCCTACGCGCACCGACCGATCCTCTACGACCCGGACGACCTGCCATCCGTGGAGCAGGCAGCGCTCTCGCCGACGGAGTTTCCTTTCACCCAGGTCGATTTCGAGGAGCAGATGCAGCACGCGCTGGAGCTGATGCCCGAGATCGTCGGCGACGAGTCGGTGGGCGTGAAGTACGCGATCAACGGCATCCTGTCGCTGACGCCGGACGGCATGCCGGTGCTCGGCGAGTCACCGGACGTGAAGGGTCTCTGGTCGGCCGCCGCCGTGTGGGTGAAGGAAGGACCGGGCACGGGCAGAGCCGTCGCCGAGTGGATGGTGCATGGGGAGTCGGAGATCGACCTCCATTCGTCCGATATCGCCCGCTTCCACGAACATCAGAAGACTCGCGCGCACGTGCGCGCGCGAGCCGCCGAAGGCTTCAACAAGACGTACGGCATCGTGCACCCGAGCGAGCAGTGGGCCACAAACCGGAACATCCGCCTGGCGCCGTTCCACGTCCGCGAGCGCGAGCTGGGGGCGGTGTTCTTCGAGGCGGCGGGGTGGGAGCGGCCGCAGTGGTACGAGTCAAATGCGCCGCTGCTCGAGGAGTACGGCGACCGGGTCAACCGCCGCACCGCGGAGTGGGAGTCGCGTTGGTGGTCGCCCATCATCAACGCCGAGCACCTGGCGATGCGTGAGCGGGCGGGCCTGTTCGACCTGTCCGCGTTCACGATCTTCGACCTTATCGGGCCGGGCGCGCTCGCTTCCGCACAGTGCGCGGCACTGCGCCAGGTGGACGTGCCCGTCGGACGCGTCGTCTACACGCCGGTGTTGAGCCCGAACGGCGGATTCAAGTCCGACCTCACGATCATGCGGCTGGGCGACGAACACTTCAGGGTTGTGACCGGCGGCGCGGCCGGAATGTCGGACAGGAAGTGGTTTCGCGACCAGCTCGTGGCCGGCGCGGAGCTTGCGGACATGACCTCGTCGATGACGACGATCGGGCTGTGGGGCCCCCGAGCGCGAGACATCCTCGCCAGCACCACATCTGACGACGTCTCCAACGTGGGGTTCAAGTTCGGCACCTGCCGCACGATCGAGATCGGCACCCAACGCGTGCTGGCCTCTCGCATCTCATACGTCGGGGACCTCGGCTGGGAGCTGTACGTCCCGATCGAGCAGGGTCTCAGGTTGTGGGACGCGCTCTGGGAGGCCGGACGTCCACACGGCCTCGCGGCTTGTGGCATCGGCGTGTACGGCAGCACCGGCCGGCTCGAGAAGTCCTACCGCGCGCACGGCAACGAGCTCGAGACCGAGTACAACGTGGTCGAGGCCGGGATGACCGCGCCCCGGGTGAAGGAAGAGGACTTCATCGGCAAGGCCGCGCACCTGCGCCACCGCGAAGAGGAGCCCGCCGCGATTCTCTGCAGTCTCACGGTTGACGACCACCGCTCGAAAGGCGGCGAGAAGCGGTACATGCTCGGCCGCGAGCCGATCCTGACCCGAGACGGGAAGCGGATCGTGGATCGACTCGGACGCGGCTCGTACGTGACCAGCGCCGGGGCGGGACCCTCGGTCGGCAAGCACATCCTGATGGCCTACCTCACGCCCGCGGAGGCGGTGGTCGGCAACCGGCTGTTGGTCGAGTACATGGGCGAGCGGTACCCGGTGACGGTCGCGGTGGCCGGGGCGATGCCGCTGTTCGACCCTGAGAACACTCGCATCAGGGGCTAGATGCGCATCTCAGCTTGTATCAAGCGGGTGCCGATCACCGGTGGCAGGATCTTGCTGACCGAGGACGCACGCGCGATCAACACGCAGCACCTGGGTTTCACGATGAGCCCGCACGAGGAGTGCGGCGTGGAAGAGGCTGTGCGCCTGATCGAGGCCAACAAGGGCGACTCGGTCGTCCTCACGCTCGGCCCTCGGGAGGCGGTCGAGCAGCTGCGCGACGCGATGGCGCTCGGCGTCGACCGCGGCATCCATCTCCAGACCGATGGGCGTGAATGGGATGGGGAGGCTACCGCCACGGCGCTTGTCGATGCCATCCGCGCGGATGAAGCCGACCACGGCCGCTTCGACATCATCTTCTTCGGCAACGAGTCCGCCGACTCAGGGGGATTCCAGGTCGGCATCCGAGTCGCATACGCGCTGGGCCGCGCATGCGTTACCGGCTTGAAGAAGGTCACGCTCCAAGGCGCATCGGTGCGGTGCGAGCAGGAGGTTGAGGCGGGGCGTGACGTGTACGTCGTGCCGCTGCCCGCGGTGCTCACTGTGAAAGAGGGCCTGAACCTACCGCGCTATCCGTCGGTGCCCGGCCGCATGCGGGCCCGAAGCAAGCCCGTCTCCGTGGTCACGCCGATCCGGCCGGACCCGCGGCTGGAGCTGGTGAGCCTCGCCGTGCCCGCGGGCCAGGGCCGCCGCGCGGAGTCGCTGGGCAGCGGGGCGGCGGCAGCGCCCGCGGTGGTCGAGTTGCTGCGCAAGGCGGGTGTCTTGTGAGCGTCCTGATCCTGACCGATGGGAGCGATGCGTCGAGGCAGGCGCTGACGCTCGCGCGGAGGTTCGGTGACCCCGTGCATGCGGTGCACATGGACGCCGTGGCGCCTTTCGCGCCGGACTCCCTGGCCGCCATCCTCCAGCAGGTCGCCGACGAGCTGAACGCCGCGGCGGTATTTGCCGCCGGCACGGATCGCGGCAACGAGGTGATGGCCCGGCTGGCCGCGCGCGCGGGACTGCCGCTCGCAGCGAACTGCGTCGCCGTCACCCCCGGCGCGCCCGCGGCGCTGACCCGGTTGCGGTGGGGTGGCAGCCTGCTCGAGGAGGCCAGGCTGCACAGCCCGCGTCCGCTGATCACGGTCGCACCCCACACCGTGTCCATCGAAGACGGCCCAGAGCCGATCGACGTGGACGTCGCCCGCTTCGTCGAGGAGCTCGATGAACGCGACCTGCTGGTCCGGGCGTCCGACCACGTCGCGCCGCAAAACGGCGGCGTCTCGCTGACGACCGCGAAGGTGATCGTCAGCGGAGGTCGCGGTGTCGGTTCCAAAGAAGGTTTCGCCATCATCGAGGAGCTGGCCGGCTTGCTGGGCGCGGCCGTCGGCTGCTCGCGGGCGGTGACCAGCGCGGGTTGGCGGCCGCACTCCGACCAGGTCGGCCAGACTGGGACCAAGGTGGCGCCGGAGGTCTACATCGCATGCGGCATCTCGGGCGCGACCCAGCACATGGCAGGCCTGAAGGGCGCCAAGCGGATCCTGGCGATCAACTCCGACCCCCAGGCGCCGCTGATGCTCAACGCCGACTACACGGTGACCGGCGACCTGAAGGAGGTCGTGCCGGCGATCACCGCCGAGATCCGCAAACGCACGTGAACATCGCGCAGGCAACCGCCCTGGCCCTGGCGCTCGCGGTTGCGGGCACGCTCTTCGGCCGCCGCGCCTGGACCCTCTACAGGCTTCTGCGATCCGGCAAGCCGGCGGCGCGCTTCGACGACGTGCGGGCCCGAGCACGCGCAGAGGCGACTGTGGTGGTCGGCCAGAGCAAGCTGCTGCAGCGGTTGCTCCCCGGCCTGATGCACGCCGCCATCTTCTGGGGCTTCCTCGTCCTCTTCCCCACAATCGTCATCGCCATGACCGGCGCGGTCGACCCGCGCTCGACGCTGCCGTGGCTTGGCGCGCAGGGTTGGTACGCCCTTCTGGTCGACGTGTTCGCGCTGCTGGTGCTCATCGGTGTGATCACCGCCCTCGTCATCCGCAAGGTCCAGAGACCTGCTCGTTTCAAGGGCAGTCACCTGGGCGAGGCGGACCTCATCCTCGCCTTGATCGCGGGCATCGTCACCACGCTCCTCCTCTGGCATGCGTCGCAGATCGCGCTGCGTCTGAACGACTACCCGGCGCCGTGGGCGCCGATATCCGAGTCGCTGTCGCACGTCGTCGCACCGGTGGCCCCGGTGCTCGAGCGCGTGGCGGTGTGGGCTCACGTGCTGATCATCCTTTCGTTCCTCGTCTATCTCCCTTACTCCAAGCACCTGCACATCCTCGTCGCGGCCTTCAACGTGTATTTCGGAAGGACTCGTTCGCCGGGCCGTATCGAACCGATCGATTTCGAAAGGCCCGAGGCTGAGGTTCGCTTCGGTTCCGCTCGCGCGAGCGATATGACCTGGAAGCAGATGCTCGACACCATGTCGTGCACCGAATGTGGCCGGTGCCAGGACGTATGCCCCGCCTACGCGACGGGCAAGGCATTGTCGCCAAAGCTTTTGATCATGGCGATGCGCGACCAGCTGCTGAGCGGTGCGTCCACGCCCATCGTGCCCAACGCGGTGAGCGACGACATCGTTTGGGACTGCGTCACATGCGGCGCTTGCGTCCGCGAGTGCCCCGTCGGGATCGAGCACATCGACCACGTGATCGACCTGCGCCGCAACCTGGTCATGGTCGAGTCCCGTTTTCCGGAGGAAGCCGGCACCATGCTGCGCGACGTCGATCGCACCTCCAATCCCTGGGGCAAGCCGCAGGCCGACCGCGTGCAGTGGGCCGAAGGACTCGGCGTTCGCGTCCTGCAACCGGGCGAACGCGCGCCGGAAGTCCTCTTCTGGGTCGGCTGCGCTCCTGCCTTCGACGAGCGCGCGCGCAAGTCCGCCATCTCGACGGCGAAATTGATGCAGATGGCCGGCGTCGACTTCGCGATCCTCGGGCCGCGCGAAGGCTGCACCGGAGACCCGGCCCGGCGCATGGGCGACGAATACACGTTTCAGAGGCTGGCGGGCGAAAACGTGACGACGCTGAACGGCGCGGCCGTGAAGAAGATCGTCACGACCTGCCCGCACTGCTTCAACACGCTGGGTAACGAGTACTCCGATTTCGGAGGCACGTATGAGGTGGTGCACCACACGCAGTTCCTGGCCGACCTGGTCCACGAAGGCAAGCTCGCGCCGATGCCGAGCGAGCAAACGATCACCTATCACGACTCGTGCTACCTGGCCCGGCACAACGACGTTCGCGCCGCGCCGCGTGAGCTCGTCTCCGCCGTGGGCCAGGCGATCGAGATGCCGCGCAACCGCGAGCGAACCTTCTGCTGCGGCGCCGGCGGCGCACGCATGTGGATGGAGGAAAAGCGGGGCCGCCCGATCAACCAGGAGCGCGTGCGCGAGGCGGTGGCGACCGGAGCCGAAACCCTCGCCGTGGCGTGCCCGTTCTGCACGGTGATGCTCGACGACGGGATGCGCGAGACGGGCGCGAAAATGCAGGTTTTCGACCTGGCCACGCTGCTGGCGGAGGCCGTTGAGCGGCGACGGGCGCTGGCTACTTAGAGCCTAAGACTCCTCGGCGGCCACCCGGAACAGGACGCGGTTGGCCGACGGGTCGGCGGCGGCCAGGCCGTCACCCTCTTCGACGACCCGGACCCCGGCATGTTCGAGTCGCCCGACCACATCGTCGAGGTCACCTCTCGCCGGCAGCTCGATCGTGTAGCGCCGAAGGCCGGCCGAGCCGGGAGGCGCGGGCGGGGCACCTTCGCCGGCCCACGTGTTGAGGCCCACGTGATGGTGATAGCCGCCCGCCGACACAAAGCCGACGCCGGGCACGTGGCCCATGACGTCGAAGCCGACCAGGTCGTGGTAGAAACGCAGGGCATCTTCGACGTCGGCAACATGGAGGTGGATGTGACCCATCTTGGTGCCGAGGGGCAGCGGCCCATCCAGGCGGTCATCCGCATCGAGATGGCTGAACAGCTCCTCGAGGTCGATCGGGTCGCGGCCGGATCGCGGGCGACCGTCTTTGTCATAGGCGGCGAACGTGCCGTTGGCGAACCCCATGGTTCCGTCCTCCGGCGACTCGGTGTAGATCTCGATCCCGTTGCCGTCCGGGTCCCAGAGGTAGTTTGCCTTGGTCATCACATGGTCGGTGGGGTACTGCTCCCATCGCAGGCGGGCCAGGCGGCCGATCACGCGCGCCAGCTCCCGCCGGTCGGGCACCACGACGGCGAGGTGATAGAGGCCCGAGGTTCTGGGGACGACCGGTCGCTCGGCGTCGGGGTACAGCACGACAAGCTCGCGTCCCGCGGCCCCGAGCCGGATCTCCGGCCCGCCTGAAGCAAGTGGGGTCAGGCCCACATAGTCGCGGTAGAAGCGGAGCGCGCGGTCACCGTCGGTGACGGCAAGCTCGACTGCGCCGACGCCGGTTTTCGCGGCGATCGACTGGGTCTTCATTACTCCATTGGTACCCGAACGAGGCTCGGACTATTCAGAAGGGCCCCGGCAGCCCCTCCGGCGCCTTCGGCGCCACCTCCCCATGAATGGGGAGGCGGTTTAGCTGCCCGCCTGCCTCCTAGCTCAGGCCGACGATGTCGCCTTTTTCGTCGATGTCGATCCGGGCGGCGTTCGGATGCGACGGCAGGCCGGGCATCGTCCGCATCTCACCGCAGATCGGGTAGATGAACCCCGCCCCGACCGAGGCACGCACCTCACGGACGCGCATCTGCCAGCCGGTCGGCGCGCCTTTGAGCGCCGGATCGGAAGAGATCGACAGGTGAGTTTTCGCGATGCAGACGCCCAGCCCACCGAATCCGTTGCGCTCGTACGAGTCGAGCTGCGCCGCCGCATCCTTCTGGTACTCGATGCTGCCCGCGCCGTACACCCTCGTCGCGATCGTCTCGATCTTGTCGCGCAGGCTCATTTGTTCGGGATAGAGGAAGTGGAACGAACTTGGTTCGGCGGCTGCCTCGACCACAGCTTCCGCGAGCTCGGTGGCTCCTTTACCCCCCTCGGCGAAGTTGTGGCACGCGGCGGATCGCACGCCGAGCTCGTCGGCGATCTCGCGCACCGCCGCGTGTTCCGAGGCATGGTCGCCCGGAAAGGCATTGATCGCGATCACAGGGGTGACGCCATGCAGCTTGATGTTCTCGACCTGCTTGCGCAGGTTGGGCGCCCCCGCCCAGACGTCGTCCGGACTCTCCTTGAGCATCTCCGGGGGAAGCGGCTTGCCCGCGACAACCTTGAAGCGGCCGGAGTGAACCTTCAAAGCGCGGACGGTGGCGACGATGACCGCGGCGTCCGGCACCAGCCCCGAGGCGCGGCATTTGATGTTGAAGAAGCGCTCGGCGCCCATATCGGCGGCAAACCCGGCCTCGGTGACGAGGAAGTCGCCGCAGCGGATGCCGATCAGGTCCGCGATCACCGACGAGTTGCCGGTCGCGATGTTGCCGAACGGACCGGCGTGGACGAGGACGGGCGTGTTCTCGAGCGTCTGGAGCAGGTTCGGCTTGATCGCGTCGCGCAGGACGACTGTCATCGCTCCCGCGGCGTGGAGCTCCTCTGCCGTGATCGGCTTGCCATCGGTCGTGTTGCCGATCACGATCCTTCCCAACCGCCTGCGCATGTCCTGCAGCGATGTGGTCAGCGCCAGGACCGTCATGACCTCAGAGGCGGCCGTGATGTCAAAGCCCGTCTGCCGGATGACGCCGTCTTCGTGCGCACCGAGGCCGACGACGATGTTGCGAAGCACCCGGTCGCTGACGTCGATCACGCGCCTCCACGTCACGCTGTCGCGGTCGACCAGCGCCTCGTGGTGGTAGATGTGGTTGTCGATCATCGCCGCGAGCAGGTTGTGCGCAGCAGTGATGGCGTGCATGTCACCGGTCAGGTGCAGGTTCAGTCGTTCCATCGGGACGACCTGGCTGTGGCCGCCGCCGGCGGCTCCGCCCTTGATGCCGAACGTCGGGCCCATCGAGGGCTGGCGAATCGCAACGGTCGAGCGCTTGCCGATATGCGACAGGGCCTGCCCCAGGCCGACGGTCGTGGTTGTCTTGCCCTCTCCCAACGGCGTCGGGGTGATCGCGGAGACGACAACGTATTTGGCCTTGGGCCGGTCCTTGAGCTCGTCGATCGCGTCGAGCTTGATCTTCGCCACGTCATGGCCGTACGGCTCGAGCAGGTGCGGCCCGATCCCCATCCTGGCCGCGATCTCGGGCATCGGCAGCAATCGCGCCTTGCGCGCGATCTGGAGATCAGTCGGAAACTCAACCTTCATCACACCACCTCCTGCGCGTAGCGCGCCAGCATCTCCTGGCGCCACCTCTCCGTCGGCTCGATCTCATTGAAGGTAAACACGTGGAGCCCAGCGACCCGGCGATCAGGCTGCGCGAGATCGGGCAAGAGCGCGCTCACGAAGCGCCCTGGGGCGTAGCCGCCGGGGCGGAACATGCGAGCCAACCAGCTGGGATGGCCACGCAGGAAGCGCGCCGACTCAGCCATCCCGATGCGGGTCGAAAGGCGCAGCAGCCGGGCCGGATCGGCCACCCCCGCCATGCCGATGTAGATCGGCAGCTGCACACCGCGACGCCGCACGCGCTCCACCCACCGCTTGATCGTGGCTGGATCAAAGCTCAGGTTGCTGACGATGTAGGTCGCCAGGCGACGCTTGTCCCACATCGACTGGATCGTGACATCGTCATGAATGAAGGGGTGGCTCTCGGGATAGCCCGTGACGCCGATCTCGGTCAAGCCATGGTCCGGCGGCAGCGCCGCGAGCAAAGACATCGAGTCCGGGAACTGTCCGGCCGGCTCGCGCGCGTCGCCGGCAACGACGAAAACGTTGCGGATGCCGGCCGCTTTCAGCGCATCGAGGATCTGGCCCAGCTCGACGCGGTCACGAATCAGGCGCGCCGAGAGGTGCGGGACGGCGCGATAGCCGAGCCGGCTGAGGCGCGCGGCGAGCACGACCGTGGCCGGCAGGCCGCGTCGGGGGGAGGCGGTGACGGTGAGAGTGACCTCTTTCGGGACGTGGGCGGTGACCAGCTCCACGACGCCGTCGGTGGGAAAGATCTCGTAGCGCGGCGTGCGGAGTAACCCGGCCAGCGCTTGCCCCACACTCTGCGCGCCCAGCGGCCTCACCATGCGACCTGTGTCGCACTATACGCGACTGTCGCGCTGTACGCAACACCGCCTGGCTAAAACGGATGCGGCAACAGGAGGATCGTGTTGCGGTCGACGGGCCGGCCGGAGCGGTTGGAATCGAATCCGTTGAAGGGCACGTTGCCGGCCAGCTCGCGGTGCAGGCCGGCCAGGCCTGCCCCGTCGTGGTCGAGCATCGTGGAGCCGATCGCCAGTTGGCCACCGCGCGTCGGGAATATCTCGACCAGCCGCGCCTGGCACGGCCAGTCCACGATCGAACCAGTGGTCACCTCCCAGAAGCCATGGGTCCGTCGCGCATCCGCGCGCGGCGTGATGCGGTTGGCGTGGCTGTGGCCGTTCAGCCACAGCACGACGTTGGGAAACCGCAGCAGCAGCTCCAGCAGCTCGTCCGCACGGCGATCGCCGCGTGGGTTGGACAGGGAGTCGGGGCCGTGGTGCGAGAGCACCACGACATGACGGTTCGGGTTTCCCGTCTGCACCGGCGATCCATCTCGCGAGCGAAACGATGCATGGACCTCCTCGAGCCTGCGCTCGAGCCAGCTGAGCTGCGCCACGCTGATGCTTCCATCGGCGCCGCCTGCGTCGCAGACGGTGTCGAGCGTGATGAATCGCACGAGTCCCATGTCGTGCACGTAATAGGCGATGCCCTCGTCAAGGCTGCCTCGGGTGAAGCCGTGGCCGCCGCCTTTCAGGTGAGCGTCGACGAACTCGCTGCGCGAGATGGGCCTTCGCTCCGGATCTGGGGCCACTTCGACCGACGCGCCGGTCATGAAATGCTCGGGATGGTCGATGAACATCTCGACGGCAGTGTCCGGATCGAGGCCGGACGGCACGTCGATTGGTTTGCGGGAGCGGGTCATGGCGTCTGCCAATGCCGGGGTCACGATGCCGACACCCTGGCAAACCTCCTCGTGGTTGCCGTAGCAGCCCAGCCAGGGGAGGCTGAGGCCATCCGACTCGAACTGCCGCGTGGCCTCCTCGAGCAGGCCCGGATGGCGTGGAAACCCAAGGGCGCTTTGAAAGAGGTCACCCGTCTCATCCCCGTCCGGCTTCCAGTAGATGTCTCCTCGCCAATTGGTGGTCTGCACGCCGTCGTAGCCGGGCGCCCCGGAATCAGGACGAACGATTCCTCCATCGAACAGGGCCAGGAAGTTGGTCAGCTCGTTGTGCTGCGTATTGTCGATCGAGTCGCCGGTCATCGCGACGAGCTGCACCGCCGTGGTGGTCAGCGGCGCGGTCCCAACGTTGTTGATCGCGCGCACCATCGCCGAGATCGCGCGGGTGTTGAGCATCTCCTGTGGGCGATGCATGGTGAGGAGCTCGCGAAAACGGGGGTCCCGAGCGAAGCGATTGACGAACTCGAACCTGGCGGGCGACTGGGCATCGGTCACATGCAGGTCGGTGATGTGCACGATGCATGCGATCGTCTCGCCGTCAGGCGCGAGATCGCCGGCGGGAGTTGACCCGATGAGATCGGTCCGGACCGCGTGCGGTTCCCCGGCAAGCTCCGCGACCTCGCGATACCCTGCCTGCGAACCGCTTCGAACGATGCGGCCCGCACCGAGGCGCCGCTCGCTGGTGAAGACCGTCCTGGCAGCCGACTTCACGCGGACGCTGGCGCGGCCTGCTCTTCTCTCTGGATGAGCACGGGGTCGTTGCGGAACGCGAGCCGGACCTTGGTTCCCGCCGGGGTCTGCGACGCGGCCGAAGTCTGCATCTGGGCGAGGACGGTCGCGTCGCCGAGGTCCACGGTGACGCGACTCACCGCGCCGAGGAACACGACCGCGATGACAGTCCCGACCAACGGTCCTTCCTCGATCTCGCCGTCGGTGACAAGAGATACCGCCTCCGGCCTTACGAGCGCGATTGCCGGCCCGTCAGGGACATCAGGGTGAACAAGCGGGATGCTCGCGCCTCGAATCTTGATGGCGCCGCCGTCGACATCCCCCCGCATGCGGTTGGTCAAGCCGACGAAGTCGGCCACGAATGGCGTCGCGGGTCGCGAGTAAATCTCGGTTGGAGGGCCGAGCTGCTCGAGCCTGCCTGACTGCATCACCCCGACCCGGTCGGCGATGGCGAGCGCTTCTTCCTGGTCGTGGGTGACGAACAACGTCGTGATCCCGACCTCGAGCTGGACGCGGCGGATCTCATCGCGCAGCCGCGAGCGGACCTTCGCGTCGAGCGCCGAAAGCGGCTCATCGAGCAGCAGCACCTGCGGGCGGATGGCCAGCGCACGGGCCAGGGCAACCCGCTGCTGCTGGCCACCGGAGAGCTGGCTCGGATAGCGGTTCGCGTACTTGCCGAGGCCGACGAGCTCCAGCATGTCAAGGGCTCGTTGCTTGCGTTCGCCGGTGGCGACGTGTCGGATCTGCAGGCCGAACGCGACGTTTTCCCAGGCCGCCATGTGAGGAAACAAGGAGTAGGCCTGGAACACCATGCCCACGTCGCGCTTGTTGGCGGGCAGGCCGGTCACGTCCCTGCCGCCGAACATGACCCGTCCGCTGTTTGCCTCCTCGAGGCCTGCCACGAGACGCATGGCCGTGGTCTTGCCGCATCCGGATGGTCCAAGCAGGGCGACCAGCTCGCCGGGCGCCAGGGTGAGGCTCAGGCCGTCGAGGGCGGTGACGCCGGCATAGCTCCGGCGCAGGTCCTCGAGGCGGACCTCGACGCCAGCTCTGGCTTCTCCAGCCTGCGTCGCCGTCACTTCTGCACGCCGATGTAAGAGTCGCGGAGAGGAAGGATTCGGGACTCCGGGGCGACGATGGTCTCCTCGGCGCGGGCCATTCGTTCCCGCGGCCGGCCGACGAAGGACAGAACCATCAAGAGCACGAAGGCGAAGAGCAGCGAGGCTACCGCAACCGCGATCGAGGTCCCGGCGCTCACCAGTCCGACGTATGCGATCGCCACCTGCAGGTTCTCGTACGTCAGCAGGTTGGCAAACGTGTACTCGCCAAGGACCACCGCCACGGAAAGCAAGCACGCGTTGAGAATCGCGCTCGACATATTCGGCACGATGACCCGCAGCATCACGGTGCCCCATCCGGCACCCAGGCTGCGCGCGGCTTCCGACAGCGTCTTGATGTCAATCGCAGCTAGCCCCGCATCGAGAGCCCGATAGCTGTATGGCATGACGAGAATCAAATAGAAGAAAGAGAGCATCAGGATCGAGTCGCTGATGTTGATCCTCATCCAGCGGCTGATCGGAAAGAGGCCGACCACAAGCGCGATGGCTGGAATCGTGAGCGGAAGCAGGCAGATAAACTCGACAATCCGGTTGAGCCTCGGCAGGCGGAGCCGCACCCAGACCATGGTCGGGAGGAGCAGGACGAGCATCGCGATCGAGGTGATCGCGGCCAGCTCGAGCGAGGCGATGATCGCATCGACAAGGTCAGGCGTCTTGATGATGTTGGTCCACGCTTCCATGGTTCGTGGTGCGGTCACGCTGTTGCCGCGCGTTGAAAACTCGAACATCGCCGCGATCGGCACCAGGAAGAACACGCCCATGGCAAGGAAAACGGCAGAGCGGAAGACCTGCAGCTTGATGCGTCGCGACCGGTTCATACGATTTTCACCGCAGCCATCGCGATGTCCGCCGCTGAAGCAACGCGTAAAGCAGCATCACGATGGTGACGATCGCGATCATCGCCAGCGCGAGTGCCTTGGCGAGTCCGGGCTGCGCCTGCCCGGTCTCGCTGGTGAACAGGTTGCTGATCTGGAGCGGCACGATGACCCCTCCCTGTGTAAGCAGCACCGCTGCCGTCGCGTAAGCGGAGAAGGCGTTCGCGAACAGGAGCAGCGTGCAGCCGAGGAACGCCGGCGCCAGGAGTGGCGCCGCGACATAGCGCCAGTAGTGCCAGGTACTGCCGCCGAGACTCTCGGTCGCCTCGCGCCACTGCGGACGGATGCCGTCGAGCGCCGGCAGGAACACGAGCACCATCAGCGGGATCTGGAAGTATGTGTAGATCAGGGTCAGGCCGCTGAGCTCGTACAGCCACACGCCATTCGGAAAGATGTCGATTCCATGGTCCTTCAAGAACACAGTGACGATGCCCACGGTCCCCAACGTCGCGATGAATGCGAAGACCAGCGTTACGCCTCCGAACTGCGCGAAGACACCGGAGGCTGAGGTGACGATCCGGCGGAGAGCTCCGCGTGGGTTGCCAGTCGCGACGGCATAAGCCAACAGCGCGCCCGCGATCGCGCCAACGAGGGCGCTGGCCACGGAAATGATGGCGCTGTTGACGAACGACTTGACGAGGTATGCCTGCTCGATCGAGGTGAGGTTCGAAACGGTCAGGCTGCCATTTTTGTCGGCGAACGAGCCGCCCGCGATGACGACGGTCGGCAGCAGCAGAAACAGCCCCACGTACAAGAAAAACGGCACCACCCCGAGCCACGTGAGAGGCAGCCGCCGCCCGCCCCGATCGGGGCGAGCGGCGGTTCTGATAGCCGGGCTACCGGCGGCAGTCAAGTGTTAGCCGACGGCCGCTGACCAATGGGCCTTGACGTAGGTGCCCGCAGCAGTCTGCTGGTCTGGGGTCGGGAACACGGGGTTGCCCGACACCTTCGGGAGAGCTGCCGCCGCGGTCGCGTCAAGTTTTCCACTCTTCTCCATAGCCGCCATGCGGACCGGCCGAGCGCCACCCTTCAGCCAGTTGTTCTGTCCCTCATCGGAGAACAGGTACTCCTCCCACAGCCGCACGGCTGCCGGGTGAGGTGCGGCCTTGTTGATGGCCTGCGTGTAGTAGTTGCCTAGGAGCGCGCCTGAAGGTTCGAAGATCTTCCAACCGGAAACATCCTTTCCATGCGAGCTGGAGAGGTAGTCCCACTCGAAAACCACCGGTGTCTGGCCAGCCTTGACCGTCGCCGCCGTCCCGATGACCGGCACATAGTTGCCCGCCATCTTCAGCTGGTGGAAGAAATCGACGCCCTTGCTCACGTCGTCGGCTGAGCCGCCGTTGGCCAGCGACGCCATGATCACCCCGTTGAGGGCCTGGTTGGACTTGGTTGGATCGCCGGCCAGGGCGACCTTGCTCTTAAAGCCCGACCCGAGCAGGTCCTTGATCGAGTTGATCGTTCCTCCGGGAATCTTGCTCGGGTCGTATCCGATGCCCATGTTGCCGCCGTAGTCCTGCCACCAGAGCCCGCTCGCTTCCTTCTGGGCGGTCGGTATGTCGTTCCATGTCGCCACCTTGTAGGGAGCGAACAGCGCGGTGTTGGCCAGGGCGACACTCAGTCCAACGTCCAAAACATCTGGAGCGCTGCTCGTCCCGGCCAGGTTCTTGACGGCGTCGACCTCCTCCTGGCTGCTGCCGTTCGGGTTGGCGGAGGTGATCTTGATGTTGTACTTGGCGGAGAACGCGTTGATGCTCGCGCCGTAGTTGGCCCAGTCGGGAGGCGTCGCGATGATGTTGAGCTTGCCCTCGGCTTTCGCGGCCGTTACCAGCGCGTCCAGGCCGCCGCAATCCGCCACGGACGTCGCGGTGCTCGGCTTGCAGGAGGCAGTGCCGCCGCCCGATGTGCTGCCACAGGCTGTGACCACCACGAAAGCCGCGATGGCCATGCCGAGGTGGCGTGTGAGACTAGCGAACTTCATGCTGTGGTTCCCCTCCAAATACGGCCCGGTTGCTCCCCAACCAATTAGGCACGGCCAATGATGGGTCTACCCGGCCGATGTTGCAAGGACACACCTCCGGCGTGCGGTTGATTTCAGTTAGGCGCCGGTTAATCCCGTCTGGCGGCTAGGTTTCAGCCCGCCGGCCGCGGTAGCCGAGGCGGCGCGAGAGGTCCGCCGCGCCTTCCTTCGTGAGCCGGTCGAGCTCGGGCCGGCTGCCGGGGCGCAGACGGTGCGAGGGGCCGGACACGTCGAGCGCCGCCACCACCTGGCCGTCGGCTCCAAAGACGGGTGCGGCGATCGCGTCCAGGCCGAGCTCGAGCTCCTCGTGGGTGTGGGCGGCACCGGCCTCGCGTGCCGCCGCCAGCTGGGCGTCGAGCTCGGCTCGGTCAGTGATGGTATGGGGCGTCAGCTGCTCGAGCGGCCGGCTGAGCATCCGCTCGCGCACCGAGTCCGGCCCGAAGGCCAGGATCGCCTTGCCGCTGGCCGTGCAGTGGACCGGCGTCCGGCGCCCGAGCCAGTTGACGCCGACGACCGAGGTCGAGGCGGTGGCCTGCTCGATCGGCACGATCACGTCGCCGACCAGGACGTCGAGCGTGGCGGTCTCGCCGGCGGCGGCGGCGAGCTGCTCGCAAACCGGTCGGGCGACATAACGGAGGTCGAACTCCCCGGTGACCACGCTCGCCAGCTGCGGGAGGCGGCGGCCGAGCCGGTACCGCGCGGTCCGCTGGTCGCGCTCGACCAGCGCATGGCGCTCGAGAGTGCCCAGCAGGCGCAGCGCGGTCGAGCGGTGAACGTTCAGCCCGCGCGCGACCTCTGCTCCGGTGTGCCAGCCCCCCTGCGCAAGCAGGTCCAGGATGGCGATCGCCCGTTCCACGGAACGGACGGCGAGCTCTCGGCCCGCCTCGTTGCTCATTGCGCAACATTATCGTTGCGGGCAACCCGATCGCCACGTAAACTGTTGAGTCCTGAGCATCAGTTGGGCGATGCGCAACACATGAGCCGGGAAGACGAGATCCGCGCCGAGCTGTTCGAGCACACGCTCAACGGCCACGCGCCCGAGGTCAAAGCGCTGACGGAAGAGGCGCTCAGCCTCGGCATGGACCCCATGGACATCCTGTTCAAGGCCCTCATCCCGTCCCTCGAGGAGGTCGGGCGCCGTTTCGAGAAAGGCGACTTCTTCGTCCCCGAGATGCTCATCGCCGCTCGCGCGATGCAGGGCGCGCTGGTCATCCTCCGGCCGCTGATCGCGGAGACCGGCGCCAAGCCGGTGGGCCGCTACGTGATCGGCACCGTTAAGGGCGACATCCACGACATCGGCAAGAACCTGTGCGTGATCATGCTGGAGGGCGCCGGATTCGAGGTCTATGACCTGGGCGTGAACACGCCGCCCGAAAAGTTTGTCGAAGCCGTGGAGAAGCATCAGCCCGACATCGTGGGATTCTCTGCCTTCCTGACCACGACCATGCCGATGTTCAAGGCCAACATCGACGCCCTGACGAAGGCCGGGCTGCGCGACAAGGTGCACATCGCTGTCGGAGGTGCCCCGGTGACCCAGGAGTACGCGAAGCACGTCGGAGCCGACAGCTACGCGCCCGATGCCTCGATGGCGACGCGAATGGCCAAGGAGCTCGTCGGCGACCGAAGCAACCAGTCGACCGGTGCCCAGGCGCTGGAGCAGGCGGTCATGAAGATCGACGAGACGCTCCGCAAGGGTTAGGTGGAGACCCGTCTCTCCTCGCGCGGTCGCGAGGTCGTGATCTCCGGTGACCGTCCTTTCGTGATCATCGGCGAGCGCATCAATCCGACGGGCCGCAAGGTCCTTGCCGCCGAGATGAAGGGCGGAGTGATGGACCGCGTGCGGTCGGACGCGCAGGCGCAAGCAGCGGCGGGAGCACACATGCTCGACGTAAATGCCGGCATCCCGGCGGTGGATGAGCCCGCGCTGCTCGTCGCC
>Ga0209161_10000836_pt1 | contig 25203 bp, 19 predicted proteins | sample GraSoiAngelo_155_FD_186169 | JGI IMG/M metagenome (GOLD analysis project Ga0209161, IMG submission 186169) | Grasslands soil microbial communities from the Angelo Coastal Reserve, California, USA - 14_1009_13_30cm (SPAdes) (version 2) | ecosystem: Environmental > Terrestrial > Soil > Grasslands... | reverse complement strand
GCTGGACGCGATCTCGGTCTGCATCCACCCCCAGAGCGTGGTCCACTCCCTGGTCGAGTTCGTTGACGGTTCCCTCAAGGCTCAGCTGGGGAGGCCGGACATGCGGCTGCCGATCGCGGTCGCCCTCGCCTACCCGGACCGCCTACCCGGCGCGGTCCCTCCGACGTCGATCCCCGAGCTCAGCGGCCTCGAGTTCCATGACCTGGACGAAGGCCGCTTTCCCAGCGTGAGGCTCGCCCGCGAGGCGGCCGCAAGGGGCGGCGGCCATCCGGCGGTCCTGAACGCGGCCAACGAGGAGGCCGTGAACGCCTTCCTGGCCGGCGAGATCCCCTTCAGCGGCATCGTGGGCGCGGTGGAGCGTGCGCTCGGCGCCTTCCCCGGCTGCGGCGGGACGCTGCAAGAGATCCTCGAAGCCGACTCCTGGGCCCGGGCCTATGTGAGGCAACGAGATGGGATTCGTCCGGTAGGCTGAGGGCCACATGGACGGGATCCTGGTCGTCGTCGGCGTCGGGGGGATGTTTCTCCTGCTCATCGCCCCGCACGAGGCGGGCCACTTCGCGTTCGCCAAGCTGTTCGGAGTCCGGGTCATCGAGTTTTCGATCGGGGCCGGCGCCAGGCTATGGTCGACGACCCGCGGCGGCACCCTGTACGCGATTCGGGCGCTCCCGATCATGGGTTACGTCCGGATGGGGGGCATGGAAGGCGGCGACTTCGAGGACGCCAACGGGTTTCACCACAAAGCCGCCTGGCAGCGCCTCGCGATCCTGGCTGCCGGGCCGGCAGCCAACTTTGCGGTCGCGATGGTGCTGTACACCGGCCTGATGCTGTCCCAGGTCAACGGCGACCCGGGCAAGGTCGCCCTTGTGGTCCCGAGCTCGCCCGCGGCGACGGCCGGTTTCCAGGCCGGCGACCGGCTGCTGACGGTCGAGGGGAAGCCGATCACCGCTCCCGACCAGCTGAGGAAGGCGGAAGAAGCCGCGCCCAACTCGTCGATCGTGGTCACCGGCGTGCATCCGAGCGGGCAGAGCTTCGCGACCGTGGTGACGCCGAAGTGCGATCCGACCGGCAAGGTGTGCCAGATGGGTCTCCGGGTGCTGCCCGTCATCACGACCCAGGTGGCTCTCACCGAGGGTGTGAAGTTCCCGTTCGTGGCGATCGCCAACATCGTGCAGGGCCTCAGCCAGCTGGTCACCGGGCAGGTGCCGGGCGGCCTGTTCGGGCCCAACGGCGTGACCGGGCCGATCGGCATCGCCGATGTCGCCGCTCAGTCGGTATCGCTCGGTCCCGGCACATACATCTTCTTTGTCGCGCTTCTGTCGGTGGCGCTGGGCTTCACCAACCTGCTGCCGATCCTGGCCCTCGACGGTGGACGGATGGCGATAGTGCTGATCGAGGTGTTGCGGCGGCGTCCGTTTGACCGGGCTGCCGAGCTCACCTTCCAGAGGATCGGGGTGGCGGCCCTGATCGCATTGGCAATCTTCATCAGCGCGCTCGACGTCCAGCGCATCGCGACCGGGCAGTTCCCCGGGCTCACGCACTGATGGCGCTGGTCACCCGCCGCAAGGCGATTCCCGTCCGAGTCGGGTCCGTGGTGATCGGCGGTGCCGCGCCTATCGCGGTTCAGACGATGACCAAGACCGACACGCGCGACGTCAAGGCCACCGTGCGGCAGATCCACGAGCTGAAAGAGGCAGGCTGCGAGATCGTGCGCCCGGCGGTGCCGGACCGCGAGGCGGCCGAGGCGTTGAAGGAGATCGTCAAGCAGTCACCGCTTCCGGTGATCGCCGACATCCATTACGACCACACGCTCGCGCTGCTGGCCATCGAGGCCGGCGTGCACTGCCTGCGCCTGAACCCCGGCAACATTCCCGACCGCGAAAAGGTGATCAAGGTCGTCACCGCCGCGAAGGAGCGGCAGATCCCGTTCCGCATCGGGGTCAACGCGGGCTCGTTGCCGGAAGAGGTGCACAAGAGCCTGCGTGAGCAGCACCACATCGACCGTGACGACCGCGAGCGAACGGCGGACCGGATGGTCGAGGTGGCGCTGGGCCACTGCCAGATCCTCGAGGATCTGGACTACGGTCCTGGGTTCATCAAGGTCTCGCTGAAGGCGACCGACGTGTGGACCAACATCCTCGCCAACCGCAAGTTCGCCGCCGCGCGGCAGTATCCGATCCACCTCGGCGTAACCGAGTCCGGCCCCGTCGAGGCCGGCAGCATCCGGAGCGCCGTCGGGATGGGCATCCTGCTCAGCGAGGGAATCGGCGACACGATCAGGGTCTCGCTCGCGACCTCCGATCCGCGTGAAGAGGTGCGCGTCGCGCACGAGATCCTCAAGACACTTGCCTTCCGCAAGGAAAGCCCGACGCTCGTCGCCTGCCCCACGTGCGGCAGGCTCGAGTACGACATGGTGCCGATGGTCAAAAAGGTCGAGGCTTACATCGCCAGGCTCAAGGTGCCGATCACTGTCGCGGTGATGGGGTGCGTCGTGAACGGCCCGGCCGAGGCGCGCCACGCCGACATCGGCGTCACCGGCGGCCGCGGAAAGGGCGTGATCTTCAAGAAAGGTACCCTTTACAAAACAGTGCCCCAGGAAGAGTTGCTTCCCGTTCTGCTGGCCGAGATCGACGCGATCGCGGCCGAGCACGCCGCCCCGCTCCCGTCCTAGCCCGGCTGGTCTTCACCGCCGGGCGTCGCGCGAGTCTGATTACTCAATCACGGGAGCAAAACGCATGAAACAGGAAATCGAAGAACAGCAGGACTTCGTCAAAGAAGTCACCAAGATGTCGGTCGACTTCGACCGCTGGTACACGGACGTGATCCGCAAGGCCGAGCTGGCCGACTGGTCCGGCGTACGCGGAATGATGGTCGTCCGGCCCTACGGCTGGGCGATGTGGGAGGCGATCACCCGCGCCTTCGACGACATGATCAAAGAAAGCGGACACGAGAACTGGGCGTTTCCCCTCCTGATCCCCCGCGAGTACCTGATGAAGGAGGCCGAGCACATCGAAGGCTTCGCGCCCGAGGTCGCGTGGGTCACGCGCGCCGGCGGCAACATGGAAGAGCTCGAGGAGCCACTGGCGGTGCGGCCGACCTCGGAGACGATCATCGGCCCGCTGATCAAGCGCTATATCCAGAGCCACCGCGACCTGCCCAAGCTCACCAACCAGTGGAACAGCGTCGTGCGGTGGGAGATGCGCTCGCGCCTGTTCCTGCGCAGCCGCGAGTTCTGGTGGCAGGAGGGCCACACGTTCCACGCCTCTGGGCAGGAGGCGATGGACGAGGTCGCCCTGATCCTCGGCTATTACCGCTCGATCGCCGAAGACTGGCTGGCGATTCCAGTGTTGACCGGCAAGAAGTCGCCGGCGGAAACCTTTCCTGGGGCCGTCTACACGCTGACGCTCGAAGGCCTGATGCGCGACAGCCTCGCGCTGCAGACCGGGACGTCGCACTACTTCGGCCAGAACTTCGCGCGCGCCTACGACATCTCCTTCTCGAACAAGGAGAACGAGCGCGAGCTGTGCTACTCCACGTCGTGGGGTATCAGCACACGCCTGGTCGGTGCGCTGGTCATGGCGCATGGCGACGACTCGGGCATCATCGTTCCACCCAAAGTCGCGCCCATCCAGGTCATCGTGGTGCCCATCTTCCGCGACGACGAAGGGCGCGCCAAGGTGGAGCGTTTCATCGACAGCTGGGCGCCGGAGCTGAAGGCCGCCGGAATCCGCCACCGCGTCGACTGGCGCGACGAGCGCCCCGGGGACAAGTACGCGCACTGGGAGCTGAAGGGCGTCCCCCTGCGCTTGAACGTAGGAGCGCGTGATGCTGACGCGGGAAATGTGGAAATGGTCGACCGCCTGACGCGTCAGAAGGTGAGCGTGCCGGTCTCAGGCATTGCATCTCGTTTGTCCGATGAACTAGAAGGCTTCCAGAAAAAACTGTTCGAGCGCGCTCTGAAATTCCGCAAGGACAACACGTTCGAGCTCGAGACCCTGGATGAGGTGATAGCGCACTTCCGCGAGCGCGGGGGTTTCGTCTTGGCCGGCTGGTGTGGGGAGGGGGCGGACGAAGCCCGCATCAAGGCGGAAGCAGGCGGCGTTACGATCCGAACCATCGAGGAGACGAACGAGCCGTCAGGCAAGTGCCTGGTGTGCAACAAGCCGGCCAAATACCGAGTCTCGCTGGCAAAGGCGTACTAAGTCCTGACACAACGGCCGGATAGTCCGGCCTATGCGGGGCTTTTCTCCGAGTTCATGGCGCTTCGTCCGGACTAACCGGGTGTTTCGGCAACAGGGCGCGCGCCTGACGGACCTGTGCGACTACTGATCGCGGCGCTCGAAGGTCGGCGGCGGTGAAGCGGAGCAGGTGATACCCGGAGTTCACGAGCGCATTCTGGCGGCGCATGTCGGCAACCATCCGGTCCTTGTGGTTCTCGCCGTCGTACTCGATGACCAACCTGCGATCCGGGTAATAGAGATCCCCGCGCCCTACGAAGTTCCCGGCTGCGTCTCGAAGCTCGGCCTGAACCGAAGGACGCGGCAGCTTCGCTATGATCAACGCAATCCGGAGGCGCGTCTCCATCGGCGACTCGGCTCGCGGATCTGCCATTCCCACGGCACGCCGCAACCTCTTGATTCCTTTGGCCCCAGCGTGCTTCTCTATGTGACTCGCAAGCTGTGGCACTGTGACCAAGCCCGCACGAAGGGCCATGTCAACCGCGACGACTGCTTCAACAGCATCGGGACGGCTTCCGAGATCACACGCCGTCCGCATTGCGGACGTAGTCCGGAACCGATGCTGGATGATCACCTCCGAGTCAGGGAGCGCCGCTCGTCTCAACTTCACTCCAGCCCGAGCCCGAACTGGGACGTCACGTCCGACAGTTGCCTCTATGGGTTCGGACCACGCTACGTCAAGGCCCAAAAGCCAGGCCGCAGTGAGGCCTGAGAATGCGTACGCGGCCGGCAAACGCTGTGCGACTGCTCGCATCTTCAGCTCCGGCTGCTCCCGGAGGCCGACCCAGGCATATTGGCCGCGGCTCAAGCGCTTCCAGAACTTTGTCTGCAGATCGTCCCAGCGCATGCCGAATTGCCTGGCATCGTCGACCGTGAACGGGCGGTACCGCAGCTCGACCTGAGGTAGCGATGTGGTGGCCATGGCTTCGAGCATCAGTCCCGGGGCGCTCTAAGACAACCGGGCCTGTTAAGAGCAACAGACCATCGGATAGTCCGGACGAAGCCACATCAAGTGTGACGCAAACGCCGGATAGTCCGGACTATCCGATGATTTCAGGCCGTCGGGTTCTCGAACGCCCCAATCTTCGGCGCGTCCGGGTGCATCGAGGTCTGCGGAATCAGCTTGAGCGCCCCCGAGGCGACCGCGTCGAGCACCGCCTCCGCCACATCAGGATGGAAGTGCGTCCCCGCCCCAGCCCGCACCTGCTCCACCGCCGCCTGGAGCGGCATCCCCCGCCGGTACGGTCGGTCAGACGTCATCGCGTCGATCGCGTCCGCCGCGCTGACGACCCAAGCGAACATGGGCAGCTCGTCCCCCTTCTTGCGGTCCGGATACCCCTTGCCGTCGAACCGCTCGTGGTGCGAGCGCACGATCACGAGCTCGTCGGTCAGCATGCGCAGGCCGCTCAGGATGTTGAACCCCACGACCGTGTGGCTCTTCATCTTCTCGAACTCGGCCTCGGTGAGCTTGCCGGCCTTCTGAAGGATCGCGTCCGGCACGCCGATCTTCCCGATGTCGTGCAGCCGTCCGCCACGCTCGAGCCGCACCCATGCCGCCTGTTCCGTCGGCGAGTAGTGCATCTGCCGCGCGATCATCAGCGCGTACTGCGTCACACGCTCGGAATGGCCGGCGGTATACGGGTCTCGAGCGTCGACCGCGTTGGCCAGCGCCTCGAGGGAGGCCAGGATGACCTCCTCGCGGTCCTTGAAGAGTCGAGCGTTGTCGATCGCCACCGCCGCCTGGGCGGCGAGCTCCGTCACCAGGTTGCGGTGGTCGGAGGTGAACCCGTGGTCGACCTGGTAGTTGGCGAGAAACACCACGCCGAGAGGCTTGCCGCGCAGCGTGATCGGAACGCACAGCACCGCGCGCGGGTTGAGCGGGCTGTCGGTTGCGGAATGATGCTCCATCGACTCCATCACGGCCTCGTCGGACTCCATGACGCGGCGGCAGATCTCGCCGCCGATGCCGAGGGCAAGCCGCTCCGCGGTGGCGTGGTCGGTGCCGAAACCGCCCTTGAGGACGAGCCGGCCGCCGTCTTCCAGAGCGAGGCAGCCGATCTGCGCGGAGGACGCCTTGGCCGCACCGGCGAGCACCTGCTGCAAAACCTGGTTCAGGTCCAGCGTCGACGTCGCGGCCTGCAGCGCCTCCTGCAGGCTGCGCAGCTCCCAGATGCTCCGCTCGTTCTTCTCGTAGAGCTCGGCATTGCGCACGGCGACGACGCCCTGGTTGCCGAGCGTGGCGAGCACCCTCTGGTCGTCCGTGGTCCATTCGCGCTTTTTGCCGTCGAAGACCGACAACGTTCCCCAGAGGCGGCCGTCCTCGAGCATGGGCGTGCAGATCGCCGCCTGGAGGCCGTAAGCGTGGAGGTCGGGCGGCGTCTGGAGGTCCGGGCTCGCGTCGAAATCGGGTACGGCGGTCGGGCGCAGGCTCAGCATCACAGCGCCGACCAGACCCTGGCCGTTCTGAAACTCGGTCCCGTCCACCGCGTCCGGAAAGCCAAGCGACATGATCACCGCCTGCTGGCCGGCTTCAGTCGTGCGGGTGAGCAATCCGGCGGTGCCGGCGGTCACGCGCACCGCGGTCTCGAGGGTCTTGTGCTCCAGCACGCGCGCGCCCTGGGTGACGGTGGTGAGGGCCTGCGAGACCTCGCCCAGCGCGTCCAGCGCCGTGTCGAGGCGAGACGCCTGGCCGGTGACGACCTGCAGGATGCGCGAGTTCTCGATCGCGACTCCCGCCATCGACCCCAGCTCGTCCAGCGCGCCGACATCGTGTTGCGTGAAGCTCGAGGTGCCGCGGCGGCCAAGGCACAGCGCGCCGATCACCCCAGTCTTGCCCCGGATCGGCGTCAGCGCTTCGTTCACAGTGACGGCGTGCGTCGCCAGGCGCAGTCCGCTGAACGTGGGCTGCTGCTCGGTCACCGCGTTGCGCAGGACCGTCTCGCCGCGGCGAACCCTGGTCAGCGACTCGTCGAGCGCCTCAGCCTCGCCGTCCTCTGACTGGAAGAGAACAGCGCGCCCGGCGTCGTATTTGATGATCTCCTTGCCTCGCTCGAGCACCAGGTCGAGGGCCTCCTGCATCGTCTTGCCCGACGCCTCTTTGACCAGCTCGTTCATCAGCGAGTAGCGCGCCGATTCCTTCTGCGAGATGGCGACCGCGTGCGCGCTGGCAAGCTGGGCCCCGGCGCGAAGGGTCAACGTGGTCGCGAGGCGCCGGTCGTCGTCGCTGAATCCCGCAGTGTGCTTGCCGAGCAGGATGAATCCGCCGATGCGGTCTCCGATCGGCATCGGCACGGCCATGGCGGCGCGCAGGCGCATGTCCTCGGGCATGAAGTTGAACAGCTCCTTCAGCGCCCCATTGCCCTCGGCGGCGTAGGTCTGGCCGGACTCGACCGCCGCCAGCAGCGGGCCGGTGCCGCTCTGCCGCCGGCCCACGGACATCAAATGGAGACCGTCCAGGCCGACCCCTGGCGGCTGTGGAACGAACTGGCCCGGGTCGCCGGAGGCGAAATAGCAGCACGCAAAGTCGGCGCCCAGCTGGCGGGCGATGTTCGAGGTGAGGGTCGCCACGTCTGCCGGCCGTCCGTCCTCGATGTCGGAGGTCGCCGCCAGGAAAGACCGATGCTTAAGCTGCAGGTCTTTCTTCTGCCGCTCGATCGTGTCGACGAAGTTGCGCACGGTGACGCCGCCGACCGCTCCGGCGCAGCCGAGCAGCGCAAGCCCCACGAGCTGGACGACCAGGTCGCCCTGGCGCGGGTTCAACTGGGCGATCAAGACCGTGAAGATGGCGGCCACCGCCGCGACGGGGGCCGACACCTGCCAGTTCCGATAGACCACTCCGGCCCCCAGCGCCAGCACCCCGGCGACCGCCGCCAGGGCGGTCGACCACCCGACCCGGCCGCTTCCGTTCAGCGAGGCGCCGACGAGCAGCAGCGCCGCGCTGGCCGCCGAAAGGCCGAACCGGAGCCCCAAAAGCGCCCGTGCCGAATTCATCTGGCGGGCAGTAAGTCTAGGTTTTGGTCCGGAGGGGGAAGCTAGATACCGAACTTAAACTTCATGCCAGGCACAAAGTGACGGTTTCCGAGCTCCTCAGGATCGCCGACCACCTCGACCCGAGCGACCAGGCGCTGGTCCGCAAGGCTTTCGAGAGGGCCGCGACCGCCCACAACGGCCAGCACCGGCTCTCTGGCGAGGACTACGTCAACCACCCCCTCGAGGTGGCTGCGATCCTGGCCGACCTCGAGCTCGACGCTGAGACGATCTCCGCCGCCCTCCTCCACGACACGGTCGAGGACACCAACCTGACCGCCGAAGAGGTCAAGCGCGAGTTCGGCCCCGAGGTGGCTCGCCTGGTCGACGGCGTCACCAAGCTGGGCCGGATCTCCCTTCGCACCGACCAGCAGCAGCAGGCGGAGAACATCCGCAAGATGATGGTGGCGATGGCGGAGGACCTTCGGGTGGTCCTCATCAAGCTCGCCGACCGCCTCCACAACATGCGGACGCTCGAGCCGCTCACGGAGGCCAAGCGCCGGAAGATCTCGCGGGAGACGCTCGACATCTATGCGCCGCTGGCGCACCGGCTCGGGATCGGCCAGATCAAGTGGGAGCTGGAAGACCTCTCCCTCCGCAACCTCGAGCCCGAGGCTTACGACGACGTCGTGAAACGGATAGCGCGCAAGCGCAACGAGCGCGAAACGCTGGTCTCCGACCTGCGCGAGATCCTCGCCCGCGAGCTCGAGAAGGTGGGCATCCAGGCCGAGATCACCGGCCGGCCGAAGCACATCTACTCCGTCTGGCAGAAGATGACCCGCGAGAGCAAGGACTTCTCCGAGATCTACGACCTGTCCGCGATTCGCGTGCAGGTGGAGTCGGTGCGCGACTGCTACGGCGTGCTCGGGGTGGTGCACTCGCTGTGGAAGCCGATGCCCGGCCGCTTCAAGGACTACATCGCGATGCCCAAGTCGAACGGCTACCAGTCGCTGCACACCACCGTCATCACCCACACCGGCGAGCCGATCGAGATCCAGATCCGCACGCAGGAGATGCACCGCGTCGCCGAGTTCGGCGTGGCGGCCCACTGGACCTACAAGGAAGGCGGGAAGGACGCGAGCTTCGACCAGAAGCTTTCCTGGCTGCGCAGCCTGCTCGAGTGGCAGAACGAGGTGGGGGACGCCGAGTCGTTCCTCAACACGGTCAAGGTCGACCTCTTCCAGGACGAGGTCTACGTCTTTACGCCCCGCGGCGACGTGATCAACCTCCCCGCCGGCTCGACCCCGGTCGATTTCGCTTACCGCATCCACACCGAGGTCGGCCACCGCTGCATCGGGGCCAAGGTCAACGGCAGGATGGTCCCGCTCGAGTACGACCTGAAGAACGGCGAGATCGTCGAGATCCTCACCTCGAAGGCTCCGCACGCCCCCAGCCGCGACTGGCTCAACTTCGTCAAGAGCGCATCGGCCAAGGAGCGCATCCGCAAGTGGTTCAAGAGCCAGCGCCGCGAGGAGAACGTCGCCAAGGGACACGACCTTCTCGACAAGGAGCTGCATCGCATGCATCGCGTCAGCCTGGCCGACCTGCCGGAGCCGAAGCTGCTAGAGATCGCCTCCCTGCACAGGTACGGAACGATCGACGACTTCCTGGCCGCGATCGGATACGGCGACCTGTCGCCGCATTCGGTCGTGATGCGGATGGCGCTCAACATCGACGCGCCCGGGGGGGATCTCCGGAGCATTCCTCTGATCCCACACGTCCAGCCGATGCCGCGCGTGTTGGTTCGCGGCGAGAAAGGAATCCTCACCTCTGTGGCGACGTGCTGCCAGCCGGTGCCCGGCGACGCGATCATCGGCTACACGACTCGCGGGAAGGGCGTCACCGTGCATCGCGCCGACTGCATCAACGCAGTCAACGCGCAGGACTCAGCGCGAGTCGTTCCCGTCGACTGGGAATCGGACGCGTCTCATCTCTACCCGGTCGCGATCAAGATCGAGGCCTTCGACCGGCAGGGACTCATGCGCGACATCGCCACCGTGGTCGCGGAAAATCGCGTCAACATGTCGGCGCTCGAGGTCCACGTGTACGACGACAAGACGGCGGTCGTTTCGACGACGGTGGAGATAGATTCGCTCGCGCAGCTCTCGCGCCTGATGGAGAAGCTCGAAGGCGTGAAGGACGTGCACACCGTCGCCCGCGAAGCCTCCTAGCCATGGCGGTGCACATCGAGGTCACCGCCGACCGACGCTTCGGTACCAACTCCTACCTCGTCGAGGATGACGAGACGCACGACGCCGTGGTGGTCGACTCCAACCTCGAGCCTGAGCTGGTCATCGAAGTTGCGAAAGCCCGCGGCGCCAATGTGAAAGCCATCGTCCTGACCCACACGGACATCGACCACATCGCGGGATTACATGAGCTGCGAGAAGCATTCGGGCCCGTCCCGATCGCGGTCCACAAAACCGAAAAGGACGTCATCGAGGATGGGAAGCCGCTGCGTCGAGAGTTCGGTCCCCTCGCGACGCGGCTGGATAACGTCACGGCATTCGTCGAAGGTGAGCCCTATCGGGCAGGCTCGCTCGAGTTCGAGGTGCTGCACACCCCAGGACACAGCCCGGGAGGCGTGACGCTGAAGATCGACGGCTACCTGTTCACCGGCGACGCGCTGTTCGCCGGGTCGATCGGACGCTCCGACTTCGCGAACTCAGACCCAGGCGCGCTGCTCGAAGGCATCCGCTCGAAGCTGCTGGCCGAGTCCGACGAGATGATCGTGTACAGCGGACACGGCCCGGCAACCACGATCGGCCGCGAACGAAAGATGAACCCCTTCCTGGCCTGAACCCCGGATAGTCCGGACTATCGGGTGTTTTGCTCGAAGAGAACTTCCGTTGGTCCGGACTAACCGATGTTTCAGTGGCCGAGAGTCAGGACGACGAGCAGTGCCGGACCAAGGAGGATCAACCAGAGGGTGGGGAAGACGCAGCCCACGGTGGGGATCAGGATCTTCAGCGAGGCACGCGCCGCCTCGGTGCGGATCTTGAGCCGGCGCTTCACCCGCATCTGAGCCGCGTGCGCCGCGATGGTGCGGGCGATCGGCACGCCGGTCCGTTCCGCGTAGAGAATTCCGCGGACCAGTGAGGTGAAGTCGTCGATCCCGGTCGCCTCAGCCATCTCCACGAGCGCGTCCGCCCGTGGCCTTCCGAGCTGAATCTCGCGCAGCGCGCGCGCGACGAGAAGCGTCAGCGAGTCGTCCTGGTGGCGCACGAGCTGTTCGAGCGCGCGGTCGAGGCCGAGGCCGGCCTCCATGCTGATCGCGACCACATCGAGGGCGTTGGGGAGGGATGCCTCCAGCTCGGTACGGCGCTCCCGAACCAGCTGGTCCAGCCAGACGACCGGCACATAGAAGCCGACGGCCACCCCGAGGACAAGCGCGAGTCCGATCGCGAACGGCGTACCGATGAACATTCCGATGGCCGTGCCGATCGCACCCACGGCCGCCGCGGCGGCGATGCGGAGCGTCTGCAGGCCGGCGGGGTCGATGTTGAGCGGGTTGCCAACGAAATCAAGCTGGCGGCGAAAGTTCGCTGCCTGCGCCTCGGGTGTCATCCGCATCATCTGGCGATCGAGCCAGCGACGCATTGGACCAAACAGCCGGTCGACGAGGGGCTTCTCGAGCTGCAGCGCCACCGCACTCTGGCCCAACCCGACCTCCTGGCGAGCCAGTCGCTCGCGGGCCAGCGTGGTCGCGTCGGCGGCGCGTGACGCGATGATGCCCATTGTCAGGAGGTAAGCGCCCAGCGCCGCGCCGACGCCGATGATCAGGGGCAGCGCGTTCATGCGATCGCCGTCAGCCGGCGAATGATGAGATTTCCGACGAACAGCAGGAGGGCCGCGAGGCCGAGCATGAACCAGCCAAGCGGGTTGACGAGCATCGGCCGGAAGTAATCGCGGACGATGAAGTACAGCGCCAAAGCCGCGACGATCGGCAGCAGGGTGATGATCAGAGCGGTCGCGCGCGACTGAGCCGTCGCCGCGTTGATCTCGGCCCGCATCTCTTCGCGCTGTCGCATCGTGTCGGCGAGCGTGACGAGGATCGCGGGGAGGTCGCCGCCGATCGAACGCTGGATCGTGATCACCATCACCATCAATCGCAGGTCGCGGCTGCCGATCCTCCTGACCATGTTGTTCAACGCGCTCTCGACCGACGCTCCCAGCTCGATCTCGCGGCGCGCCAGCGCGAATTCGTCCGAGACGGGAGGGCCCGCGTTGTCTGTGACCGAGCTAAGCGATTGCGCGACGGATTGGCCGGCCTTCATCGAGTTAGCGATCAGCTCCATGGCACGCGGCAGGCCCGCGTCGAACTGGCGGAGCCGGTGCCCGCGTCGGTTTCGCAGGTAGAACGACGGGAGGAGATAACCAATGACCGCGAAGACGAGAAACTCGGGCCCGAAGCCGAAACGCAGCAGACTGATCACGCCGAACAGCACGGCGGCGACGAGCTGGATGATTCGAAACTCGTACGGCCGCAGCTCGAGGTCGGAGCTGACCAGGTCACGCTGCAGCTTGCTGGTCTGCTGCTCGGCGGCGATCCAGACGGGCGTGCCGGTCGGCTCGAAGCGCCTCCTCAGCTGCTCGCGGACGTCAGCGAGGGTTCGATACGAAGCTCGGACCGATTCCTCGGGGGCGGCTGACTGCTGCGAGCGAACTGTCCCGAAGACGACGAGCCCGACCCCGATGGCCGCCGCGACCGCGACCAGGATGATCGCGGTGCCCATCTAATGCGATGCGGTGAACTGCCAGCGCTTGTCCACGTCCCTCGGGCCCACGCCTGTCGCCGCCGAGACGTTCTGGCATTTGCTGTCGGGTGAGGTGGGCAGGTTCCCATAGTCGGTATAGGACTCGAGCTCGTACTTCATCGTCGCGTTGTTGAGCAGCCAGAACAGGTACTCCGAATCGCATGCGGTCATCAGCACCGTGAGGCTGCTCGTCACAGCCCCCGATGAAACGGCGGGGCCATTGCTCGCCGGCCCGACCCTCAGCACGTCGACCTCGCGGAACACCGTGCGCACCACCGCCGTCCCGGGGCTCTGGCCGAACGTCGAGGTGTTGATCGTGGCCAGCATCGTGATCCGGTCACCGATCTGGACATAGCCGCCGACGCCCACCTGCTCGCTCGTGGGAACCGTGACGGCGATCCAGCCTCTGGGGATGGGCAGGAACGCGACGTCGCTGTTGCTCAGGAGGTCGCCGGTCGCGGCGACCAGGTTGGCAGTGATCGGGCTCCCTTGCGGGATGTCCACCCGGGCGCCCTTGCCGGCAACGTCCTTGACCGCGGTGAAAGCCTGGGGCGGGGAAGGACTGAAGCTGGAGATCGTCAGGTCAGAGGCCTGGATGAGGGTCCGGGCCTTGATGTCGTGGCTGGCCACCACGATACGGGTGCCGGTCGTGTTGCCCTGGATCAGCGGGAGGCTGGCGATCGCCGCGGCGGCGGCAAACGCGAGCACCGCGAGCACGGCGCCGATGGCGATGTACAGGCGTCCGCGGCGCGGCCGGGCCAGGGCGGAGGTGGCTATTGACACTTAATCGGGCGCAAGCTTCACAAAAAGGACGCTTAAGCGCAACAAATAAGGCCAAAAAGAGGCTGAAGGCTGTCGCTCACTCGACAAGAACTGCCTCCACAAGGGCCGTGCTGATCCCGTAATTGCTCCCCACCGCGGTCCCAGCGCCGGCGGCCGCGGAGACCGAAAGCGTCCCGCACGAGATGGTTCCGTCGAGCGTGCTGGTGCCGTTCACGGTGTCGGTGCACGTGCCCGGCCAGTAGACGGACCCGAGCAGCCAGTGCTTGGCCGAAGCCCCCTTGATCGCGATCTGGCCCGTGTTGGAGGCCGGCGCCCACACCAGGAGGTTCCAACAGGCCCGATCCCCGGCCACGCACCAGGACGACCCGGGGCAGCTCGCATCGCCCGCCGGCGCCTGGGAGCAGGGAGCGGCAAACCACGTGTAGCCGCCGCCGGCCGAGTCGGCGACGGCATTCGGCGGGCACGCGGAGATCGAGCAAGGTGTCGAACCGAGCTGGCAGCTGGCCGCGGCGCATGATGCACCGCCGCCCGCTGCGCATGTCCCCGACGAGAGGCCCGCCTGGTTGACGAACTCGAGCGTCACGTCGCGGGCCAGCAGCATTCCGCCGTTCAGGCAGATGCCGCCGCCGCCGGCAAAACCCGAGCCGTTGAAGTAGTAGAAACCTGGGTCGAGCACCGCTCCAGAACCGGAGCCTGAGGCTTTGAAGGTTGCGATCACGTTTGCCCAAAGCGAAGCCTGCGAAGTCGTCAGCGTTTCGCTGGCCACGCCAACACCCAGGTCGGTACGGTACTCAGAGCCGTAACCCTGGGCGAGGTCGGTGACCAGACCGGTCCAGCCGGCTGCTCGGGTGAACGTCTGGCCTCCGAGAATCTTGAAGCCGTCGTCTGTGATGACCAGCTCACCCGTCTGGGAGAGGGCGCCACCCGTCGAGATGACGGTCGTCGTCGTGGGGACCACCACGGCTGACGATCCCGACTGGTCGAGGGGCGATGCCGTGTCGACGCCGAGCCATTCCGTCAGCTGCACGTTTCCGCCGACGGTCGCCGGGTTCATGGTGAAGGTGGCGCTCGAGATGCCGCCCGGGTTGTTCGGGTAATACCAGATCTCGCTTCGACCCTCGCCGGCCTGGTTGGCCTCGGCTGCCGAAATCCAACCCGCGGGGGCGCCGAACTTGTTCGGGGTTGACGCCGCGGTGACGGTCGCGACGAGCAGGGTGGCCGCCTGGCTGGCGGCCGGCAACGTTGCGGTGAGGAAGTGAGTCTGGAAGGCGCTTTCCGGGCCGATCTGGCGGTTCGAGATACCGCCGGCCAGGCTGGTGAGGTTCATGTAGCCGTAGCAGCTGGGCTTGAAGTGATAGAAGCCGCTGGCGTCTTTGGCCGGCACCGGGCCCATGCCGGTGGCGACCGTGACTCCGCCGACCACGATGTTCGGATAGGCGCCGCCAGGCGTGCACGCTGCGCCGCCCGTGCCCTGGAGCGTGGCGATCGCGGCGGGGTCGGTGTTCGGTTCAGGCGGCAGCGCTGTCGATTGGGGCGCCACGGGTTGCGCACCGGTGCCGGCGGCACATGGGTTCGGGTTGATTGCTGCATCGCCTGCGTTCAAAAGCGCGCTGGTTCCGCTCGTGCCGCAGGTCGTTGCGTTGTGGCCCGAGAGCTCGAAACCATCAGCGCAGACGGCGTTGGTCGAGCCAGAGTTTCCGCCCGCCGAGCACGCGCCTCCACCGCCGATCCAGGTCTGCGCGTTGGCGTAGACGGAGACGTTGCCCAGGTCCGAGTACGTGCTTGACGCCGCGTCGAAGCGATCATGTGCATAAACCGCGCAGCTTCCGCTCAGGGCGATCGCGTTCGATGCGATGACGCTGCCCGCCACGTTGAACTGGCCGCCGGTGCACGAAAGCGTCGTTGCCGTCACCGCCGCCGTCGCGCCGCTCAGTTGCTGAGCCACGGCGCGCCTGGTCACATTCGTGGTCGACGCGCCCGCGAAGTTGCCGAACGAGATGGGCAACGCAACCGTGAGGCTGACCTCCACCTGCTGTTGATGCGCGCGGTACGGATAGCTGATGGTCTCGGTGAGTCCGCCCCCAAAGGTGTCGGTCCCCGTGTAACCGGCGGCGCAGGAGCCGGCCCCGATGGCCAGGGCGCCGGTGCGCGTGCGCTGCGTGGCGAGGAAGTTGTCGGCCTCGGTTATCACAGTGCTCGCGGATCCGGCACTGCAGCCCAAGCCGATCTTGAGCGCGGAGTCGAGGGCCGCCCCATCGGCGAGCTGCTGCAGCTGGTTGCGCTGCCATTCCACCGAACCGGTCAGCAGGATGAGCGCAGCCGACCCGATCAAAGCCACGAGCCAGACAGCAACAATCACAAGCACCTGCCCCGACTGTTGTCGCTTCAATACTCCAGCCTCTCCACAGACTGCGAATCAAAGGTGATCGCGCTCGGGATGCCGAGCAGCGTGTTGAGCACGGGCTTCCACCGCAATTTGAGGTCGACCACGACCAGCTGATGCCCCGACGTCCGGACCGCCGCCCCGTTCGCTCCTGCACACGTCGGACAGCTCCACCGAGGATTCGGATTGCCGGCCGCAGCATCGAGCTCGTAGACGAAGACGTAAACGGTGCTCGCGTTGATCGCACCCGTGAGAGTGATCGTCCCCGGCTGAAGCGGGTTGGCGTTGGCGACGAAGTTGCCGTAGGCGGGAGCACTGCTGATCGCGGACGAGTCTTGATACATGACCGACATGCCGAGCGCGTCCAGCTGATTCGCTCCATTGGTCAGGGGACCGAGGGAGCATGGTGTGGCCAGAGACGTGCACGCCGGAGGCAGCGTGTTCGAGCCGCTGTAGTAGCCCAGGACCGCCTGCCTGGCCATGTCGCGCGACGCCCCCTGCAGCATGGTGTAGATCAGAAGGCCGCGTCCAAGGTCGACAGTGGCGCCGATCAAGAGGAACACCATCGGCGCGATGAGCGCGAACTCCAACAGCGCTTGTCCGAATTGAAATCGCCTCACCAAGCCGTCGTGGCGCGACTCGACCCTGTGATCGTGATCCCGCCCCCCAGAACGTTGAGGTCGCTGAAACCGTAGTAGACATAGACGTCGATCTCCGACTGGTAGAGCGTCTGCACCGATCCGCTGCAGTTGGCGCTCGACCCGCAGTACACCGCGACGACCGCCTGACCCGCCACCGGGTTCGTGTAGTCGGTGCCGGCGACGAACGGCGGCGCGTGGTTGACCTGGGTGGGGCACGAGATGTTCGTGGTCACCGCGGCGAGGTCTGCGGTGACGAGGCTGCACATCGCGGCCGTACCCGGTCCGTTGGTGGTGGCCGTCTTGCCGGCCGCGTACCGCGCGGCGTCGCGCGCCGCGTCGGAAGTCTCGACCGCGAACGAATATCCGCGGCCCAGCTCGAGCACGCCTGCGACCAAAACGATGAGCACCGGAAGAGCGAGGGCGAACTCGACCAGAGCCTGGGCCCTGGTTTTCTTGTGGCGCCTACCCATCGAGGTGGAGGCTGGCCAGGATCACGCGTGCGATTTCGGTCGAGCCTCGGGACACCATCGACGAGGGATCGTGCTGCAGGACGAGTCCGCCGGCGAGTGTTGAATCTTCCGGACGTGAATCGTCGAACCCGACGACAACCGACATCTTCCGGCCGAGGATCGACTCGATGGCGGCCCGGTCGAGCGGCGGGTGCGGAGTCCGCTGGTTGAGCACGAGCTCCATGCGATTGTCGGGCACGTTCATGATGTCGCGGAAGATCGCCAGCGCCCGGCGCGCGTCGGTCATGGCGGCGATCTCCGGCGGGACGACGACGACCAGGCATTCGGCGCGCTCGATGACGGCGAGCCCCGCCTCGGCCAGCGAGGTGCCGAGGTCGACCACGATCACCTTCTGCCACGCGACCACCACGTCAAGAACGCGGCCGGTCAGATCTCCGGTCAGGGTGTCGACCTCTTCCGGCCGCAACGTGCCCGGCAGGACGCCCATGCCGGTGCGGTGGTTGACGATGTTGCCGCGGAGGACGCCTTCGAAGTCGGCCTGCGACGCCTTCGAAGCGCTCGCGACGGAACCGGTCGCGATCAGGTCGGCAAAAAGGGCGGCGTGCCCAAAAGGCGCGGCGAGGTCGATCAGCAAGACCTGACGCGGGAACTTCCGCGCCAGGGCGGCCGCGGTGTTGATCGCCAGGGTCGTCGTGCCGGCGCCGCCCTTGGCCGAGAAGAAGGCCACGACCGGCGCCCCGGTCTTGGAGGCGGTCTGCGCCTCGATGGCCGCGGCGGCGGTCAGCTCCTGGTCCCAGAGCTTGTCCAGGGTGACCGCTACCTTCTCGAGGTGCGGGCCAAGCCCCTCCAGCAGCCCGTCGCGGTCCAGGGTCAGGAGGACGGAGTCGGTCAGGCCGTAGATGCTCGTCACGTAACGGTCGGCGGTGCGAGGGACCGGGAGGATGACGAGGTCGCCAGGCGCCCGCCGCCGGGTGAGGAGGACCTTCCCTTTGGGGTCGGTCACCGACTCCTCGACCTGGCCGGAGGCGAGGAAGATCACGACGTCGCCGCCCTGGCCGCCCAGGCGGAGGGTGTCCCTGGCGGTCAGCGACACAGGCCGCATGCGACGGGCGACGGCTCGCAATATGCCGTCGTTTAGCTCCGAGAAAACGGCCGACATCTCAAGGATGCGCATCCGCATCTGCAGTGCGGACGGCGCCTGCTCTCCGGTTGGTCCGCTGTCGCCGGCGGCCACCTGGTGCGACTCATCCTCCCGCGCCCGCAGTAAGGTTTCGGGAACCTCACGGGCGTTCAAAACGCCGATACTGTAGCAACCGCCCCCCAAATGGACCCTTCGCTTCGCAGCAATGGCTCAAATACAAGGCCCGTGATCCAGACCACTCCCAGGGGTGGAGGACGGTCCCGGGCAGCCGGTCGCATTGACCGAGTGCTTAACACCGCCCTCGCGGGGGAGCGGGCGGCGGTCCTTAACGTCAGCGCCGCCGACATGCTGGCCGACCCCGAGGCGGTGGCCGGCCTGATCCAGGCCGCCGTCGACCGGCCTGGCGTCGGGGTCATGGGGCACTGGATGATCCACGAGCTCTTCCGGCGCTCAGAGCTCCACGACGAGCTCCTGAACTCGCTGGCCAGCCCAGACCCGATCATGCGCGCGGCCGCGGCCCGGATCTGCGGCGCCGCCCGCCTTCCCGAGGCGGCACTCTGGATCTCGGACCTGGTGGATGACCCCGACGCCCGCGTGAGGGAGGTGGCGGTGCGCTCCCTGGCCCGGCTGGGAGGACGGCGCGCGGTCGAGCAGCTGATGGCTTCGGATGAAAAGATCCCGCTCCACCGGCTGGCGATCGCCCTCGCGCGGGCGGCGTCCGACGTCGACATCGAGGCCCTCATGCGTCAGCCCAGCAGCGAGCGGGTGGCTGTCGCCGCCGTCCTGGCTTGCGGCCTGCGCCGGGACGTCCTGCGGGTTTCTCCGCTCCTTGGCATCGCGCACGACCGCCGATGGCCGAAGCAGGTGCGACTTGCCGCATGCAAGGCTCTGGCCACGATCGGCGATCGTTCGGCTGCCGACGGCCTGAACCGCCTTACAGAGGCCGATCCCGAACCGGACATGAAGAAAGCCGCGGCACGCGCGCACCGCCGCCTGCTCAAGCGGGCGCTGCCCAGGCCGCGATGAAGCTCTCAGAGCGGTTCGACCGCCGCTACCAGCAGACGCCGACTGCCCCGCAGACGCCGGTCACCGTGCCGCAGGAGCCCGTTGCCGCGCCGGTGGCGACGACCGACGGCGTGGCCGGGATCGCGCCGGTCGAGCGCCGGGCTGCACCCCGCGACGGGGCGGCGGCCCAGCAGGTGATCGAGACCCAGCGAGCCGCCGAGGCGCCCGCCACGCTCAGCCCTGCTTTGGCAGCGGCCAAGGCTGAGATCCACGCCGACCTGCTGCGCCGGCATGCCGCCGCAATCGACATCACCAACCGCGCCGGCATCAGGCGGCTCCTGCTGCAGCTGACCGAGGACCACTTCCGCGCCAAGCCGCCGGCTGCTCTGGTCACGGCGGCCGACCGCGAGCGGCTCGTCGACATCCTCTTCGACGAGGTCATCGGACTCGGGCCGCTGGAGGCTCCGCTTCGCGACCCGGACATCACCGAGATCATGGTCAACCGGCCCGAGCAGATCTTCGTCGAGCGGCGCGGTCGGATCGAGCTGACGAACCTCGCGTTCGAAGATGAGGACAGTCTCCGGCGCGTCATCGACCGCATCGTCTCCACCATCGGGCGCAGGGTCGACGAATCGGAGCCGATGTGCGACGCGCGGCTGAAGGATGGTTCGCGCGTCAACGTCGTCATACCTCCCGTCGCCATCTACGGGCCGTGCCTGACGATCCGCAAATTCGGTCGTGAGGTGCTGACGCCGGAGAAGATCGTTGCCGCGGGCGGCTCGAATGAGGCGATTCTCGAATACCTCAACGCTGCTGTGCAGACGCGTCTCAACATCATCGTCTCGGGGGGCACGGGGTCCGGCAAGACCACGTTGCTCAACGTCCTTTCGGGTTTCATCCCTCCCGACGAGCGCATCGTGACCTGCGAGGACGCCGCCGAGCTTCGGCTTCGCCAGGTCCACGTGATCAGCCTCGAGTCGAAGCCGGCCAACGTCGAGGGACGTGGCCAGATCACCATTCGCGACCTCGTCCGAAACTCGCTCCGCATGCGGCCCGACCGGATCATCGTGGGCGAGGTCCGCGGTGGGGAGGCACTGGACATGCTCCAGGCCATGAACACCGGTCACGACGGTTCGATGAGCACCGTCCACGCCAACAACCCACGCGACGCGGTGACGCGCCTCGAGACACTCGTCCTGCTCGCCGGCACGGAGCTTCCCTCGCGCGCGATCCGCGGCCAGATCTCCTCCGCCATCAACATCATTGTGCAAACCGAGAGGTTGCGCGGCGGCGCGCGAAAGATCGTCAGCGTCGCCGAGGTGTTGGGGATCGTCGATGGTGAGATCGCGCTGCAGGAGCTGTTCACCTTTCACCAGGTCGCGGTGACCCCGGACGGGCGAGCGGTCGGCTACCACACCGCGTCCGGTACGTCCTCCACCTTCCAGCCTCATTTCCAGAGCAACGGCGTCGAGCTTGCGAGCTCGGTGTTCGCGCCGGCCCCGCAGCCGCCTATGGAGCGCCTCTACTGATGGTCAAAGAGATAGACACGCAGCCGCCGGACGAGAGCAAGGACGGCCACCAAAGCCGCACCTTCAACCTCGACCCTGAGCTGCTCGCCGACATGGGCCACCAGCTGCGCAACCAGCTCAACGCGTTGGTCGGGGCGGCCGGCCTGCTCTCGACCGGGGCGGAGACGAGCGAGGAGCGAGAGCTGGCCGCAATAATCGAGGCGGGCGCGGAGCAGGTCTCGCGCATCGTCGATGAGGTGCTCGATGCGGCAAGCATTGCGAGCGGGGAGTTCGAGCTCGCCCTGCATCCGTTCGATGTCCGCTCCACGGTCGAGAGCTGCCTTGCGATCGTCGCCGAGCTTGCCGGCACGAAGGGCCTAGATCTTTCCTTTAACGCGTCGCTGGACGTTCCTAACGTCGTCGTCGGCGACTCGCGCCGGCTCGAGCAGATTCTCCTCACCCTCTTGCACGGCTCGGTGGATCGCACCTATCGGGGCGGCATCGGGGTCGAGCTGGCATCGGAGGACCGCGGTGGTCTCGTCGCTCTGCATTTCAAGATTCGTGACACGGGACGCGGGGTCCCGGCCAGGATCCTGCGCGGGGGCCTCGATGGAGTCACGGGTCCATACGACCGCCTCGAGCCAGGCGACCGGCTGGCGGTGCTGAGCCTTCGCACCACCAAGGAGCTGGTCGGCATGATGGACGGCGAGCTCCGCGTGGAACAGGGTGGGGTGGAGGCCGGACCCGACGCCGGCACGACCTTTGACTTCACCGTCCTGGCCGAGGCGCTGCCGGGGTCGGTGGCCACGACCCAGCTCACCCTCGAAGCCATGCGCGTGCTCATCGTCTCGGCGGACCCGACCGAAAGACGGCTGCTCAACCTGCAGGTCGAGCAGTGGGACGCCCACGCGACGTCGGTGACTCCGGACGAGGCCGTGGCCGCGCTCCAGGTCGGCCGCCCCTACGACATCGCCCTGGTCGAGCACCGCCCGCCGTATGTCGACGGCCTGGACATCTCCGAGTCTTTGCGGAACTTCAGGCGTCCCGAGCAGATGCCGATCGTGCTCATCGCGTCATCCACTCCGGGCGGAGCGGAGGCGGCGGCCGCGGACAGCGGAGTGATCCAGGCGACGCTGACCAAGCCGGTGCCGCCGCGCACGCTGCACGACGTCATGATCCAGGTCGGCGGGCGGGGCGCCCAGCCCCAGGTTGCGCAGGCCGTCGAGCCGGGTGCGCTCCGCGTGCTGATCGCCGACGACAACGCGCTGAACCAGAACCTGTTGAAGCGCCTCGTGGGCAAGCTCGGCCACACGGTCGACGTGGTCTCGACCGGTCGGGAGGCGGTTGCGTCGGTGGCGCAGCAGTCCTACGACGCCGTGCTGATGGACGTTCTGATGCCCGAGATGGACGGCCTGGCGGCCGCGGAGGCGATCTGCCGGCGCTGGCCCAGAGGCAACCGGCCTCGCCTGATCGCGCTCACCGCGATGGCGGGCCCGGGGGACCAGGACCGCTGCCTGCGCGCGGGATTCGACGACTACATGAGCAAGCCGGTGCGGCTCGAAGCGCTGACCGAGGCCCTGAAGGCCGCGGTCGGCTACCGCACCAACCGAGCGTAAGCATCCCCTCCCCCCTCAGGGGGGAGGGTCAGGGAGAGGGGCGTACGCAGCACTAGTTTCTGAGTCGATTGTCCAGGCGGTCTTCGCGCGACGCCAGGCGTGAGGCTCGCGCCTCCAGGTAGACGACGAGGATCACGATCATGCCGCCCAGGACCATGAATCCGCCCAGCGCCTCGGCCTCGACGCCGGTCGGCTGAACGATGATCTGGATCATCGCCGAACCGAAGACGAGGATGTAGCTGAGGCCGAGAAGCCTGACGCGCGGCGCGACCTGCGCGGTCTCGCCCCCGCGCCAGGGCCTCTTGCCGATGATCAGCAGGTACGCGCCCATGATCAGCGCCAGTGAGGCGAGGACCAGTGTGATCAGCTGGATATACGTTGTCGTCACCGGCGCGAGAGTTTAACCCGACAACCCTCGGTTCTTACACTTGAACACTCCGATGCCCCACTCCGAGCCGATTAAAGCTGTCCGCGGAATGCGCGACATCTTGCCGGACGAGCGGCGGTTCTGGCGTGCTGCGGAAAATGCTGCGCGCGAGGTAACCGGCAGGTTCGGCTACGAAGAGATTGTCACCCCGATTGTTGAGCCGGCCGAGCTGATCGAGCGCGCTGGTGACGACAGCGATGCGTTCGTCAAGGAGGTTTACCGGTTCGTGGATCGTGGCGATCGGCGGGTTGCGCTGCGCCCGGAGGCCACTGCCGGCGTGGTTCGCGCGTACTTCGAGCATGGCTTGGACAAAGGTCCCCAGCCTTCGCGTCTCTATCTGTTGGGACCGATGTTTCGATACGACCGCCCGCAGAAAGGCCGCTATCGCCAGTTTTTCCAGCTGGACGTAGAGGCGATCGGGAGCGCGAGCCCTGCGCTCGACGTAGAGGTGATCGAGCTGGCGCGCGATTGGCTGCACAGGATTGGCCTGCGCGATCTTCGGCTGGAGTTGAACACGATCGGCGATTCGAAATGTCGACCGGCTTACCTCGAGCTCCTGAAGGAGTATTTCAGGCCGGTGAAGGAAAAGCTATCGCGCGACTCCCAGCAACGTCTGGAGCGAAATCCCCTTCGTTTGCTGGACAGCAAAGCGGTGGAGGACGCGCCGCACAAGATGGGTGCGCCTCGCATCACCGACCATCTTTGTGACGACTGCGCGAGACATTGGGAGCTGGTGCAGCGTTTGCTGAACTCAGCCAACATCGCCTACGAGCTGAACCCGTATCTGGTCCGCGGACTCGACTATTACACCCGCACCGTGTTCGAGTTATTTCCAGGAGGGCGCGGCGGTCAACAAGACGCGCTGGGCGGGGGTGGTCGGTACGACGGCCTGGCCGAAGCCGAAGGCTGGGCATCGACCCCCGCTGTCGGATTCGCGAGCGGTCTGGATCGCGTAACGGAGCTCTTGGCGACGACCGACAAGGGCGCCGCAACCCAGCCTGTTGCGGAAGTAGTTGTCCTGCCCGACGGAGACCTTCAGCTCGAAGCTGCCGAGGTCGCTCGAATTTGCCGCAAGGCGCGTTCGACGGTCGTTGACTACGATTCCGCGAAGTTCACATCCAAATGGCGCCTCGCCGAAAAGGCCGGCGCCAGGTGGGTCGTCCTGATGCGCCCGGGGGAGGCCGCGCGCCGCGTAGCCCGCCTGCGTGAGGTCGCCAGCCGAACGGATACCGAGGTCCGTTGGGAAGAGTTGCCGGCGCGACTCGCGTGAGCGGATTCAGCGCTCCCCACTGCGGATCGCTTCGCGCCTCTGATGCCGGCAAGGGCGTCGAGCTCTACGGCTGGGTCGCCCGCCGGCGCGACCACGGGGCGGTGATCTTCATCGATCTGCGCGACCGATGGGGAGCAGTTCAGGTCGTGATCCGAGACTCCGACACGCTGTCGGCACGGCTCAGATTGGAATCGGTGGTACGCGTTCGGGGCAAGGTTTCGCGACGGCCGAGCGGTTCGGAGAACCCGAAGATGGCCACTGGCGAGGTAGAGGTCGTCACCGATGAGCTCGAGATCCTCAGCGAGTCTCAGCCGACGCCTTTCCCGATCGAGGACCAGGAAGAGCCAGATGAAAAGACGCGGCTCGAATATCGCTATCTCGACCTGCGGCGGCCACGGATGACGAAGATGCTCGAGCTCCGGAACAAGGTCAACCGGATCATCCGCGATTACATGGAGGAGCGAGAGTTCATCGAGGTCGAAACGCCGATTCTGACCCGGAGCTCGCCTTCCGGCGCGCGCGACTTTCTCGTCCCCTCGCGCCTTCACCCCGGAAGCTTTTACGCATTGCCCCAGGCGCCGCAGATGCTGAAGCAGCTCCTCATGGTCTCGGGTGTGCAGAGGTACTACCAGATCGCTCGCTGCTTCCGCGACGAAAACCTGCGCGCCGACCGCCAGCCGGAGTTCACGCAGCTCGATGTCGAGATGGCGTTCTGCGACGAGGAAGATGTGTTCGCGCTCATCGAGGGCCTTTTCGCGACCTTGTGGAAAGAGGCGATTGGCGTGACACTCGAGGTGCCATTCCCGCGTCTGGACATTAAGGACTCATTTCTGCGCTACGGGTCTGACAAACCAGATCTGCGTTACCAGTTGGAAATCAGCGACCTGGGCGACGCACTTTCGCAGACGAAAGCCGAGATTTTCCGCAAGGTACTTGCGGCC
>Ga0209161_10000835_pt1 | contig 25211 bp, 29 predicted proteins | sample GraSoiAngelo_155_FD_186169 | JGI IMG/M metagenome (GOLD analysis project Ga0209161, IMG submission 186169) | Grasslands soil microbial communities from the Angelo Coastal Reserve, California, USA - 14_1009_13_30cm (SPAdes) (version 2) | ecosystem: Environmental > Terrestrial > Soil > Grasslands... | reverse complement strand
GAGGCGAGTGGTTCCTTCAATAGCTGATGCATGGCAGGAGTGCCAGCGATTGAATCCCGATGAGCAGCGCAGATGATGCGGCCGCCGCCGTCGGCTGAATACGGACCCTGCGCGCTCCGGCTGCGTAAAAGACAAGCAGGGCCAGCAGGACCGCTAACTGCAGCCACAAGTCATTGATTGCACCAAGCCACCCTGGGCGCGAACCCCACGCCAACAGATCCCAGCCAAGATACACTTCGGTCAAAGGCGCCAAGGCTAGCCGCTTCGGGTGAACCGGAAAATCGAGCAGAAAATGCGAGAACACGGCCAGCCAAATCGCGACGAAAACCGATTTGCCCCTCCGGAGAAAAGCTGATGCAAAACAGCGTAGCCAGCATTGCGACAGAAACGAGGGAATGAGACCAATCGTCGTAGAAGTTCGATGCCTGCGCAGGTCAATGCCGATTCGCGCAAGAGCAATCCACAGCAGATCGGGGATGAAAGCTCCGATGAGCGGCGCCCATAGCGGTGCCTCACGGGCCCTGCCTTTTATGGCGAGAGCAGCGGCGAAGTGCGGCGCGTACATCAGTGTCGCTCTTGTCCTCGCGCAGGACGATGGATAAAGAACAAAACCAGCGCGGGAACGCAAAAGAGTACAAATTCCACAATTGCTTCAGCCGTACTCATGAGTATCAATTCATTTCAGTGGTTGTGTCTTAGCGAGTGCGGCGCTTCATGTGATGATCCTCTTCGAGCATCCACGTCTTGCCGCCGTCATAGGACTTTTCGCCTTGCCAATGAAAGGTGTCGTGAGTTATCTCGCTGAATGTCCAACGTAGGGGAAGGCCGTTGGGATCTACGCCGCGCAGCACAATGCGATCACCTTCACGCCCTCCTTGCAATGTCACCACGTAATTGAATTCTGGAAGGATGAACACAATGCGCCATTGTTTCAGCGACGCATCAAAGAACCGAATCGTTGTGCCAATCTCGCTTTCCTTACGAGTTGCTGTCGGGTAGGCAATCCACAAATCCTGGACCGCGCGACCATCGAGTACCCAGCCGAAATGCAGTTCTCCTTTTCGGTAGTAAACCGCCCCACCCTTGCGATAGCTCGTAAACTCGCCATCCCAAGTGCCGACAAAACGGTCGAAGGTCTGAGCTTCTTCTCCGAGCGACGGATGGGGTCCACCCGACGCAAGCACATTGATCATCGCCTGTGGCGCAGAAGAGCTGCTGTTTTTTGGCTGCGTGGCAGTCTGAGTAACCGCAACTGTGCAAAGTCCCAAGACGAACATGAGGCTTGCGATTCGGATTTGGAACGCTTCCGTTCTGATGGCGTCACGCATGCGTCAAGCCTCCTCGCACTGACAATAAAAAAGATCTGATCCTCCGAGCGAACTTGCACAGTCAGCGCGCGTTCGACTGCTAGCTGGCACGCCGCTTCATGTGGTGATCTTCCTCGAGAACCCAGGTGTTCCCGCCATCGTGTGATTTTTCGCCGGTCCAGTGAAACGATTCAGGCGTGATTTCACGGAATATCCAGCGTATTGGAAGCCCATCGGAATCGGTGCCGCGCAGCACGATGCGATCACCCTCGCGACCGCCTTGCGTCGTGACCACATAGTTGTACTGTGGATTGATGAAGACAATTCGCCACTGTTTCAACTTTGTGTCGAAGAACCGAAAGGTCGTTCCAATCGTGCGTTCCTTCTGCTCGCCGGTCGGGTAGCCGATCCACAGATCCTGTACTGCGTGGCCATCCATCACCCAACCGAAATGCAACTCGCCCTTTTTATGGCGGACGGTGCCATCGGCTTGAGGAAAGCCGAAGTCGGCGTCCCAGCTACCGATGAGGCGATCAAATGTTTGCGCTTCTTCCCCAAGCGACGGATTGGGATTTGGGGATCCCAAGACACTGATCATGGCCTCTCGCGAAGAAGGGTCCATGTTCATTGAATTGTGCGCATCGGTAGCGGCCATCACAGACATGATCAAAACCACTATGGCAGCGATGCCAATCAGCCATTTCGCTCTGGGTGATTTGCGAAACATGGCTAGAGCCTCCTCGACTATTTCGCACCGTCATTGTGAACATTCGGGCTGATTGGCACTTGCGCTTTCTTGCTTATCGGGCAACTAGACGCAATGCGCGGACGAGAGAGTCCCAACGTGTAAACCCACACTGGATGCAACTCTTCTTACGCGCGATATACCCGTAACAACGCGCGGCAGAGTCGCTGGGCCGCTTCGCGGATACTCGTAGCGTTATATGCGCTGTAGCCAAGCACCAGACCCGCACGACGTAATTTGTGCAACGCGAAGTTGGACAGTGGAACGGTATCTACGCCAGCAGCGGATGCGATTCGGGCAGCAACTCGATCGTCAACTCCCGCCGGAAGCCATGCGACGAGGTACATAGCGATGCCACTATTTTGCGAGACTTCGAGCACTCCCCCACCGTGCTGTCGGATAGCATTGACGAGCGCTTCGTATCGCCCACGATAAATTTGAAGCGTCGCCCTGATGTGCCGCTCTAATCGTCCATCCGCAATGAATTCAGCCAAAGCGGCTTGGTCGACCCCAGGTGGCTGGCGGCTCACGGAAGTACGGGCCATCTTTAGCGCGTGAACAATGGACTTTGGAGCCACCAAGAACCCGATTCTGAGGAATGGAACCACGTTCTTACTGAAATTTCCGATGTAGATAACACGTTCATTGCGGTCGAGGCCCTGCAGGCTTGCCACCGGGTCCGTGCCATAACGAAATTCACTGAAATAGTCGTCTTCCAGAATCCATGCATTGTTCCGTGCAGCAACACGTAACAGATCAAAACGTCTTTCGAGGGTCATCGTGTAGCCGAGAGGACATTGAAAAGACGGGGTCACGTAGATCATTTGAGGTGCCGAGCGTTTCTTCGAACTGGCAGCCGAATTCAGCCCCTCGGAATCCACCGGAGTAGGTATGACATCGAGTTGCGCACTCTGAAATGCCACTCTCGCGCGGGGGTACCCTGGATCCTCCATCCAGACCGATTCGCCGGGATCGAGCAGCGTTTTCGCACAAAGATAAAGCGCCTGCTGCGCCCCAGTCGTGATTACGATCTGGTCAGGGTCGCAGCGAACGGCGCGCGATCGTGAGACGTAGTCGCAGATGGCTTTCCGCAGCGGCAGGAATCCCAAAGAATCGGCATGTTCATAAAGCTGATCCGCTGCCCGTCGCCAATACTTGGCCGTCAGCCTTGACCAGAGCTCAAGTGGCAGGCTGGAGATGTCGGGCAGACCTGGCCGAAACGGTCGGGCTGGCGTGGCCGCCGGTCTCTGGTGGAATGAGTGCGTTAAGGCGCGTCTTGCAATTCGTGGCTTGCGTCGAACGGCCGGTATTGCATTCTGCTGCGTAGCGGATGCCAGTGTGTGCACATCATGCGGAATGTGCGAGGAGATTCTACTTCCTGACCCGACCTTGCCTTCGAGATACCCTTCAAAGATCAGTTGTTCGAAGGCGTCCAGTACCGTCGTGCGCGACAGGCGCAAGTCATTCGCCAAATGACGCGTAGACGGCAAACGTGAGCCTGGACTCAGGCGGCCGGTAAGAACCAGGCGGCGGATGCCCAAGTACACCTGACGGTGTAAGGGTACTTCGCTGGTACGATCCACCGATACGTCCAGAAGTACTTCAAGCGACCTTTTCGGCACAATCTCGCTCCTGTACTGATCAAGATAGCCCTATAAATGGTATCTCCATCACCTCGTAAATGGAGCTAGCAATAATGCCATTTTATCCGTGAAAATCACTGGCGTGTTGTTAGTCGATTCGAAATCGCGGGTGAGCCTGCAACATCCTCCGCGGGGAGTTGATGCCGCGTTGCTCGCTCTGAGGTTTGCCAGCGGTCTGGCATTCCTGTATCACGGCGCGGCCATTCTTTTCGGTGCGTTTGGAGGGCCTGGCCCCGAGCGTTTTGCGGTGGATCATCGATTTCCAGTCGTAATCGGCTATTTAGTCGGGCTGGCCCAAGTTGTGCCCGCAATCGCCGTGCTGCTAGGTGTCTTTATCCGACTCTCGGCTGTGGCTTTGATCGTTGTGCTGCTGGGAGCGATCTTCCTGGTGCATCTTCCACATGGCTTCGATGTTTCAAATGGCGGAATGGAGTACGCGCTTACGCAGTTATTGATTGCGTTCGCGTTGCTGCTGATGGGAGCTGGGGCCTATTCGCTCTCGTCGCGACTTCCTACATGGCTGCAACGACTTTGATCTTTCAGAGGGCGCCGCATGCGCAATGAAAAACCATTATCCGAGCTAGTGCGCCTGCGGAGGGCTACTGACACTTTTGCAGCGGAGTCCATAGCAGACTCCGACTTGGAGGAAATTCTCCGGGCTGGCCTGGAGGCACCGAGCAGTTACAACCTTCAGCCTTGGCGCTTCGTCGTCGTTCGTGATGGAAACCAGCGAAGAAAGCTGCGGATGGCCGCAATGAACCAGCAGAAGGTCGAAGAAGCCCCGGTTGTGATCGTGGCCTGCGGAGACACTCTTGGTTGGCGGGAGGACATCGAAGAGGTCATCCGCTTGGGCCAGGAGCACGGCATCGGCGGTGATGTCTGGGCTCAAAGAAAGCGGAAGAATGTCATAGCCGATCTCGGCTCACATCCCAACATGTCCATGTGGGTTGCGAAGCAGACGATGATCGCAGCAACGACAATGATGTGGATGGCAGAAGCGCTAGGCTATGACACAGGACCCATGGAAGGCTTCGACGAGGAAGCGGTAAGAACGGTGCTCGGTATCCCAGCACACTTTCGCGTGCTCTTCCTGTTGGCGATCGGTCACTTGCGCGGAGAGGATGGCAAGTATCCCGGTCGGCTTTCGCCTTCGCGAACCGTATTCGCCGACCGGTACGAGCAGCCATTCCAATTTACAAAATGATTGGATTTGCGATGTGGTGCGTGAAACCACGGTTGCTGCAACGGGGGTGATTAACTGACGTGCCAGACGTAACACATTGGACGATTTTTCTCAGCGCTGCCTTCGTGCTGCTCATCACGCCGGGCCCTTCGATCATGTATGTGATGTCTCGTGCCATCGCACAAGGTTCTCACGCAGCTTTGCTCTCGGCGATCGGCCTCGCGTTGGGGGACCTGTTGCAAGTAGTTGTCACAGCCGTCGGCCTTTCGGCGTTATTGGCGTCCGCGTCGGCGATCTTTTCGGCGCTCAAGTTTGCGGGAGCAGCCTACCTTGTTGTTCTCGGGGCCCTGACCCTTGTCGGTAAGGGCGCGCGTACGGCAAGCGCAGTCGAAGGAAACTCTCGAACGCAGCGGCCCGTAAAACCCTCGCTGATTCTGCAGGGATTTCTCGCGCTGAACCCAAAGACGGCCCTGTTCTTCTTGGCATTTCTGCCGCAGTTCGTGGATCCGAGGGCGGGTTCGACAAGCGCCCAAATCCTGACGTTTGGAATCGCGTTTGTTGTGTTGGGATTCTTTACGAATTCACTGTTTGGCTGCCTCGGAGGAAAGTTGGGTGATGCTGCCAGGTCGAACACTGGCTTCCAGACGGTTACTCGTTTCGCGAGTGGAATTATACTGGTTGCGCTCGGTATCGTTGCCGCGTGCATGCCGACGCCACAACGCTCTCCCTGAGTGTATGCATGGAGGAACGAGAATGATAAGAATCTCAGCATGGAGGATATTGGCTGTAGCAGGGCTCTCTTATGGAGTAGTCTTCGCTGCAGCGAATGCGCCGGGCGGAGAAAGCAAGGCGACCGCGGACCGAGTAGTGTTGTCGCGATCGCTCCCTGCGATGAAAGGCAATGACCTCAGAATTACAGTGTTGGAGGTTGCGTATGGCCCCGGTGCGGGTTCGCCGGCCCACAGTCATCCGTGCTCCGTCGTAGCGTATGTAGTCTCGGGCGCAATCCGCTCGCAAGTGAAAGGTGAGTCGGCCGCCGTCTATCGGGCAGGAGAGAGCTTTTTCGAGCCAGCTAACGGAGTTCACCTGATATCAGCAAATGCCAGTAGAACCGCGCCGGCCAAATTCCTCGCCTACTTCCTTTGTGATCGTGAGACAAAGCTTAGCGTGCCTCCGGTTGATAGCTCGAAGGGAAATACTCAATCAATGCCGCAGGAATGAGACCAGTGGGAACGAGTGAAAACAAGGGCAAGCCTGGTCGGCCTGACTGGCTATGTTGGGCGGCTCTGTGTGCGCGCATTGCGCTTGGTGTTGCATTCCTGTCTGGGATTGCTGACCGGTTTGGACTTTACCGTGGGCGAAATGTCGGTTACGGGGATTTTGCAGGCTTTGTGCGCTACACGGCCAAAGTGAACTCCTTCATGCCCGCGTCCACGATCCCATTTCTGGCGTGGGCCGCTACGGTAGCGGAGCTCTTCTTCGGCATTACCTTGATCCTGGGAATCTGGCGTGTCTGGGTTGCTCTTGGAAGCGCAGTGCTATTGATCTTGTTTGGGACCGCCATGGCGATTTCGTTTGGCATCAAATCGCCACTGGATTATTCGGTGTTCTCGGCATCCTCGGCTGCCCTGCTCGTTGCTGCGTACGAGAGTCGACGCAAGGAGTGGAAATGAACCCGCTGGTCGGGGGGCCATTCGCGATCGGAATGCTGTGGCTCCGAACGGTCAGAGCCCGCAGCACGGGCCGCCTCAGCCCGATCATTTTCCTCTTGCTCGGACTTGCGCTCGGCCCTACTGCTGCAGCGCAAATCCAACGTCAAGACTTCCTCATTTCAGGCGGAGCGGGGCGACTTCATGTACGAGAGCTACGGGACCACCGCGATGCCAATGCGAAGAATCTGATTCTTCTTCACGGCGGAGGTCCCGGAGGAGTGCCCTCATTTGACCTGCCTGTGCCCGGTTATTCCCTTGCTGAGGACTTCGCAAAACGAGGCTTTCGAATCTTCATTATGGATGTTCGTGGGTGGGGCAGTTCGACGAAGCCCCGTGCGATGGATCAGCCACCCGAGAACAGCGCACCGTTAGTACCGACGAAGGAAGCTGCGGACGACATCGCCACGGTTGCTAACTGGGTTGTGCGTCGCACACATGAAAAAACCGCGTTGCTTGGATGGGCAAGTGGCGGTCACTGGGCGTGCGCGTATGGTAGCCGCCGACCAGCGGCTCTGACTGCTGTTATCTTGCTCAATACGCTTTATTCCGTTAATGCGCCTTGGGAACTCCGGGCATCCATGCAGGACAGAAATGATCCAGAACAGTTTGATCGTCATGCTGGTGGATATCGTATTGTCGATGGAAGCGGGCTACTGCGGCGCTGGGACGCATCAATTCCCGCGGCAGACAAGAGTCAATGGCGTGATCCGGCAGTGGCTGATGCCTACGTTACCCAGACGCTTGCAACGGACCGTACAGCCTCAAGTCGTAATCCACCAAGCGTGCGGATTCCGATTGGTTACCAAGTCGATGCGTTCAACCTTTCGCTTGGGCGCCCGGTGTTTGCGGCAAAAGACATTAGAGTTCCGGTTTTGATCGTGCGGGGTGAACTGGACTTTTGGTCACGTCCAGCAGACGTCAGCTCCCTCGCAAGAGAGCTCGTCAACTCGGCTAGGGTTGAGACGCTGACGATCAAGGGCGGCACGCACTACCTGTTCTTAAACCGCCCCGACCACGGAAGGAGCCAATTCATCTCCGAGGTATTGAGGTTCTTGATCTGAAATTTGATGGGGGTCCGACCAACGTGCAAGAAAACGCAAGTCAAGCACTGTCATCCCGCGCTCAGATGGGAACGCAACTTGGTCAGGAATGACCGTTTCGAATATCGGAAATGAGGCACTCGGCATGTCACGAATGATGACTCAGTCGATGATGATCGCCGGCGCGCTGGCAATTGCTCTGTCCGGCTACGCCCAAACATCGGAGCCAATCCCTTCAGACATGATGGGCACGCCTGGCACAGTTGTCGGATTCGTACGCGATGCGGCGTGCCTATTGCGCAACAAGAATGCCACTGTGGCAAAAGACGAGGAGAGTAGGAAGTGCATCATCCAGTGTGTCCGGGCAGGATCTCCGCTGGCAATCCTCACAAAGTCGGGAGAGCTGTACACACTGCTTTCGGCTCAGCTTCCCGACAGAGACGAACGCCGTCGCTTGTTCCCATACGCGGGCAGGTATGTGCGCGCGACTGGACGGTTGTTCGAACGCGGTGGAACCCACGCCATCAGTATCGAAAAAATCGAAATCGTTTCCGGTTGGTGATGCCCGAGAAATTTGGCAGAAGCTTGCTGTAGCACTCGGATGTTTAGCAGAGATGAACGCGAGCAAATAAGGGCGGCACTTGTTCGTGCTGCCCAAGCGGACTCCGATGTCACCGGAGCGGCGTATCTCGGCTCCGCCGCCGCAGATCGCCTTGATGATTGGTCCGATATCGACCTAGCGCTATGTGTGTCGCACGACGCTGCACTGGACGACGTAATCGCCGCATGGACGGCTCGAATGTACCGCGAACACGAAGCCATCGCTCATTGCGACGTACGAAGAGGCGAGACATTGTACCGCGTGTTCCTCTTGCGCAACACGCTACAAGTGGATCTCAGCTTCTGGCCCGCCGGCCGATTCACCGCCACGGGTCCCAAATTTAAGCTGATCTTTGGAAACGCGAACGAGCCGCGGCTCGCGGTCGGCGACAACGCAACCGAGCTAATCGGCTTAGCATGGCTTTATGGGTTACATGTACGCTCTTCGATTGCGAGACGCCGCATTCTTCAGGCCGAATACATGTTAAGCAACATGCGAAATCGGGTGATCGCATTGGCATGCCTTCGAGAGGATCTTTCGACCAGTGAGGGCAGAGGTTTTGACGATCTCTCCGGAGACCAGAGAAGCAGATTTGGGGAGTGTTATCCGTCATCGCTTACTCCTGAGGAGCTCCAACGCGCATTTCGCAGAACGATGAGCGCACTGCTGGATGAGATTCGGCTTCACGACGGCAATCTCGCTGAGCAGATTAGACTAACTTTGGCTGAGATTGCAGGCTGCGATGCCCCATATGGCTCGGCTACGAGAGCATCCTGATTGAGTCCTCAGGCGTTTAGCCAGGCCGGTGATGGCCGATTCGCACTAGAAAGAGACAATATGTCTGGTTCTGAACTTCTTTGCCTCAACTTAACGGAAACGAGACGCCGGAGTATTCGCATCTGGCGGGCGATCCCGTTGTCCTTCTCCGACTGGCGTCCCGATCCGAACGCTATGAGCTGCTTCGAAATTGTGCGACATGTCCTGGAAGCAGATTATCTATACGGACATATGGTCCGTGAGCGGCGCAGCTATACAGGTGCTAGCCCTTTCATTAACCGTCGCTTCGATGAAGTGGAGGCTGCACTTGCATTCGCAAATCCCTATCGGGAGTCACTCTTGGAAACCGTTCGACAATTGTCCGAGGACGATCTGAATACCATCTCAATCGATCGGAGCGACGTGGGCTACATCCGCAAGGCTGGTGACTTCATTTTGCGAATCGCGTATCACGAAGCAGTTCACGCCGGACAGATGTTGCAGTATCTCCGCATGGCTGGTGTGGAACGGCCGTCAGTCTGGGATTAGTGCTGCCAATGAACATCGCAAACAGCCCTGCTCAGCCGTCCATTCACAAGCTCAACGTCGGAATCCTGATATTCGACGGCGTTGAAGTGCTTGATTTCGCTGGCCCCTTCGAAGTCTTTTCTCGAACGAGGATTGTTCCGGGCGTTGAGTCGCGCCGATCAGACGCGAGCGCCCCCTTTCGAGTCTTTACGCTGACGAGAAACGGGGAGACCGTCACGGCCACTGGCGATCTGCAATTAACGCCTCGCTACAGCTTCCAGACAGCACCTGCGATCGATCTCCTGGTCGTCCCCGGCGGCTACGGCACCCGCGCTCTCTTGAGGGATAGGGAAACCCTCGATTGGATACGCACGACGGCAGCGAGAGCCAAGAAAGTGACGAGCGTTTGTACGGGTTCTTTGTTGCTTGCTCAAGCCGGGCTGCTTGATGGCAGGCGGGCAATCACTCATTGGGGAGCATTGGATCTTTTGCAAGAAATCAGCGACGCGCGCGAGGCTGACATTTCGATCCAGCGTGAGCTCCGTTTCGTGGACGATGGCATCATCACCTCTGCGGGAGTTTCTGCGGGCATCGATATGGCTTTGCATGTTGTCGAGCAGGTGTGCGGAGCATCGGTCGCCGCCGAAACTGCGCATTACATGGACTACAAGGGATTTGCATGCAGCTGAATGTTGCTTTAATCAGGATGGTGTTTCCCGACCTTGATGCCATTACCGGCCTGCGCGAGGTGTTGAAGCAGGCGCGATCCGGAGGAGCAGATCTCGCCATCTTGCCGGAGCTTCCGCTCAATGTCTGGTCGCCAGCCAGCAAATTGGTCCAGAATGACGAGGCCGAACCGCCGGCCGGCCCGCGTCATCGAGCGATGAGCGAGGCCGCTCGCGAGGTTGGGATCGCTCTCATCGGCGGCGCAATCATTCAGGATGTGAAAACAGGGCGCTGCCATAACACGGCACTGGTGTTCGACAGGTCGGGTGCGCTCATCGGGTCCTATCGCAAACTGCACCTCCCCGAAGAGGAGGGCTTTTGGGAGACCTCGCATTACGATCCCGGCGATGAGCCACCATCCGTGATTCACGGACTTCCTCTGCCCGTTGGAATTCAGACTTGTTCGGACGTCAATCGACCGGAAGGCTCACACCTTCTTGGCGCGCTCGGCGCGGAGATAATTGTTTGCCCGCGAGCGACGGAGGCAGCGACGTTTTCGCGATGGAAGACAGTTCTCACAGCCAATGCCATCACGAGCTGTACCTACGTGATTTCGGTGCCGCGTCCGCAGCCGGAATTCGGTGTGCCGCTCGGCGAGCCATCGTTTGCAGTAGCCCCTACTGGCGAGGTTCTCGCAGAAGGTACGGAACCGTTGATCCTGGTCACTCTTGACCGAAATCTTCTTGACCAAATGCGATGCCGTTATCCCGGCTACCTCCCCGTGCGCGCCGATTTGTACGCGGAGGGGTGGAAGTCCGTCATCTCACACACAATCGCAAGTCCTCCTGCTTGACTTACATCGTTTAGCGGGTGTAAAAGTTTTGCTGTTGCTTCTGGTGTTGTTTTGGAAACTTAATAGGGAACCCGGTGCGAATCCGGGACGGCCCCGCCACTGTAATCGTGGAGGGCTGGCCATCAAAAGCCACTAACCTCGCTCTGCGAGGTTGGGAAGGCGGCCAGTCCGATGAAGCGAGAGCCAGGAGACCTGCCAGAAGCTGGATGAGAGAACCTTCGGGGGAAGGTGAATCAAGCTGGCTTTTCGGGACGCTTCGACTCGTCGTATCCTTCCTGAAATTCTGCCTTCCGTTCGTCTGCTCGCGGTTCTCCATCCTGAATCCCGAATACTCCCAATCGCGGGTCAGGAGGAGCTATGCGCCGAATCGGTTTTGCCTATCTCGTAGTCTTGGTGGCGGTTTTAACTCGATTTATCCCACACTTGCCGAACTTCTCGCCGGTCCTTGCATCCTTGCTGTTTAGTGGCGCTTACCTCAAACGCCGTGATGCAGTCTGGTATCCGCTTGTGCTCTTAGCGGCAAGCGATTTTGCGCTGACGACCTTGGTGTACCGGATGAATATCGGGGTTAACCAGTGCCTCATCTGGCTCGGGTTTGCAGTCGTGGCCATGATCGGCTATTCGCTGCGGACACGGCAGAATGTCGGTGCGATAACCTTCGCGGCTTTGGCCGGACCAACTGCGTTTTTCGTGATCAGTAATTTCGGAGTGTGGCTTGGCGGACATGGCGCCCGGATGTATCCCGCGACTTGGGATGGTTTGGTGGCTTGCTACATGGCCGCTCTTCCGTTTTACCGCAATTCATTGTTAGCCACTGCTGCATACACCGCCGTGCTATTCGGCGCGAGCGAAATCTACGGGAGGCGGCACCATGGGATCATTGCCACAGCTCACGCAGAGTAGCAATCCTTCTCTTACCGCATCTCGTCTCAGGAGACTGCTCGAAGATGCAGTGGAGGGCGTCCCTGCTGACGGCATTCTCCTATCCGGCGGTCTAGATACCAGCATCCTGTCAGCGATCAGCGGAAAGCAGGCTCGAAGGTTGAGGGCTGTTTCCGTGGCAGTTGCGGGTGTAGTCAATCCCGATGAACCGTTCGTGAAAAACGTTGCGGAGAGCTGCGGGTTTGAGCTTCGCGTCTTGAGGCCGACGTTATCCGACTTGGTCTCAATGATGCCTGCGCTCATCCGCGTTCTTCGTGGGTTTGATCCGATGGAACTGCGCAACAGCGTGGTTACTTGGCTAGGGCTCACTGCAGCGAGGGAATGTGGCATCCGAGTGATTCTCACAGGAGATGCAGCCGACGAACTTTTTGCTGGATATGGCTACATCACAAGTCTGTCGAGGGAACAACTGCGGCCCTATCTTGATTTCCTGAATAGCGTCATGCGCTTCAGTTCACAGGTCATGGCACCTGCTGTTGGAATCGAAGCACGGCTGCCATATCTTGATCCCGCTGTCCGTGAATTCGCCTTGACCTTGTCATATGACGATCTCATTGTCGAGCGGGACGAGCAGGTTTTCGGGAAAAAAGCTCTGCGCGATGCGTTTGCAGACTTACTTCCGGAGGAAATCATCTGGCGGGTCAAAACGCCAATCGAATACGGATCAGGCAGTCACCGGCTTCAAGATTTCGTGATCGCTTCTGTTCCAGATGATGAGTTTGACGCCGCGCGCCTGCAAGTGCAGCAGCAGGAAGGCGTTTCGCTGCGAGATAAGGAGCATTACTTCTACTACCGAATTTACCGGACGATCTTCCCAATCCCGCGAGAACAGCAAGGCGGGGCGAAGCGTTGCAAGACGTGCTGTGGCGCCGTCGGTCGTCCCGAACAAAGGTACTGCTTCACATGCGGCGCATATCCGTGCTGAGGGCCAGGGCGATGATAAAGCCCAGAGCAGCAGTTTCGTGGAGCGGAGGTAAGGATAGCTATCTAGCACTGGATCGTGCCGCCGCGTCCTTCGACATTCGGGCACTCATAACGATGTTCACAGAAGACGGGACGCGTAGCCGATCTCACGGCCAGCGCCCTGAGGTGCTAGACCATCAAGCCCGCCTGTTAAATTTGCCTTTGGTGCACGGCCGAGGCTCTTGGAAAAGCTACGAACAGGCATTCAAGCGCCTTTTGCGTGAACTTGCGGGCAGCGGTTTTTCGCACGTGATTTTCGGGGATATCTTTCTTGACGAGCACAAGGCTTGGGTCGAGCGGGTCTGTAATGAGTGCCTTCTGCAGGCGGTCGAGCCGCTGTGGGGAGAGCCGACTACTGAGTTGTTTCGGGAATTTCTTGCGACGGGCGCCCAGGCGCAGATTGTGGCGACGAAGGCTGCCTTGCTCGACAAAAAATGGCTTGGCACGACGCTTTCTGAGCAAACGCTGTCTGCTCTCGAATCCCGAGGTGTAGACGCATGTGGAGAACACGGCGAGTACCACACAATCGTGTTCACCTCGCCTCGAATGACCGCGCCGCTGAAGTTGCGCGAGGTAGGCCGTCTCTTGCATGACGGTTACTGGATGCTCGATCTGGAACTCTCGGATACAAACAATGCGACTGGCGGTTCTCTCTGACATTCACGGAAATTTGACTGCGTTCGAAGCCGTGTTAGCAGACTTGAAGTCGGTGGTGGCGCCTGATCTGGTTGTACACGGCGGCGACCTGGCCGCCAATGGCGCTCGGCCGGCTGAAATCGTCGATGCGATCCGTGACCTTGGTTGGCCTGGTGTATGCGGTAACACCGACGAAATGTTATGGCGACCTGAACTCCTTTCGGAATTGGAATTGAAAGCACCTACGAAACACGGACTCAGGCGTGTGCTTTTTCACGATATCGCGCCAACAACATGTGAATTGCTCGGTGCAGGTCGCGTCGATTGGTTACGAAGTTTGCCGAAGGCATGGTGTACGGATGGGTACGCCGTCTTTCATGCGAGTCCTGACAATCTCTGGAGGGCGCCTTTGGCCGACGCGCCCGACCGAGATTTTGTGGCCGCGTATGGCGCAGTGAAGTCGAAAACCATCACTTATGGGCACATCCACCGACCGTTCATCAGGAAAATTGGAAAACGCACGATCGTGAACAGCGGCAGTGTAGGCCTTTCGTACGACGGAGACCAGCGTGCGAGCTATGTTGTCATCGACCCCAACTCGGTAACCATTCGCCGTGTCGAATACGATGTTGAGCGCGAAGTGCAGGGGTTGCGAGCCAAAAGATATCCCCGAGCGGAATGGCTGATATCCATTCTTACCAGTGCCGAATACAGACAGCCATCCCGATGGTAGTCCCGTTTCAATGCTCTTGGACTCACCGTTGCGTGCATGCGTTTGACGTGATTTCATAGACAAAAGCGTCGCTCCCTGCGGCGTCGGGCCTGGCGCCGACGCGAACAGCTCCCAATCTTTCAATGGCTCTTTGCGAGCGAATGTTCCGCGGGCCGATCAGAAAGATGACGCGCTTCACGAAGTGGAAGGCGTGCCGAAGCATGAGTCGCTTGACTTCACCGTTGTATGTACCGCCCCAGTGTGAGCGCGCTAAAAACGTCCAGCCGATTTCTATTTCGTTCAGATCCGCGTTGTAACCATGGAATCGAGAGGATCCGATCACTCTGCCAGTCTGACACTCGCGAATCGTCAATGCGCCGCCTGAGGCCAGCGATTCAAGAAAGAATGCTCTGAACACCTCCGGCTTGTAGCGGTCGCTTGCGGGGTGTTGCCCCCAGATCAAAGGGTCGGAAGCGACTGCAAATAGGGCGTGCTCATCCTGCCCGCGGAGTGGGCTGAGTTCGATGAGTGTTCCTTTCAACGTCGGTTGAAAATCAAACATGCTCACCGGGGTTTCCTAGAAAGCGGTAACTGTGAGTCATCGCACGCGTACTTGCAGCGACTCGCGAATAGGCCAGATGCGATATCCAGATCGATGTCTGCGATCAACAATCCTTCTTGGCCATACGGCTGATAACAAAGCAGGTTTCCGTCCGGTCGGACAACAGCGGAGGTAGTCGGTGATCCCTCACTCGCGCAGTTCACTGACGCAAAATAACAGGTGTTTTCCGCTGCGCGGAGGAGCATCGCCTTTTCGTGGAATGTATTTTTCGGGTCAGCGAAAGTTGCTGGCACGTAACCATCGCGTTGGGCGACATGAAAGTGCGGATGGAACACAACTTGAGCGCCACGTCGCGCGGCCCACCGCACAGCTTCGGGGTAGCGCCACGCCTCGTGACAAATCGCAATTCCAAATGTTAGCGGACCTGCGCGAAAGACCTGCCGACCGGAGCCGGGCGCATATATCGCTTCTTCGGAGGGGTCAATTTGCACCTTATCCTGAAATCCTGCGACGGTTCCATTTGGGTTGAGAACCAGAGCGGTCGCGACTACTCCTGTATCGACGACGCGTTCGGTACCTAGAATGACGATGACGCAAAATTGTACGGCGGCTTGAGCCACGGCATCCCACGCACGTTTGAGGAAGCCTGCATCCGGACGCGGCACCTCCATTCCGAATCCCCGGTAACCCGGCACGTAGCACTCCGGGAAGCATATGATGCCAGCACCTTCGTGGCCTGCCGCGGAGATAGCTTTCTCGACCAGCGCGACGGACTGTTCAGGCGTTAACGGAAATCTCAAATTCCCGAGTGCAATTCGAAAGTTGTTCACTTATTGTCGTTCATTCTGCGAAGCTGCGAAGCAAACGCGACCCTTTGAATCGTCAAGTCGATGCCGCGACGTGCTCCGGATTGTAGGTTCTGGAAACGCTCAGAGCTGTTTCACATATTCATGCAACGGCATGCCAAACAAATCCGATATTCGGCCTGATGAACGAAATCCCTGCTTCTCGTAAAAACGAGTCGCGCGTTGCAGCGGCTCAGTCGTATCGAGCGTGGCGCGACTACATCCCTGCCGCTTGAGCTCCGCCTCCGCTGCCGCGAGGAGACTTGCCGCCACACCGGTGCCTTGGTATTCGGGCAGGACGGCCATACCCCGTAAATGGCCTTCTTGGTCGTTCGACTTCTTGCACCCAACCGTGCCAACAGTTTTCCCGCTCGCTTCCGCAACAAACAAGGTCATCTCAGCGAGTCGTCGCATCAGGTTTGCGCCAGACGGTACAGTGTCGAAAAAACCTCGCCGGGTGTATTGCGCCCGAAACGGCGCGAATGCTGCCGCCAAACACTGGCGAATCATATCCACGTCTGCCTTAGACGCTTGTCGCACAATCAGACCCTCAATGGAATGTGATCTCACAACGGCTAGATCCGCCGAAGCTGCTTGAGTTGCGCAGCACGTGCCAGGGATATCGCGCGACGAATCTTGCAACGAAAGGCGCATCTCGTTTGTCGGTCGGAATCCGAGCTGCTCATAAAGAGGCCGTCCGAAATCGCTGGCGTGCAAGCTAACTTCGCAAAAGCCTTGTGCGATAACCCAATCGATCATTGTTGTCATTAGCTGGCGGGCGATTCCGCGCCGGCGATACGCGGGATGGGTGTACATGTTCAGAATCGTCGCTCTTCGCGCCTGTGGCGCACGAGGCATCGCAGGCCACGCGGAAATGACGATCCCTCCTCCTCCGACGACTTGTCCCACACCGGTTTCAGCCAACCAGCCGCGATAAGTTCCATCCTCCAACGCCGAACGAAAGTAGCTCTCTGAGACTGTCGCCATTGCTTCCATTCTCGTTGTATCCCGCTCTCCCATTGCGTCAAACATTGAACGCCGGTGATCAAGAATGTGCGCTATGTCGTGGATGGTCGCCTCGCGTATGGAAATCCTGTCCATGTCAGCAACTGATTGTACGGCGCAGAATGGTTCCATCTAAGAGCCATTTTGGGCATAATGAGTAGCTCCATTTAGCTGGTGGTATGAAGCGTGCTCCCAATCTCGATTTGGCTGGTATCGGCATCGATCGCGGCGGCCCGCAACCATTGGTGGGTCAGATTTATGCCAGCCTGCGCAGCGCAATCCTGTCAGGGCAGTTGCGGCCTGGCACCCGGCTGCCGTCGACGAGAGTGCTGGCTCAGGAAGTCTGTGTGTCACGCAATACGGTCATTGCAGCGTTTGAGCAACTTGAAATGGAGGGGTATCTGGACGCGCGCATTGGTTCCGGCACCCGCGTCGCTGCGTGCTTGCCTGACGAACTGTTGAAGGTATACGCCGAATTCAAACCACGCCAGACCGCCAACGCGCACATTCGACTGTCGAAACGCGGGCACGAATTGGCAAGCGCTCCAGTGCGCGTTTTGAGTGTGCCGGGCCGCCCCCGGCCTTTCGCATCGGGGCATCCCGATGTCACGGAATTCCCGCTAAAGATCTGGTCCGCACTGGCCGCACGACGATGGCGAAGCGGGTCACGCGATCTACTGACTTATGGCGATCCGGCTGGCTACCCGCCATTGAGACAAGCCATCGCCGATTATGTTCGTACGGCTCGCGCAGTGCATTGCGAGACTGAGCAAGTTGTGATTGTGAGTGGCTCGCAGCAGGCCATCGATTTACTTGCGCGATTGTTGCTCGATGTTGGCGATGTCGTTCTCGTCGAAGATCCCGGTTATCTTGGAGCTCGGTCTGCTTTTCGTGCAGCAGGTGCATGCGTCGTTCCACTGCCGGTCGATGGTGAAGGAGCAGACACTAATGACGTTCGACCCGTCAGACGGCGAGTTCGACTCGCCTTTGTCACACCGTCTCACCAGTACCCCTTGGGCGTTACAATGACGTTGGAGCGCCGACTCGCTCTGCTGGAGTGGGCGCGTCGGCAAGACGCATTCATTCTCGAAGACGATTACGATAGCGACTATCGGTATCGCGGCAGGCCTTTACCCTCTTTGCAGGGTCTCGACAATGCGGGGCGGGTGATTTACATGGGCAGCTTCAGCAAAACGATTTTGCCCTCACTGCGACTCGGATTTCTCGTGCTGCCAGGCAAACTCGTCGAGCCGTTCCGACGAGCTCGCGCAGTGCTTGATGGGCATTCTCCAACTCCTTACCAGGCTGTTCTCGCAGACTTTATAGTCGAAGGACACTTTGAGCGTCATATTCGCAGAATGCGCTCTCTCTATGGGGAACGCCAATCGGTGTTGGTGGGAGCAATCCATCGTGAGCTCAACGGTTTGATAGAGGTGAGTCGGAGCGATGGGGGAATGCATGTGGTTGGCTGGCTTCCTCCCGGCGTGAATGACAGGCAAGTCTCAAACGTTGCGAAGGCCAATGATGTCTACGCGTCGCCTCTGTCAGCCTGCGCTTTCGCGCGGTTGAAGCGTGGTGGACTGTTGCTTGGGTTTGCGGCATTCTCACCCAAGCAAATTCGTGAGGCGGTCAGGCGTCTGGTTGGGGGAGTGAACCACTTGCTTCGCAATGCAGACTAGCAGGATCTGAAATTACTTTGACGACACGATAACGACCTGACTAAATTTGAGCACTGGCCACAAACAATTCCGGATCGTGCGCTCCCAACTGTCGAGGCAAAGTCGAATCGACTGTTGCAAAAAAAGCCTGCGCTTCGCCGGAGTCGGGCGGATACGAGTGCTGAATGTGTGAGGTGCATTCGTGTTGACGATACGATTTGTGCCTTTTGTGTGCCTATATAGGGAGCAGAGGAAAGTGTAAGCTACTGAAAGGATTTGGCGTCCCCGACGGGATTTGAACCCGTGTTACCGCCGCGAAAGTAATTGAAATCGAAGGCACGGATCGCCTCAATTTGACGCAAAAAGCACCCTCAGGAACGCTTATCGGACCCTTCGTGAACCCTCGGCTGACGTAGCCGTTGGGAGGCGGTGACGTTGGAGTGAAATTGAGGGTGCGTATAAATACCTCGGATATAATGTATAATATCCGAGCATTGTATCCACTGTTATGCCTCAAATCTCTGCAAATCTCGCGCTCGCGCGGAAAGCCTTTCGAGAGCACGGCGGAATGCTTCGGACCAGCAATGCCCTGCGACTCGGAATCCACCCGCGCTCTCTATACGCTCTGCGGGATTCCGGCGAGGTCCTCCCGGTTGGGCGGGGCCTATATCGTCTGGCAAAGGCTCCTGCCCTCACCAATCCCGATGGGATAAAAGTTGCTCTCCGTATCCCGCGAGCAGTGGTGTGCCTGATCTCCGCACTCGCACACCATGAGCTGACCACACAGATACCGCACTACGTCGATATCGCACTCCCGAGTCACGCCCAAGTACCGAAGGTGGACGGTGTCCCCATTAGAGTCTTCTGGTTTCCACCTCGCGCCTTTGAAGCCGGAGTTGAAAAGGTTATCGTCGATCGGGTACCGATCAAAATCTACTCGGCGGAAAAAACAATCGCGGACTGCTTCAAATACCGCAACAAAATCGGAATTGATGTGGCTATTGAGGCGCTGCGAACCTATCGTGAGCGAGTCCGAAAACTCCCCGTGAACAAGCTCATGGAATACGCGCGGATCAGTCGTGTCGAAAAAGTGATGCGCCCATATCTGGAGGCCGTGTTTTGATCAAACACGACCTCGGTGCCTCCGTGCGCGCCCGTCTGTTGAATCAGGCCCACGCGCAAAAACGACCGTTTCAGGAATTGCTTCAGTATTACGCGATTGAACGATTCCTCTATCGGCTATCGCGTTCTCGCGACCCGGAACAATTCATTCTCAAAGGTGCGCTACTGTTGACCGCCTGGAGAGCACCGCTCTCACGTTCCACGATGGATATCGATCTCCTCGGGCGAATGAGCAACGAGCTTGAGCACATTCGTGTTCTGATCGCTAAAGTTTGCGAGCTCGAATCCGAACCTGACGGGATTGAATTCGATGCACAATCGGTAAAGGTCGCCAGGATAAAGGAGGATGCCGAGTACGAGGGCGTACGGGTTCGCTTCCACGCAAACCTTGCTCGCGCTCGAATCCCAATGCAAATCGACATTGGCTTTGGCGATGTGGTTACCCCAGGCGCCGTTCAAATCGAATATCCCACACTTCTAGAATTTCCGGCGCCTGTTCTGCACGCCTATCCAAAGGAGACGGTCATTGCCGAAAAGTTGGAAGCGTTGACCATGCTTGGAATGCTGAACAGCCGAATGAAGGACTACTTCGATTTGTGGGCGCTCTCTCGCCTATACAGTTTTGAGGGTCCGATATTGGTGAGCGCAGTCAAGGCGACGTTCGCGCAGCGCAACATGACGATTGAATCCGATCCCGCCGGCTTGAGAGATGAATTCGCGGAAGAAAAATCTGTGCAGTGGACTGCGTTCATTCGCCGTTCACGGCTTACTACTCCCACGCGTTTTGCAGAAATTGTCCTCGCTGTAAGGGACTTCGCTTACCCTTTGCTGTCGGCCGCCATATCGAACGATCCCTTCAATCGAACCTGGCATGCCGGCGGGCTGTGGTCAGCCTAACGCACAAGCCCTGAGCCGCTCTATTGATCCAATACCACTTTTCCGTACAACTGAACCTTTCCATCGACCACAACAGCGATGTAGCGGCGCTGCTGCAAAAACTGCATGACCTTCTTGCCTTGCCGTGCCAATTGCGCCCAGCGCGAAGCCGTTTCAGGATTCTGTTCAAGACCTCGCATTTCGTGACCTTCAAATTGAAAATCTACTTCGCGCAATTTTGATCGGCTGGTTCGTCGGACCGGAAAACCGCGGTTCTCCAGCTTCACGTTCCCGGCATTTTCGATCAATGCCTGCTGCCAAACCGAAATTAGCGTCTCTTCTAAGCTCGCGGCCATCTTTTGTCATCCCCGGAATTCGCAAACGTGCCGTCGATCCTTCTCATGATTCGTTCGGCCCACTGCACGGCTGAGCCGACCAGCGACTCGGTTCTCGGACTCGGCCGACTGTCATGCAGATCTTCCGTCGTCTTTAGATGACGCGAGACCAGAATGCTGGCCATGATTCCCAATACTCGTTTTCGTGCTTCCTCCATCTCATTCACCATTAGGCCTGAGCTCGTGTCATTAGGTTAGCCAGGAGAGGTCTGCCGTTCTTGCGCTTTAGCCGCTCCATTCGCCGATCAAATCTCGCCTTGATCTCACGATACGGGCCTGGAGCGATGTCGCCCACTTGAATTGCGTGGGAAAGTTCATCGAGTGCCTGTTGCACTATTTGTCGAGCTTGCTCGGGTTCGCGAGCCTTATGTTCGTAATACATCGCGAGCTGCTCGTAGGCGTCATAGCCGTGCCGTGAATTACCGAGTGCGGTTTTCCAAAGCTCACATGCCAGATCGAAATCACCTTGACGCTTTGCGAGCCTTGCAAGCGAGCGCCGTGCGACCCTGTCGGTTTCGGTGGGCAAGAAAGAAGCAATGGACTTCTGGTACAGGTTGCGGGCTCGTGTGTGCTCTCCTCGCTTTTCGCAAATACGGGAAACGCCAAACAATTCCAGTCCGTCCTGCCCGAGGTTTTCAGCGTCACTGAGTAGGGAAAGAATCCGAGTGGACAGTGCCGCCAGTCCACGTAGGTCCATTTGGTTGTGGTTGAGTACCGGCACTAACCCTTCGGGTGGACCTCCGCGCACGTAGTCGAAGTAGATTTGCGGGATCATACCTGAGAGCAGATCGGCTCCCCGGTCCCAACCCAAGACGTGGCGTTCGAGTTCCGATAGGCGTACTGACCCTAGGCGGAGTCTCCATAGATTTCGTGCTGGGTGCAGAAAATCAAGATGCGCCTGCGGAGTCGGTACAGAAATCTTCCGGCTCATACGATAACGCGTTTCGAGCAGCGGCCAATCGAATGATCTGCCATTGAACGTAACAAGTACCGGATGCTCCGCTATCCGCTCTCGCAAGGCGAAGAGCAACGCCCTTTCTTCGCTGTACTCGCGCATGAAGAACTGTTCAATCTCAAGCCCGCCACCTTCCCACCAGCCAACACCGACGAGGAACGCATACGTGCCGCTTCCGCCCGCAAGTCCTGTAGTCTCTGTGTCCAGAAAAAGCCAGTGCTCGGGATCAGCGATTTGGTCCGATGCCTCTGGCAAAAGCAGTTGGAGGGCGCGTGAATCGGGCGAGTATCTAGGTGGCTGAGCGCACCAACAGCGAAGTGAAAGATATTCTCCATACTGATTGGTTTTCGTTGTGGCTCCCAGGACTCGGGCCATGCGCTCCGGGTCCGTCCGGATTGGTCTCGCGCGAGACAACAATCCGTCATTGTCGTTTAGCAAACGGCCACGCCACAATTTCTCTGGGGTTTCTGAGCGTGGCGAATGAGACCGGTGTAGCTCCTTCAAGCTGACGTAGCGGACGCTCATGCGGTTTCTGCCGTCCTCTCGGTCACGAACTGAGTGTCTCCGCACAGCCGCCCGAGAATCTCAAGGGCAACTTCCTTAGTCCTCTCGCTACGATCAGCAGTGGGCCCAACACATGATGGGCATCCATTCTCGCATGGACACGCACTGATCAGTTCGAGGGTGCGGTTCAACAACGTGTCACAAGCGCGGTACAGGGGCGCGGTGATTCCGATTCCGCCTGGGTAGGCGTCATAGATGTAAAGGTTGGGCTCGAAGAATTCCTTGGCCTCTGAGGTATCCGCCGGCCCTGCGAAGTCTTCCCAGTTGATCTCGCTTATTGCACTGGGAGGCCGTTCACCAACGGCTGCGCCAAGGTCACGGCGATCGCACATCATCAGGAGGGTTGCCATTGACCCGAGCGCGTAAAGCAATCCAAAGATCCCGTTCTGACGTTCGGAGAGACTGAACGGCAAGCCAATAAGTAGGTTATGTCCAAGCGTTAGCCAGAATGAGGTCGTGTGCATCTCGTTCTCCGGCAGTTCAAGTTTTCCCGAGCCGACGTTCTCGTTGGTAAAGAACTTGATTTTCTTGAATCCTACGACTTGCGACCGTACGAGCACGTCGCCATGTGCGCGAGCTCCCGGACCACTAATGCTCTCTTCTTCGGCCACTTCAAGGACGCGGACCTGCGTATAGCGGATCGCGTCCGTGAAGTAGTCCACGTTGACCGGCTTCACGTAGGCTTTGCGCTTTTCGAAATCCAAATGCTCGACATGGTATTGCTGGCCCTGGTGGATGTAGATCGCTTTCGGATGGACAGTGGTGAGCGCAGAAGAGAAATCGACTTCGCCGATCACCTCAGGCTTGCCCCTGTCTTCGCCAGTTGTATCGATGATGATGAAGTTGTCTGACGTAACAGATCGCAGGCTGACGGTATCGGCAGGGTACGCTTCGTCGACCCAGTGCCAATCTCCACCGCTCTGATGCAGAAAGCCGGCTTCACCAAGTTGCTCGCAAAGTTGTGGGAGATTGATATTACCGAACCGCTCATCAGGAGAAATGGGCAGCTCGAATGCAGCGCATTTCAAATGATTGACGAGAACCTCTAGGTTGTCCGGCTGAATGTGGGCGTGCTCGGGCGAGTTACCGAAGAAGTAGTCGGGATGCTGCACGATGAACTGATCGAGCGGGGCCGACGACGCGACGAAGATCGCGCACGAGCTTCCCGATCGTCGTCCGGCGCGGCCTGCCCTCTGCCAGGTCGAAGCAATCGATCCGGGATAGCCGGCCATGACGCAGGCATCGAGAGAACCAATGTCGATCCCGAGTTCGAGTGCATTTGTGGCTATAACGCCAAGAATGCGGCCGTCGCGCAGACCGCGTTCAATTTCGCGCCGCTCTCCCGGCAGGTAGCCTCCACGGTAACCGCGTACGGGTTCCGGTTGGCCCGGCTTCGGAGGGTTCGCCTGCTGCAAGTAGGTCAGTATCACTTCGGTGTGCAATCGGCTGTTTGCGAACACAATCGTCTGCAGCTTCCGGCCAAGGATCTCTTTTGCGACTCGTGTCGCTTCGTTAATGTAGCTGCGCCGAATCCCGAGATTTCGGTTCACCATTGGCGGGTTGTAGAACACGAAAAGCTTCTCGCCCGCCGGTGCCCCGTTCTCTTCGACAACTTCGACTTCTTTCTCGATAAGCTGAGAAGCCAGCTCGCCGGGGTTCGCAATCGTGGCTGAACAACAAATGAATTGCGGATCGGAGCCATAGAACTTCGCAATACGCCTCAGTCGCCTGAGTACATTCGCGAGATGACTCCCGAACACCCCACGGTAGGTGTGCAATTCGTCGAGTACGATGTAGCGCAGGTTCTCGAACAACCGCATCCATTTCGTGTGGTGCGGCAGGATTCCGGTGTGCAGCATGTCGGGATTCGTCAGGACAATGTGGCCGCGTTCCCGAATTGCCTTTCGCGCATCACTCGGAGTATCGCCGTCGTAGGTGAACACTCCGAAGCTGTCATCGAGACGCTTCGCGAGGTCCTGCAACTCCGCTAGCTGGTCTTGGGCGAGCGCCTTGGTTGGGAACAGGTACAGAGCGCGAGTGTCGGCATTTTCCAGAACTGCATTTAATATCGGCAGGTTGTAGCAGAGGGTCTTGCCCGATGCGGTCGGCGTTACCACCACGACGTTCTTGCCGTTGCGCACTAATTCCGCGGTTGCGGCCTGGTGCGAGTACAACGCGCGGATTCCCTTAGCCCGATATGCCTCAGCCAAGGCACTTGCCACCCAAGCTGGCATGGGATGAAACTTGGCATCTCGGGCGGGAATCTGCTGTATTGCGGTGAGCACTTCCTCCTGGCGATAGCGCGCGACTAGCGATCCGAGGATGTTGTGAACGGTTTCAAGACTTGCTGGCGGGCGCGGGGCTAAGGACTGGAAAGCGGACATGAGGGGCTCCGGTTGTATTCGCCTTTTATTCGCTAGCCTAGCACCTCCCTTATACTCTGGGCAATACCTCTCTTTCGAAGGCGATGTTGGCCTCAGGAACGCGGTTGTTCCCTCGTAGAAAGATGGACCTAGCGCCAGCCGGGACGAAACAATTTGAGTCTGTGGATTATCTGTATAATCCAATAAGCTGATATGCGTTACGAACCGGAACATAAGACGCGAACCCGTGATCGTATTGTGCGAAATGCTGCTCGCAAGCTCCGCGCTGAGGGGTTGAGCGGTCCCGGCGTCGCAAGCGTTATGAAGGCATCGGGTCTGACTGTCGGCGGCTTTTACAAACACTTTCGGAGCAAGGATGAGCTTCTCGCCGACTCGATTGCGGAAGCTTTCTCCGAATCTAGCGAGAAGATCTATTCCTCCCTGCAAAACCTACCGCGGGAGGACAGGTGGAAAGCGCTCGTTCGGTTGTACCTCTCACCGGAGCACTGTGATCATCCCGACTCCGGCTGTCCGGTGGCGGCCTTAGCACCTGAAATGGCGCGCGCCAAACTGGAGGTT
>Ga0209161_10000832_pt1 | contig 25265 bp, 23 predicted proteins | sample GraSoiAngelo_155_FD_186169 | JGI IMG/M metagenome (GOLD analysis project Ga0209161, IMG submission 186169) | Grasslands soil microbial communities from the Angelo Coastal Reserve, California, USA - 14_1009_13_30cm (SPAdes) (version 2) | ecosystem: Environmental > Terrestrial > Soil > Grasslands... | reverse complement strand
CGCTGACCGTATTACTGCGCTTGCGAAGCGCGGCGAAATCAGCGCCTGATCTTGCCCTCAATTCCGGAGGGCTCCGGAGTTTTTGTAACCGCGCCGCGCGTACTTTCGTCACATCACCTGCGAGGGTCGAATCTAAGAACAGGAATCGTCAGAATATCTGGTTTGCAGTTTGGGGAACATCACTGTGCCTCTTGCTGGCGATTGCGGGGGCATGGGCACAGTCCCCGGCCCCAGCGGGACCCAAACTCGCGGAAGAAGAATTCAAGAATATTCAAGCTCTCAAGGGAATCCCGGCCGACCAAATCATCCCCTCGATGCAGTTCATTGCTGCTTCTCTTGGCGTCGAATGTGAGTTCTGCCACGTTGCGCATGCGAACGAAAAGGACGACAAGAAGCCCAAAGTCACGGCGCGCAAGATGATCGAAATGATGATGGCGATCAATAAAGACAACTTCGAAGGTCACCGCGAGGTCACCTGCTACTCTTGCCACCGCGGTTCGACGGATCCTGTGGCCACACCCATCATCACAGACGACGGACCGCGGGCGGCAGGCGGCGAAGGGAAGAAACCCGGCGAGGCAAAAGCTTCATTGCCGGCTGCGGACCAGCTTCTCGATAAATATCTCGCCGCCATCGGCGGGGCCGTTGCGCTCCAGAAAATCACCAGCCGCGTGCAAAAGGGAACGCTCACCGCATTCGGCGGCCAGCATTTTTCCGTCGATGTTTATTCAAAGGCTCCGGATAAGCGCGTCTCGATCATGCATCTCCAGGGCGGGGACAGCATCACCGCGTTCGATGGGAAACAGGGCTGGCTCGGTGTTCCCGGCCGTGTGCATACGATGTCGACGGCGGAAAATGACGCCGCACGGATCGATGCGGATCTTTACCTGCCGGCGCACCTGAAGACGCTCTACCAGAAATTCAGTGTCGATGCGGGTGAAAAAATCGATGGTCATGAGACTTATATGGTTGTCGGGCGCACCGAGGGTCAACCGCCGCTCCGTTTGTACTTGGACAAGGAATCGAGCCTGCTGTTGCGCTTGGTGCGATACGCCGAAACTCCACTCGGCCGTAACCCAACACAAATCGACTATGCGGATTATCGCGATGCGAATGGCGTGAAGGTGCCGTTCCGCTGGAACCTGGCGCGCCCTGGCAACCGATTCGTCATCCAGATCGAGCAGGTTCAACAAAACGTTCCCGTGGACGAGGCCAAGTTCGCGCCGCCATCAGTCGCACCTAAACCGCCTGCTCCTTAGGCCGTATCTCGTAAAACCCACAACTGATTTCTCCAGCGATGGAAGGCCGCAGCCTGCGTCGCTGCCGCGCAACTCGATGTCCAAGGATTGGCAGTCCACCTCTGCTGCGTACCGGTCGTGCCGTCACGAATTTTTCTTATTGCCAGGGTTCCGGGAACGACTCTTGAGAGTATGAGTTTGCGTTATGCGCTGATTTGATTTAGAACAGGCTGCGACCAGGCCGGTGCGGCTGGTGTTAGCCGTTTAACGGCTCTCTTGACGGGACGCGAAAGCTGTTTTGCGAGGGCATGGCGGGAATTTCGTGAACTCGCTTTTTGCCGAGCGCGCGAACAGCTTGGATTACGATTCCCGCTTCCGTTCCCGCACCAATCATTTTGGAAGGGGCAACGTGCTTAAGCATTACGGTTTGGTTGCAGATCCGAATCGTGGTGCGGTGTAGACAGTTTGTTGGCGAAGGATTCTAGTAGCATGTTCTCAAAGACATGTCGCCCGTGTCGGATGCTCGGGAAGGAAGTTGCGTTTCGGGCCAGGAAAGGGAATGACACATGAACCTCAATCTGCCGCGAGTGGCCTATCGACCGCGCAAGCCGCTGAGGTAACTGGGCTATCTCTTCGGTTCCTGTATTATGCGATTCAGCATAAAGACCTGCCTACAGTCCGAGTGGGCCGTTGCCGGCTGATAACTGAGAAGGCTTTGCGTGAGTGGCTGGAGCGAAAAACTGAACGCAACTGTTGAAACCCGAGACTGATCGTGCCTTCGCGCACCTATATAGATGAGGCATCTACTCCTAAGCCGTCCACTTCCGGCCAACAGCCAAGCGGCGGCATGCGATAAGACAAACGCTGATCGGCCACGGGCGCACGCCTTCAAACAGATTAGGAATTGCTACAATTCCATCGATCAGCGAGCGCTGCGCGGCCAAAGTGGCTACGATAATTTGATTGCGCTGAGTTCCACGTCCAAAAGAGAAAGTTCATGCCAAACATTTGGTTCACTGCTGATTTTCATCTGGGGCACAAGAACATTATTCGGTACTGCAATCGCCCTTTTGAAGCCGTTGAGGAGATGAATCATACGATTATTGAACGCCTGAACGCTTGCGTAAAAGCGAATGACATTCTGTACTTCCTTGGGGATTTTTGTATGGGGCCGAAAGCGCGAGCTGCCGAGCTTCGAAGGCAAATTCGCTGCAAGAAGATATTTGGGGTCCCCGGAAATCACGACAAAGACACGCGCAAACTGATTCAGGAGTTTTCCTGGCTCAACGATCTCGCAGAAGTATCGCTTAACGGCCAACGAATTGTCCTTTGTCATTATGCGATGAGAGTATGGAATCAGTCTTCTCACGGCGCATGGCATCTTTACGGACATTCACACGGCAGGCTGCCGGAAAGCGAGATTTTGCCTTCCATGGACGTTGGAGTTGACACTCATGAATTTAGTCCTTGGCATTTTGACGAAATCAACGTGCGGATGACTCAGAAGATCGAAACCGCAAACGAACGGCGGCGGCGGGATACGGAATCGAGTCGTCCGAAGAGTTACGACCCTTAGAGGCTAACTAGTACGAGGCGAATCGGGAAGGCAGCCCCAAAGACCGTCCATGGTTTCTTATGGTGGCTGGTGCAAGATAAGGGCATTCACAGAGGACCCGGATGAGCACTACCACCGTCCCTCGTAAACGCCTCGATGCTTCTTCGCGTGCCAAACGCAAGAGAAGTGTGCGCGAGGCGCTCGCCACACTACGACTCGAGGACCCAGCTCCTAGCAAGGAAGTAAAGGCGCTGGCGAACGAATACATCGAGGGCCGGCTCAAAGCCAAGCAGCTCACTGCAGCTGTTAGGCGCCTCTACCCTCGGGATTGAGCGAAGAAGCTAACATTCAAGTGATCCCTATCTCTACGCGGATACCTCCCGTCCTCCGCAACCTTGCCGATATTCGCGATGCGAACCGCCTGAGCCAATTTGAAAGTGACCATTTCTTCGCACGACTCCTTGAGCTGCACGAAAACCCAATTCGCGCATCCTTTGATTCAGATCATTTGAGGCATATCCATCGGTATCTATTTCAGGATGTGTTCGCCTGGGCCGGAGAATTCCGCACGGTTCCCATCGCCAAGGGTAATTCCTTTTTCGCTCGACCGGAGCACATCGGACCGGAACTGCAGAAGCTATTTTCAGCAATTCGCCGGCGAGCAATCGTTGCGAGGAAAGGATTCTAAGATTCTGCCAACGCCGCTCACCACCTTGGCGAGATCAACGCTTTGCATCCTTTTCGTGAGGGAAACGGACGAGCGCAACGTGAGTTCATTCGAGAACTGGCTGGGGAAGCCGGCTATGAGGTTTCATGGGACCTCGTTACGCAGGACGAAATGTTAGCGGCTTCAGTGGCGAGTTTTCACCACGGAAGTAGTGCGGCGTTTGCAATGATCTTGAACAAAATCATCCGTCCCGTTCGTTGAATGCCAAGCGCATGCGTCAAGTGCAGGACCGACCATCGCATGTCAGCTGGTGATGCCAAGGCTATGGAAGGGAAACTCTGCCTGGGAGTCCACTGGAAGTAGCGGCCGCTGATTGCCCGAAAAGTTGGCAAATAGTTGGCAAAATGGGTTTTGATGACAATTCCTCAGATGAGGGAAAAGCATGAATCGTCGTGCATTTACTGATTTTGATGGTGGGCCTGGGTGGACTTGAACCACCGACCGCGCCCTTATCAGTGTAGCGGTCGTTGGTCCCGAGCCTAGGAATACTGGATCGCTGGAAGATGGACACAACTCTACGTTGTCATCGACGCATCCCAGACCACAGCATGGAAGACCCATCTCCTGCCGGAAGGTCTGCGCAGGCACTGCTAAATATCAGCCGTGATAATTCGTTCAGGGAACAGTTCTTGAAAGTTCGAGAACTGAGAATCCAGCTGACTCTGCGGCTTTGGCCAATCGCTGGTCCCCGCAGATGAAGCTCCTCCTGGAGGGACGCTGCTCGCACCAGACCAAGGACGCGGCAAGTTGCAAGCTATCGGCCGCCCGCAAGGAATGCTTATCTAGCAACTGCGTCGCCAAATCGCGAACCTGATCGCCGGGAAGAATTTCCCTCCACCCACGGTTTAGCAAACGCAGTCGTGCCACCGCACCTTGTTTGTCGAGATCGGTTATCTCCCTATCCCGATGGAGGCGGCAAATAGCACTGTGAACTTCTACGAGACTTCCCCACCAGACTGCGGGCGCAAATCTCCTCAGATGGGACTGAGCGTGACGACTCGCGGCTTCGTGAACACACAACGGAACTAGCGCGCTGGCATCCCAGAACGCGGTCGTTTTTTTCACAGTTCTTCTTCTCTGTCGGCGAGAACGGCTTGAATCGCCCTGTTCCCTGCAACGCTTCCCGTCGGGATCTTCAAGAGCGCCTTTACATCGAGTCGCGCCTTGGGGAGACGCAGTTTCCCCGCCGCAACCAACACGAGTTCCTGATCGTCGGCACCTTCCGCCGAAAACGGAACTAGTTTGGCCACCGGGAGATTACGGTCTCGGATCACCACTTCTTCGCCTCCTTTGGCGAATGTAAGGTACTTGCTCAGCCGGTTCTTTAGTTCCGCCACATTCACACTGCGCATTTGGCTGCTCCTTCTTCGTGGCTATTATAGCCATGAATAGACGCAAATGGGAAGAGCCCAATGGTTGGCAAAATGGTGTTTCGGAAAGAGAACCCTCACCGGCCTTCAGCTGGCTCGTATCGCCACATTCACATCAACTCGAAGCGTGTCTACCGTGGGAAGGGTCCTCAATCCCTCGCAGGCGACTACTTACGCTCGTTCGGACTTTGAATTGTCTTGCGGAGAGCTTCTTGTCGAAGAGGCCCTTTTTCTTTGGCGGTCTCCATCACCGTCTTGCCCTTGCTGTTACGGACGGTCAGGTCAGCCCCATGTCCAATGATTAGCAGTTTAACGTCATTATCGACGGTCGTAAAGATCGGCGTTTCACCGTCCTTGTTGCGCGCATTCAGATTCGCGCCAAGCTTCAACGTAGCGGTGTATTCCCCTCGTTATCGTGTGCATTTCACATTCGCTCCGGCTTGAGCGAGCAGACGCACACACTCCACGCTGCGGGCATTCCCGTTCCGGCAAACTGTGATACAGGGAGGGGATGGGCTGGGAGGTGGATGTGATGATGAGATTCCTGATGATGCCTTCTCCCCACATCAATTGCTGCCAGGACGCCGTGGATCGTGGGATCCAGCGAACATAAGCGAGCACAACGAGGACAGGGAGCGCGACACAGCAAATCAAGGCTAGTGGGGACCTCGTCATGTGAACCTAGGATAAGCGACTCAGCCTCTTGCATGAATTACCGGAACCCACATTTCCGATAAGCGTTAATCAGTTGAGAAGTGTTGATATACTTCCGCCACCGTCAAAAATGTCATGGGTGCCCTCTTGAAACTCGTTCCTTCCACGCGCATCGGCGTCAAGTACCCCGGCGGCGCATCCAAGTCTGAGCGGAGTTTCCTCGATTTTGTAATCAACGGGCACAATGCATGAGAGCAAGCGGAGGTTGATAGCTTGCTGGACGACCTTGATTTACCTATCAGGTGCGGCGCTCGCAGGTTTCCGGTTTAGAGTATTCGTTCGTCCATTACTTCGCTATGACCGCTAGATGGGAGAAAAAGTTGACCTATTTCGCAGTGGACACTGGCACGACGAACACAACTGTTTGGCTTATGAAGGATGACAGGATTCTGCGGGAGTCCAAGCATCCTGTAGGAGTTCGGCAGACCTCGATCCGCGGCGACCGCGAACTGCTTGAAAGCACGCTGCGCGGAACCCTCCGCTCGCTATCGAGACGAGCACCATCGCCTCCGAGGTTTGTACTGGCGGCTGGTATGCTGACTTCACAATTGGGGCTTTTAGAAGTGCCCCATGTCCTTGCTCCCGCCGGCGTCGGCAAGCTCGCGGAGAATGTACGAATGAAAAGCTTTGCCCGAGTGAGTCCGCTGCCATTTTTCTTGGTGCCCGGAGTGCGAATCGGTAGAGCCCCATGTGAATTATCAGAGGTGGCACACAGCGATGTCATTCGGGGTGAGGAGACTGAGATTGTGGGATTTCAGGCGAATGCGCAGCCGCGAACTCACGGAGCGCCGTGGCTGCTCTTGCACGTGGGGTCGCATTCCAAAGCAATCGAGGTGGATGCCCGGGGTCGAATTGTGCGATCGGCCAGTACTCTTTCTGGGGAAGCACTGTACGTCCTAAGAACGCAGACGATCCTGGCGAGCCGGTTGCGCGATCTGAGGTCGCAGGAGCTGCAGAAGAGCTTCTTCGAAAGCGGAGTCAGATGCAGCCAGCGCTATGGTCTATCACGCGCGCTCTTCATGACCCGGTTGCTTGAGGGGAATTCGCGGTATGGTCAGCGGGAGTTGTATAGCTTTCTCCTGGGCGCTCTCTTGGCGAGCGATCTCCGAGCTTTTCGCAGCCTCGGATTCCTCGCACCGCGTCGCATAAGAATCGTTTTGAGCGGCCAGCCCAATCTGCAGTTGGCTTGGCGCCTGATCCTCAAGAAGGACTATGACGTTAAGGTTGTCAGTCCAGAAGTTAGGGCGTTGGCATTTCTTGCTGGGCTTCGTGAGATTGTCTTTGCCAGTTCCGCATATCGTCAATTTCAAGCCGGAATTGCGGGAATAAGAGATTAAGTCGAGGCGCGTCGCGGAAGTAGATTTAGAGTGGGGACCGGTGCTTGTTGAAGGAGATCCGATGAATAGGCGATTATTTCTGAAATGGATGGCCGCGGGTGTGTATGCGTTCGCGCATCTCCCGAAGCTGCAAGCCGCGTTGCCCAAGATGAAGATCACGCGAGTACGGGCTTACGCGCCACCCAATCCGAATCCGCTGTTCAATCAGGCCGACACCGTAGTGACTATCGAGACCGAGGCGGGAATAACGGGTGTCGGTGAAGGCGGTTTTCCGGATGCGCTGAAGCAGTGCGCCGGACGCCTGATCGGGCAGGACCCGCAGCATATCGAACGCTTATGGCAGGACATGTCGCGGTCGTTCTTTTATCCGCCTGGGCGTGAAAAGGAACATGCGCTCGGGGCGCTCGATCTGGCCCTGTGGGATATCAAAGGCAAGGTGCTGAAGCTGCCGGTTCACGAAATCCTGGGCGGCATGGTGCGGAATTACTGTGAATGCTACAACACCGCCGGCATCATCCCTGGCATCAAGCCTGACATGAGCGTGAAGGATCGCGCAGCGGCCACCATCGCGGCCGGTTATCGAGCCTTCCGCATGGGCGCGGCTGACACGCCCGCGAATACCACTTTCAATACCCGTCAGAAACTGAATCAGCTTTACGAGGAGTGCGTGCAGGCGCGCGAAGGCGTCGGAAAAGACGGCGATTTCTGCATCGATTTTCATCAGCGATTCGATCTGTCCGACGCGATCCGCGGTTGCGATCTGATCGAGAGCCTTGCGCCGTTGTTTGTCGAGGATCCTGTGCGGGCGGAGGGATTCGGCGAAGACCTTCCGCGCCTCCGAAAGTTAGTAAAGGTTCCGATCGCCGCGGGCGAGGAATGGGGGAATCGCTGGGACTTCAATCCGCTGGTGGAGAACCACGATATCGACTACGTTCGCGCTACGCTGCCGAACGTGGGAGGCATTACCGAGATGATGAAAATCGCAGCAATCTGCGAGACGCATTTTGTCGGCATTGTGCCTCACTTCACCGGGCCGATTGCCACTGCGGCGCTGGTGAATTCGCTGGGCACATTCTCGGGTCCGCTGCTGATGGAATATAACTTTGAAGGCAAGGAACTTCCGCACGTGCCCGTCGGCCTGGATTTTAAGCACGGAAAGCTCTATCCCAACGACAGACCCGGACTCGGCGTCGAGCTGGACATGAGCAAGCTAATGCCGATTCTGGAAGTAACGAAATACGACACCAATCGCGCGCAGACGTACTTTCGCCCGGACGGATCGATTACCAATTGGTTAACTAAAGAAGCGGGCAGAATTTGCGAACCAACAGGTCGACAACGGTCTCACCGAGTTTTATCTTGTGGAGGTGACCTCGCCAACATGCCTGGTAAGATTACCGCACTAGTCCGAAGGCGATTCCTTTTCGGGCCGAGATCAGGGAGGGTGTTGGTTTACTTCAGTGCAAAAAGTTTTCGACCAATTCTTTCGACAGTCGAGATCCTTCGATCCTTCTTCGGTAAATGCAACAGATTTAGCTTTGGTAGCCGGATTCGAGATGTAGCCCTTCTCGTGTAACGAACATCACCCGCCAATCATGTCCTTTGCATCAATCCGAATTTGTCCTTGAAGAAAGTAAAAAAAGGCAGCGCGGCATGTGGTGCAGTGACGTGTGGGTTGGATTGTGGGTTGAGATTCGTGGGACCTGATTTTGATGGTGGGCTGGGTGGACTTGAACCACCGACCTCGCCCTTGTCAGGAGCGGGACCTTGGCAAAATGTTTGCCGCCATCATTGGGGTCCGCGGGTCCGATCGCCTGACGTCATCGGCCTATGTATTTGAGGCGGCTCTTGTCTTTCTACGTCCGTTCAAAGCAGCCCACGACCAAGATTGAGAGATTGAGCCGAAGAGTTGACATAGCCATCGAAGATAGCTAGAATCAGAACGATGAAGATAAGCGTCGCCGAAGCTAAAAACAAACTGCCGAAACTCATCAAGAAAGCCGAGAACGGTGAACGCGTCACAATCTGTCGTCGCGGCAAGCCCGTGGCGGACCTGGTGCGCGCGACCAAGCCGGCTGGGAAGAAGCCCGAGTTGGGCTTCCTGAAAGGCAAGAAGATCGTGCTCGACCCGGACTGGTGGAAACCGATGACGGACGAGGAAGTGGACGCCTTCCTGGAGGGCCGCTACTGATGCGTGTCCTGCTGGACACGGTGGCCTTCCTCTTCGCCATCGAAGATCCGGACAGGTTGTCGCGGAAGACGCGGACCGTGCTGGGAGACCCGGCTAACCAGCGCGAACTGAGCGTCATTTCGCTGGCAGAGATCGCCATGAAGAATGCTGCAGGAAAGCTGAATCTCAGCCGCGAGGACACGATGGACGCGCTAAGGCGGCTGCAGGTGAGCATGGTGCCGTACGCGGAGGCACACGTGTTAGAGCTGATGAGGCTGCCCGTGCACCATCGCGACCCGTTCGACCGCATGCTGATTGCGCAGGCGCTGGCCGAAGAAGTGCCTGTGATGACCTGCGACAAGGAATTCCGCAAGTATAAGAGGCTAGAGGTGATTTGGTGATGACCAGGAAGCTCAGGAGGGAGGCAGAAGTCGACACTCTCCTCGCGAAAGTAATCAAGCGAACCGCCAAGCGGGTTCGATGCCCACCGCCCCTACCAAGAGTCCCGTTGAATCCGTTTTCAGTAGGGACAGACGGAGGATGGGTTTAAGCCAGGCGGCGGGCGATGAGAAACCAGCCGCGCGGGTCTTCGCCAGAGAAGGCTCCCTGTCTATACTCAGGGCGGATTTCGAGGCGCACGGGCTCGAGGGATTCGATTTCCCAGCCATCGGCAAAGGCATGGTGCAACTCAGACTGCGAGACGCGTCGCGGTCCTTCCGTTCCCGGGGTGGCGTCGCTGAAACAAAGCAGGAACAGACGCCCGCCGGGATTGAGGACGGTCTTGAGCCCGCGCACATAGCGAATGCGGTCCGCGTCGGAAAAAACGTGAAATAGGCCGGAGTCGAGCACGTTATCGAAGCGTTCGGTCCACTCATGGAGTTTTAGGGCATCTTTGACCAGGAACTTGACGATGAGGATGCGCTGGGCGGCCTTGCGCCGCGCCGCCGCGATGGGTTCCTCCAGGAAGTCGAAGCCTGTGACAGCATGGCCCCGTGCGGCGAAGAACAGGGCGTGTTCGCCGGTGCCACAGCCCGCATCGAGAACCGAGCCGACGACCTTATCGGCGGCGGCCTGGAACGTAGGCTGGGGCTTGCCGATGTCCCAGGGCGGGCTGCCGGCGTAAGAGCTGCGAAAGGATTCGCGGTCGTGTGTCAAGACGTTGTGGGAGAAAAGACTTCTGTTAGCCGGGCACCCTTATACACTCAACGCCCTTCCGAGTTAAGCAAATTGATTTCGTCGCAGCCCTGGGAGACGATCAGCCTGATTCGCACTAACTTGCAATCGACTAAAAGCGGACAGGGATCCGTGGCCCCCATATCCCCCTGCTCGTTTCACAGAGCACGAGTGGGTTCGGGTCACAGGCGCGCGGAACCAATCGCGTGTGGAGGCTAGAAAGCGCCGTGCTGGAAAGAACCCTCGACTGGCGCGTTCTCCCCGGACTTTTGGCAAATTTTTGGCAAATTTGCTTTTGGAGAACATTTGATAAAACGGGGAAAGTGTGAATCGCCGCATGAATACCTAGATTTGATGGTGGGCCTGGGTGGACTTGAACCACCGACCGCGCCCTTATCAGGGCGGCGTGGCTAGGTTTTACAACTTACAAGACTGGGGGACTGCCAAACTTAGCGGAAGTCATATAAGACGGAGGCTCTTGTGGGCTGACTTGTGGGTTGGAAAAGTCTACAAACTCCGAAACAATCCCACACTCATTTCCCTGAACCTCTCGGCGAACGACCAGATAGTCGACCCGCGCTGAAGGGACTTCTTCCAGGGAAAAGAATAAAGTTGGGTTCTCCGTTTCTCGCGCATCACGCGTGAGAAAACATACGATTTCCAACAGACTGACAGTGTCCAAGGATTCGACAGAAAACTCTCGCCAGCAGTGGGTTAGGTTTCCTTGCTTAACTCTGTATCCTCCTTGCCGCCAATACCTTGCATGAACATTCGGCTCCCTTCGCGAACGGCACAACACGTGCTTTCGACCAATACGGAAGTTGAAATCGAGGTTGCAGTTCGGCATAAGGGCGATACGTATGAAACCAATCATGCAGGAAAACAGCAGGCTTGGATTTGTCGGGATCGGCTACATGGGCCGTCCGATTGCGCGGAGGTTGCTTGAATCTGGATTCAAGCTGACAGCGTACGACCGAAACCGTGCCAAGGCGGAGGAATTAATTCCGTACGGCGGCAACGTCGCACAGAGTATTGCGGAACTTTCCTCCAGTTGTGACGTTGTGTTGTCCTGCTTACCAAGCGATGAAGCTGTCTTGGATATTTATCGAGGACCTGACGGCGTTTTCGCGAATGCACATGGCGGTTCGCTAGTCATCGATTTGAGTACGGTGTATCCAGAGACTTCGCAGCAGCTCTCGAGACTTGGTTCAGCGAGGGAAATTGCGGTTCTCGACGTGACTATATCGGGGAGTACTCCCGCCGCGGAAAATGGGTTACTGACCCTATTTGGAGGCGGAGACAAAGAACGCTTTGACGCTGCCGAGTCGATCTTTCGCGTAATCGCCAAAAAGCATTTTTATCTCGGGCCGAGCGGCTCCGGAGCGACGATGAAGCTTGTGGTGAACACCTTACTAGGAATCGGCATGCAGGCGATTGCCGAAGCTGTTGCACTCGGCGAGAAGGCTGGCCTAGATCGCATTCGCTTGCTAGGGGTATTGTCCCAGACTGCAGTGGTCGCGCCCGCGCACTTGGGCAAACTGGAAAGAGCGATGAAGAGCGACTACAGTCCGCAATTTCCGATTCGGCTAATGAACAAGGATTTCGGGTTGATTCTCGAACTCGCGAATACCGTTGGCGCGCGAATGCCCGCCGCGGGAGCTGCTTTTGAGATCAATGCCAGGCAATCGGACGAAGGAGCGGAACAAGATTTTTCGGCGGTCATTCTGCAAATGGAAAAACGTGCGCATCTGGGCTCCAACGGCAATGGGCGGACGCGATCCGGGGTCGATTTGGCTGGGTATTGAGGTAGTTGGCTGAAGTTTACTCCCTTTGCAGACGTTCGGGCGAGGGCACGAAAATGATTCAACTTAAGGTGAACGGTGTAGAGCAATCTTTCGGTGGTGAACCTGAAATGCCGTTGCTCTGGTATTTACGCGACGTTTTAGGGCTGACTGGGTCGAAATTTGGTTGCGGCGTTGGACTCTGCGGTGCCTGCACCGTGCACGTGAATGGTCAAGCGATGCGATCCTGCGTGACAGCCATGCGCGACGCGGCCGGAAAAGAAGTCACGACGATCGAAGGCCTCGATAAGAACGGATTGCATCCGGTTCAAAGGGCCTGGATGGAAATTAACGTTCCACAATGCGGCTACTGCCAGGTTGGACAAATCATGCAAGCAGCGGCGCTGTTGAACAGCAAAAAGAAACCTGCCGACCACGAGATCGATGAGGCCATGTCCGGGAATATCTGCCGATGCGGAACGTATCAGCGGATTCGCGCGGCTATTAAAGCAGCGGCGGGAGAAATGACATGAGCGAGATTGAGAATGTCAGCCGGCGCCGATTTCTGACAAGGGGCATCATCGCTGCAGGCGCGCTCGTGCTGGGTGTGCGTTATTACCACAAGCTGTCGTCGGGCGACAAACGTCCGCACGATACAAATGCGGACCATGCAACTTTACCTCCGAGCGTGTACCTCGGGATCGACGCGGACGGCACGGTGTGGATCGTTGCTCATCGCTCGGAGATGGGCACGACGAGCCGTACGACTCTCCCGCTCGTGGTCGCCGATGAGTTGGATGCGGACTGGAAGCGAGTGAAAATCGAACAGGCGATTGGTGACAGCCGATACGGTGACCAGAATACAGATGGATCGCACTCGGTACGCTCGTTCTACGACGCGATGCGAGAGGCCGGAGCAACGGCGCGATTCATGCTGATTCAAGCTGCGGCCCATCAGTGGAGCGTTCCGGCGCCGGAATGCGAAACTGACTTACACGTGGTTGTCCACCGCTCGACAAACCGTAGCGCGGGTTACGGTGAACTCGTGGCCGCCGCGGCGAGATTGCCAATCCCCAAAAAAGAGGAGCTGAAGCTCAAACCAAAGAGTGCCTGGCGATACGTAGGCAAAGGACAAGTGAGTTACGACCTCGAAGCACTTGTGACCGGGAAGGCCATTTACGGCATGGATGCTCACGTCGACGGGATGGCATACGCGTCAGTGGAGCATCCGCCCGTTCTCGGCGGCAAAGTGAAAACGTACGACGACAAGGAAGCCTTAAAGGTCGCAGGCGTGCGTCAGACAGTTTCGATCGACCCTTTCCAGCAGGCACCGGGGTTTCAGCCGCTCGGTGGCATTGCGGTGATTGCGGACAACACTTGGGCGGCGTTTCAAGGGCGCAAGAAGCTGAACACCTCGTGGGACAACGGAGCACACGAAACTTACAATTCGGACGCGTACAAGAACGAGTTGCGAGCGACTTCGCACAATCCTTGCAAAGTGGTGCGCAATATTGGCGATGCGGATACAGCGTTCGCCAAAGGCGGGAAGATCCATGATGCGGACTACTACGTTCCGCTTCTGGCCCACGCTTCGATGGAGCCGATGGTTGCGCTGGCGGAATTTAAGAACGGCAAAGCAACGCTTTGGGCACCCACGCAGAATCCTCAGGCCGTTCAAGACATCGTTGCGAAAGAGCTGGGGATCGCGAAAGAAGATGTAATTTGCCATGTAACCCTGCTCGGAGGAGGATTCGGGCGCAAGTCGAAGCCTGACTATGTGGCTGAGGCTGCAGTTTTGTCCAAAAAAGTGGGCCGGCCAGTGAAAGTGGCCTGGACTCGAGAGGACGATATCAAGTTTGACTATTACAACGCAGTCGCGTCTATGTATATGAAGGCGGCTTTGGGCGCCAACGGCAAACCAACCGCCTGGCTTCAACGGTCGGTCTTCCCTCCGATTCCATCTATCTTTGACGTGAATACCGTTTATGGGGATCCTGCCCATCTGCAGCAGGGCTGGACGGACATTCCCTACGATCTGCCAAATCTTCGCATCGAGAATGGCCCGGCGAAAGCTCATGTGCGCATCGGCTGGTTGCGGTCGGTAGCGAACATATATCACGCGTTTGCAATTCAATGCTTCACCGATGAACTGGCGCATGCGGCCGGACGCGATCCACTCGATTACTTGCTCGATTTGATCGGGGAACCACGCACGATCGATTTCAAGGGCGTGGCCTACCCGAATTACGGAGCTTCGATGGACGCTTATCCTTGGGAAACCGGGCGGCTGCGCCGAGTCACGGAGATGGTCGCCGAAAAGTCCGGATGGGGAAAGCGCAAGCACAGTAAGGGCACTGGTGTGGGGATTGCGGCGCACCGCAGTTTCTTAACGTACGTGGCAACGGTCGTTGAAGTCGAAGTCAATGATCAAGGTGAGGTAAGGATCCCTCGCGTGGACACGTTTCTGGATGCGGGCTTGGTAGTAAACCCACAAGCAACCCGCGCCCAGTTCGAGGGCGCCGCAGTGTTCGGCACAAGTATTGTGCGAAGCGGCGAGATCACGGCGACGAAGGGTGTCATCGACCAATCGAATTTCCAGGATTATCCGGTTGCTCGAATCGGAGAGGCGCCCTATCAGACGAATGTGTACATCGTCGATAGCGACGCTCCACCAGCCGGCGTTGGTGAGCCAGGCGTGCCGCCGTTTGTGGCGGCGTTCTGCAACGCAATTTTTGCCGCAACAGGCAAGCGAGTGAGAGACCTGCCGATTACAAAGCTCGGCTTGAGTTGACGGTCACTGCGCTTTTGGATGTGGAGTGTCTGGAGCTGGAAAGGAAACTTAGAAACAAAGGAAGAAATTATGAATCAAGACAAACCTCAGCACCATATGATCTTGGGCGCTTTCATTTTGTTTGTGCTTTTTGGTGGACTTACACTCTGTGTTGCCTCCATCGTGGAGGCAAGCCCAGCTCCAGACGGCGCGGCCGGCAGTGCGACGTTTCGTACGAAATGCGCGATGTGCCACGGTCCAGATGGAAGCGGTTCCGAGGTCGGAAAGAGCATGAACGTTCCGGACCTTCGCTCACCGGCAGTCCAAAAGCTCTCGGATGCCGAACTCACTCAGGTCATTTCCAATGGCAAAGGCGGAATGCCTTCCTTTAAGAGTTCACTTCGTGAGGATCAGATTCATTCGCTAGTGGCGGACATTCGCTCTCTGCATCAAAAGAAATAGCTCGGAATCAGTACACCGCGGTTTCGCAGCCGCAAATGGATTCCGTTCCTTCAAGCGCTGGGCAAATGAAAAGGAGGCTCGTCGTGAACAACAAGAAAAATCAACCAAGCCATGAGGACCTACTCCGTCCATTTCTCGCGCCAGCTCCGAGAACGAACGACGCCGTGGGCGCCGGAATTTCGCGCCGAGAATTCCTGGGGTTTGCGACCGCGTCCATTCTCCTGGCGCACGCGAACCAGCAGTCTCCGCAGCCGGAATCCAGGAATGGGATTCCCTACCGAACGCTGGGCCGCACCAGAGAGAAAGTCTCACTCGTTGGGCTCGGTGGCTATCATCTTGGCAAACAGGCGGATCCCCAGGAGAGCATTCGCATCATTCGCACGGGCCTCGATGAGGGCGTCAATTTCCTCGACAATTGCTGGGACTACAACGGCGGCGAGAGTGAAATCCGCATGGGCAACGCGCTGCGCGACGGTTATCGGCAAAAAGCATTTCTGATGTCCAAGATTGACGGACGCACCAAAGCTGCGGCTGCGAGCCAAATCAACGAGTCTTTGCGTCGCCTTCAAACTGAGCGTATCGATCTGCTGCAATTTCACGAAGTCATCCGCGACACCGACCCGGATCGCATTTTTGCCGAGGGCGGAGGGATGGAGGCAGTCTTGGAGGCGAAAAAGGCGGGCAAAGTCCGCTTCATCGGCTTCACGGGCCACAAGAGCCCGGACATCCATTTGAAAATGCTGGCCACCGCCTCCAAACACGGATTCACGTTCGATGCTGTACAGATGCCCCTCAACGTCATGGACGCGCACTTTAATAGTTTCGAAAAGAAAGTGTTGCCGGTTTTGCTGAAGAGCGATATCGGGGTGCTCGGTATGAAGCCTATGGGCGACCACATTATTCTCGAGAGTAAAACGGCCACTCCGGTAGAGTGCCTTTACTACGCGATGAATCTTCCCACGAGCGTTGTTATCACGGGGTGCGATTCTCTACCGATTCTTCAGCAAGCTCTGCAAGCTGCTCGCAGTTTTCAACCGATGAATTCTTCCCAAGTCGCCGCGCTTCTCGCAAAAACTGCAAAGGCCGCGGAAGCAGGCCAGTTCGAGCTTTATAAAACGAGCCACCAGTTCGATGGCACCTACGCCAACCCGCAGTGGCTTGGCTAGAAACGCAACGATTGTAAGTGGACAAGAAGATATAGGCAGCCAGCGTGGGACAAAGTCAAGGTAAGAATTTTGGAGGACAATCATGGACAAGAAAGAACTTTCTGCAAAAGCGGCTGGAAATATTTCGCTAGGCGGGGAAATTTACGTGCATCGTCTCGGCTTCGGAGCGATGCGCCTTACCGGCGAAGGCATCTGGGGGCCCCCAAGAGATGGTAATGGAGCGTTGGCGGTGCTTCGCCGTGCCGTTGAGCTCGGTGTCGATTTCATCGATACCGCGGATTCCTATGGGCCATACGTAAGCGAGGAACTGATTGCCGAAGCGCTGTTCCCATACCCGGCTGGTCTCATAATCGCCACCAAGGGAGGTTGGAATCGTCCCGGCCCGAATCAGTGGACACACGATGCTACTCCAGCACACCTTCGCAAGGCCGTTGAGGGAAGTCTCAAAAGACTGCGCCTCGACCGCATCGATGTTTATCAGCTGCATATTCCCGACCCCGTTGTTTCGTTTGAAGCGTCGGTCGAAACGCTGGCGCAACTGCGAAGCGAAGGCAAGATTCGCCTGGTCGCCTTGTCCAACGTCACACAAGAGCATATCGAGCGAGCACGCAAGATCGTTCCGATTGTCTCCGTGCAGAACCGCTACAGCTTTGCTGACCGGGAATGGGACTACGTGGTCGATTATTGTGAGCGCAATAGAATTGCCTTTATTCCGTGGTTTCCTCTGGGAGCTGGCAGAGTTGCTGGAGAAGTGCTTAGCCGCGTCGCGCTAGCTCGGCGTGCGAGCCCGACGCAGGTAGCACTGGCCTGGCTCCTGCGGCGATCTCCCATCATGCTGCCCATCCCAGGGACTTCCTCGATCGAGCATCTTGGGGAGAATGTCGCGGCGGCTTCTGTGCGCTTAACTGACGAAGACTACCAAAAGCTTTCGAGAGTTCCTGCGCTGGCCGCATCGCGGTGAAAGAATTTACCTGCGGGAATCTACTTGTTTCTGGATAAAACGAGACTCTACGATGTCTCAAGCTGGTCACCAAGTGAGTGGGTGACGCATGTCAACAGTTCTGCGCCATCGAACGACCGGGTGTGCACAGTCCGCGCAGGGATTCAGGATTCAGGTTCCTTCGTAACTTCCGGCGTCCTTGGAAAACACGTGCCTTCACGGCTGTAATTGAGGTGCCGAGAATCTGAGCCGTTTCTTTGACGGATCGTTCTTCGATGTCACGAAGCCATATCGCCGTTCGAATTGTCGGACCCAGGCGATTGATCGCCTCAGTCAAGAGTTGCTTGCGCTCGCGTTGCGAACAGCACTCTTCGGGATTGGGGCTCTGGTCAACGAACGCCTCCGAACTGGGCTCCATGCCATCGTCAGGGTTCTCGGGCAAGACTTCGACCACTCCTCGCCTTTTACGGAGCAGCATGAACGCTTCGTTCATGGCGATGCGTGTTAGCCAAGTAGAGAACCGCGACTTTTCTTGAAAGGAGCCGAGGTGAAGGAAAGCTTTGTGAAAACTCTCCTGGGCCACATCTTCGGCATCCTCCCGGTTATTCGTTATCCGTTGCGCTACGGCAAGAACTCTTTGCTTGTGACGAAGAACCAACTCCTCGAAAGCCCGCGTATCTCCGCGCTTTGCGGCAGCGACCAGCGCGCCGTCCGAGTCTCTGTTCACACCGGTTCCACAAGACGTTTCCATGAATCCGAACCTCCTCCGCCACTCCGTCAAACGTTAAGGGAAACTAATTACCGCACCAGCCAAAGCGCATATCGAATGGACTGGAAAATCGTCCACTGATGGTGCGCACGGAGAATGCGATACCAGTCGAGAATGGATAGAGGCTTCATCTTGCACTCCTGTCTGTGTGCCGTCTCCCGATCTGGCGTCGCCGTTATGCTGACGCCTGGTCGCTGCGAATCCCATTCACCGGGAAAACGTTAACCGCCCCTAAACAAAGCAATGTCTGTGCCAGAGAGAGTGTGTGACGAAAATATGTGGAAGCGGCTGGCTGTGAGGGAGATACGCCGATTCACGAGGGCCTGGGCGACGCCACAGACACGCCAAACTGTCAGAGTGTTGGCACTCTGTCTATGAGGCTGGATGGGTCAAGGACGCCAGGTCTCCTGGGGAAGCTTGATGTGCCCCGCATGACCGACCTGGCCGGTGCAGAACACTTTCTGATGTTAAGATTTTGCCGGGTAGTAGGAACACCCTGCTTCGCTGGAGCAGAGGCATGTCCAGGTCTAATCCTCTTCTGTGGCCTAAGCCGCCGGCAATTTGGGGCTATGGGATTGCTGTTCTTTGGGTTGGCGCGGCGCTGGTCATTTCACGGTTGCCGGCGATTCATTTGCAAGATGCCCCCGTGTCACTTTTTCTTTGCGCCGTCCTATTGAGTGCGTGGATCGGTGGAATCGGGCCGGGGTTCCTCGCGACGGCACTCTCGGCTCTCGCTTTCAATTATTATTTCCTGCCTCCGATCCATTCGTTGGGTCCGAAGCCCGACGAAATACCGCGCCTTGTCATATTCACGGTGTCAGCCCTGTTTGTGGGGTCGCTGAGCGCTGCCGAAAGGAGCGCCATAGAATCGTTCAGACGCGCCCGCGATGACTTAAAAAAACAGTTCAAGAGCTCCAGAACACCAACGAGGCCTTGCAAGCGGAAAGCGATGAGCGTCAGCGTGCGGAAGAGGCGTTGAGGCGGAGCGAGGGTTATCTGGCAGAAGCGCAGAGGCTAACGCATACGGGAAGTTGGGCCTGGAGGGTGGCGGGAAGAGACGCCTTACATCTCTCGGAGGAATGGTATCGCATATATGGCTTCGATCCAAAAGAGGGCTTGTCGGCTTGGGAAAAACGGCTGTCCCGCATTCATCCGGAGGATCGAGCCAAGTGGCAGGAGGCAACCGATCGAGCAATCGGTGAAAAATCGGATTACGAGGTGCAATTTCGAATCCTTCTTCGTGACGGCACGGTCAAACACATCCACACATTCGGCCATCCGGTTCTGGACGCGTCTGGGGATTTGGTGCAATTTGTGGGTAGCTCGATGGATATCAGTGCCGACAAACAGGCCGAGGAGGCGCTGCGCCAGGCGCAAGCGGATCTCGCACGTGTCAACCGCGTGACCACCATGGGAGAGCTGACGGCCTCCCTGGCGCACGAGGTGAATCAGCCCATCGCCGCTGCCGTCACCAACGCCAATACCTGCTTGCGCTGGCTTACTCGCGAGCGCCCCGATCTGGAAGAGGCGCGCGAGGCGGCATCAAGAATCGTTAAAGATGCAACCCGTGCGGCGAGTATCATCAGCCGGGTCCGCCTGCTCTTCAAGAAGGGCACTCCGCAGAGGGAGTTGCTGGACGTAAACGAAGCCATTCGAGAGATGATCGTCCTCTTGCGCAGCGAGGCGACACGATACAACATAACACTCCGAATGGAGCTAGCCGCAGATCTTCCCCGGATCATGGGAGATCGTGTGCAATTGCAACAGGTGCTGATGAACCTCATCGTGAACGGCATCGATGCGATGAAGGAAGTGGACGCGGCGCGCAGGTTGGCCGTCAAGTCGCATAGAACGGAAGAAGAGGAAGTTTTGGTTTCCGTCAGCGATACCGGCGTCGGACTCCCTCCGCAACAGGCGGACCAACTCTTCAACGCGTTTTTTACAACCAAGCCCAACGGCACAGGCATGGGACTCCGCATCAGCCGCTCCATCGTGGAATCGCATGGAGGGCGCCTGTGGGCGGAAGACAATTCTCCGCGCGGCGCAAGTTTTCATTTTGCTCTACCCATGAAAATCGAGGCAAAGGAATGAGCCCCCACGGTTAATTCTAAATTGAAGCGCGGCGCGACTGTTCCGCGTGGCAACCGGACGGATTCACATGTCTGCCGTGAACTTGATTGGCTCGTACAACTACGCACTTGTGGCGCTTTCGGTGTTGATCGCCATGTTTGCGTCGTACGCTGCCCTGGATCTTGCAGGTCGCGTAACTGCCGCGGCCGGTTGGACTCGCGCGGTTTGGCTGCTGGGCGGTGCCGGTGCGATGGGGACTGGCATTTGGTCCATGCACTACATTGGGATGCTCGCGTTCATCCTACCCATTCCCGTGGCCTACCATTGGCCGACTGTTCTGCTGTCGCTGTTTGCGGCTATTCTCGCTTCGCTCGTTGCTTTGGGCGTGGTGAGCCGGGAGAAAATGGGTTGGCCCCGAGCGCTCGCCGGAAGCGTCCTTATGGGCGCCGGTATTGCAGGCATGCATTACATCGGCATGGCTGCCATGCGTTTAGCTGCCATATGCCAGTTTAATTCCTTTCTCGTCGTCCTGTCCGTGGTGTTCGCGGTTCTGATTTCTCTCACCGCGCTTTGGATTACCTTTCATTTCCGAGATGAGAAAACTGGGATCGGCTGGGAAAAGTTGGCCGGAGCCGCCGTGATGGGTGCCGCAATCCCCGTCATGCACTATACAGGCATGGCCGCCGCCAGTTTCACGCCCTTCGACAAGCCTACGGACCTGTCCCATGCCATAAGCATCTCCACACTTGGGATTGCCGGAATTGTCGCCGTCACCTTTCTAGTCCTCGGGCTAGCTTTGCTGACGTCCGTAGTGGATAGGCGATTGGCTGCCCAGACCTTGGAGGTACAGGAAGAGAAGCTCCAGCAGAGCGAGGCGTATTTGGCGGAAGCGCAAAGGCTCAGTCATATCGGGAGCTTCGGTTGGAAGCCGTCCACCGGCGAGCTCGTCTGGTCCGAGGAAACTTTTCGAATCTTCCAATATGACCGATCGACGAAACCGACCGCGGAACTTGTTCTCCAGCGGGTTCATCCGGAAGACGCAGCCTTGGTCGAAGAGATCATTGAGCGTGCGTCGCGGGACGGGAAGGATTTTGATTTTGAGCATCGCTTGCTGATGCCGGATGGCGTGGTCAAACATGTCCACGTTGTGGCGCATGCTGAGAGAGATGAGTCGGGCGAACTCGAGTTTGTGGGAGCGGTAATGGACGTCACCGCAGCAACGCAGGCGGAGCAAACGCTTCGCGAGAGCGAGGCATACTTAGCAGAAGCGCAGAGGCTCACGCATACGGGGAGCGCCGCCTGGCGAGTACCAGGAGGAGATGCCTTGTATCTCTCCGAGGAATGGTATCGCATATACGGCTTTGATCCAAAACAGGGACTGTCGGCTTGGAGAGACCGGCTACCACGCATGCATCCGGAGGATCGAGCCCAAGTGGAAGAGACAAAAGATCGAGCAATCAGTGAAAAGTCGGATTACGAAGTGGAGCACCGAATCCTTCTTCCGGACGGCACTGTCAAATACACTCACACCGTCGGCCATCCTGTTTTGAACGCTTCCGGGGATGTGGAGCAGTTCGTGTGTACCATGATGGACATCACCGAGCGAAAGCGAGCCCAGCAGAAGTTCCGTGGGCTTCTGGAATCCGCTCCTGACGCCATGATCGTGATGAATCGGCCGGGCAAAATCGTGTTGGTCAACGCGCAGGTGGAGCGGTTATTCGGGTACCAGCGGGAAGAACTCTTGGGCCAGGAGATCGAGATTTTGGTGCCGGAACGGTTTCGGGGCCGGCACCCCGAACACCGCCTGGGCTTCTTCGCCCAGCCTCGCACGCGGTCGATGGGTGCGGGTCTGGAGCTGTACGGACGGAGGAAAGACGGCACGGAGTTTCCAGTGGAAATCAGCCTCAGTCCGCTGGAAGCGGAGGAGGGCACGCTCGTCTCCGGCGCCGTCCGTGACATCACCGAGCGCAAGCGCGCAGAGGAGGCACTGCGTAGGAGCGAAGGTTATCTGGCGGAAGCGCAGAGGCTCAGCCACACCGGCAGTTGGGCATGGAACGTGGCCTCTAGACACAGCGTCTATTGGTCACAGGAAAATTACCGCTTGTTTGGCTTCGATCCAGAAGAGGGTATACCGTCAGACGAAGTCTTTTACCAGCGCGTTCATCCAGAGGATCGAGATCGAGTGCGCAGAGAAGTTTTTCATGAAAGTCCGAACGAAGGTTCCCACTTTGACGTGGATTTCCGAATCGTTCTTCCAGGAGGAGCAATTAAGTACGTTCGTTCGACAGGCCATCCCGTTCGAAACGTATCCGGCGATCTCGTTGAATACGTCGGTACGTCGATAGACGTGACCGAACGCAAGTGGGCGGAGGCGCTCCGTGATGGAGAGAGTCGTATCTTGGAGATGATAGCGCGGGATGCTCCACTGGAGGAAATACTGGAGAGCCTAGTGCGCGTTGTGGAAGCCCAATTTGCCGGTTTGCTTTGCTCTGTCCTGCTCCTTGACGAGGACGGGCAACACATGCGGCACGGCGCAGCGCCCAGCCTTCCCAAGCCCTACATCGAGGCCATCGACGGCCATTGCATCGGACCGAAGGCGGGATCATGCGGCACCGCCATGTACCGCAGAGAATCTGTTGTCGTCACCGATATTCTCCGGGATCCGCTCTGGGAGGCGTACCGAAGCGTGGCAGAGCCCTATGGGTTCCGTGCCTGCTGGTCCACTCCCATACTTGCGCATTCAGGCAAGGCATTGGGTTCGTTTGCCATGTATTACTGTGAACCCCGCAGTCCGAGCCCGGCTCAGACCCGTGCACTGGAAATGGCTACCCACCTCGCCGGCATCGCCATTGAACGGAAGCTGGCGCGTGAAGAGCGCGAACGATTGCGTCAGGCCCAGGCGGAGCTTGCGCACGTAAATAGGGTGACCATGATGGGTGAGCTGACCGCCTCCCTGGCGCACGAAGTGAATCAACCAATCGCCGCTGCCAGCACCAACGCTAATACCTGCTTGCGTTGGCTCGCGGGCGGCACTCCTGACATCGAAGAGGCGCGCGCGGCTGCCATGAGAATCGTGAAAGACGGAAAGCGCGCGGCCGAAATCATCAGCCGGACCCGCCAGCTCTTCAAGAAGGATAGTTCGCAACGGGAGCTCGTGGATGTAAACGAGATTATTCTAGAGATGACTGTTCTTCTGCGCGGCGAGACCACGCGATTCAACATATTGGTCGCCACGGACCTTGCGGCAGATCTTCCCAAGGTCATGGCCGACCGCGTGCAATTGCAACAGGTCCTGATGAATCTCATCATGAACGGCGTCGATGCGATGAAGGCAGAGGAGGATGGAGTGCGCGAGTTGGCCGTCAAGTCGCTGAGGACGGAAAAAGAGGAAGTTCTGGTGTCCGTCAGCGATACCGGCGTGGGACTTCCTCCGCAGCAGGCAGACCAGATCTTCAACGCGTTTTTTACAACCAAACCCCACGGGACCGGCATGGGACTTCGCATTAGCCGCTCCATCGTGGAATCGCATGGCGGCCGCTTGTGGGCTGAAAACAACTCACAGCGTGGCGCAAGCTTCTGTTTCAGTCTACCCACCAAGGCCGGGGCGCTTGAATGACGTCCACGAACGTTCCCACGGTGTTCGTCGTTGACGACGATGCTGGTGTGCGTGCGTCCATCCAAGGATTGCTGAAATCGGCAAGGTTACGGTGCGTATCCTTTGGGACGGCAGAAGAATTCCTGCGCAGCAAGCCACTGGAGGGGCCAAGCTGTCTCGTCTTGGACGTGACCCTTCCTGGCGTCAACGGCCTCGCCTTGCAGCGTGAGTTGGCTGACGCGGGCGTTCGAATCCCCATCATCTTCATCACCGGGCACGGAGACATTCCTATGTCGGTGAAAGCCATGAAATCCGGTGCAGCGGAGTTTCTTACCAAGCCTTTTCAGGATCAAGACTTGCTGGATGCGATTCGCCAGGCTTTGGATCGCGACCGTGTAGCTCGCCAACAGCAAAGTAACCTCGTCGAGTTGCGAAAACGCTACGAGGCGCTGACAGCACGCGAACGTGAAGTCATGGCTCTGGTGGTCTCCGGCAAGCTCAATAAGCAAATAGCTTCTGATCTCGGGACCAGCGAAATCACTGTGAAGATCCATCGCGGTCACGCGATGCGGAAGATGCAGGCTGATTCGTTGGCAGAATTGGTTAGAATGGCGTCGAAACTGGAACTTCTACGCGGCCAAAAATATTAATGCCGAGGCGTCGCTGTTGCAGCAGTGCTGTTTGCCAGTCGCAATCCACGTGTTTTGATTGTGCCTTCTCAACTTCAACCTAGATTGTAGCTGACTATCAGATCGACGCTGCGTCCGGGCTCTCATACGAAAGTATAATTGCGCGCCTCTGGTGACACTGCTAGATTTCAGCCATGGATACTCAGGGAAAGACCAAACTAGTAGCGATTGTCGACGACGATGATTCGATGCGCAGCGCCCTGCAGGGCTTGCTGCAAAGTGCCGAATTTCCTGCACAATCGTTTGCCTCGGCGGAAGAATTCCTGAAGTCCGGCCAACAGCATCAGATTGCCTGTTTGATCGCAGACATCCGAATGCCGGGAATGTCCGGTCTTGAGCTACAGACCAAGCTGAACGCCGAACGTTGCAGGGTTCCGATTATATTCATCACCGCACACGGCGACGAAAAGATGCGGATGCAGGCCTTGCGGGCGGGTGCTGTGGAGTTCATGGCAAAACCGTTCGACGACGAAGCGCTGCTCGAAAGTGTTCGGGCCGCTCTGGAAAGCTAGGCCTGCTAATCGAAGCGTATCGTACCCAAGGAGGTCTTCGTGGGGGCTGTCGCAACATTAAGGTCGGTCGATCAGGACCGTGACCCGCGCAGATTCGAGCAGATCATAGGCAACAGTGCGGCTCTGGAATCCGTACTCGAGCAGGTCGAACGCGTTGCCCCTACGGATTCCACCGTTCTTATCCAGGGAGAGACCGGCACGGGCAAGGAGCTGATCGCACGCGCGAT
>Ga0209161_10000829_pt1 | contig 25322 bp, 24 predicted proteins | sample GraSoiAngelo_155_FD_186169 | JGI IMG/M metagenome (GOLD analysis project Ga0209161, IMG submission 186169) | Grasslands soil microbial communities from the Angelo Coastal Reserve, California, USA - 14_1009_13_30cm (SPAdes) (version 2) | ecosystem: Environmental > Terrestrial > Soil > Grasslands... | reverse complement strand
GTAAATGTCAGTGAACTTTGAGCTGAGCCCGCCAATATAAATGGGAAACTCTCCCGAAAACAGTCGGGACTGACGGCGGAATTTGTAGAGCATTGCCAGCACCTCCTGCGTCTTGCCTAACGCGAAAACCGGGACGAGCACGCACGCCCCGCGGTCGAAGGCGTTCACGAGTGCTTGCGCGAACCGCTGCTCTTCACGGGGTCGCGTCCAGTCCGCAGCCTTGGCGTGATCGCCTCGGGTGCATTCCATGATCAGCACATCGACTTTTTCTTCAGGGAAGATTGCCGCTTGCATGATTGTTTGGTCGTCGAAATTGACGTCGCCGCTGTAAAACACGGTTTGTCCTTCGGCGCGCACCAGAATTCCAGCCGAGCCGAGCACGTGCCCCGCCTCGAAAAATTCAACCGTCAGCGCGTCCTTTTCTCGTTGGGGCGCCCTTTCGCCGGCAATGGAGACTCGTTGACGCAATGCACACCACCGCCAGCGTTCTGACGCTTTGTCGGTTTCACGATGCGTGAAAAGTGGGTACGACATCTCCCCGATCTCCTCGCGTTGCCGGGTCATCACGTTCACTGAGTTGTGCAAAAGCACACTGCCAACCTCGGCCGTGGCCTCGGTCATGAAAACGCGCGCGCGTGGAAAGCGCCGCATCACCACTGGCAACGTGCCGATGTGATCCTGATGCGCGTGCGAAATCAGAATCGCTTCGATCTCCCGGCCGGCGATTGCCTTCAAATCAGGCAGCGCATCCTCGCCGGTGTTCTTTGGATGCATTCCGCAATCGAGCACCAGCCGGTGTCCTCCGATCTCAAGATAGTACGAGTTCGCGCCGATCTCCGTGCGCCGTGTCAAGTTAAGGAATTTCAAATGCGATGATGATCAGTGCTTCCCTGGCTTTCCTATCAGAGCCGTAATTGTCTGAACAGTCGGTTTTGCCGGTAGTCTAAACACTGGTCGCCATGGAAGGAGAAACCAACGGGCAGCGCGACCCAAACACGCACCTGGAGCATGATATTTGCATCCACATCTTCACCGTTTCATCAGCCATGGTCGGCGTTTGTTTGACTGTGATCGGATTGATCCGCGTTGTCATTACACTTGGACGTGCGGACACTCTGGCGGATGACTTGCTGGCCGGAGACGCACTGCTGTTCCTGATCTCGTGCCTGCTTTCGTACTGGGCGCTTCGCTCCCGCAGCTTGCGCCGAATGCATCGCCTGGAAAAAATCGCCGATGGAATATTCATTATCGCCATGATCGGAATGGTGATCATTTGCGCGTTAATTACTTACAGCATTTCTGTTCCGGTCCGACCAGGCGCCGGCTAGAGGACTTCTTTGAAAATCCGTATCCAGTTTTCCCGAAGAATTTTTTCGATCTGATCGTCGCTGAAACCGCGCTCGATCAACCTGCGGGTGAGATTGCTCGCGTGAGAATGGTTCCTTAGCTCGGGAATGAAATGCGGAGTGGTAAATTTTGTGGCTAGCTCTTTTTGCCTCGATTCAGGCCACTGGCGATAAACGAATTCAAAGAAATCGAAGCCGATTCCGACTCCGTCGATGCCAATCAAATTGGCGATGTATTCGATGTGATCGATGTAACGATCGAGAGTGCTCTTCTCTTTCGCTGCACTGACAAGCACGGAGTTCACTCCGATCACGCCGCGCCGTTTACCGATCATCTTGATTTGTTCATCGCTGATGTTTCGCTCGATGTCGTAATAGCGGCGGACGTTTGTGTGGGACACAATCAATGGCTTTGTTGTAATCGACAAAATTTCGTCAAACCCGGCCGGATTGATATGCGCCAGATCAATAATCACACCGAGCCTCTCGCATTCGCGCACCACATCGCGTCCAAACGCCGTGAGACCTTCCAAAGCGGAACCGGTCGCGGCAAAAATTCCGCCGTGTCCCGCCGTGTTGCTTCGCGCATGCGTGAGTCCGATTGAGCGCACGCCCAGCTCGTAAAACACGCGCAGAAGATGCAGATCGCTTCCCAACGGTTCCGCGCCTTCCATTGTGATAATCAGCGCGATCTTGCCTTCCGCGCGAGCGTTCTGGATTTGGCGAAAGCTTTTGCAGATCGCGAAACGCTGGCAGGCCTGCGTCTCGGCATACAATCGCGCAATTTGATCAAGCGCTACGCGCAGACCTGTTTCCGGCTCGCCACGGCGAGTCCGTCCCGTGGCGGACAAATACCGGTCCTCGATGTAAATCGCCGCGCCTAGAACGCCCATGTTTCCAGTCTCGAGCTCCGGCAAACATTCTGTTTCCAGAAGATTTTTGCGATCGCGTTTTTCGTACAAATCCATGGGCAGATCAAAATGCATGTCGACGATTCCGTCCGCATGCAGCCGGTCGATTCGTTCGTCGGTGGATTCTTCTGTGGCGGTCATACTTTGGCAGTCATTCAGGCATTATGCCTGATCGGATTGTAGGGTTCCAGCTTGCCGCTACGGGCAAGATGCACGCCCGACAGAGATTCACGCAGGATGCGTGAGTTACCTCAGGCGTGAAGCGCGCATCTCATTATTTACTCAACTCGAGCATGCGCAGAATCGGTACTTCCGCGCGCTTGCGCACCGATTCAGGCAAAGTGATCTCCGGTTCCATGTTCAAGAGCGCGTCGTACGCTTTCTCCAGCGTGTTCATCTTCATGAACCGGCATTCGCCACAAAAGCAGTTCTCCGTCGGGCCGGGAATGAATGTCTTATCGGGGATTTCTTTGCGCAGCCGGTGCAATAAGCCAGCCTCGGTTACGACAATGATCTCGCGCGCCGGAGATTCCTTGCAAAACGTCACCATTTTTTCGGTGGAACAAACTTCATCAGCAAGCATGCGCACGGCATAAGTACACTCCGGATGCGCAACGACGGGTGCGTTAGGATACTCTTCGCGAATGCGGTTAATGCTGCGCGCGGTGAACTCAACGTGCACGTAACAGGTGCCCTGCCACAGATCCATTTTGCGGCCCGTCCGTTCCATCACCCACGCGCCTAGATTTTGGTCCGGGACAAAGAGAATGTTTCGATCCGCCGGCGCTGCGCGAACGATTTTGTCGGCATTACCGCTGGTGCAGATCACGTCAGCCAGCGCCTTCACCCCCGCGCTGCAATTGATATAGGCGATCACATAGTAGTTTTTATCGGCGCGCTGTCTCAGAAATTCCGCCAGCTTTTCGGGCGGACACGATTCAGACAGGGAACAGCCAGCGTCGAGGTCTGGCAAAATCACACGCTTGGTGGGATTAATAATCTTGGCTGTTTCCGCCATGAAATGTACGCCACAGAATAAGATCACGTCGGCGTCAGTTTTGGCGGCCTGATAACTCAGGCCTAACGAGTCGCCGACGAAATCGGCCACATCCTGTAATTCAGGCACCTGATAGTTATGCGCGAGAATAACGGCGTTTCGCTCGCGCTTGAGCTCCAACAGCTCTTTTGCAAGATCGATGCCGACCTGTACCGGACCAGCGAAATTGATGCCCGCACTTACCATCGGCTAATATGCCAGTTTTCAGCGTTATTACAATACCTGTAGCCGTCGTTCTATGAGCGGCGCGCGCGTCTCGCACAGCGAGGCGGCTACAGCGCCGCGCGCATTGCGTTTATCGGCGCTTCACGATTGAACCAGACGGAAAAAGAGAGTGCGCCTTGGTATAGCAACATCGACAAGCCGTTCGCGCCGCGCGCGCCCGCTTCCTCTGCTGAACGAATCAATGCCGTTTTCGATGGCCCGTAGACGCAATCAAAAATGATGTGATGCGGTGCAAGCAAGCGCGCCGGGACCGGTGTCGGATCGCTCGGATTCATTCCCAGCGGCGTTGCATTAACGATCAAATCGATGTCGGCAAGCTGCGTGCGCATCACCGGCTCATCCGATGCTACCGCCTCTAGCCGCGCCGAGGGACCTAAAACCCGAGGTGCTGAGAAAAATGGCCGCAATTGGTCTGCGAGTGCGTTTGCTTTTTTTAGAGTGCGATTGACCAGAACAAGGCGCTCACAATTTTCCAGCGCGCATTGCCAGGCTATTGCGCGTCCGGTTCCGCCGCCGGTGCCAATGATCATGACGCGCAGATCGCGTAGATCGATCGAGAATTCAGTGCGAATCGCCCGAAGGAAGCCTTCACCGTCCGTATTTGAACCAATCAGTTTCCCATCGCGAACGCGAATTGTATTTATCGCTCCCGCGCGAGTTGCGAATTCGTCGGCTTCATCGATTTGCATGAATGCCGCGATCTTGTGCGGGACGGTCAGATTGATTCCCACGAAACCGAGCTTGCGCAAAAACAGCAGCGCCGATCTCAGCTCGTTGACGCGAATGTGAAAGCGCGCGTATTGCATGTCGATCCCGCAGGCGTGTAGGGCGGCGTTTTGCATTTGTGGTGAGAGAGAATGCGCGACCGGATCGCCAAAAACCCCGAGCCGAATAGGCGGCTTGATGTCGCGGCTGATGGCACCCCAATTTTCAAGATCTGCCAGCGTGTAGCGATCAGTACTTTGCTTTTGTTCCATCGCTTGAGCATCGGGGGGTTTTGTACTTGAGGCAAAGTGGTTGGGGAACGCAAGACTCTGGGGAGCATAGGCTGCCAGCCTGTTCTTTTCGGCAGCTTGCCGAAAAGCTCTTTCGGGGGGTAGCACTTCGCGTGCAAAGATGTCGTCGGCAAGCTGCCGACGACTGCAGGCTAGCAGCCTGCGCTCCCCAGAAGAAGAGTCGCACGCGGGCAAGTTGTCGATCCCCGCGTTCGCCGATAGCTTTGTTTCGTAGAATGACGACCTCGGCTGAGAGACCTTCAGATTTTATTCGCGACATTGTCGCGGAGGATGTTCGGACGGGAAAATACAAACAAATTCGGACGCGCTTTCCTCCCGAGCCGAATGGTTATCTGCACATCGGCCACGCGAAATCTATCTGTCTGAATTTCGGGATCGCACGGGAGTTCGCCGGCATCTGCAATATTCGGATGGACGACACGAACCCAGCGAAGGAGGAAGCGGAATATGTCAGGTCAATCATGACTGACGTGCATTGGTTGATCGATGGCTGGGCAGATAATCATCTTGGCGGCGCGCCGTTCTTCGCGTCGGATTATTTCCCGAAGTTTTACGAATACGCAGTGGATCTGGTGCGCGCAGGCAAAGCGTACGTGTGCGACATGACACCAGAGGAGACGGATGCGTATCGCCGGCTCGGAAAAGCGAGTGGCTTTCGCGACCGCTCAATTGAAGAAAATCTCGATCTGTTTGCCCAAATGAAATCGGGCGAGTTTCCCGACGGTGCACGAACGTTGCGTGCAAAGATCGACGTGAACGCTGCGAACGTGTGGCTGCGCGATCCTGTTCTCTATCGGATCCGGCACGCATCGCATCATCGGACCGGCGACAAATGGTGCATTTATCCGATGTACGACTGGGCGCACACGCTCAGCGATTATATCGAAGGCATTACGCACTCGATTTGCACGCTGGAATTCGAAGTGCACAGGCCTCTTTACAATTGGATTCTCGACGCGCTCGAACTGCCGGAACCGCGCCCGCATCAATACGAATTTGCCCGGCTCAATCTCACCTACGCGGTGGTGAGCAAACGCAAGCTCGTCCAACTCGTGAACGAAAAACTCGTGAACGACTGGGACGACCCGCGCATGCTTACCATCACCGGTCTGCGCCGGCGCGGCGTGACCGCAAGCGCTCTGCGCACGTTCGCTTACAACATCGGCATCACGAAATATCCGAGCCTGACCGATATGGCCTTGCTCGAACACACGTTGCGTGACGAATTTAATCGGATCGCCACGCGTCGACTGGTCGTGCTGCGGCCGATCAAGGTTGTCCTGACAAATTATCCGGAAGGAAAAATCGAAGAACTCGATGCGATCAACAATCCCGAGGATCCAAACGCTGGAACCCGCAAAATCCCATTCGGCCGCAAGCTTTACATCGACAGCGACGATTTCATGGAAACGCCGCCACCAAAATATTTTCGGTTGCGTCCGGGTGGCGAGGTGCGGCTTAAGTACGGTTACATCATCAAGTGCGATGAGGTGTTGAAAGATGCCGCCGGAAACGTGATCGAGCTCCGGTGCACAGTGGATCTCGAGAGCAAATCAGGCGGGCCAACTGCTGGCCGCAAAATCAAAGGAACCATTCACTGGGTGAGCGCCGCGCACGCAATCGATGCGGAAGGTCGGCTATATGATCGTCTGTTCACCGTTCCCGAGCCTGACGCCGCTGGCGATTTCAAATCATTCATTAATCCCAATTCGCTGGAAGTGGTGAATGCGAAATGTGAGCCCGCACTTGGGGACGCGAATCCCGAAAAGCGCTATCAATTTGAGCGGCTCGGCTATTTCGCGCTTGATCCCGATTCTACGCCCGAAAGACAAATCTGGAATCGCACGGTTACGCTAAGGGAACCTGGGCAAAAGTAGCGAATAAGTAGCGTCCACCACTTTTAACTTCTGCTGGCCAGCGCGACCGCAACCGGGGCAGAATCGCAGCGCGAATCGATGCCTGCGGTCTTCATCAGCTATTCGAGGAAGGACTTTTACTTCGCGGAGTCGCTCGCCTTCCATCTCGACCGGGAGGGGATCGCGACCTGGTTGGACGCGAATCATCTCGCACCGGGCGGCGATTGGGCAGCGGAAATTGATCACGCGCTAGATGAGGCGGAAACGGTCATCCTCGTGCTCACGCCCGATAGCGTGCGCTCCGAATACGTTCGCCGCGAATGGCAGCGCGCATTGGCGCAGGGCGATCGGCTGATTCTTGCGCTCTTCCGTTCCTGCAAGCCGCCGCCGGAACTGCAGCACGCGCGAAGGGTGGACTTCTGCGGTGCCTTTCGGCCGGCCTTGTGGCGATTGACGCAACTTCTTGCGACGCCGCGCGACGCAGCGGCGCATCAAACGACTAGGCTCCGCTTCCCCGTTCCCCCGTGGGTTGGCATTATGACGGTCATGCTCGCCTCAGTCTTCTTCGTGCCAATGATGATTTTCGGCGACTGGCATGGCTTGGCTTTCACAAACGAACCGATTGCCTTTCGCATTTTCTACTGGCTCGCCTTGCCGTTTTTCTTGGGGTTCATTTTCTGGCATTCCTGCATCGCCCTTCTCCGGCGACGCATGGGTATGACGCGGCTGGCACTTTCGCTGACTCTCTTCACTGGCGTCTTCGGCTTTTACCTGCTCGGTCGCACGGGATGGATCCCGGCCGTGACGGCGCGGACCACTGCGGTGCAATACAGCATCATTCCGACTTCCGTCCTCACCTGCATCATTGGGATTGGATGCGTCGGACTTGCGATCGTCATCCTGCTGCGTCCGGAGGATTTGTTGCGTTGGTGTCCCACGGGAAAAGCATGGGACTCGCATCGTCGCGGGCGCGTGATAAGAATTCCAGATCTGCCGACCCGGTTCGCTGAGCTGCGACGCTTCCAGCTCCTGCATGATGTAGAAGATGCGCCTGCCGCGGCGCGACTGCGCGCTGAGTTGATCCGCGCCGGTAGTGTAGAGGCCTCGACTGACGCCATGAGCGTGGTTCTGCTCACGAATCGTACAACCACTGCGTGGCTCAGCCAGCATGCGGAGCTTCTGCAGAAAGGTGTCGTCACGGTGATCGGCAGCGCGATCGGTTTGCCGCCGTCGCTCCATTGGCTCTGGCGGCGGCAGTGGATCGACCTGCGGCGCTGGGACGCTACGCGCCGACGAAAGAATCCCGTGCCCGCCGTGCCCGAGGGAATGACCCGCCTGCGCATTCCCGCTGTCGTGCGCCTGAATGAGCATCTGCTCTGCGCGACGGCCGGCTTGTTAGCTGTGCTCGCGAACGTCGTTTTCTCGCCTAAATCGTCGAAGAGCGATACACTGGCGCCGCGCGACTGGTTCGGCATGCTGATCGCCGTCGTCTGCATATTCTGGATCGTTGCCGCGTGGCAGCTGATTCATCGCCGGACCACGCAACTGCGCTACACGCGAAGACTCAGAATTTTGTCCTGGCTGACACTTATCCTCTCCGTGGGCGGCCTTTGTTTTTTTGTGTCGTTAGGCGGAAACGCATTGCGCACCGCTCCCGGAGCCACCTTCGTGCTCGCCCTGCCATTTCTCCTTCGCTGGCAAACGTCGCGCCTCGCTTTTTGGTTCCCGGCACCGCCTGTTCCTGGCACGAAATCCGCACCACGTCTGAACGCCCCGCGAAAATGGGATGCGCTGCTCTGGGCCTTTCTTTACATGGCACTCTGGATGTTGCTCCTCGGAGTGCAGACGTGAAGAATCTTCTTTCGCAGTCAACATTCGGGCTGGTCCCTTGGATACGCTCGGAATGACGGCGAACTAGAAAATAGAAAGCGCGCGATCGATGCGTGCCAACACTTTTTCTTTTCCGAGGACCTCCAATAAATGATACAGGCTCGGTCCCACGTTGCTGCCGGTGACAGCGAGACGAGTGGGATGAACGATCGCACCCACTTTGAAGCCGAGCTTTGACGCGGTGCTTTTTAGTAAATCTTCGATTTCGGCGGCGTCGAATCTCTCCAGCGTGCTTAAGGCCTCGCGAACCGCTTTGAGTCGTGGCCTGTTCTCAGCGGTGAAATGTTTTGCTACGCCTTGGGGATTGTAATCGAAGTCATCCGTAAAATAGAACCCACAATAGGCTGAGAGTTCCTCAAAGGTGTTAATCTTTCCTTTGCACGTTTGCAACGCCGCGCGCACGTATTCCTTCGGGAATTTGTCTAGCTTTACACCACTCGACTCCAACTTTGCTGCGGCAATGTCATAAAACTCGGAGTCGCTGAGCCCGCGCGCGTATTCGCCATTCAACCAGTGTAATTTGTCCGGATCGAATGTGGCAGAGCTGCGCCCGATGTTCGCGAGATCAAAGATTCGGATCGTCTCGTCGATGTCGATTTTCTCCCGGTTGTCCTTTGGCGACCAGCCGAGCAGGCAGAGATAATTGCGGACGGCCGCTGGGAGATAACCACGCTGGATGTAATACTCCACGCGCGCGCCTTCGTCGCGTTTGCTCATTTTTGTCCCATCGCGATTAAGGATGAGCGGGATGTGCGCGTAGTTCGGCGGCGTCGCGCCCAGCGCGCGGAAAATCTCGATGTGCTTCGGCGTGTTCGAGAGATGATCTTCGCCGCGGATCACGTGCGAGATCTTCATTTCGAGATCGTCGATCACGTTTACGAAATGGAAAATCCATGAGCCATCGGGACGGCGAATGGTCATGTCCGGATGCGTGGCCGGATTGCTGAGGTCGAAATCGATTCTCCCGCAAACGATATCATCGACGATGACGTGCTCGCGAGGCGAACGAAACCGCATCGCGCCCTGGTCTTCAAAGATGTGACCGGCGTCCTGCAGTTTTTTCAGGTAACGCTCGTAGAGTTCAGTGCGTTCACTCTGCAAGTACGGTCCGAAATCGCCGCCGACGTGCGGGCCTTCGTCCCAGTTCAGGCCCAGCCATTCCAAGCCTTCGTAGATCGCGGCCATCGCTTCCTCGGTGTTTCGCTTGATATCCGTGTCTTCGATGCGTAACACGAATTTGCCGCCGTGATGCCGCGCAAACAGCCAGTTGAACAGCGCAGTGCGCGCCCCGCCGATGTGCAGATAGCCGGTAGGCGAGGGCGCAAAACGAACGCGAATTTCAGACATTGGAGTGATGGAGTAATGGAGTAATGCATTTATCTAGCGAGTCCGCTAGCGATTGCTCCAGCACTCCATTACTCCAAAAAAATCTTCCCGGCGCGGCGGCGTGCATGGCAATCTCGCGGTAGATTCACCTTCGCGATCGGGGTTTCGCGATCAGCGAGTGAGCGGACGCGTTCGATAACGTCAAAGCCAACTTCGGAAATGTTTTGCGTGCGCAACCATTTCATGACCGCACGGCGCTGAAGTGCAACTGGCAGCGCGCGAAGTCCTGGCACTGAAAGATGCGCATTGGTGAAATCCGGCGATTCGTTATCGATCCATTTCTCTTCTTCGGCGGCAATCATCGCTGTCCGCCAAATATTGTGACGGATGTTTCGGCCAAGGATTTTTTCCAGATACGGAATGATACGGTTGCGAATCCGATTGCGCGTCGCCGCGAGAGTTTTGTTCGTGGCATCTTCGCGAAATCTCAGATGACGTTCACGAACGTACTTGTCGATGTCGGTGCGCCAGACTGAGAGCAACGGGCGCACGATGGTCAGGTCGACGCCATCAAAGTGTCGGCTGGTAACTTCGCGCATTCCGGCCAGACCAGTGAGACCTGCGCCTCGGATCAGGTTTAACAGGAAGGTCTCAACTAAATCGTCAGCGTGATGCGCAAGAAACATCGTGTGGCAACGATGGCGCTTCGCGGCTTTGGCGAAGAACGAATAGCGCGCCTCACGCGCAGCGGTTTCGATCGACATCTTTTTTTTCTTTGCGAGCGCACCGATGTTTGCCGCGCCTCGTTCAAAACCGGTCTGATATGTCTCAGCGAGTTTTTGCACAAAACGCGCGTCGGCATCACTCGATCGTCCGCGCAGCTGATGATTCAAATGGCAGACGATGAGTTTCTTGTAACCGACACTGATCAGCCAGTGCAGCAGCGTGACGGAATCGCGTCCGCCGGAGATGCCGATCAGATAGCGCGCATCGGGTGGAAACCTTGGCAACAATTCGGTTTTTATTTGAATCCAATTCACAGCGGCACTGCATCCAACGTTCAAACCAATTATGAACAATCAACAAACGATAGACAAAGCGGGAACTCCGCGGCGTCTTAAAATTATGAAGAACGAAACTCAATCGATCTACGGGCTCCTGGTCCGCTCGGAAGAAAAAGGCCGGAGCATGATGGAAACAGCGATTTATGCGTTGTGCATTCTGAGCGCAGTCGTCGCGATCTGGCAATTCGTCCGGCAACCAGCCCCGCTTTCTTTTGAGAGCCTCGGGTCGCCAGCCCAGCCTGTGCCGGTCATGTCGCAACACGCCGTGGAAGCAGCGTTGAATACCAAGTCCTGAAGGGGCGTGTGCATGGCATGCTGGGGGAGCACAGGCTGCCAGCCTGTCCTTTTCGGCAGCTTGCCGAAAAGGTCTTCGAACGCTCAAGCCCGGGGGGTATTTCAGCGCTTGGGTGTCGTCGGCAGGCTGCCGACGACTGCAGGCTGGCAGCCTGCGCTCCCCAGAGGAGTGCTCCCCGAAACCAAGGATTTGGCAGGTCCCGATGAACTTGCTTTATGTGAAGATCTCATTTCATACGTCGTAGGATTTGACAATGAATGAACGTTCATTCATCTTCCCAACCTATGTCGCAACCCCAGATAGAATCTTCCAATCCCGATCGACGTTCACAAATCCTTGACGCCGCTTTGGTCTGCTTCGCCAAGCGCGGATTTCACCAGGCGAGCATGCACGATATCAGTGCCGAGGCTGGGATCAGCGTCGGTCTGATCTATCGCTATTTCGAAAACAAAGAAGCGGTCATTTCCGCGATGGCGGACCGGCATAAGCAAGAGATTAGCGAAATGCTAGAACGCGCGCGCCAGGCGCCAAGTCTTCTTGAGTCATTGGAGATCTTGTTTACCGCGCATTGCTGCGAAAATGAGCCGCGAGTGATCTCCGCGTTCGTGGTCGATCTGTACGCCGAAGCATCGCGTAATCCGCCGGTGGCGGATCTGGTGCGTGATGTTTTGCAAACAGCTATGGACGGTGTCACCGAACTCATAGCGCGCGCGCCCGAAGCTCAAAATGCCACGAACGGTCTTTCTCCAACGGACCTGGCAGAATTAATTTTCGCTGTCGCGCGGGGAATGTTGATGTTTGATGTGTTGCGCCCACACGAGATGACCGCAGCGGAACGGCGGGAGCGACAACTGGATGTGACGCGGAGGCTCTGGCGCCTGTTGTTCAAACGGGAGGCAGAAGTCGCTTATGCATGACATTGCGAAACCGGTCAAAACCCAGATGAAATCGAAGCTCAGAACGATGGGCGTAGCGGTTGGTAGCTTGATCGCTCTTATCGTTATCATTGTCGGTATTAAAGGTCTGCAAATCGGCAAGATGATGTCCACGCCGATGGTGATGCCGCCGACAACCGTATCGAGCGCAACGGTAAAAGAAGAAGATTGGGCGCCGACATTGTCGGCTGTCGGTTCGATTTCAGCGGTGCAAGGTGCGGTCGTTTCGAGCGAGCTTGGTGGCGTTGTCAGCAAAATTGCGTTTGAGAACGGCGGTACTGCGAAGAAAGGCGATTTGTTGCTTCAACTCGACGCGTCGGCCGAAGAGGCGCTTTTGCGATCGGCAGAAGCCGAAGCCGAGCTGGGACGGCAGGACTTGGAGCGAACTCGCGGCCTTGCATCGCAGAAGGTGGTTTCAAAGGCTGAGCTTGACGCTGCGGAGTCGAAATTCAATAGGCTGAACGCTGTTGCCGATCAAATGCGCTCTAATATTCGGAAGAAGACGATTATCGCCCCGTTTGATGGCCAGCTCGGGATTCGCCAGGTAAATGTTGGGCAAATGATCAACTCGGGCCAACAAGTGGTGCAGCTCACTTCACTCGACTCGCTATTCGCCGATTTCGCCTTGCCCCAACAATATCTTGGTCAGCTAACGCCGGGCTTGCAGGTGCACGTGACCACGGACGCTCTTCCCGGCCATGTATTTCCCGGAAAGGTGACCGCAATTAATTCGATGGTCGATTCGAGCACGCGCAACATCACGCTGCAGGCGACGCTGGAGAATCCCGATCACGTGCTACGACCGGGAATGTTCGCGAAAGCGGAAGTCACATTGCCCGAAAAGCACAAGGCGCTTGTCGTTCCGGGATCCGCAATTTCGTACGCACCGTTCGGCGACTCGGTTTTTGTGATTGAGAAAAAGAAAGACGAAAAGACCGGCAAAGAATCGCAAGCAATTCGACAGCAATTTGTGCGTGTTGGTGAAGCGCGCGGCGATCTCGTCGCGATTACGCAAGGATTGAAGGCGGGCGAGACTATTGTGAGCACGGGAGTCTTCAAACTGCGAAATGGAATGCCGGTGACGGTGAACAACGATCTGGCGCCGAACCCGCAGGTAAATCCGAACCCAGTGGATTCATGATCCAAATCCGAAATTCGAATATCGAATCCCGAAACAATTTTCCAAACACGGATCAAATGCCAAAACCGACTGCGACGCGATGAAAGATATGCGTTTTGCCGATTCGTTCTTCGAGCTTCGAATTTGTTTCGGATTTCGGGTTTCGGATTTGGAATTTTAAAAAAATGAAATCCTTCACTGACCTTTTCATCAAGCGCCCGGTGCTGGCGTTGGTGGTCAGCTTTGTGATCCTCATCGCTGGTTTGCAGGCGATGAGGACAATCAACGTGCGTCAATATCCGCGCAGCGATATCGCTGCGATCACGGTCAGCACTGTTTACGTCGGCGCAGATGCGGAGCTCGTCAGAGGATTTATCACGACGCCGCTCGAGCGCGCGATCGCGGCCGCCGATGGAATCGATTACATCCAGTCCCAAAGCAAACAGGGACAATCACTGATCACTGCGCGGTTGAAGTTGAATTACGACGCGAACAAGGCGCTCTCGGATATCAGCTCGAAGGTGGACGCGATCCGGCGTGATTTGCCGCCGGAAGCGGAGATTCCGGTCATCAGCATTGAGGCTGCCGATTCTCAATTCGCTTCGGCATATCTCAGTTTCACTTCCGACATTCTTAAGCCCAACGAAGTAACCGATTATCTCGTGCGACTGGTCCAGCCGCGTCTCACCGCAGTCGGTGGTGTGCAGAAAGCCGACATTCTCGGCGGCCGCACGTTTGCGATGCGCATCTGGATGAAACCGGATCGCATGGCGGCTTTAAATATTAGCCCGGCGCAGGTGCGCAGCATGCTGGCGCGAAATAATTTTCTCTCGGCCGTCGGTAACACCAAGGGTTCGCTGCTTCAGGTCAATCTGACCGCCAACACTGATCTGCACACTGTCGACGATTTCAAAAAACTCGTCATTCGCCAGGAGAAGGGAAACCTCGTCAGGCTGAGCGACATCGCGGACGTGGAGTTAGGCGCGGAAGATTACAACACCGAAGTGCGGTTCTCCGGGCAGAAGGCGGTGTTCATGGGCATCTGGGTTCTGCCAAATGCGAACTCAGTTGACGTAATCAAGCGTGTCCGCGTGGAGATGGAGCAAATCCAAAAGGAACTGCCGGCGGGCATGAAAGGTGAAATCGCTTATGACGCCACGGCTTACATCAATGACGCCATCCACGAAGTCGTAAAAACTTTGATCGACACATTGCTCATCGTGATGGTCGTGATCTTTTTGTTCCTTGGCTCGTTCCGCTCGGTGGTGGTTCCGGTCGTCGCGATTCCGATTTCGCTGATTGGCGCGTTGTTTCTCATGCAGCTGTTCGGGTTCAGCCTCAACTTGCTGACGCTGCTGGCGATCGTGCTTTCCGTCGGATTGGTCGTCGATGATGCAATCGTCGTTGTCGAAAACGTCGAGCGACATATGCGCGATGGCATGTCGCGTATGAACGCCGCGCTTGTAGGCGCGCGCGAACTGATCGGGCCGATCATCGCAATGACCATCACGCTGGCCGCCGTTTACACACCAATCGCGCTCCAGGGCGGTTTAACCGGCGCGCTCTTCCGCGAATTTGCTCTGACGCTGGCGGGTGCAGTGTTCATATCCGGTGTAGTCGCGCTCACGCTTTCGCCGATGATGTCTGCACACCTTCTACGCCCGAGCCACGACGAGAAAGGACTCAGTGGCCTCGTTAATCGAACGTTCGACCGTTTCCGGGATTGGTACGGAAGTCATCTCGATCGTACACTGAATGCGCGCCCGGCGGTCTACATTTTCTGGGCTGGCATTTCGCTGCTCGCGCTGTTGATGTTCGCGATGATTCCTAAAATGGCAACCAAGGAATTGGCGCCGAAAGAAGATCAAGGCGTGATTTTTGGAATTATTACCGCGCCGGCGAACGCGACTATCGACGATACGATCCGCTATGCCGATGCAGCTGGAAAAGTTTTCCAAGACATTCCGGACACGCGGTTCACATTTCAACTTACGTTCCCGGACAACGGCTTTGGCGGAATGGTTTTGAAGCCGTGGGGCGTTCGCAAAACGCCGACAAAGGCGTACCTGCCACAAATTCAAGCCCAGCTGGGTGCGATTCCCGGAATCCAAATGTTCCCGATCATGCCTTCGGCCCTCCCCGGCGCGGATAATTTTCCGGTCAGCTTCGTAATCACCTCGACCGCCGACCAGGAACGCATTCTGGAATTCGCGAGACAGATTTTCGGGAAAGCGATGAAGGCGCACATTTTTCAGTTCGGCGACATCGATACCAAGATCGACCAACCCCAATCGGCGATCAATTTCGATCACGACAAAGTGGCGGCGATGGGCCTCGACATGCAGCAAGTGGGCGCCGATCTCTCGGCCAGCATTGGAGGGAATTACGTCAATCGATTCAACATCGAAGGGCGCAGTTACAAAGTGATTCCGCAAATAAAGCGCGTCGATCGATTGAATCCGGAGCAGTTGGAAAATATCTACGTCAGCGGACCAAACAATCAGCTCATCCCATTGAGCACCGTCGCTTCCATTAAGCACAAAACGGTCGCGCGTTCGCTCAATCGGATGCAACAACTCAATGCTGTCACGATCAGCGGCGTGCCAGCCGTTTCGCTCGATGCTGCCCTGAAATTTCTGGAGAACGAAGCGCGCAACACTCTTCCGAAAGGTTACGTGCTCGATTATACCGGCGAGTCGCGTCAGTTGCGCACCGAAGGAAGCAAGTTTCTCGGAGTGTTTGTGCTTTCGCTCGTGCTGATCTTTCTCGTCCTCGCGGCGCAGTTCAACAGCTTTCGCGATCCGTTCATTATTCTGTTGGGATCGGTCCCGCTCGCCATGTTCGGCGCGGGGCTCTTCATGTTTTTGAAAATACCATTCGGCGAATTCTTCACGGATAAGTGGACGACTTCGTTCAACATCTACTCGCAAGTCGGTCTCGTTACGCTCGTTGGTCTCGTTTCGAAAAACGGAATCCTGATCGTTCAGTTTGCGAACCAACTGCAACGGGAAGGTTTGGAGAAACTAGCCGCCGTCGCGCAGGCCGCGCGGATTCGTTTGCGTCCGATCATGATGACTAGCGTGGCGACTGTGGCCGGTCACTTTCCGCTCACGCTCGTAACCGGCGCCGGAGCCGCGGCACGAAATTCGATCGGTCTCGTGCTCGTCGGCGGAATGACCATCGGAACGATTTTCACTCTGTTCATTGTGCCGTCGCTTTACATGCTCATCGCAAAGGAACATCACGAAAAATCTCTGATGGAACCGGATTTGGAGGGCGTTACCGAAGATGTCGATCTTACGCCGGAGTACGCGCCAGCGCTAACGCCAGACGGCAACGGCAACGGCTGGAAGAAAGCGTGACCACGCTCGCCGTGGGACGAGTCCGCACTACCGGCGGACTGGAAACGGAAGCGAGCGCGAGCGCAACGGTTGAAATTATTAGTAAATTTGGTTGCGCAACTGCGCTCTGATTGAGCGTGGCGCTTTAATACAAGTCGCCCCGCGTGTACTAAACACGCGGGGCACTCATTTAGCCTTTAGGCGGCTCGTTGTTGGCGAGCGGGTTGTGGTACCGCGCCGAACTCAAGAACATCCTCGGAGATCTTAGTGATCGCCCAGGGTTCCGGAGTGGTCTGCAGGAGCACATTGGCTTCCATGACCTTGCGACCGACTGGACGCAATGATTTAATGGAGAAGCCTTCCGCTGCCGTCACAATGAAGCCTTGGCCACCTTGCTGGCAAAAGAATGTGCCGCTCTCTCCGCGCAACGCTTCTGCCAAGTCAGGATGTTGAACTGTTGCATTTATCGGTAGTTTCGTTTGCATTTGTTAAGCGTCCCGACTGGCTCGATGATCGCAAGGTAACTTAGGTTGCCTTTTTAATTTTCTGGTCATTGAACATTTTCGCAATGTCGCGTTGTCTAACGTTGAGACAACGAAGCGGCGATTGCGCAACAGCGGGGAAGAGACGTGCAGCGATCGAAGGGAAACCTCAGAGCGGCGGATAACTTGGAACCGGTGATCGATCCGGCATTGGAAAGGCCTTTGCTCAATCTGCACCGCGCGATGAACGTCAATTCGTTTTGGAAGGCCGTGCAACAGGTGCTCTCTGCCGCAATGCCAAATCGCGTGATCGGCCTCACTCTGCAGCACACTCCAATCTTGCCGCTGATCGCGAGATGGACACAACCGATGCCCCAGGGCTTTTTCGCTGCGGAACCTCTCCAGAGTTACGTCGTCAGACGACCGCGCCAAAAGTTCGTGCGGATTCGCGACCTCTTTTCCAATCGACACAGCTTCATAAAATCGGCCTTTTACCGCCGTTACATGGCGCCTCAAAAATGTGTGCATGGCATCTGCCTCTTTTTTTGGAAACGCCACAGGCTTGTTTGTATGATCGCAATTATGCGCACAGCGCCGCAGGGCGCTGTGTCACCGGCGGAGATGAAGTTGCTTCGGCAGCTTTACCCCCAGTTTCTGGCCGTCCTTCGCAGGCTTGAGTCGCTCGAACGCCAGCGCTCAGTGCTAATCGGTCTGGAAGAGTTCGTGGGCCGATTGCCTTTGCCGACGATTATTTTGCGCTGGGATCTAAAGCTGATTTATCAAAACAGGGCCGCGCGCGACTTCTGCAACGTTTGGGAAAAAGGGCCGGAGGAAGCGCGAATGACAAAAGCCCGGTCGCCGATTCCGTCCGAGATATTGGATCGATGCCGTGTGTTCAAACAGCAATGGACGCGCACGCGACGCACCAACGCACTGCAAGGGGGCTGCGAAGAAGAACAGGTGCATCATCCGCGAAGGCCGCACTTGCGAGCGACGATTCACTTGAAGCAGCTCAAGTTGGCTGGTGTAGCGCGGCCGCATTTTCTTATCGAGTGCGAAGATTTGCGCCGTCACGCTGCTTCGGGCGCCGCGCCAGGGAATTCCCGTTTGCCGCATTTAGCCCAACTTACGAGCCGCGAACAGGAAGTTGCCGGGCTTGTCTGCGACGGTCGGAGCAACCAGGAGATCGCCGAAAACGCCCGGTTGAGTGTGCCAATGGTGAAAAAGCACCTTCACGCGGTCTTCCGCAAACTCGAAGTTCCCAGCCGCAGCCGGCTTATGACGCTGATGCGTTGAATCGTACAGCGCGATTTACTCGACTCGCCTCTTGCGGTAAGATCGGCATCTGACACTGATCTCTGATATCCGATCTCTGAAATTGTTCCCGTAGTTCAACGGATAGAACGGAGGTTTCCTAAACCTTAGATGTGGGTTCGATTCCCGCCGGGAACGGTCTGTGTGATCTTGCGGGTTTTAGACTCGCTGGGACTGGGCGTACATCTGTACATCTGCACTTCGATTGATTCGCTCGTTCCCGTTCGCTCACCCTTCGGGCTATCGTCCATGTCGCTCGATTCCCGTTGGCTCCATTCCTGCCGGGAACGGTTTGTGTAATTTCGCGCGTGCGAGACTCTGGGGACCATGCGTCAGCGTGCACTTCGATTGATTCGCTTGCTCCCGCTCGCTCACCCTGCGGGCTATCGTCGATGTCGCTCGATTCCCGTTGGCTCCATTCCCGCCGGGAACGTTAATACAGCAGGATGAATGGCTTACGTTGCGTTACGAATCGAATATCTGCCTAAGTGAGAACAGAAGTTAGAACAAATCCACCGATTTCAGTAATGTTCGCCAATGCTCGTAAACACGGAATCTGCATGAATGGTCGGGCGGGGTGAATCGCAGCGATAAGCGCGTCGATCTCGTCTCCGATGCGCTGCCATTCTGTCGGCTGTGGTATGAACAAGCCTCGGACGCACTCGAGCAGGCAAAGTTTTATAGCCGGTCACATGACGATGATGCTCACCGGCAGCAAAAAATGTGGGGTTACGAAATGCGCCATCGTGCAGCGGCGCAAATGTCTAGCTCAACGACATTGACAGTCGGATGCCAGTGCGTGAGGCTTCAATCGATTTACAAGGACGCGCTGCAATGCCCACAACGGACGCGATTGGAGAACAAGTTATAGAAGCAGTTGTAGCCGGACCAGATGGAGCAAATCGACTCTTCACCGTTATTGGAGCAGCCAACCTCTCTATCCAAGCGACGGGTCAGCAGCGTACGATCGAGACATGGACTTTCTTGGTGGGACCAACTCTTACGCGCTTGCAGTTTCATCGGGCGATCGGCACGGCTTCAGTAGCTTCCCAGATCGTAAGCGTACAAACCCCGCCGCGGGAGTTCACGGTCAATGTCCACTCCATCGAGGCCGACTGGGACGATGAAAATCAAAGGGTCAAAGTGCGTGTTGAAATCGGTGTCATATCGAATGGGGCCACCGTGGAGATTACCCAAATTCGCTATTGGGTTGCGATTCTGGCAGAGATGTGAATGGGAAGATACGCCCCTGCTCCAGCTACGCCAAATTTTACAGCCGCTCACATCTTGCCGTGATTCGCGTTTACGATGCAGCTGGGAACGTAATCGAGACGCACGAGCACGCGGGCGATTTTAAGGAGTGGTGAGTTTTGCCAAGCAACCCGGGACGGTTTTCGCAATCTTTGGCCGGTGATCATCGGCCACGGACTTTTCGACGCGAGTCGTTTCGTTTTGTTCTATTTCCAAGGCCCGCCGACCTGAAGCAGGCAATCTTGCCTGCTCGAAGTTGCGTCCTCAAACAAGCAGACAGGATTGTCTGCGTCACGTCCCGCCTTCATGGCTGAGTTGTTCGGTCCTATCCGTCTTGCCGGCTAATCATCGGCGATTCATTAGGCGCGGATCGAAGCGATATTCGATCGGCTTGCTGATTTTGATCTTTTTGAAATCGGAGTGCCTGGGATTTAAGAGGAAGTTCATCTCGCTTGTGCTCAGCACACTGGGCACTGCGAGCGCGACGGAACTTCCCCGGCGGACCCAGTCGTCGCCGATTCGCATCGTTTCGAACGTCGGCGGTTCTGCATTCCAATGTGGTGAGAGATTCTTGAGCGGAAAGTATTCGGTCAGTTTGTTATCCCACTCGAGCTTGAAAGAGAGGTATCGCTCAGTCGGAGAAAGCGGCATAGTGTGAACGAACAATTCCAGCGCTGCGAGCGATTCGTGTTCGCTTACGTAAACCACTGCCGTGCCTCGCGAGTTCCAGCGGCCGCCGTAGACGCGACCGCCTTCGCCTGTGAATGCGCTGTTAACGCGTGCCGCGCGAACAATTCGCCACGCAGACGGCATCAGGTATAAACGCTGTATTCAATCCGCCCGAGCAAATTGTCCACTTCCCGGGCGCCCACCTCTGTTTCTGCATAATCGAGCGGAATAGCGCCGCCAAGCCCGCGCTGCGGAAACTTCAACCACGCCCGTGCTCTTTCGATGTCGCCAAATACATTTGTGGCATGCTCGAGCAATCGCGAGAGGCGCATAACCTTATCCGATTCATCTGGCGACAATCGCCCCGCCGCTTTGCGCCGCTGCAAAGTAGATCTTGAGATCGCAAGTTTTGCTGCGAGCCGCTCAAATGGCAGATCGATGCTGTTTTGCAAAGTCTCCAGCTCAGAGAAACGCAGCCCCTTCTGAATTTTCCGAATCAATTCGGTCGGATGTTTTGCTTTTGGACTATGCGTTTTCTTTTCTACTGCTGCAGTTCTCATGAATTTTGCCTTCTGATTCAATTGACACAACTTAATGCGTCAATTGGGCAAAGTCAAAACGATCCCGCGCTCGCGTATCGGTCACCTCTCCCTAGCCAAGGAGAGGGAAAGGGTGAGGGGTGTCGTCCAGCGCAATGGATTGTAAGCCCCAAACCCCTCAAATTGGTCCTCTCCCTTCTACGAGGGGAGAGGCGGAAAAGCTTGGACTCGGGGAAGTGGTCCGAATTTCGTAACTCTGACTGTCACGCCGCACGTGCGTGCTGCTGATTCCGCGCGAATGCTGTAGCGTGCGCTGTCCTCAGCGCAGCAATCGAGGCGATGCTCAAACTCCGCTGAGACAGCGGACGCTACAGCACATGAAACACGCTTTCAGGCGGCAACCTGGCCCAGAACAGCCCGCAATTCGTGAAAGTCCACTGGTTTTGTAAGATGGAAATCGAACCCGGCTTGCTTGCCGCGCTCAATGTCCTCGGTTGCGCTAAAGCCGGTGAGCGCTACGGCTTTGACAGGTCGTTTTCGTTTGGCTTCAGCAATCACGTCGTAGCCGCTGCCATCGGGCAGCGCGATGTCGCATAGAACGACGTCGAACTCTTTGGAGTCAATAATGTTCAGCGCAGTTTGCGCGCGATCGGCAAGGGAAATTTCGTGGCCGAAATGACTGAGAAGATGCGACAACGCTTGCAGCGTGTCGCTGTGATCTTCGACCACTAGGATACGCAAACTTTTCCCAGAATTATATGAATCCCTCGTTCGCTCGTCGCTCATGCTCACCGCTTCCCCCGCGAAAGCCTATAATCGGATTTTGCGTCGCGTCCAGATGGAAACTTGCCATTTCATCATGTCATTCTGAGCGAAGCGAAGAATCTCGGATTCATTTTGGATCGATCTACCCAACAGAAAAGCCCGAGATGTTTCGCTTCGCTCAACATGACAGCGCAGTTACAAGATGAATTCTACAGAAACCGAACATTCACAGTTGGAAAAATATTCGCAGCCTGTTCAAGAACGTCGCCGAGTATTGCCGTTGCTTTAAGACGTGTTCGTCGGTCCGGCTTGCTTCCTTTAGGATTCCTTCCGTTTCCATTTTCCGCTGGGCCAGTAAATCGCTCAATAACACGAGGCAGTCAGGTGCGTCACGCAGCACTTCGCCCATGACAGGTTTACCGATTTCCATCACGTAGCAATCGCCGTCGGCGCGCACAGTTGCGCTACGCGGTTCACCGGTGAGCAGCGACATTTCTCCAAAGCAATCGCCAGCGTTCAGCGTAGCTACTTGAATTGATGACCCGTTTTTTGAAATGGAAACCTTCGCTGCGCCGCGCAACAGCACAAACATCGAGTTGCCGGGCGAGCCTTCCTCGATCACCGGTTCGCCGCGACCGAAAATGTTGAGGCGAGCCTGCTTGACCAGTTGATCGAGTTGTTCGTCGGAAAGACAGCTGAAAAGTGGTTCCTCGCGGAGAATAGAAAATGCCTCGGCCTGGTTTTCCTCCGGGGGTGGCGCTTTTTTGCGTTCAACGTGCAGTGTGCGAATCGGGAAGGGAATGGTGACCCCCTGGCGCTTCAGCTCGTACCACACGTTAGTACGCACGGAGTCGTTGGTCTCGTTGATCCGCGAGTGATTGCCCATGTAATACTTGATTTCGTAGATCACTGCGAAATCTGCGAAGTCGACTAGGAATACTCTGACAGGGGGATCGCGAAGAACGTTTTTGGCGCTCTGCGCGGCAAGCCGCAGCGCGTCTTTCACAAGATTGGGCGGGTTTTTGTATTCAACTCCAACACGAATCCGCATGGCGTGGACTTCTGTGGGATAGTGGAGATTAACGATCTGGTGGCTCACCATCTCGTTGTTTGGGATGTCCAGATAAATGTCGTCGTTCGTGCAGAGCCGCGTGGAACGCCAGTTGATCTCACGCACTTCCGCGTAGATGTCGCCGACCTTCAACCAGTCGCCGAGTTTATAGGGCCGGTTAATTTGGATCGCTATGCCGCCGATGATTCCGGCAAACAGATTCTGCCCGGCGAAACCGACGATGATTGCGATCACGCCGGAGCCCGCCAGCAGTCCCTTTAGTTGCGCTTCTGCGTGATATGCGTAGCTCAGGACAAGAAGCAGTACAATCAAAAAGATAATTCCTCCGACAACCTCGCGAAGAAAATGCGGGATCGTTGTTCCTCGTTTTGTTTCGAAGTAAAAATCCCAAACGTACCGATTAACGAGCGCCACAACCAGCGCCGTGCTTAACAGGATCGCTGCTGCGCCGACATGGTGTCGCCACGGCGCTTGAACTCCGTAAACCGCAATGGCGGCATAGAACGCGACTATTAAACAGAAGAGCCGGAACAACAGGCCCAGCCGCACACCGGCGCGCCTTTTTAGAAAACGCCCGGTCCCCAGAGACACAAAAAAGGTAGCGATGAATACGATTACCGTGATCGCGTCTCGTTCTGCTTCGGGAACTGCGCTGAACATCAACCCAAAGTATATCAGAAACAGTTCGCTTGAAACAAGCTCAGGGTTGTAGCGGCGTTTGTGTCAAACGTCTACGAGAAGGTGGATCGGCTTCTCCGCAGAGGAAAGCCGCTACGACCTTGGCGCGATAATCAGCCACGCCCAACCTGCAAGGAAACAAAGGCCACCGAAAGGAGTAACAGCACCGAGCCAGTCCCACCACTGCGGGATCAGCGCCATAACGTACAGGTTGCCGCTGAAAAGAAAGATCCCTGCAAAAAGCAGCCACCACGCGACGCGATTCGCTGTGCCGTAAAGCGCAAGCGCAAACAGCGCGATCGCGTGAATGAAATGATAGAGGACCGCCTTATTCCACACATCCAGCATGCCGCGCGTTTCGAGTGTCGATCGCAAGGCATGTGCGCCAAACGCTCCCAGTGCCACCGCCAGGAAACAAAGCGCAGCAGCGATCCGAATCATTGTCATGTCGAGCTGAGTCGAGACATCTCTTGATTTGTAATCATCAATCTAAGAGCATTCATTTCAAGCGAGTCCGACGCATCTCCAACTGCTTTTTTAGATCACTCAAGCCTGCTTGTCGGGTTTGGTGAGTCGTTTTCACATAGAAAATTGTTCCAGCCACTCCAAGGGCTGCTGCCGCGAGAAAATTCAGCCCCGGTCCGAGTTTCCAGAGATACGCGCCAAGAATCGCGCCGGTGCTGACGATCAAATCTCGAACAAGGTAGTATGTGCCGATCGTTTGCCCGCGTCGCTCAGAGTCGCTATATCCAATGATGAGCGCCTTGCGCGATGTATCGCCGAACTCCTTAAGGCCTCGAATGGAGAACGCGATGACGAGCGCCGAAAAACTTCGCGACATCAGCAGGCTGATCGGAAAAAGCGTGAACATGACAAAGGTCACGATCACGAATGGCTCGCGGCGGTATCGATCGGCGTAATGCGCGGCGGGGATGATGCATAACATCGAAGCAAGCATTTCTATCGCTGTCAGGATGCCTACTTGCCTGCCACTAACGCCGATGTAATCCATCGCGAAAATTACCACCCACGCATAGGGAATTCGTTCGCAAAAACGAATTAAGATGTCGCTTAAGAGCAAACGTCTCATGGGCGAATTGAACTCGCGCAAGCTTCGCCAGAAATTCCAACGATCGCTTTTCTGAACTCTCTCTTTTGGCTCTTCGCGTAATTGTCTTTGTAGAAAAATTGCGCCAGCAGAGAAGAACACCGACACGACGAGTGCGATGCGCACGCCGGGGATGATGCCGAATCGATCGATTAGGATTCCGCCGAAAAACGGCGCAATCATGATGGGCAATCGTTTGATTACCGATTGGACGCCCACACCCATGGAGTGGCGATTTGCTTCGAGCGCCGCTCCAATTAAAGAGAACGTCGCCGGCAAAGAAAAACAGGTCCAGGATAGAAAGAGAAACATTCCCGCGATCACCGCGGCCCAATGCGGAACAAGCAGAACGAGCACATAGCCGACGATTGAGACTAAGTTGAAAATGATAAATGCCCGGCGATGTCCCCAAATGTCCACGAGCACTCCGCCGGGATATGCGTAGATCGCTCCGAGCAAGGTGCGCAGCGCGTCGTAAAGGCCGATCACAAAAACAGTCGCTCCGACTGCTTGCAGATATTTTGGCACAAAACGCATCCAAAGTTCTTCGCCAGCGCCAATGACAAAGATGGCGACTAGCAGGATGACCAGATTGCGTTTGAGCCCGAAGAAGTTGGCCAGCCTGCGCGGCCCGCTTAGCTGCGGCTGACCTGGCGTTTGCATTCTGCGTAAAGCGCGTCGTAAACGATGAACTCGCGTTCAAGAATTTCGTGATCGCTTAGTCCGAGGGCGCCGAAGCCGCTGGCGATCCAGCGCAAACCTTCTCCGGCTGGATGCGGATTGGCGGGACGCGAATCAGCCGCACGCACAATCTCGCCCAGCAAAACGAGCGCTGGATCGGTGAGCTTGTATTTTTTCACGATCGAATTGAACGAAACATCTTCGCCGTGGTGCCCAAGCTCGCAATTTGGCACATCGAACACGATTCCGTCACTGATCTTTGCCCAATCCGTATCGTGCGGGAGAAAGACGAACTCCGCGTCTTGGTCGACGAATTTCTTGATCAGCCATGGGCAAGCCACGCGGTCCACTTTAATTTTCTCGCGAGTGACCCATTTCATA
>Ga0209161_10000828_pt1 | contig 25324 bp, 25 predicted proteins | sample GraSoiAngelo_155_FD_186169 | JGI IMG/M metagenome (GOLD analysis project Ga0209161, IMG submission 186169) | Grasslands soil microbial communities from the Angelo Coastal Reserve, California, USA - 14_1009_13_30cm (SPAdes) (version 2) | ecosystem: Environmental > Terrestrial > Soil > Grasslands... | reverse complement strand
GCGGATTAACTCCGCTGCGGCGAGCCGCGTGCCCCAGCGCACAAACTCCTCGTTCACGTTTTTTGCTTCGGCGGGGAAGATCGATTTCGTCAGCCATTCTTCCAGGGTCACGTCGTCTTTCAGGCCGCGAAGCAAGGTCATGGCTGCGTGCGTGTGGCCGTTGATGAATCCCGGAAGTACGAGCTTCCCCTTCGCGTCGATTAACTGCTTCGCCGCATGCACATATTGTTCGATGGCTGCTCGAGTGGACGGCTCGACAGCTACGATTAGGTCGCCTTGCGCGACTATTATTCCCTTATCAAAAATCCGGTGCGGCCTATCCATCGTTACGACCATACCGCCTGTGATGACCAAATCCCAGATGGGTTCTGCAACTGACTTTTGTTTCGTCGGTCTCTGAGCGTGCTTGTGCTTTGCCGGCGACTGCGCCGCAACAAGGGGTTGAAGGGGAAGGGACTCCAGGACAAGAACGGCGAGGACACCTGAACTTCGCCAGAACGAGTTTTGGAACTTCATCTTCGAGTTTCCTCTTCCTTATAGATTGGAGGAATCGAAGGGTTTGGGAAAGAGATCTTTCATCCAAATGGTCTCGGTCTTGCCCTTGAGGTTCGCCAGTATTACGGGAACATCGCCGCAGAATTCCCAGATCAACTGGCGGCAGGCGCCGCAGGGAGGTGTAAGAGTGTCGGTGTCCGTCACGACGGAAATGGCGTTGAAGCCGCGCTCGCCTTCGCTGATGGCTTTGAGAATGGCGACGCGTTCGGCGCAAACGGTGAGGCCATAAGTGGCGTTCTCGACGTTGCATCCACCGAAGATTCTTCCGGAAGTGGCGCGGAGCGCCGCACCCACGCGGAAATTCGAGTACGGAGCATGCGCATTTTCTCTCGCCTGCCTCGCTGCAGAAATCAGGGTTTCATTTTCGCTCACGCATATGCCTCCCGGTGCACCGGAGAATTCTATGCGACAGCCTCTGCAATTCGCGGAATGACCGCTTTCAACAAGCCGATGAATTGACCCTTGACGCGCTCGGCTGTCTCCAGCACTTCCAGATGGTTGAGCGGCTGATCGAGGATTCCTGCCGCGGCATTCGTCACGCAGGAAATGCCCAGCACGCGAATGCCGCTGTGCCGTGCGGCGATCACTTCCGGAACCGTGGACATGCCGACGAGGTCCGCACCAATTGCGCGCAAATAGCGGATCTCCGCGGGCGTCTCGTAGCTCGGCCCGAGGAGCGCCGCATACACCCCCTCGTACATTCCAAGGCCCAGGCGGTTTGCCTCGTCGACAGTCATTTCGCGGAAGCGCTTGTCGTATGCCGCGGTCATGTCGTGAAAACGCAGGCCAAAGCGTTCGTCGTTCGGGCCCGTGAGCGGGTTGACGCCCTGCAAATTGATGTGATCGCTGATGACCACGAGCCGGCCCTGGGAGAATTCCCTTTTGATGCCACCAGCGGCGTTGGTTAGGATCAACGCCTTCACGCCCATGCGCGCGAAGACGCGGATGGGAAACGCAACATCCTTCGCGGAATATCCCTCGTAAAGATGAACGCGACCCTGCATACCGGCGACGGGAATGGCACCCACTTTCCCGATGACGAGCTTCCCAGCATGGCCAATAGCGGTCGATTGGGGAAAATGCGGAATCTTTGCGTATGGAATTTTCGTGGTGCCTGCAAACCCGTCGGCGAATGCGCCAAGCCCGGAACCAAGAACGAGCGCAATCCGAGGCCGGAGAGATGTTTGAGAAAAAATGAAGTCAGCCGCATTGCCCGCGCGTTCGAACTCGCCGTCCGCCACACCGCGGGCGCCAGTCGGAACAAGACTTGTGCGGGGCGAAGCCTTTCTTGGCGTTTTGGTCCTGGAGCTTTTTTTCGCGCTCACGAAAGAATCCCCACGATGGAAGCCGACATCAAGTTTGCCATGGTACCTGCGAGCATGGCGCGGATGCCGAATCTTGCGAGTTGGCTGCGCTGCTCCGGTGCAAGCGCGCCGATGCCGCCGATCTGAATACCGATGGAGCTGAAGTTGGCGAAGCCACAGAGAGCGAAGGTGGCGATCGCAAAAGTGCGGGGATCGAGCATGCCCTTCATGGGACCAAGCTGGCTAAACGCGACAAATTCATTGATCACCATGCGGGTCCCGAGCAGGTTGCCAATTTTAGCGGCGTCATGCCAGGGCACACCAATCAGCCAGGCAACAGGCGCGAACATCCATCCAAAAACAGTTTGCAGGCTTTCCGGGAACCAGGCCATGTGCGGCCAGTTGTGAACGCCGCCCATGATGGCGTTGAGCAGCGCCAGCAAGGCGATGAAGGTGATCAGCATGGCGCCTACATTGAGCGCGAGATGCAAGCCGTCACTGGTGCCCCGAGCGATGGCGCCCAGAAGATTGGTTTCTTTTTCCATGGGCGGCATTTCCACACGGCCGGCGGTGAGGGGCTGCTCCGTTTCAGGGACTAGCATCTTGGCCATGAGCAGCGTTCCCGGCGCGGTCATGATGACCGCGGTCAGAAGATTCTTGGGGTCGGCGCCGCCAACCTGGATGTACCCCGCCATCATGCCGCCAGAAATGTGCGCCATCCCGCTGGTCATGACCACCATGAGTTCGGACTTGGTGAGCTTGGGAAGAAAGGGGCGAATGGTGAGTGGGGCTTCGGTCTGGCCCATGAAGATGCTGGCGGCAACGTTAAGGGATTCCGCGCCGCTGGCGCCCATCACGCGAGTCATGATCCAAGCCGCTGCCCGGATGATGAGTTGCATCACACCGAGGTGATACAGAACCGCGAAGAACGCGGCAATAAAAATGATCGTGGGCAACACCTGGAAGGCAAACGAAAAGCCAAGACGGGAGAGTTCCTTGGGCAGGCCGAGGTCGCCGAAAACAAACGTGGACCCCGCGTAGGAAAAGCTCAGCAGCTTGTTCGCGCCGGCGCCAAGGAATCCAAACACAGAACTGCCCATGCTGGAACGCAAAACGAAGAAACCAAGCGCCAGCTGAAGGCCGAGGCCCCAGGCGATGGTCTTGAGCTTAATTGCGCTTCGATTTGTGGAGAATAGCCATGCCAACCCGAGAATCACGGCCATGCCGAGCACGCCCGTCCATCTTCCCATGAACCATCCTCCGCAATCGTTCTAAGCGCCGACGATCCGGCGCACCAGTGGCCGTTTTTCCTGTGGCGCTTCGTCGCCAACGAAATAGCTGCTAGCAATGAGAGTTTTCGCTTCGGCAAGTTTGGCGTCGCTATTGTAATGAATCGTGGCCAGCGGTTCGCCGCCTTCCACGCGATCGCCGATGCGCTTGTGGAATTCCAAACCTACACCATGATCGATCTTGTCTTCTTTCTTTTCGCGGCCGCCGCCAAGCATGGCGAGCGCGATGCCGAACCCCTCGCAGTTGGTGCCGGTGATGAAACCGCTCCCGGAACTCGCTACATGATAATTCAGACGCGCGATGGGCAGGCGCTCCGGCTCATCAATGATGCGTTCATCGCCGCCTTGCAGGCGAACCCCTTGCCGGAATTTCTCGAGTGCCTGGCCGGTGGCGATCATGGTTTCAGCGAGACGGCGGCCCTCCTCGACGGTCTTCGTTCTCTCGCCGAGATAAAACATCCACGAGGAGAGGTCGAGGCTCAAGTCGCGGAGATCGGCTGGGCCGCGTCCTCTGAGGACTTCGATGGATTCGACGACCTCATTCGAATGGCCCGCCATGCGGCCCAGCGGCTGATCCATGCCGGTGATCAGCGCGACGACTTTCTTGCCCATGCGCTGGCCTGTTTCAACCATGACTTCCGCGAGGCGGATCGAATCTTCCTCTTTCTTCATGAAGGCGCCGGAACCTGTCTTCACGTCGAGGACCAGCGCGTCGATCCCTTCGGCAAGTTTCTTGCTCATAATGGAGGCGCAGATGAGGCCGATATTCTCGACGGTCGAAGTAACGTCGCGGAGCGCGTAGATTTTCTTGTCCGCGGGAGCAATCTCTGCGGTCTGCCCAATCAGGCCCATGCCGCATTGGCGGAGGACGCGGCGAAATTCGCCGAGCGGAAGATTGACATTGAAGCCGGGAATCGCTTCCAGCTTGTCCAGTGTGCCGCCGGTGTGGCCGAGGCCGCGGCCGCTGATCATAGGAACGGTCAGGCCGCCGGCTGCCACGATGGGAGCGAGGATAAGAGAGGTTTTGTCGCCAATGCCTCCGGTGGAGTGCTTGTCCACTTTTTTGCCGAGGATTTCGGAATGGTTGAGGACTTCTCCGGAGTGCAGCATCACTTCGGTGAGCGCCGCGAGCTCGGAGCGGTTCATGCCGCGGATCCACACCGCCATCAGCCACGCGGCCATCTGGTAATCAGGAATGTCGCCGCGCGTATAGCCGGAAACGAGAAAATTAATTTCTTCGCGGGAAAGTTCCCCGGAATCACGTTTCTTGCGGATCAGGTCGACGGCGCGCATGCGTTTGGAAAAGCGAACGGCGAGCGTAACATCCGCTACAGGGGGCGTCAACGCGATGCGCGCTCTAGCTACAGCACCTGCTGTACGTCCGGAGGCAGGTTGGTTGTCTGGCCAGAGACCACATGCCAGCCATTGGGCGTGTTGACATAAACGTGTATCGTACGGAACTGGGTGCTGAGGTGCTGGCCTTTGAAAATGAAGCGTGTGGACCACAGACAAGTGGCGACCGCGGTCTCCTGAAAAACCCGGACTTTAATATCCGAGACAATGAACGATTCGCGCTTGACAAGGGGAGACTCGATCGTCGCAATCCACTGCTCCTTGTTGATGAGCTGGCGCGCCCGGCTTCTCTTTCGAGGCTGACGATTTCCTGCCTCTGCATTTCCGGATCTCCTTGCGTCGGCTGAGAGATACACCGCCGAATGCAGTCATTCCGCCAGTTCTCCTGGGCCTGCCAGGATGGGGCAAGAAACAGCCCGATTGCCAATGCCACCGTTCCCCTGATTTTGATCATGTTGACGCGCCTCCCTCAAGGAGCGATGGACTCTGGAGGAATTAACTCAGGAAAGAGTTCTCGCTGACATGCTTCATGGTACGGAAAGAAGACTGCCTATTTCCATCGCATCCGTGGGGCCGTGTTGTCAAAGGCAAGCTCTTTGGCGGCCGGTGTGGCTCGAAAAATAAGAAACCGGCTTCCTTTTAGCGCTCTGCTAGAATAGTTTCCTCTTAAGGGGAGCCATCACCAATGCAACTCGATTCGATCGGAGGAGTCATGCTCGACTTCACCAGAAAAGGAGGCGAGATGGATGGCGCCGGAAGTGATTACCAATCGGTTCAGTCGGCCGGGTTTTCGAGGCGACGTTTTCTCGCCAAGACCTCGTGTTTTGGGGCGTTTTATGCTGTGGCGAAGCTGATTCCCTTGCCAACCTTGGCGGCGGAGCTGGCAAGCGACTCACGCGTCTCGCAGACTCCACTTGTGGACAAAGGCTTCGCCTCGGTGCGGAAGGTTGGGAGCGGGCTTTACGCCACAATTTCCGATCCGTCGAAGGGCATGACCACAATTTGCAATGGGGGTTTCCTGGCCGGAAAAGACAGCGCGCTGCTGATCGAAGGATTCACAACGCCGGCGGGCGCTTTGTTCCAGATGGACGCGCTACGGATGGTCAGCCAGGTGCCCGTGAAGGGCGCTCTGGACACGCATTATCACTTCGACCACTCGATGGGAAATTCGTTTTACGGGGCAAGCGGAGTGCAGCTGTGGGCGCATGCGACCGCAGCGAAACGCATCATGGATAGCTATGTCCCGCTGCAGGGCGTGGACAAAGAAGCGGCCTTGGGACCTTTTGAGAAGCGCGTCAAAGAAGCCAAGTCCGATGTGGAGCGGCAACACGCCCAGAGCGATCTGAACGCGGTGACGGGAGTCTACCAAGCTGCAAATGCGACCGTGCTTGGATTGCCGAATCGTCCGATTGATCCTGCAAAACTGCCGATGTCCATCGACCTCGGAGGCCTGATGGCGGTGCTCGAGTCTTATCCCGGACATTCCGGAACGGACATGATCGTGCGGGTTCCAAACCAAAACGTGGTCTACACCGGCGACCTGCTCTTCAGTGGCTGGTACCCTGTGTGCTTCGACGAGAAGGCTACAATTTCGGGCTGGCGAGACACGCTAAAGAAATTCGCCGCATTTGATCAGGACACGCTTTTTGTTCCGGGCCACGGCCAGATTTGCGGCCAAGAAGGCGTCGCTTCGCTCCGCGAAGTGTTTGATGACATTGCCGGGCAAGCAGAGAAAATGTACAAGGCGGGCGTTCCGGCTGAAGAAGCGCAGCACCGCTACGCAGTGCCCGATAAATTTAAGAACTTTCCTATCTTTGCTTGGGGATTCACGATCGGCCCGGCGATTACGAAACTCTACGCGGAATGGCAAGCCAAGTAAAACCTTACAGCCAGTATTCGGGATAATCCGCCGAACTAATGCTTTGCCTGTTTGGCCAGGTCCCAACCCTCCATGACAACCGATTGATAGGCATTTTCGGTGCGGACCGCATCCTGGACGATCTCCTGAAGTCTTCTCAGCAATTCTTGTGCGCGAGGATCGTCGGAACTCAATTTTCTCTGGCCACCCTGCGAAGATTGCAGAGACCGCACGTCCGCCATAATCTGTCTCATCTGCTGGAAGAGTTCGCGGCCATGAGAAACGTACTGTTCCTTTGCCGAATATAATTTATCCTCCCATCGCGGGCGGTTCGGAAAATCCACGTCGTTGTCGAGCAGGGCGGCTTTGGCAAGCGTCGCACGGTCCAGGGGATCCAGCTTGTTCAAAGCTGTCTCGGCCCGGTCTAAGGCCTCCGAGCCTCTGGCCATGGCGATTCCGTCACCCGCGTTCTTCGAACTGCCAAGGTCGCCCAACCCTCCGAGAGGCTTGCTCGAAGGAAGATTGTCATCGGTAATCACCCTCTTCGGTTGCGCGGCGTTCTTTTCCTTGTCCTTGCGGGCTTGGCGCGCCACGTCACCCAGCGATGGTTGATCTTGGGCATATCCCGGAGTCGAAGGGATTAGCACCCAAGCGAGCAGGGCCAGGAAACTCATTTTTCTCAACACGATGGCCTCCGTCCGGACAAACTGTCCTGTCAGGCGATGGAATCTCTTCTGGACATGCTCTCGCCCAAACCTTGGACTGGCTATAGATCAATCGTACTGAATTTCTAAAGCGACAACACTCGCTCAGCATTCCATTCTCAGAATTGAGGAGCGGTGCCTTTGAATTTCCTCGCAGTCCGAGCCTCGCGAAGAGTTCTGAATACGCTCCGCAAGGATTCAGAACTCCGGGAACGCGGCCCACGACTAACTAATCGACAAGAACGCTGTCGAAGTTGGAGATAACGGCGCCTGTGGTTGCCGGCGACGAGGCGCTGCTATTGCGCTCGCAAAGGAGCACTTGCATTCCCGCGGATTGCGCCGCTTCGACTTCCTTCACGGCATCGGAAATGAACAGAAATTGCTGCGGCACATGCGAAAGCGAAGCAGCGATTTTCTTGTAGCTTGCCATTTCGGACTTGGCTCCCACGCGCGTGTCGAAAAAAGCAGTGATATAGGATGTCAGGTCACCAGAGTCTGTCGTCCGGAATAGAAGTTGTTGCGCCAGGACACTGCCGGATGAGTATATGCAAATTATTCTCTTCTGCCGTCGCCATCGCTCGAAAGCAATGGGCACGTCTGGATACACTTCACCGCGCAATTCCCCACTCGCAAACCCCTGCTGCCAGATTTTCCCCTGAAGCGATTTCAGCGGCGTGCACTTGCTGTCACGCGCGATCAGCCATTGGCCGTAGGCGATGATCGAGCGCAGTTGTGGTTCCTCCGCTCCAGGCCACGCAGGAGGCCGCAAGCCGGCGCGCTCATCGAGTTCGTGTTGCGCGCGCAAATCTTTAAGCAGCGCGCGAATCTCGGTATCTTGTCGACGTTCCCTAAGAAAAGATTTCAGCTTTCGGCTGGCGTATGGAAAGAGCGTTTGATAAACGAAATTGATGGGGGTGGTGGTGCCTTCGATGTCGAGAAGAATGACGCGAATCTGCGGTTCGTCGGTCAGGGGCACGCCAGTTACTTGGCCGCGGTTTGCGGCGGAATGTATCTGGGCCCCAGACAAACAGGTTCGTAATTTCGGTCCACGCCGCTGCTGGTGTAGTGGGGCATCCAGCCGGACTTGTCCTGGAACAAACGAATCGCGCGAATGCGGCGGTCTCCGCAGAGATCGAACCAATGAAGCGTGCCGCGCGGAACACGAATCAAGTCGCCAGCTTCCACCTCAATCGCGACAACCGGGCCTTGCTGCGGATGGATGTGGAACAACCCACGCCCGGCCACAATGTAACGGACTTCGTCCTCATCGTGCGTATGCTCTATGTTGAACTTGGCGAGCATAGCTTCCAGCCCGGGAGTATTCGCATCGACGTCGATCACGTCCGCGGTGACATAGCCGCCTTCGCGCTTGAGCTTTTCGACTTGCCCGCTGTAGGCGCTCAAGACTTGCTCCGCGGAAGCATCCGAAGGGAGGTCCGCCGGAGATTCCCAGCGTTCGTAGTCAATGCCAATCCCGGCGAGGTAATCGCGCACTTCGCCGTGTTCGCCGAGCGAACGGTTTTGATCGGGGATTCGAAGGACAGCCACGGTAATCAACTCCAACTTCGGCCAGCGCGGAAATCACGCGCTCCGCGCGGCGTCTGAGCGAACCAGAACTTCCATCAGGAACTCCAGAATTTCAACATGGCGCTTGGCTTCCTGCAAGCCCGCACCCCAAGTATAAAGCCCATGCTCCTTTAAAAGGAAACCGTGGATGCCGGGACTTTCGCGCAGCGTTTTCGAAACGCGTTCACCCAGTTCAATCATGTCCTGTGAATTCTCCAGAATGGGCAACCACTCGCGGTGCTTGTGTGTTCGCACACCTTCGAGCCCTTTGAGCATTTCAAATCCTTCCAGTGCGATACCGCCCTGCGCGGAATGCGAGCCCGAAAGGACCGTGCTGAAAACGGAATGCGTGTGCAAGACCGCGCCGGCGTCCACGCCTCGCGCGATGGCGATATGCAGCAGCGCCTCCGCGGATGGGCGGCCATTGCCGCGCACGACGTCAGCCGCTTCATCTATCTCCAGAAACTGTGCAGGCGTGAGGCTTCCCTTGTCTAACCCTGTCGAAGTGATCACCAGGCGCAGCGGCTCGCGGGAAGTCACCCCGCTGAAGTTTCCGCTCGTTCCTAACACCCAGCCGCGCGCATAGAAGTCTCTTCCAATTTCTGTCAGGCGAGCGGCCGCTTCCGCAAAACGATTGTCGTTTCCGCTGGATCGCTCGTTTGGTCGAGCGTTAATTGGGGGGTTGACGGGCCTCTTGGTTTTGCTTTTCGCCACAGCCGACATTCTACGACGCAGAGCAAACGGATGAAACACAAACGGGTCTGTTCAGCCACTTGCCAGAGGCCGACGGGAGATTTCCAGCGCCACTGCGCGTATCTCTTCGTGGATCAGCCCATTAGTGGCGAGGATGACGGGGCCTCCGAGCTGGTAAGGATTGCCCGCGAAATCCGTAACTTTGCCACCGGCTTCTTCAACCAACAGAACGCCTGCGGCAGTATCCCATTTCGCAAGGCCGAATTCCCAGAATCCGTCGAAGCGGCCGCACGCCACGGAGGCAAGATCCAAGGCGGCAGAGCCATCACGGCGCACTCCGTGAGAGCGCTGGGTGAAATCGCCGTAGTACTGCAGATTCGCGCTCGCTTTACGGTTGCGCACGGGAAAGCCGGTGCAGAGGAGGCTGGTCGAAAGCGTGCCGACCTTGGAGACGTGAACTTTCTTGCCGTTGAACGCGGCGCCTTCGCCGCGCTCAGCCGTGAATAGTTCGTTGTAGAAAGGATTGAAGATGACGGCAGCGAGCAGCCTCTCTCGCTGTGCAAGCGCGATGGAAACGCTGAAACAGGGATAGCCATGCGCATAGTTGGTGGTGCCGTCAAGCGGATCAACGTGCCAGCGGAATTCGGAAGCCGAAGCGCTCTCGTGTCCCGTTCCCTCTTCGGCCGCAATGGCATGATCAGGAAAGTGCTTAGTGAGCTGCTCGACGATGAGCCTCTCAGAGCGCTTGTCAGCTTGTGTAACGAGATCTACTTCGTCCCCTTTGTAGCGAATGTCGAATTTTCCCTGCTTCCTGGGCGATTTCGATGGCAGCTGCAAGATAGTTCTTAGGCACTCGGCAGATCCTGAATTAGTTGAGGTGTCGCCAAGCTGCGGCGAAGATGCTGCGCCGCGCATGAATTGCCGGTAACACACCTCCCTCCACTTTACCACCGGCAACAAGGCGGCCTCTCTTGGAAGAGCGATTAGCTACATGCAAAAACGATTCGTTCATTTAAATTTTCGTCAACTCTTACCTACTGGGACATATAACTCTAAGTTCTTATGCTACATTCATTTGTATCCATCGCTGCTAATGGTTGAAACCCCTTCGTCCTAACTGCGCCGATTCGCAGCGTCTGCGGTGACAAGGACCAGGTGATTAAACGGCTATGTCGAGACCAAGGAACGCCAAGAGCGCAAGACCAGTTGATTCCCGCAAGGATTCCATTCAACGCGCACAACTCTTCCGCGTCGTCGCCGAGACAGCCACGGACGCTATCATCACCATAGACGAAAAAAGCGTAATTCTCTTTGTCAACAAAGCGGCCGAAAGGATTTTCGGATACGCGGATTCCGAAATGATGGGCCGCGAGGTGACGATGCTGATGCCCGATTACCTTCGAGAGATGCACCGAAGAGCCGTCGGGCGGTACCTGCAGACAGGGGAGAAGCATATCCCGTGGACGGCAGTCAAACTGACAGGGCTGCGCCGCAATGGAACGGAATTCCCGATTGAAGTTTCCTTGGGGGAGCATATTCACGGAAAGAGGCGCATTTTCACAGGGATCGTGCGCGACATTTCCGACCGGGAGAAAGCGGAGGCGTTGCTGCGTCAATCCGAAGAGAAATACGCGAAGATGGTGCACTCGAGTCCAGATGCCATCACTCTGCGGAGTCTCCCCGACCGCCGATACCTGGAAGTGAATGAAGGGTTTACGCGTCTCACGGGCTACAGCGCCGAGGAAGTGCTTGGAAAGACGCCCGGCGAACTGAATCTGTGGGTGGAACCTGAGCCGCACCGGACAACTCTTGAGAGGGTGGAGGCAGAAGGCCAAGTTAGCGGAGAAGAGTTCCGATTCAGAACCAAGTCCGGCGAGATCCGTTACGGTCAGGTTTCCGCCGTGCGCGTGGAGATGAACGGGAGGCAATGCATGCTTTCCGTTACACACGACATCACCGACCGCAAACGCGCGGAAGCAGAACTATCTCAACTGGCATCCATTGTCGAATCTTCTGACGACGCAATCGTCGGAAAGACCCTGGATGGGAAGATCGTGAGCTGGAATGCCGGTGCGGAGAGAATCTATGGCTACGCGGCGCGCGAAGTCGTGGGCCATCCAGTTAGTATTTTGGTGCCAAGCGAACAACGCGACGAGATTCCGCAAATCCTGGAAAGGCTCAAGAAGGACGAGAGGATCCAACATTATGAAACGGTGCGGGTCCGAAAGGGGGGCCAGCGAATAAACGTCTCTGTGACTATTTCTCCCGTGAAGGATGCGGAGGGAACGATCATTGGTGCTTCCGCAATCGCCCGAGACGTAACCGACCGAAAACGAGTCGAAGAGAAACTCATGGAATCGGAGTCTCAATTTCGCTCCCTGGTTCACGACGCGCCGCACGGAATTTACCGAGTCACCTTGCACGGACGGCTCCTGCAGGTGAACCCGGCTCTCGTGAAGATGCTGGGTTACGAGTCGGAAGAAGAACTAATGCGGTGCAATGTGGAAAAAGATATTTATCGCGATCCGGAAGCCCGCCAGCGGCTGGTCGGAGACTATTGGCAGAAACAGGATTTTCGAGAAGTTGAAGCCGAATGGCGACGAAAAGACGGGAAGACTATCGTCGTCAAAATGACGGGGCATCCGGTCTTGGAAAAAGACCATTCGCTCGCTTATTTCGAGGTCTTCGCTGAAGACATTACAGAACGCCGGAGTCTGGAGAGGCAGCTTCTCCAATCGCAAAAAATGGAGGCCATCGGCCGGCTGGCGGGTGGAATAGCTCACGATTTCAACAATCTCCTGGGTGTGATCCTCGGCCATAGCGACATTCTTGATCAACAAGTAGGCACATCCGACCGATTGCGCAAGAGCGTGGAAGCAACCCGGCATGCAGCCGAGCGCGCCGCGGCTCTGACGATGCAGCTACTCGCATTCAGCCGCAAGCAGGTCATCGAACCAACAGTCATTGACCTCAATGCTTCGGTCATGGAAATTGAAAAGATGCTCCATCGCGTGATTGGAGAAGATATCGAGCTTGCGATCCGGTTGGAACCCGGCCTTGGGCGCATCAAAGCGGATCCCGGGCAGTTGAGCCAGGTGCTCATGAACCTGGCGGTCAATTCGCGGGACGCAATGCCCAACGGGGGAAAGCTGGTCATCGAGACGGCCAACGCAGACCTGGATGACACTTATGGCCGCCAGCACTTGGGCGCGAAATCTGGGCCACACGTAATGCTGGCCGTAAGTGACACAGGCATGGGAATGGACTCCGAAACGCTCTCCCATATATTTGAGCCGTTCTTCACGACCAAGGAAACAGGTAAGGGAACTGGGTTAGGCCTGTCGATGGTTTACGGAATCATCAAACAGAGCAACGGATACATCATGGCCTACAGCGAACCTGGCCGTGGAACCACTTTCAAGATTTATTTTCCGCGCACCGAGGAGGGCGTCTCTCCAGTCCAGAAGACCGAGGGAGAAATTGCGACGGGCACGGAAACTGTTCTGGTAGTGGAAGACGAGCCGGCGCTGCGAGAACTGACGTGCGTACTGCTGGAGGACGCCGGATACACGGTATTGGAATCCTCCGGGGTCGAAGACGCTATGGAAGCCGCAAAGGATATGCAACGCAAAATCGACCTCCTGCTAACGGACATAGTCATGCCCCGGCTGGATGGGCGCGAACTGGCGAGTCAAATGGTTTCTCTTCGCCCTAATCTGAGAGTTTTGTTCATGTCCGGGTATACGGACGACGTCATTATTCATCGGGGTGTCTTGGCGCAGGGGACCTTGCTGGTCCAAAAACCTTTTACGAAGCGGACGCTCTTGCGAAAAGTGCGGGAGACGTTGGACTCCCAGGTTGCGAATTCTTCCACGCGCAAATAGACGGTACGGCATGGGACGGCGCCCGACGTACCCCACGTAACAAAGGAGAGCAATTATTGGGGGCCGCTCAGGTAAGACTTTCGGTGGCGAACCTGATAGCTGGCGGGATTGACCGTAACGACGATGGAGCGGTAAGTATTCGCCGGGCCTCGCGGAGTGGGATAGTAAGCAAGGAGATATTGAGTACGTAGCTCGCGGTCGATACGGTCGAAGATGGCTCCCAGCTCCTGCGGCGTGTCGGGATAAAACATGGCACCGCCCGTCGTATCGGTCATGGTTTCAAGGGCGTGCTCACCGGCGGTGTTGCGGCCACTCTCGTTTTTCACCGGGCGGATGACGATGGTGTAAAGGAGCGCGTTAGATCGCACGGCCTCCTTGCGGGTCGCATCGAAATCCGCTCGGCTGGTGGTTTCGCCCGCATCGGTCACCAGGATGATCACTCGGCGGCGCTCATCCCCGCGGCGCTCGAGCGCGCGGGAACCGAGAAGCACGGCGTCATAGATCGAAGTACCAGCCCCGGCCGGCATCTTACGGACCGCCGACTGCAGTTCGGCAACGTTATCGGAAAAACTTGCGAGCTGCGTCACGTTCTCATCAAACGCGAAAACGGCAAGTCGGTCCCCCGGGCGCAAAACCTGCCGAATAAAGTGGGCAGCGGCTTCTTGCTCGAAACTGATTTCCTTGTGTGCGCTCATGCTGGAGTCGATCATGATGGCCAGGTCCAGCGGCTGGGAAGTTTCAGGCTCAAATCTGTCGATCTTCTGCTCAACGCCCTCCTCAAAAAGTTGGAAAGCTTCCTTCGGTAGATCCGGCGCTGGGCGGTTCTTTTCGTCGAGCACGCTCACAAGCACATTGACGAGGTTCACGTTGACGCGGATGCGGCCACGCTGGGCAGCGGCATCCTGAGATTCGTCCGTCGAAGCTGCGGGCGTGGGCTGAACAGTTTTTCCGGGCTCGCCGTCCGGAACCGAAGCGGTAGGCGGCGTAGACGTGGAGGCGGTGTCGGGCTTGGAAGTTGGGTTGGCGCTCGTCGTAGACTTGCGCTTCTGCGCCCAAGGGGGACGGTCGGGCTTGTCTTGGCCGAACGCGACCCCGGCAAAGAGCAGCGCTGGGACGGCCAGAAGGAATGCAGCCTGGGGACGAAAGGGTGTCATCGGCATTGGGAACTAAGATGCAGGTTTCGCGCGCGGTGTCGCCGCGGGCGCGGGAGGCATTTCGCCGTCAGCCCAAACTGCGCCGTCCTCGAAGTATTCCTTCTTCCAGATGGGCACGGTCCGCTTGAGCGTATCGATGGCGAAACGGCAAGCGTCAAAGGCCGCGGCGCGGTGCGGCGCGCTGACGGCAATAAATACGCTGGTTTCGCCGATTTCGAGGCGTCCAAGCCGGTGGACCATGGCGACGCGATGGATGCGGTATTTTTCGTGAATCTGAAGGCCGATTTCACGCATTTTGGTAAGAGCCATGGATTCGTAGGCTTCGTAATCGAGGTACAAGGTGGGGCGGTTGTGCGATTGATTACGGACGAAACCATCAAAAGTGACAACGGCGCCGTCTTCCGGGGCCCGGACGACGCCGGCCAGCGCAACCGTGTCGATGGGTTCTCGCACCAGCTGAAAGATGTCATTGTGGGGCAGTGTCGCCATGGGGATGCGTCAGCCGCCGCTCACAGGCGGAAGAAACGCAACCTCGTCGCCGGAACGGAGGGGAGTGTCCCAGGCGGCGAATTCCTGGTTGCGCGAAGCGACTACCGACGAACGGTACTTTGCGAGCTCAGGATAGCGCGCCGCGTAAAGAGCGAAGAGTTGCTCGATCGTGGTGGCATCGGAGAACTCGGCGGAATCCTCGGCGTGGCCGGCGAGGTCCTTGAGGCGCCCGAAAAAGAGGACCGTCACGCGAATCGTTTGTGAGACAGGTGGCACAAGGGGATTGTAACCCGCAGTGTGTGAAGGGGCTAGTAGGTTGCCTTTTGGGCAGCGCTCGACCCGTATCGGTCCACGAAAGCTTCAGAAGTTTCGGACGAGACCTTGTATTTGAAGAATTCAATTGCTTGACCGTGAAGCGCCGGGTGCGTAGCGTGCAAATGGCTGGTACTTTGTTAGCGACTATAAGCGAAGAGGGTTTGCATGAAGATTCTGGTGACGGGTTCATCAGGGCTGGTTGGCACGGCGCTGACAAGCGCTTTGGCGGCGGCTGGCCATACCGTGTGCCGATTGGTGCGGCCGCAAAGCATAGGCGGTGAAGGCGCAAAGGAAGGCTTCGCCGTGGCGTGGAATCCCTCTACTGGAGAACTGGGCGGCGCAGGTGTTGGCGCCGATGCCGTGGTGAACTTAGCTGGCGCGTCCATCGCCGAAGGGCGATGGACAACGCAGAGAAAAACGCTCTTGCGGTCGAGCCGAATCGACACGACTCGCGCGCTGGTGAACGCGCTCGCGAAAATGAATGCGCGGCCCAGCGTTCTGGTGTCGGCGTCCGCGATTGGGATTTATGGCGACCGCGGCGACGAAATATTGACCGAGGAGAGCGCGCCAGGCACGGACTTTCTAGCAAGCTTGGCGAAGGAATGGGAAGCGGAAGCGTTGAAAGCAGAGGGGCTGGGAATCCGCGTGGTGCTCGCACGGTTTGGGATTATTTTGGCGCGGGAAGGCGGCGCGCTGCCGAAGATGATGCTGCCGTTCAAGGTTGGCGCTGGGGGAAAACTGGGCTCCGGTCGGCAGTGGATGTCGTGGGTGACACTCGAAGACGTCATCGCGATTTTGCGATTCGCCATCGAAAACGCTTCTGTGAGGGGCGCCGGAAATGTCGCCTCGGTAACGGGCGCTATTAATGCCGCCCCAGTAAGGGGCGTAATTAACGTTGTGTCGCCGCAACCGCTGCAAAACACAGAATTCACCAAAGCTCTTGCAAAGGCGATGCGCCGGCCGGCGCTCTTCCCTGCTCCCGCGTTTGCGTTGCGCCTCGCGCTGGGTGAAATGGCGGACGCGCTGCTGCTATCCAGCCAGCGCGTCACACCACAAGCGTTAGAAAAGCTGGGTTACCGCTTTTTGCACGCGGATTTGAAGGCGGCCCTCGCAACAATTCTTTCGAAAAGTTAAGCGGAGTCCTGCCTTACCTTTGTACGTTGATAGTGACAGATACGCGAAACGTGTGGCCGTTCATCGGGTCAGTGGACAAAAGGTTCTCCGAAGTTTGCCCATCCTTCAGAATCAGGTTTTCGTCAGTTCGAAATTGACGGACAACCGGCTGGCCACCCGGGTTTGCTACAAGTCGCTCACCATCGGTGGATTTGTTGGGATAGAGAGCGGACCGGTCGAAAATCAAATAGACATGAAAGCGGCCGTCGTCTTCGGACCTGATGCCGCAATCGATGTTCGATCCGATATCCATATAAGTCATCTTCTGGTCCTTGCCCTCGGTCTCGATGGGAACACGGATGCCCGTTCGAAGCCTCGTTGAGTAATTGCCGCCGACCTTTTCGTCGGTGATCACAGTGAAGGTGTAAGGCATGCTGGAAACTTTTTTGTCACCGTCATACTCGGTAAAGACGATTTGCACCTTGACTGGAGTTGGAACCTTGATGCGCTCTTCGGTCTTAGGCTTTTCCTGGGCGCGCAATTGGACCATGGGCTGGCAGAGCGCTCCGAGCAGAATCAAATAGGATAATTTCTTCATTGCATTCCTCCTGGGCGATGCGAACGATGTCGAACGCGAATCGTCTCCGCGGAAGTCATTGCGACTTCTCTTCCGCTAAGAGCTTGACGTCAAGCTCGGCAATTTGGATCGGAGCAACTTGCAAGGGCGTCAAAATTGTAGCGTCGAGCCCCTGCGCTAGAAGCAGAGGGTGCTTGTGGGCGCGCCACTGTTCCGCATATTCCGTGAGTAAGACTTCCTGATCCTTGGGAACCAGCACTTCTGGCTTGGATTCTGTCCTGATGGCCGTCTTGTATACCGACGGCCTGCTAACGACAGCGACTTGACGCTGCGAGCCAAAATTCTGCTCCACTGGAGGAGCAACGGTGGGCTCGTGCTTTTCTGGAGATATCACATTTGGTTTCACCGCGGTTACGACCGGATTCCGAGCGACATTGGTGCGCCAGACGGCGCGCGCGGAGAAGAAAGCACCAACCAGGACGGCGGCGCTCGCCAAGACCAGCCAGTTGGTCACCCAAGGCCGGTTGGGCCCGGCTTCTGTTTCGTCAAGGCGGGCGCGGACGCGCGGCAGAAGTGAGGCAGGCACTTCCGCGTTCGCCGTCACGCGCAGGCCGCCATCAATGGAGGCGAAAAGGGCCTGTTCCTCCTCGAATGCAGCGCGGCAGGCACCGCAGTCACCGAGATGTGCGCGCAGATCCCCTGGTAGCGGGGCGTCGCTCGCCGCCGCCTCGATCAACGCTTCTTTATAGTGTTCGCATAACATCGCAACTTCTCCGCTAACTGCTTTCGAGCGTAAAAAATTCTGGACTTCACCGTACCCGTAGAAATGCCTAGCATCCCGGCAATTTCCTCGATCGTGTGGCCTTCCATGGCCGCAAGCAAAAGGACCAGGCGCAATTTCTCTGGCAATTCCGCAAGAGCGTTATCGAGATGCGCCTGCAATTCCTTGGAAGCGGCGAGGTCTTCCGCAGTCCTCGTGGGCGGCTGGTGCTCCGGCTGCGACCAAACCGTGTCGCGTAGTTCGCGCCGTTTCCCTGAACGCAAACGGTCCAGCGCCAAACGAAACGCGATTCGCACGAGCCACGCACGGAACCGCGTCCGGTCACGCAAACGATCGAACCGCCGGTACGCACGCAACAAAGTTTCCTGCGCTACGTCTTCTGCATCCGCGGTATTTCGCAGGACGCCGCGCGCCACGCGATAGGCAAGCGGTCCACACTCCGCGAGGCGCTCTTCGAACTCGCGCCGCGTGTCAGCCTGGGCTGCCTCGTGCGCCAGCTCCTCCTCCTTGTCACGCGCGCCCGTAGGACGGTCGTTGCTATATCCAGCCGCAAAGCGGTCGTTGTCATTGGCGGCCGCAAGGCGGCCGGCGGTGCGACCTGGTTGGACCAGAACCAGCTCCTGCATTTGCCATCCTGCGCGAGATTCGAACTGCCATCCTCTGCCTGCAACTAACCAGACGCCGCCGGCTGATACTTGGTTCAGTGCGGAACGGCCGTTTCGCCCAATCGAAATCTTCCCGGTCAGATTCCCAGCCGCCCGAGCAGTTCTTCCAGGTTGGATTCATCGACGATCACTTCACGGGCTGGCTGGCTCGCCGCCGGAGCCTGGACGGCTCCCTCATCGAAAGCCTGAAAGAGTCGCATTTTGGCGACGGCGTATTCCTCGCTGCTTGAAAGGGGGCGGCCGTTTTGCTTTGCCCAGGCCTGCAATGCGGATTGCATGACAAAGATTTTGAAGGGGAACGCCGTGTGCCGGTCGGCGGAAACTACATAGGTAAATTCACCGCCGGGATTGCTGCCGCGCTGTCCGCGATTCCCTTCGAAAAAATAATACTGATAGACGTAGCCGTCGGCGGCAGAGTAGCTCTTAACCCGGCGAACGGCATCAGGACGAGGCATGCGCGGATTATTGGAGGGCAAGCGCGGGAAGTCAACGCCGGAATTTGTGATCGGGCAATCCCGATTTGAAACAGCCCTGCGCCTCTTTGGCTCCAAATCAGAACGAAACGGAACCAAACCGGTTCACTCGGAAAGGTCAAGCATCACGAAATGCAGCGCAATAGTTTGTTCCTAGTCTGCGACAACATACTGATTCAAGACCCTGCCGCAATGCAGCTAGCGATCCGGGCTGGCCGCCGTTACAAAGTTGCGTTGTGCCCGCCGTGGACATCAGCTTCACGGCTCGGATGCGGCCCGGATCTTGAAAAATGATTTGAGTGTTCGGCTTTTGTTTCTCTCCGATCACAAATAGGACTGGCAACTCAATCGCGAGGAGTCAGCCAGCCACCGCCGAAGAGAAGCCCGGGGCCGAGCGAGGCCAGAAAAATCGGCCGGAGATTGTCGCGCGATTGCTTCTCGGCAATCCGCAATGCTTCATGCAATGCAGCGCCGCACGTGGATGAGCCAAGATTGCCGGAAACTCGCGCGACCGGCGGAAAAGTGTTCGGCGAAACACCGCACTGCTTCGCAAGAAGCGCCACGAGGCGGGGGTTTGGCTGGTGGGTCGCAAAACCGCCTACGGAGCTGCGCGGGATACCGCTGCGCAGCTCAACGGAAGTTAGAACCTTTTCCATGCGCGTGATCGCTGCGCGGGAAAGCGCTTCTCCGTCAAATTGCACTTCAAGAGCGCCGTCCTTCGTATCGCTGACCTGAATAGCGGCGGCGTACTGGCCTGCGCAACCGAAGAGAAATTCACCAAGGCGATAGGCCTTGCTGGAATTGTTATGAGCGGCGCTTCGAAGAATAAAAGCGCTGGCGCCGTCGCCGAACAGTCCGCCGAACTCGCCGGCGACGCGCCCCGGAGTGAGTGTCCGGCTGTGCACGTCGGCAGTGACGACCGCGACGGTCTGGGCCTGTCCCGATCCAATCAGTGATTGCGCGACGGCGAGGGCGTTGAGCAAACCGAGGCAAGCGCCGCCGGTATCGAGGGCGCCGCAATTTTCACGGACCAGCAACCGCGAATGAAGCTGGGCCGAAAGCGAAGGGTAATCGTGATGAGTTTCGCTGGTCGCGACGATCCAATCCACCTGTTGCGGCCCGCACGAGGCGGCCCGCAACGCTTCCTGCGCGGCTTTCGCCGCAAGCGTCAGCTCGTTTTCGTCTTCGGCAACGTAGGCGAGCGATTCGATGCCGGCGCGGCTGCGTAGTTTACCGACTGGCATTCCGAACGCGCGATCAACGTCCTCGGACGGAATAACCCGCGAACCGGTCGCGGCCGCCGAGGAAATGACGGAGACCCCATGAATGTTTGTCAGTTGTCGCTCTCGATTTCCTGGAGCTCGTTGGGTCATCGCAGTCTCTCGTGTTGTCCGGCGTCGTTCGATTGCCGGGAGAACCATCTCCATCTTCGCACCAGACTTTGACGACTTTCTAGCGAAAGAAAATGACAAGGAACGAGATTTTCCAAGACCCCGAGATGCGAAATGGCTTAAGGAATGATGGTGAGCTCGTGTTGCTATTTTGCCCTCGTACAATGGAGTGGAGTTGTGGTGTAAAACGGAGCTCATGCTACCGTAAAAAGATGCCTTGCGTTGCGGCGCGACGTGTCTTGCATCGTGAGGAATCGAGTGAAGCAGCAGTTGTTGTTCTCGTCCGCCAGAAAACAAAGATGCTTGTGATAAAAACAGCGCGGTTTATTGGACTCCTCGCACTTCTCGTTTTGTATGGCGTCACCGCGCGGGCGCAACGCTTGCGAGGCGAACTGCGGCTTGAAGTACGTGACCCGCACGGAGTCGCGGTGTCGTCCGCGGGCGAGCTGGTCAGCGAGGCCAACGGAGTCCGGCGCGCGTTTGTTGCCGGTCCGGAGGGGCGCTACGTTGCGCAGGATCTTTTCTTTGGCGTTTATCGGCTCAGTTTGCACGCCGAAGGATTTGCGCCGTGGAGCAACTTAGTTGAAATTCGCTCCGAAGTGCCGGTGCGGGTGACCGTGACGCTGGGCGTCGCGCCGGTGACAACGCAGGTGCAGGTGAATGATTCGGCGACGCTGGTGGATCCCTATGGGACGGGATCGCTGTACTCCATCGGGCGGCAGGCGATCGAAGAGCATGACGCGGCGCAGCCGGGACGCGAGTTGCTGGACCTGGTGGCCGAACAGCCGGGATGGGTGTACGAGGCCAACGGAGTGCTTCACCCGCGTGGCTCAGAGTACGACGTGCAGTTCGTGGTGGACGGGCTGCCGCTGACGCAGAATCGTTCGCCGGCATTTGCGCCCTCGTTTGACGCAGACGACGTGGAATCATTGCGCGTGTTGACGGCAAGTTTTCCTGCCGAATATGGACGGAAACTCGGCGGCATCGTCGAAGTCACCACCAAGAAAGATGTTCCCGCAGGATGGCACGGACGGCTGGAGGCGGGCGGCGGAAGTTTTTCCACTCTGAACGGCGCGGCGGGAATTTCGTACGCGCAAGGGTCGAGCCGGTTTTCGGCGAGTGGAGAGGGATTTCATACCGAGCGCTACCTCGATCCTCCGGTGCTGGCGAATTATACGAACAGGGGAAATGCTGCGGGTTTCTCCGCTTCCTACGAGAGGGACTTTTCGCCGAGCGACCGCCTGCGGTTGAGCTTGACGCACAACGCCGTCCGCTTTCTTGTGCCAAACGAACTCGCGCAGCAGCAAGCCGGCCAGCGGCAGGATATCCAGAATTTGGAGACGAGCGGGCAAATTTTCTTCCAGCACACGATTTCGTCTGATTTGTTTCTGAGTTTTTCGGGAAGCGTGAGGGATTCGAGCGTATCGCTGACATCGAACTCGTTCGCCACGCCCGTGATCGTTTCGCAGGATCGCGGCTACCGCGAAGGATACATGCGAGCCGACGTCGCCGGGCATCTCGGACACCACGATTGGAAAACAGGCGTGGACAGCATTTTCAGTCCGGTGCATGAGGCGCTGCAATACGCGATTACCGATCCAGTTCAATTCGATTCCGGGACGCAACTGAACTTTTCGTTTCCCTACCAGCGGAAATGGGATGTTGAGCCTTCCTTGTACGCGCAAGATCAGCTGCGGCTGGGGCAATGGAACCTAAGCGCTGGGCTAAGATTCGATCATTATGGATTTATCATGCATGAGCGGGCGTGGAGTCCGAGAATCGGTGTATCGAGATTCATACCGGTACTGAATCTCCTGTTTCACGCTTCCTACGATCGAATTTTCCAAACGCCCGCAGTCGAGAATCTCCTTCTGGCGAGCTCACCTCAGCTCGATGCCATCAGTCCTTCGGTGTTGCGATTGCCGGTGCGGCCGGGGCGCGGAAATTTTTATGAAGGCGGAGTAACCAAAGCGTTCTTTGATAAGCTGCGTTTGGATGCCAACGTTTTCCGGCGTGATTTTCGTCAATATTCCGATGACGACGTTCTGCTGGATACGGGCGTGAGTTTTCCGATTGCGTTCACGAAGGCGCGGATCTTCGGAGAAGAGATCCGCTTGGAAGTTCCCCAATGGGGACGCTTTTCCGGCTACCTGAGCTACGCGAACCAGTGCGGCTACGGGCAAGGGCCAATCACCGGCGGATTGTTCCTTGGAAGCGATGCCGCCAATGCGCTTACGGATACGAGCAAGTTCGCGGTGACGCAAGACCAGCGGAACTCGCTGCGCGCACGATTGCGCTTCCAGGCGCGGCGGCGCACGTGGCTGGCGATGGGTGCGCAGTACGGCAGCGGATTGCCGGCGGATATCGGCAACGCCAAAATCGGCGATCTCCTGGCTGCATTTGGACCACAGATTTTGGATCGTGTCGATTTGACTCGCGGGCGCGTACGGCCGAATTTTTCTCTCGACGTCGCGGCGGGAACAGAGGTCTATCACAAAGAATCGAGGAGTGCTGCGCTCCAGATTCAAGCAGTCAATCTGGCGAACCGGCTCAACGTGATTAACTTTGCGAGTTTGTTTTCCGGGACCGCGCTGGGCGAACCGCGAAGCGTTTCAGCAGGCCTGCGGCTGACATTCTAAATCGGATATGCGCGTCGTTTCAGGACGCAAAGTAAACAGCGCCGCGTACTTACTTGGCCAGGCGCTCGAGTTCGGTTACAACGCGGTCGAGTTCGTCGATGAGCGGGTTCGTGCCCGCCTTACGGAATACAGTCACGAGTGAGCGGTAGTACTGCAGTGTGCCGTCCTTGCGGCCGGTGAAGCGGTTGAAAACAGCGTCGCCTTCCACGCGATAGTCGGAAAGGATTTCGCGGGCGTTGGCCAGTTTGTCCGCAGCGGAAACAAGCCGTACATCTTCGGGCTCGTGCGCGACCTTTTCGATGTAGGCGCGCTTTCTTTCGCCCCAATCCCGTTTTTCGCCGGAGACTTCGTAAGAATCCGTGCAGCCGTCGACGATGCGGGCCACACGATCGCCGAATTTCTCGCGGATTTCATCGAGGCGCGGGAGACCGCCCTGGTCCTCAACGGCGTCATGCAGAAGCGCGGCGATGACTTCATCTTCGCCGCCGCCGTGCTGAATGACGATGGCCGCAACGCCGAGCAAGTGGCCGACATACGGCTGGCCTTTTCCCTTGCGGCGCTGATGGAGATGCAGCTCCGCCGCGTAACCAAGCGCCTCGACAAAACGATCTGTGAGCACCGGCTTTTCGGCGATGGACTGACTGCGGGTCAAGTGTTTCGCTTATCTGCGGCGCGCCTTGGCCAGCAGGCGGAGGATTTCCAGATACAACCAGATCAGCGTGACCATCAGGCCAAAAGCGCCATACCATTCCATGTATTTCGGCGCTCCGCCCTGGACGCCGCTCTCGATCATGTCAAAATCGAGAACCAGATTCAGAGCCGCGATGACGACCACAAAGAGGCTGAAGCCGATCCCCACGGCGCCGCTGCCGTTGATCGCCGGAACCTGAATGTGAAAGAAACCGCCTAGAACCATTTCCACGAGATAGAGGAGCGCGATACCGCCGGTGGCGGCAATCACCCCGAGTTTAAAACCCTGCGTCGCGCGAATCATGCCGGTCTTGTAAGCGAGCAGCATCACGAAAAGAGTGCCGAAGGTAAGGCCCACTGCTTGAATCGCGACGCCCGGGTAGGTGCGCTCGAACATCGCGGAAATGCCGCCGAGCGCCAGACCTTCGAGCAACGCGTAGATTGGGGCCGTGAGTGGAGCCCATTGTTTCTTGAAGATGGTAACCAGCGCGACGACGAAGCCACCGAAAACGCCGCCCGTCATCCACGGAACAGCCGCTGCCGGTGCTGGAGAATGCGACAAGCCCCAGGCCCACGCAGCGGTGGCCACAACGCAGAGGAGGAGAAAACCCGTCTTGTTGACGGTGCCCTGCAGCGTCATCGCTTCGCCGAAAGCGACCTGTCCTTTGAAGGCCTTCTCATTAAGCGCCGGGTTGGAGGTGCGCATCAAATTCGCCATGGATGTCTCCCTATTTGCTTGCAAATATCAGTCTACGCCGTCTTGGACCCAGTTCAAAACTAACCGCTCTTCGATGAGCGGCGTGCTCAGTTTGCTTTGCGTTCACCGGCAATTTGGCTTTGGACTTGTTCTCTGAATTTCAAAGGATTCTGGATTTTCTGGAACACTTCGGGCGTGCCACCGGTCCCGCGCACGATTACCGTTCCGTAGCCGAGGATCCTTCCCGTGGCGGGCTCGTCGACGACGACGCTTTCGATTCTGGAGAGGAGGATTTCGGTCGTACGGCGTTCCGCGAGGCCGGTCTTTACGATGACTCTCTTGTTGGTGACGGCCATCTCCGTGACATTGCGCTTCAGCAGGCCGATGCAAAAGAGAGCGGCTCCCACGAGAAAGCAAATGAGAGCACCCAAATACTCGGCGCTGCGCGACGGCATGCTTTTGGCTCCTACCTGCTTTGAAAACGCTGCGGCTAGGAATGTTATGGCGAGCAGCTCGAAAACTGCCGCGATGGCCACATGTCCCAGCATGACAATCCAATGCAGCTTGGTCTGGTACTGGATGGATTCACCTGGGATGAGATGCTTTTCGACGTAGCTCAAGGAGGCTCCTGGAATTCAGAAACAACGACGGGTCCGCCAGCGCAAGAGCGAACACGAGTCCGAGTGGTTCAGGTCCATGATAAACAAAAAAGAGAGGAATCAGCCGGAGATTATTGGTAGCGCTAACGGGAATCGAACCCGTATTTTAGCCTTGAAAGGGCTACGTGCTAACCGTTGCACCATAGCGCCACCGATGTGCGGATGAACGTTACTAGAATAAGAAAAATAAGCGGAATGCACAAGCGATTGCGCGACACATGGTCTGTTTCCGGGCAGGCCGTGTGATCGTGATCTTTTTTTGCGATGGATGCTCAAAGATCGGCCGGGCTTGCTCACGCCAATTTTGCGGAGCACCCCCCTACTCACCAGAGAGCGCGGAAAAAAGAAAAGCGGCAGAAACTTGCAGCGGTCTATATGCTCTCAGAGTTTTACCTGACAAGAAGATTACGGTAAGCGCGGGCGGGGCAAGCCCCGCCCCTACAACGCGTTGCCAAGCACAACTGCTCAAGAGTTG
>Ga0209161_10000827_pt1 | contig 25339 bp, 23 predicted proteins | sample GraSoiAngelo_155_FD_186169 | JGI IMG/M metagenome (GOLD analysis project Ga0209161, IMG submission 186169) | Grasslands soil microbial communities from the Angelo Coastal Reserve, California, USA - 14_1009_13_30cm (SPAdes) (version 2) | ecosystem: Environmental > Terrestrial > Soil > Grasslands... | reverse complement strand
ACACCTGTACGGATTGTGACGCGCGCCCGGCTGATCGGGATCGCCGCGGCGGTGGTGCTCGCGGGATTGGCCTTTCAGGCGGGGGAGTACGGCATGCTGGACTGGCTCAAGCTGCGGAGCCAGCTCGCGGAGGAGCGCCGCGCCGTGCGCGAGCTCGAGCGACAGCTCGATTCGCTGCAGCGCCGGGCGCGCGCGCTCGAAACCGACCCTGCCGCCCAGGAGCGCGCGGCGCGCGAGCAATTCGGGATGATCCGGAAAGGCGAGCTGTTGTATCGGCTGGTGCCGACAGTCGACGTGGGGAGCGAGGCCGGCGCACCCATCCCGCGGTGAATGCCGGGTCTACCATCCTCCCACGATGATGGCTACGCTGATCGCCTCCAGCGTCTGGCTCCCACTGCCGGCCCCGCGTAGGGCCGCGTCGTCCACGCGGTAGGCCAGGCGCAGCCGGAACGGTCGCTGGGGCGGCTGGTACACCACTCCCGCTTCGCCTCCCTGCACTCGACCGGCGCCCGCCACCAGATTGACCTGCGAGGACAGCGCGCGCCACAGCTCGACGTAGCTCGTCAGGCTCGCGGTCACGATCGGCGCGTCCACGCGGGCCCGGGCTTGCCAGAACACCCAGCGCCCGGTGCTCGAGTCGGTGACGTACGCTCGCACGAAGGGTCCCACGCTCATCTCGAGCCACGGGACGGGACGGGCCGCGACGAGCAGCCGCCCTTCGATGAAGTCGCGCTTCACCGTCTGATCCCCGTTCTGCAGCGTGCCGCTCAGGAGTCCCACGCCCACGGAGAATCCGTTGAAGACGACCCGGCCCTCTCCTCCGAGGACCGGTCCGCGCAGCCGAGCCGCGCCGGCCGTTCCCACCGCGGCCGAGTCGCTCCGCACCCATACGAACCCCGCGTCTCCGCGGAAGGCGAGGGTCGGTCGCCCCTGCGACCCGGCGATCGCCGGGGCCGTGAGTGCCAGCATGCCGATCAGCCCAATCATTTTCACTCTGATCCCCGTTCTGCGATGGTCTCTGGTCCAGCGCGGACGACCAAACGCACCATGCGGAGGCGGGTGGCGTTCTCCGCCTTCACCGCATCGAGTTTTTTCTTCCAGGCATCGCGCTGCGATGCATTCGCGCGAACGTTGGCTGCGAGCGGGCGGGGTTTGTGCGCGAAGAAGCCCACGAACCCAGCGACACCGACCGCCGCGCCCACCGCGAAGCGCGCTCCCGTCGCGTCCTTGCCCTGTGCCATGATCGACGGGAGGGCGACGGCGGCGGCCCCGGCGACCAGACCCGCCGCGAGCGACCGGAACGCCGGGCCGCTCGACGTCCGCTCGGGCAAGAGCGGCGGCGTCGTGAGGGGAGGGGGCCAGGCCAGCGTATCGGGCCGTTCCTGCTTGACCTCGAGCAGGACCTGGCGCGCGCGCGGCCCATCGGCCGTGAGGGTCCGCGGCGTCACCCGCAGGAGGTAGCGGCCATTATCGGCAGGCGCTCCCGCCGCCGTGAGACCGTCCCACGTCACGACCACGCTATCGGCGACGGGCCCTTTGTATAGCTCCCGCACCGGTGTCCCGTCCTCCTGCGCCAGCGTCACCGCCACGTCCGCGAGCGAGCTCGCGAGCACTCGGGCGGTGAACCGCTCGACCCGCGTGCGCAGCTCGGTCACGGGCGGCACTGCGACCGCGATCGCTCGGGTCGCCCGGCGGACTTCCTGAAACAGATTCGTGACCTGAGGGGGAAAGATGAGCTCGTCCGGGCGATAGCGCGGGTTGAGCAAGACCAGCTGCCGGAACGCACCGACGGCGGAGTCGCGCTGTCCTCGGAACAGCTCCGTTGCCGCGAGGTACGTGAGCGCCCGCGCCCGCAGCGAGTCCGCGAGCCCAGAGGCCGAATCGCGTCCCAGGCTCTGCTCCAGCAGCGCCGCCGCCGCATCGTACTCCAGGGCCTGATAGGCCTTTACGCCCTGTCCCAGAAGCTCGCGCGACTGAGCCGGCAACACGCGCGCTCCGCAGCAGAGCAGGGATATGGCGAGGACGGCGGTGGCACGTGTCATGGATTACCGCTCCACCAGTGCGATGTCGGTGATGCGAAGCCGCTGCCCCGACGCCACGTCGACCATACGGTCGTAAGGCCGGTAGCCCTCGCGCTCCACCCGCAGCCGGTGCGCGCCGGGCGTGACCGAGAGATCGATCTGTGGGGTGTTCCCGACCGGCCGACCGTCGAGGTACACGCTCCCCCAGGGGATCGCATTGACGGAGAGGAGGCCGGGCTCTAGGTCGCGCCGCTCCACCCGCGATGGCGGCGGGGGCGGCGGGGGCGGCGATCGCTTCGGGACCGGGGCGCGCATCGTGACTGGAGGACGCGTCGTCCGCACGGGCGCCGGTGGCGGGGATGAAGGCGGCGCGGGGTCCGGGTCGGGTAGCTGGAACGTATTCGGCAGCGCTGATGGAGCGCTGGCGGCGGGCGCCGGGGTGCTGGCGACCGGCTCTCGACTCGCCGGGGCCGCCGGGATCGAGGAGATGCCAAGCCACGCAGCCCCGCCGCCGACGGCGACGAGGATGCCCCCGGCTGCGGCGGCGATGCGTCTGCGCAGGGGTCGCGCGGCCGGGTCCACGTCCGCGTCGACGATCACGACTGGCGAACCCGGCCCCTTCTTGCGGGGATTCGCGCCGAACCAAGCCGTGCGCGCGTCCGGCCGCGAGCCTCCCAGGGCCCCGACGAAGTCGAGCACGCTGGGGAACCGGTCGGCCTGGCGGCTCGAGAGCGCGCGCCGCAGCGCTTGCGAGACGTGCAACGGCAGTCCGGCGGGGTTGTCCTCTGCGGTCGGAGGGTCCTCGCCCATCGGCTTCCCGGTGAGACACTGATGAGCGATCGCCGCCAGCGCGCGCTGATCCGTGCCGGCCGCGGGCTCGCTGGCCTGGGCGCCGTCGGGCGCCGCGTCGAGCAACCCGCGCATGGCAAAGTCACCCACCAGGGCCCACTCGTTGGCATCCACGAGGATGCAATCGGGTGTCAGCGCGCCGTGGGCCACGCCGCGCCGGTGCGCGTAGTCCAAGGCGCTTGCCACCTGCTCGAAGATGCGCAGGCAGGCGGTGAGCTCGAGGGGTCCGGCTGTTTCCAGCATGCTCGCGAGCGACCGGCCGTCGACGTACTTCGTGGCGCACCAGAGGAAGTTCTCGGTGGCGCCGTGGCGATAGACCGGGACGATGTGCGGGTGATCGAGCTGCGCCGCGGCGTCGGCGGCGGCGTGGAACCGATCCTCCGCCGCCCCGACTTGCGGGCGCGCCACGACCTTCAGCGCGACCGGCCGCTCGTCTGCGTCACGGGCCCGGTAGACGATCGGTCCGGGTGGCCGCTCGAGCAGGCTGTCGATGCGGAACTCGCGCGCCAGCTCCCGTCGCGCGTCGAGCTCGCTGGGCTCGGCGGCCGGGGCCTCTTCGGCTCCGGCGGTCGCGGGCGAATACCCGCACAACCAGCACGTCTCGACGGCCTCGGAGAGCTCGGTGAGCGAGCAACGGGGGCAGCGCATCACAGCACCGTAATGTTGAACGGGGCGCTCTCTCTGCCGACCGAGCCCCCGACGATGGTCGCGATGAGCGTGTAACCGTTGCCGGCCACGTCGATGCTCAGATTCGAGAAGACCGCGACGCCGTTCACGGCAGGGAGAGGCCCGCCCCCGGACAGCGTACCGGGGAAGAGCAAGCCCCCGTTGTGTCCAATCGCGAGGAGGATGGAGCCGCTGAAGTTGGTCGCCTGGTTACCGAACGCGTCGTACGCCGTGACCTGAACGGGCGGCTGGATCGTGGCCCCCGTCCGCGTGTCACGCGGTGGCACCGTGAACGCGAGCTGAGTCGCCGTCCCCGGCACGATGGTGAACGCGATGCTCGGGACGTTCGGGAGACCGTTCGCGCTCGCGCTGAGGGTGTAGCCCGACGCCGCTTTGTCGATTCTCAGGTTCGAGAAGGTGGCGAGCCCGTTCACCGCGTTGACGGTCCGCGGGGAGAGCGGGTCACCGCCTGGGTTGGCGTCGAGAGAAATGGTGATGGGCCCCGTAAAGGTTGTGACCGTGCGGCCGGCGTTGTCGAGCGCCGCGACTTGGACGGGCGCAATGGCCGTGCCCGCGGCGGTCGTCTGCGGCTGCTGGGTGAACGCGAGCGTCGTGGCCGATCCCGGTGGGGGGCTCGGGACCGCCGTGATGTTGAACGAACCGCTCTCCTTGGTGATCGTGCCCGCTTCGATCGTCGCGATGAGCGTGTACCCGTTTCCAAGCTGGTTGATGCTCAGATCTCCGAACGTCGCCACGCCGGCGGACGCGGCGGCCTGCGACCTCCCCGAGAGCCGTGCCTTGAGAACACCGGGGTCGTTGCCGATTGCGAGGGTCACGTCCCCCGCAAAGCTCGTAACGACGTTGCCCACCGAGTCGAACACGGTGACCTGCACCGGCGGCTTGATGATGCTGTCCTTCATGGCGTCCGTAGGTTGTGCCGTGAACGCGAGTCTGATCGAGCCCGACCCGGGAGGCGGCGCGTGGCTGCCGCCCGGGGCGCTATTGAACAGTTTGTCGAAATGACACCCCGCTACCAGCGCGGCGACCAGCGTAAGATGCAATGTCTTCATGGACTGCCGACTCGGGATGCAAGCGGCGCACCGCGTCGGCGCGCTTCAGGAGAGCCGGTTCGGGGGAATCCGTGGGGGGCGGGGCCCCTCGGTGTGGGGTCGACGCAACGGGTGTGTCGCGAGCCCTACGAGTGCCGGCACTTGTCTCGCAATCTGCATGCGTCCGCGGGGGTCGCCACTCCCGCCGTCGTGGCGGGCCGGCTAAGTTCTCCCCCTGCACTTGGCGGCGTAGCTCAGCTGGTTAGAGCAGCGGAATCATAATCCGCGGGTCGTCGGTTCGAGTCCGACCGCCGCTACTGAGAGCGACAGGATGGGGGAGGGTCGGACCCGCTCACCCGTCCCCAGCCGGCTTCAATCCCCTCCACACCACCGGCCGGATGTCCCGCGACCGCTCGGCTGCGTACGCCTGCGCGGCGCGGAGTAGCGCCTCGTACTCGGCCCGCCACTCCGCCGGCATGTTCGCGCGGAAATGTGCGGCGGTCATCACGGAACCCACGGCCCGGCCGGCTGCGCCGTGACCCACCTCCACCACGTCGCCCAGGAAGCAAGTGGAGCTCCCCGTGTCCATCACGTTCGCCACGCGGCACTCGAAGTGCGCGTAGCAATCGTCGAGCACCGGCACACCCAGGGTGCCGGGCCGGTGCGGGACGCCCGCGAGCTTGTCCTGCGCGCGCCCGCTCGCGAAGCCGAGCCGATGAATCAACTCGAACTGGTCGTCGCGCAACAGATGCAGGACGAAGCGGCCGCTCTCGAAGATCAGGTCGTGACTGTAGTTGAACTTGTGGATGTAGACCGACACGCGCGGGATCGCGGGCACGATCGACGCGCGGACCGCACTGTCGGCAATCATGCCGTTGCGCGTCCCGCCGCGCTCGGACGTGATCGCCACGACCGGAGAAGAGGTCAGGCTGCGCAGTAGCTGGTAGATCTGGTCGGGCTGCAGGATTGGCATGGCCCATATTTACGGCTGCGCCGGAGCGGCGGGCAAGGCGCGGCGCCCGCGCCCGCTCGGCCAATCATTTATACTACAGCATGACGTCGCTGCTGTCGCGCCTCCGCCACCACCTCGCGCGCACCCGCCTCTTCGGGGAGCCGGGGATCGCCCTGCTGGCGGTCTCGGGCGGCGCTGACTCCGTCGCCCTGCTCGACCTGCTTCACGCCCTCGCCCCCGAGCTCGGCCTCTCGCTGGTCGTGGCGCACGTCGATCACGGCATTGGATCGGACAGCGGGACGGTCGCACGAGCGGTGGGAGAGCTGGCGGAGCGCTACGAGCTGTCGTTCGAGATTGGCGAGCTGAGCCTCGGTCCTGACGCCACGGAGACCATCGCGCGCCGCGCGCGCTATACGTGGCTGGGGGAGATCCAGCGACGTCACGGCGCGCGCTACCTCGTGACCGCGCACCACCGCGACGACCAGGTCGAGACGATTCTGCTCCGACTCCTGAAGGGGAGCGCGCCGGCCGGTCTGGCCGGCATCCCCGCCCGCGGGCGCGCCGGGCTCGTGCGCCCGCTGCTCCCCTTCCCGAAAGCGCGGCTCCTCGCGCACGTCGCCGAGCTCGGCCTCGCGGTCCACGACGATCCGGCGAATCGCGACCCGCGACACCTGCGCAGCTGGGTGCGCACCGCGCTCCTGCCGCTCGTCGCGGAGCGGCTGGGGGCGCGCGCGGGCACCGACGTGCTGCGCGCCGGGCGAGCGGCGGCGCGCGAGCGCCGCGCCTGGGACGGCGTCCTCGATCACCTTCCCGATCTCGGACTGCGCGTCGAGCCGAACCACATCGAAGTTGCCCGGGGGGGGTTGGCCCGCTATGATGACGTCCTGTCCGCGGTGCTGTTACGGGCCGTGGCACGGCGTGCCGGCCTGGTGTTGGGCGTGCGTCGGGCGCGTCAGCTGGTCGAGTTGGCGCGCCGCCCGTCGGGTCGGCGGCTGTCACTCGCGGACGGCTGGATGGCGGAGGTCGCGTTCGATCGGCTGCGCGCGACCCGCGCCGGCCGCGACGCTGCCGTGGAGGTCGTCCCGACCGGGGAGCGGGGCAGTGCGGTGTTCGGAGAGTTTCGGGTGGCCTGGACGCCCGACCCGGCGCCGGCGCGGCTGCCGCGGGCGGACTGGACGACCTGGATCGCGGGAGCGAACTGGGAGGTGCGGCCGCCCCGACCGGGGGACCGCCTGGTTCCCCTCGGCGGCATCGGGCGGCGGCCGCTGCGGCGCATGTTGATGGAAGCACGCGTGCCGCGCGGCGACCGCCCCGGCTATCCGGTCGTCGCCCGCGGCGAAACCATTCTGTGGGTCCCGGGCATTTGCCGGAGCGCGGACGATCTCCCGCGGCCCGGAACCCGGGCGGTACGGGTGGATGTTACCAAGCACGGCGAGCCTCAAGCAGACGGGCGGACGTGAGCTCAAGGGGATCGTCTTCGACGAGGAGACGATCGCGCGCCGGGTTCGCGAGCTCGGCCAGGAGATCACCGCGGCGTACCCTGACGGTGAGCTGCTGGTGCTCGGTCTCCTCAAGGGAAGCTTCATTTTCCTGAGCGATCTCGTGCGCCGTATCGAGCGGCCGCTCCAGGTGGATTTCCTGGTGGCCGCGAGCTACGGCGCCGATACGATTTCGAGTGGCAACGTTCGGTTGGTGTACGATCCGGAGACAGAGCTGCGGGGTAAGCACATCCTCTTGGTCGAGGATATCGTGGATACGGGGAAGACGCTCAACCGCCTGGTGGCGCTGTTACGCGAGCGCGGGCCGCGGAGCCTGGAGATATGTGCGCTGCTGCATAAGCATCTGGCCGAGCATCTCGAGCTCGAGCCGGCGTTCGTCGGGTTCGACGCGCCGCGAGTATTTCTCGTGGGGTACGGGCTCGATCATGCCGAAAACTTCCGCCACCTGCCGTACGTAGCGAGCCTGACCTGATGGCGAACCGCATCCCGCCGCCGCGCGAATTCAGCTGGGCCCGCACGCTTCGCACGCTCTCGTTCTGGGCGCTCCTGATCGTGGGCTCCATCGCGCTCGTCCAGTTCGCCGCGAACCGGCGGCAGGAGACGGTGGACATCTCGTATTCGCAGTTCACCGAGCAGCTCGACAAGGGCAACGTCGACACCGTCGAAATCACCGAGCGCCAGCAGGTGAAAGGCAGCTTGAAGACCCCCGTGCCGGTCCGCGGGCGCAACTTCGACCACTTCACCACGCTGTTGCCGTTCGAGTCGAGCGACGCCTGGGTCGGCACGCTGCGCGCCCGGGGGGTCGACGTGCGGGCGCGCGAGGAGAAGCAGTCGTTCGGCGTGTTCCTCTTCAGCTTCCTGCCGTATCTGCTGATCTTCGGCCTGCTGATCTTCATGCTGCGCCAGATGCAGCAGGGCGGAAACCGGGCCTTCGCGTTCGGCAAGTCGAAGGCGAAGCTGCTCGCGGGCGACACCCCCAAGGTGACGTTCGCCGACGTCGCGGGCGCGGACGAAGCGAAGCAGGAGCTCGAAGAGATCATCGACTTCCTGAAGGACCCACAGAAGTTCCAGCGGCTGGGCGGGCGGCTGCCCAAGGGCGCCCTGCTCGTCGGCCCGCCCGGAACGGGCAAGACGCTGCTCGCCAAAGCGGTGGCGGGCGAGGCGGGCCGGCCGTTCTTCTCGATGTCGGGGTCGGACTTCGTGGAGATGTTCGTCGGGGTGGGCGCCTCCCGCGTGCGCGACCTGTTCGAGCAGGGCAAGGCGCACGCGCCGTGCATCATCTTCATCGACGAGATCGACGCCGTCGGGCGACACCGCGGCGCCGGGCTCGGCGGCGGGCACGACGAGCGCGAGCAGACCCTGAACCAGCTGCTGGTCGAGATGGACGGCTTCGAGTCGAACGACGGGGTCATCCTGCTCGCGGCCACCAACCGGCCGGACATCCTCGACCCGGCCCTGCTGCGGCCGGGGCGCTTCGACCGCCAAATCGTGGTCGACATGCCGGACGTGAAGGGGCGGGAGCAGATCCTGCGCGTGCACACGCGCAAGATCCCCCTCGGATCGGGCGTGGACCTGGAGCGCATCGCGAGGGGCACGGCCGGCCTCGCCGGCGCCGAGCTCGCGAACATCGTGAACGAGGCCGCGCTGCTCGCCGCCCGCCGCAACAAGGCCGTCGTGGACATGCGGGATCTCGAGGACGCGAAGGACAAGGTGATGCTCGGCCTGGAGCGCCGCAGTCGGGTCTTATCCGACGAGGAGCGGCGCCTCATCGCCTACCACGAGGCGGGACACGCCCTGGTGTCGCTCAACGTCCCGGGCTCGGATCCCCTGCACAAGGTCACGATCATTCCGCGCGGTCGCGCGCTCGGCATCACGGCGTACCTGCCCGAGGAGGAGCTCCACAAGTACACGAAGCAGTCCATCCTGTCGCGGCTCGCCATGGCGTACGGTGGGCGCGTCGCGGAGGAGCTGGTGTTCGGCCCGGAGAAGGTCACGACCGGTGCGGCCCAGGACATCCAGCACGCGACCGACGTTGCGCGCCGCATGGTGACGCAATACGGCATGAGCGACACGATCGGGCCGATTGCGATCGGCGACCGGGAGGCGGAGATCTTCCTGGGCCGCGAAGTAGTCCAGCGGCGGGAGATCTCCGAGCGCACTGCAGAGCTCGTCGACACCGAGGTGAAGCGCATTTTGGGCGACGCGTTCGAGCGCGCCAAGACGGTGCTCATCGACCACCGCGATGCGCTCGACCGTCTCGCCGCGGCACTGCTCGAGCGGGAGACGCTCGACCGCGAAGAGGTCGAGATGGTCGTGGCCGGCAAGCCGTTGCCTCCGGTCCCGCCCCCCCCGGCCGCACCCGCCGCACCGTCGGCCGAGGGCACGACGCGCGAGAAGACGCCGGCCGCGCGCGGTCCGGTGCTGGGCAGCCCGCCGCCCGAACCCGCCGGGGCGTGACACTACAGAGTTAGCTGGCTCTCGTTCCGCGTCGCTGCCGGGTTGCCCGGGGTGTTAGGATTGAGGGCCATGGAAGCGAAGAACGCGGACCTCACGGCGCTGCGCATCAACCGCACCCCCGACCCGACGGCTGGGGCGTCGTCCGTCCGCGCGCGGCGCTGGCTCGCGATCGGACTGCCCGCCGCCGCACTGGTCGTCCTCGCGGCGGCCCTCGTGCTCGCCGGCGGCGCGCTCCGCCCCGCACTCCCGGTCCATCTCACGCCCGCGACCGTGGTGTCGCCGGTCCGGGCGGGCGCGGTGCTCGTCGCCAGCGGCTACGTCGTGGCGCAGCGCAAGGCTGCCGTCGCCTCCAAGGGCACGGGCCGGCTCGTCTACCTCGGGGTCGCCGAAGGGGATCGGGTACGGACCGGCCAGGTGATCGCCCGCATCGAGGACGCCGACGTGAAGGCCCAGCTCGCCCAGGCCAGGGCCAACGTCCAGCTCAGCCGTGCCGAGCTGCACGACGCGCAGCGGTCGTTCGAGCGGGAACGCCTACTCGGCGACAGCGGGGCCTCGTCGCAAGCGAGCCTGGACGCCGCCGAGGCCCGCCATGAGCGCGTGAAGGCCGGCATCGCGGCCGCGGAGGCGGCGGTCGAGGCCGCGCAGGTGGCGCTCGAGAATACCGTCATCCGCGCGCCGTTCGACGGCACGGTCCTGACGAAAAACGCGGATGTGGGGGAGGTAGTGGCGCCCCTCGCCGCGAGCGCGTTCTCCAAGAGCGCCGTGGTCACCATCGCCGACCTACGCTCGCTCCAGGTAGAGGCCGACGTGGCTGAGTCCAACCTCGAGGCCATCAGCCCCGGCCAGCCGTGTGAGATCGTGCTGGACGCGTATCCCGACGAGCGCTATCCAGGCGTCGTGGCCAAGATCGTGCCGACGGCCGACCGGGCCAAGGCGACGGTGCAGGTGAAGGTGGCCTTCCGCTCCTACGACGCGCGTGTGCTGCCGGAGATGAGCGCCAAGGTCCACTTCCTGCCGCGCCCGTCGCGGGTGGCCGTGGACACTCAACCTGTCCTCGTGGTCCCGGGCACCGCGGTGGTCGAGCGAAACGGCCGCAGCGTGGTTTTCGTCATAGAGCGGGGCCGGGCGGTGGAGGTGCCGGTGGTGACGGGCCGGCAGGTTGGCTCGTCCGTGGCCATCCGCGAGGGGTTGCGGCCCGGGGTTCAGGTGGTCGACAGCGTCATCGCCCGGCTGCGTGGCGGCGCCAAAGTCACCGTGCAGTAGAGGAGTCCATGCCCAATCCGATCGTGCAGGTCCGTGGTGTTTCCAAGTCCTATCGACGAGACAGCATGGCGATTCCCGTGCTGCACGACATCTCGCTCGATGTCCCCGAGGGGGAATTCCTTGGCCTGATGGGCCCTTCGGGGTCCGGGAAGACCACGCTGCTCAACCTGATCGCGGGGATCGATCGTCCCGACGCGGGGTCGGTGGCGGTCGCCGGCACGGACGTCACCAAACTGAGCGAATCGGAGTCCGCCCGTTGGCGCGCCACCCACATCGGGTTCGTGTTCCAGTTCTACAACCTGCTGCCCGTGCTCACGGCCTTCGAGAACGTCGAGCTGCCGTTGCTCCTGGCCCCGCTTTCCAAGGCCGAGCGGAAGAAGCACGTCGAGACGGCACTCGCGCTGGTCGGCCTTGCCGACCGGATGCGCCATTATCCGCGTCAGCTCTCGGGCGGCCAGGAGCAGCGGGTGGCGATCGCGCGGGCCATCGCCAGCGATCCCACGATCCTCGTGGCCGACGAGCCGACGGGGGACCTCGACCGCAAGTCCGCCGAAGAGGTGCTCACGCTGCTCGAGCGGTTGAACAAGGAATTCAAGAAGACCATCGTGATGGTGACGCACGATCCGCATGCCGCCGAGCGCGCGCACCTCGTGCGCCACCTGGACAAGGGCGAACTGCAATGAAATTGGTCTTCAAGAACCTGTTCCGGCATCGCCTCCGCACGGCGCTCACGATCCTCGGGATCGCCACGGCGGTCATGGCGTTCGGCCTGATCCGCACGATCGTGGGCGCCTGGAACGCGGGCGTCACGGGAGCGGCCGCCAACCGTATGATCACCCGCCATCGGGTGTCACTCATTTTCCCGATTCCCCTCCCGTACCGGAACGAGATCGCCGGGGTCCCGGGCGTCACGGCCGTCTCTTGGGCCAACTGGTTCGGGGGCGTCTACGGGGAGCCGAACGATTTCAAGAACTTCTGGCCGCGCTTCGCGGTCGACCCGGACACATACTTCGATCTCTACCCCGAGTTCCAGCTGCCGCCGGACCAGCTGGCCGCGTTCCGGAAGGAACGCAACGCCTGCATCATCGGCCGCAAGCTGGCGCAGCAGCACGGCTTCAAGCTCGGCGACGTCATTACGATGGAAGGGGATATCTATCCCGGAAGCTGGCAGTGGGTGGTGCGCGGGATCTACACCGGTCGGGACCCGTCGACGGATGAGACCCAGATGTTCTTCCAGTTCGCCTACCTCTATGAGCAAGTGCGCCAGCGGGAGCCCGGACGCCCGGTGGAGGCCGGGTTCTACGTCCTGCGCGTCGGGTCGGGCGACGCGATGGCGCGGGTCGCCGCGGCGGTGGACACGCAGTTCGTGAACTCGCGCTCGCCGACGAAAACCGAAAGTGAGCGCGAATTCCAGCAGAGTTTCGTCCAGATGTCGTCGGCGATCATCACCTCGCTGCAGGTGATCTCGGTCGTGATCGTGGGGATCATCCTTCTCGTCCTCGCCAACACGATCGTCATGTCGGTCCGGGAGCGGACCCGCGAGTACGCGGTCCTCAAGACGCTCGGTTTCTCGGGGCGCCAGCTCGCGGGCTTCGTGGTCGGTGAAGCGCTCGTGATCTCACTCTCGGGAGGCGTGCTCGGGCTGCTGCTCACGTTCCCGATTGTGAAGGGGTTTGCAAAGGCGCTCCCGACCTTCTTCCCGGTGATCAACGTCGCGCCCCTCACCATGGCGCTCGGGATCGGAGCGGCCCTCATCGCCGGGCTCGCCGCCGCGGCCATCCCGGCAAACCGCGTGGTGCGCATGCCGATCGTGGTCGGCCTGCGGACGGTGGGATAGGCCGCCATGATGCGGATCCCGTTCTCGTATATCTGGCGGAGCCTCTGGGCCCGCCGCCTCACGACGGCGCTCACGGTCGGCGGCGTGGCGCTCGTCGTATTCGTGTTCGCCGGGGTGCTCATGCTCGCGCGCGGTCTGGAAGCGACCCTGATCGAGACCGGCTCGCCCGACAACGTGATCGTACTCAGGCGCTCGGCCACGTCCGAGCTCTCGAGTCAAGTCGACCGGGCCACGGCGGACGTGCTCGAAGCCGAGAGCGGCGTGGCCCGGGGGGCCGAAGGTCGCGCCCTCCTGTCGCGGGAAGTGGTCCTCGTCATCGACCTGTACAAGAAGAAGAGCAACGCCCTCGGCAACGTATCGATTCGGGGCGTCTCGCCCCGGGCGTCGGAGCTCAGGCCCGGGATCCATATCCTCCAGGGACGGCCTTTCCAGTTCGGCACGCACGAAGTGGTGGTGGGGAAGGGCATCGCGACGCTGTTCAAGGGCGTGGCCCTCGGCGCGGAGCTCGCCTTCGGTGGCGACCGCTGGACCGTGGTCGGCATCGCCGACGCGGGCGGCAGGGCCTTCGATTCGGAGATCTGGGGTGACGCCGACCAGTTCATGCAGGCGTTCGGACGCCCGGTGTATTCGTCCCTGACCTTCCGCCTCGCCCAGCCCGGCGGCTTCGACCAGCTCAAAGCCCGACTCCAGTCCGACCCCCGCATGCAGTACGTTGAGCTCAAACACGAGCGGGATTACTACCAGGAACAGTCGAAGACGCTCGCCATGTTCATCCGGACTCTCGGAATCATCGTGACCACGATCTTCAGCTTCGGGGCCATGATCGGCGCGATGATCACGATGTACGCGGCGGTCGCGAACCGTACGGTCGAAGTGGGCACCCTCCGAGCCCTCGGGTTCAGGCGACGGAGCGTCTTGGGAGCGTTCTTGGTCGAGTCCGTGCTGCTCGCGCTCGTGGGCGGTGCCCTGGGGGTCGCGCTCGCCGCACTCCTGTCGTTCGAGCGGATTTCGGTCGTCAACTTCCAGAGTTTCTCGGAGATCGGGTTCGGGTTCGCACTTTCGCCCGCTGTGATCGCGCGCGCCCTGGTCTTCGCCGTGGCGATGGGCGTGGTCGGCGGCTTCCTCCCGGCGGTGCGGGCCGCGCGACTCAACATCGTCAACGCGCTGCGGGCGTCGTAGCAGGCAAGGCCCGTGCGGTGAAGCTCACCCCGCTCGCCGCGCACACCCCCGAGGCCGTACGCGCGGCGCTCGCGGCCCGCGGCTGGGAGGCTCAGCACGCCTGGTTCGCCGCAATCGGGATGCAGGCTCTCGTCGTCCTCCTGGAAGAGGTTACCGAAGCGGAGCGCGAAGCTCTGGTGCGCTGGGGGGCGAAGGCCGGCGCCGACGTGCTCACCGGCGAGGGGTGGGCGCTGGTGGGTGCGCCCGCCAGCCGGCTCGCATCGCTCGCCCGTCCCGACCGCCTGCCGCCCGGGCTCGAGTGCCTGGCGCCGGAGCTGGGTCGCTTCCTCGCGGGTTACGCCGACCCGCCGCGCCGCTGGGCCCTGGGCGGGGGCGCGCTCAGCCTCGATCACCCCGTCCTCATCGGCATCGTCAATGTGACGCCGGACTCGTTCTCCGATGGCGGGCGCTTCGCGACGCTGGACCGCGCGGTGGCGCAGGCGGAACGGCTCGCCGCCGACGGATGCGAGCTGCTCGATGTAGGGGGCGAGTCCACGCGGCCGGGCGCCGCACCGGTGTCGGTGGAGGACGAAATCGGGCGGGTGGCGCCGGTGATCGAGCAGCTCGTGCGCCGGGGCTTGGGCCCCGTCTCGGTGGATACGCGCAAGGCCGCCGTGGCGCGCGCCGCGCTCGCCGCCGGCGCCGCCGTGGTGAATGACGTGTCGGGGCTGGCCTTCGATCCCGAGCTCACAGCCGTTGTGGCGCAGGGAGGGGCCGGAGTGATCGTGATGCACATGCGGGGCACGCCGGATACCATGGACTCGCTCGCCGTGTACCGGCACGTCGCGGCGGACGTGGCGGCGGAGCTCGGGGCGGCGGCGGGGCGGGCGGAGGCCGGGGGCGTTGCGCGGGAGCGGATCGTGGTGGACCCGGGCTTCGGGTTCGCGAAGACCCCCGAGCAGAACTTCCGGCTGCTCGATGAGCTGGCAACGGTCGTAGCCTTGGGCTATCCTGTAGCGGTGGGACCGTCCCGCAAGCGGTTCCTCGGGGCCGCCACGGGGCGGCCGGTCGAGGATCGCGACCGCGCGACGGCCGTGGCGTGTGCCCTCGCGTGGGAGCGCGGTGCGCGCCTGTTCCGGGTCCACGACGCTGGCGTAGCGCGCGAGGCGCTGCGGGTGGCCGGCGCGACAACGAGCCCAAATTGAACCTCGAAGCTTACCAGTTCCTCATCCCCCGGTTCTGGCCGGACGTCGTCGAGATCGTTCTCGTCGCGTTCGTGATCTATCGTTTCCTGCTGTTCCTCGTGGGGACGCGGGCGATGTCGATCGTCGTCGGCGTGATGATCCTGTCGGTCGCCTACTTCGCCGCGCTGCTCGCGAAGTTCACCATGATCAGCGCGCTCCTCTCCTACGTCTTCACCTTCGGCGCGTTCGCGGCGGTCGTGGTGTTCCAGCCCGAGCTGCGGAATGCGCTGGCGCGGCTCGGCCAGTCCCGCCTGATGCGTCGCTTCTCGCAGAGCGAGCGCCAATCGGTGGCGGAGGAGATCGCCGAGGCCATGGACCGCCTGTCGCGTGGCGGCACGGGCGCGATCATCGCCGTGGAAGGCGACATCGGCCTGGAAGAGTTCATCTCGTCGGGGGTGCCGATGGAGGCGAAGGTCTCGGCCGATCTCCTGACGACCATCTTCACACCCTACTCCCCGCTCCACGACGGCGCCGTGCTGGTCCGCGGCGACCGCATCATCGGCGCCGGCTGCGTGCTGCCGCTTACCCAATTCAAGGTCGCCGACAAGTCGCTCGGCACCCGCCACCGCGCGGCGCTCGGTCTCTCCGAAGAGACCGATGCCACGGTGCTCGTGGTATCGGAAGAAACGTCGACCATCTCCGTGGCGAGCCACGGGCTCCTGCACCGCCATCTCACGGCGCCGCAGGTGCGCGATCTCCTGTCCGGGGCAATCTCGCACCTCGAAGGCGGCGAACGAGTTACCGCACCAGCCAGCTGACCCCCCCGATTGTTTCACGCTGGGCTCCGGGCTATTTTTTGCGGCTATGAGTTTTGGAGCCCTGCCGGAGCGGCTGGCCCATGTACGGGCCGAGATCGCTCGGCGGCAGGCGGCGCTCGGTCGGACCGACCCGGTCACGATCGTCGCCGTCACCAAGGGCTTCGGGGTGGACGCGGTGGAGGCGGCCCTCGCCGCCGGGCTCACCGACGTGGGGGAGAACCGGGTGCAGGAAGCGCTGGAGAAGCTCGACACCCCCGTCGGCCGGCGGGCGAGGTGGCATCTGGTGGGGCACCTCCAGCGCAACAAGGCGAAGCACGTGGCCGGGCGCTTCGCGCTGGTCCACTCGGTGGACTCAGGCCCGCTCGCGGAGGAGCTGGACAAGCGGGCGGCGGCGCACGGCGGGAGGCAGCGGGTGCTGCTGCAGGTGAACGTGGCCGGGGAGGCGCAGAAGAGCGGCTGTGCGCCGGCCGACGCGCCGGCGTTGGCGCAGCGGATGGCGAGAGCGCCGCATCTCGCACTCGAGGGCCTGATGACGATCGCGCCGTTCACCGACGACCAGGACGTGCCGCGGCGTACGTTCCGGGGCCTGCGTGTGCTGCGGGATGGCTTGCAGGAGGAGGGCCTATGGCTGCCGACGCTCTCGATGGGGATGTCCGCCGACTACGGCCTGGCCGTGGAGGAGGGGGCAACGGTGATCCGCTTGGGTACCGCACTGTTCGGCCCGCCGGGAGCGATGGCGCAGTGAGCGGCGACGCCTTCCATCTCACGCCGCACGATGTGCGCAAGCAGGAGTTCCGTCGCCGCCTGCGCGGCTACGAGCCGCTCGGCGTCGAGGACTTCCGCGTACGCGTCGCCGACGAGCTCGAGCGGATCCTGCGCGAGAAGTCGGTGCTCGAGGAGCGGCTGGCGGCGCTCGGGGAGCAGCTGGGCGTGTACCGGGAGCGTGAGCGCGCGATGAACGAGGCGCTCGTCGCGGCGCAGCAGCTGCGCGAGGAGACGCGCGCGGCGGCCCAGCGCGAGGCCCAGGTCATCGTGCGGGAGGCGGAGGCCGAGGCGCGGCGCGTGGTGGAGGAGGCGCGGGCGGCTCAGGGCGAGGTCCAGCGGCAGAGCGCGGACGTCGAGCGCCAGTTCCAGGCGTACGTGGCGGGATTTCGCGCGCTGCTCGAGCGCCAGCTCGCCGAGCTGCGCGCACTGGACGGCCAGCGGGGCGGATGATCGACGCGGCGGTCCGCGCCGTGCGGGCGCGGACGAGATTCGTCCCCGACGTCGCGATCATCCTAGGCACCGGGCTCGGGGGGCTCGCGGACGAGGTGGCGGTGGAGGCGCGGATCCCGTACGGCGAGATCCCGGGTTTTCCGCTCTCCACCGTCGAGAGCCATGCCGGGGAGCTCCTGCTCGGGACCCTCGCCGGCCGGCGGGTGGTGGCGATGCGAGGGCGGGTTCACTTGTATGAGGGCTACACGCCGCAGCAAATCGGATTGCCCGTGCGGGTGCTCGAGCGACTCGGCGCGCGGACGCTGATGGTGTCGAACGCGTGCGGGGGAATGCACCCCCTGTGGAGTCCTGGCGATCTCATGCTCATCGCGGATCACATCAACCTCCTGGGCGCGAACCCTCTGGTGGGGCCGAACGACGACCGCCTCGGCCCCCGGTTTCCGGACATGTCGGAGGCGTACGACGCCGGCCTCCGGACGCTGGCGCGCGCCGTGGCGTTGGAGCGGAGCATCACGCTGCGCGAAGGTGTGTACGTCGCCGTCACCGGGCCGAATCTCGAGACCCGCGCGGAGTACCGGATGCTCCGCGCCCTCGGGGCCGACGTCGTGGGAATGAGCACCGTGCCGGAGGTGATCACCGCCGTGCAAATGGGGATGAGGGTGCTCGGCGTGTCGATCATCACCGACCAGTGCCTGCCCGACGCGCTCGCGCCGGCGTCCGTCGAGCAGATCATCGCGGTGGCGCGGGCCGCGGAGCCCGCGCTCGCCGCAGTGGTGGGCGGCGTCCTGGAGCGCCTCAACTGATGGCCTACCCGCTCTTCGATCCCAAGCTCTCGGCCGACGCGCTGGAGAAGCAGCTCCTCGCGGCGTGGAGGCACGAGCGCTTGTTCCAGAAGACGCAGGAGGCCGCCCGCTACGGGCCGCCCTTCGTGTTCTACGAAGGGCCGCCGACGGCCAACGGGCGCCCGGGCATCCATCACGTGTTCGCGCGCACCATCAAGGATCTGGTGTGCCGCTACCACACGATGCTGGGGCAGGGCGTGACGCGCATCGCGGGCTGGGACACCCACGGCCTCCCCGTCGAGATCGAGGTCGAGCGGATGCTCGGCATTTCGGGCAAGAAGCAGATCGAGGCGTACGGCGTCGAAAAATTCAACCGCCTCTGCCGCGAGAACGTCTTCAAGTACAAGACCGACTGGGAAGCGCTGTCGGAGCGGATCGCCTACTGGCTGGACTACGAGCACCCCTACGTCACCTATACCAACGAGTACATCGAGACGGTGTGGTGGCTGCTGAAGCGGCTGTACGAGAAGGCGCTCCTGTACCGGGGCCACAAAGTGCTCCCGTACTGCCCCCGCTGCGGTACGGCGCTCTCGTCGCACGAGCTTGCGCTCGGCTATGAGGAGGTACAGACGAACTCGGTGTTCGTCACGTTCCCGCTTGCGAGCGATCCCCAACGCCAGCTGGTCATCTGGACGACAACGCCGTGGACCCTGCTCGCCAACGTCGCCGTGGCCGTGCATCCCGACCTCGAATACGGGGAGTACGAGGTGAACGGGGTGCGCTACATCGTGGCGGCCGATCGCGCCGCGCACCTGCACGTGGGCGGCAAGCCGCTGGCCGCGGCGCCGCGGGTCGCGGGCTACCGCGGCCGCGAGCTCGTGGGGCAGAAGTACGTTCGGCCGCTCGAGGTCGTGCCGCTGCCGCAGGAGGGCCAGCGGGCCCTCGTCGTGGCCGGTACGTTCGTGTCCGCCGAGGAGGGGACTGGTCTGGTGCACATGGCCCCGGCGTTCGGCGCGGACGACTACGCCGTGGCGCAGCAGTACGGCCTGGCCTTCGTGAACCCGGTCGGCCCCGACGGCACGTTCCAGGACACGCGCTGGCCGGAGGTCAACGGCAAACTCGTGACCGACAAGGAAACGAACCGGCTGATCATCGAGCGGCTGAAGCACGAGGGGCGCTGGCTCGAGACGCTGCCGTACACGCACACCTATCCGTTTTGCTGGCGCTGCGACTCGGCGCTTCTGTACTACGCGCGCACGTCGTGGTTCGTGCGCACCACGGCGGCGAAAGCGCGTATGCTCGAGGTGAACGCGCAGGTCGCCTGGCACCCGCCCGAGGTGGGGAGCGGGCGGTTCGGCGTGTGGCTCGAAAACAATGTGGACTGGGCGCTGTCGCGCGACCGGTACTGGGGCACGCCGCTCAACGTGTGGGAGTGCGATGCGGACGCGGAGCACCGCGAGGTCATCGGCTCCTACGCCGAGCTGGCGGAGCGCTGGGGGAAGCGGCTGCCGAAGGACTTCGACCCCCACAAGCCATACATCGACGAGCACACGTGGCGCTGCAAGCAGTGCGGGGGCACGATGCGGCGCGTGCCCGAGGTGATCGACGCCTGGTTCGACTCGGGCGCCATGCCGTACGGGCAGTGGCACTACCCGTTCGAGCACCAGGCCGATTTCAAGGCGCACTTCCCGGCCGACTTCATCTGTGAAGGCGTGGATCAGACGCGTGGCTGGTTCTACTCGCTGCTCGCGATCGGGGTGACGGCGTTCGACGCGCTCGTGTACAAGAACGTGATCGTCAACGAGCTCGTGCTCGACCCACAGGGCCAGAAGATGTCGAAGAGCCGCGGCAACGTGGTGAACCCCTGGGAGGTGATCGAGGAATACGGGGCGGACGCGGTGCGGTTGTACCTGCTGGGCCAGAGTCAGGTGTGGCTGCCGAAGCGGTTCGATCGGCGCCAGGTGCCCGACGTGACGGGCGGCTTCCTCAACGCCCTGCGCAGCACTTACGAATTCTTCCGGCGCTACGCGGAGGACTGGAAGCCGCCGCCCGACGCCGCGGCGACGCCGTTCGAAAAGCGGCCGCCCGCGGACCGCTGGCTACTCGCCCGGCTCGACGAAGTCGTGGGAGAAGTGCGCCGGGCGTGGTCGGACTACGACGTCACCGCCGGCGTCCGCGGCATCATGGACTTCGTCGGCGAAGACCTGTCGCGCTGGTACATCCGCCGCAATCGCCCGCGCTTCTGGGCGCCGGACCGGGCCACCGACGCGGTGGCGCTGGAGACGCTGCACGAGGTGCTCGTCACCTCGGCGCGGTTGCTCGCCCCTGCGGCGCCGTTCGTGTCCGACTGGATGCACCGGGCGCTCGTGGGAGCGTCGGTGCACCTGGCGTCGTTCCCGACCGACCTGGGCCGCCGGGCGCCGGAGCTGCTCCAGGCGATGGCCGCCGTGCGGAAGCTCTCCTCCCTGGCGCGCGCGGCCCGGGAGACCAAACAGCTCCCCGTGCGCCAGCCCGTAGCCAAGGTGCAGGTGGTGGTCCCGGCGGCGGTGCGGGGCCCGGCCTTGGCAGACCTGTTAGATATCCTGGCCGCCGAAGTGAACGCCAAGGCGATCGAGGTAGCGGGGTCGGACCATGACCTGGTGCGCCTGCGGGGGAAGCCGGACTACCGCAGCCTGGGCAAGCGGTACGGGAAGGACACGCCGCGCGCAGCCGCGGCCGTGTCGCAGCTCACGGCGGCCGAGCTGCAGACGCTCGAACGTGGTGACCCCGTCCGGCCGGGGGCGGGAGAGTTCGAGTTCCGGCCGGAGGATGTGCTGGTGACGCGCGAAGTCGTGAGCGACTGGGCGGTGCAGGCCGACGGTCCGTACGTGGCGGCGGTCGATCCGCGGCTGACGGATGATCTGATTCAGGAAGGCCTGGCGCGCGAGCTCGTGAATCGCGTTCAGCGTCTCCGCAAGGAGGCGGGGTACGAATACACCACGCGCATCGAGCTCAGCTTGGCTGGCGCGGAGGAGATCATCGCCGCCGTGTCCGCGTTCCAGGGGTTCGTCGAAGGTGAGACGCTGGCGCGCCGGCTCGTGCTCGGCGCGGTGCTGGACGACGCGGATGTGACGCGGGAAGTTGACATTGAAGCTCGCCGGGTGACTATTGCGCTCCGGCGACATGACGGACGAAAGGGCGGTACGCGATAATGCCGACGAAATCCAAGACCAAAGTCAAATCCAAGGCGACCAAGGGTGGCCTGAGCAAGAAGCAGCTGGCCCACCTCGAGAAGCGCCTCCACGAGGAGCGCGCCCGGGTGATGAAGGAGCTCGGCTACTACGATGAGTCTTTCAACTCGAGCCTGCAGGCGTCCGACGGCGACCTCTCGAGCTACTCGTTCCACATGGCCGATCAGGGCACCGACGCCATGGAGCGCGAGAAGGCGTTCCTGTTCGCCTCGCAAGAAGGGCGCTACCTCTGGCACGTGAACCAGGCGCTGCGGCGGCTGTTCCAGTCGCCGGATAAATTCGGTAAGTGCGAGCAGTGCGGCGAAGAGATCGGATTCGAGCGGCTGGACGCACTGCCGCACGCCCGGCTGTGCATCAAGTGCAAAGCGAAGGAAGAAGATGGGAAACGCCGCTGACCGTCGACTGTTCTGGACGACCGCGGGGGCCGTGGTCGCGGCCGATCTGGTCACCAAGCTCCTGGCCGAGTCTCTGCTGGCGCGCCACCTGCCGGTCCAGGTGATCGGCGACTACGTGCAGTTGCGCCTCGTGTACAACCAGTGCGCGGCGTTCGGGCTGTGCCTCGGTGCATACTCGCGCTGGATCTTCTTCGGGCTGGCGATTGTCGCGCTGTTCGTGCTGCGTTCCATGGTGATGTCGGCGCGGCCGGGCGACCGGCCCCGGCTGCTCGCCCTGTCGCTCGTGTGCGCCGGGGCGGTCGGCAACGTACTCGACCGGATTCGCAGCGCCCAAGGCGTCGTGGACTTCGTGGACGTGGGAATCGGCGGCACCCGCTGGCCGACCTTCAACGTCGCCGACTCCGCGATCACGGTCGGGGCGATCGCGCTCGCGGTCTCCCTTTGGCTCGAAGGCCGGGCGCAGGAGCGAGCGAAGGAGGCCGGGGCGGCTCACCATTGATGGCCGCCGTGACCTTCTGTGTCGTCACTCCCGAGACCGAGCGTCTCGACCGGTTCCTCGCCGACCAGTTCGCACTGTCCCGCACCGTCGCCGCCCGCATCATCGCCGACAAACGCGTCACGCGTGACGGCCGCCCGTTGCGCGCCTCGGTCCAGCTGGAGCGCGGCGCCATAGTGACGGTCGAGCTGCCACCCGAAGAGCCGCCGCCCAAGAGCTACGCCCCTGCCCATCGGGACCTCACCTTCGCGTACGAAGACGAGGACCTCGCCGTGCTCGACAAGCCGGCGGGTCTGGTCGTGCACCCCGGACCGGGTCACTGGGACGACACGCTGGTCAACCTGCTGGTGACCCGAGGCACCGCCCTCGCGCAGGGTGCCGTCGAAGGACGGCCCGGGATCGTGCACCGCCTCGACCGCGACACCTCGGGGCTGTTGCTGATCGCGAAGACCGACCTCGCGCACCGCCGCCTCACGCGCATGATCGAGCGGCGCGAGGTCGAGCGCGTGTACGCCGCGCTTGCCTGGGGCCATTTCGCGAACAGCCCCGTGGACATCGAGGCGCCGATCACGCGCCATCCCACCGATCGCAAACGCATGACGGTGCTGGCGGGCGGCCGCCATGCGGTCACGCACGTGCGCGTGACCGCGCGGTTTGCGCAAACCGAGCTGCTGCGCGTGACGCTCGGCACCGGGCGCACGCACCAGATCCGCGTGCATCTCGCACACGTGGGACATCCGGTCGTGGGCGACCGGGAGTACGCCTTCGGCGGCAGCCGGCGCATTACACCGTCCCAGCGCCAGACGGCCGAGCGCCTCGAGGCCCTCGCGCCCCGCCAGCTGCTCCACGCGGCCCGACTCGCCTTCGCGCATCCCGTCAGCGGCGCACATCTTGACGTGCGGTCCGACTGGCCCGCCGATCTCGTTCCGGCGCTTCGAGAAGCGGCCGCCGATCCGAATTTGCTTGCTCAACGCAACCCCTTGCAGTATCTTGGCTTCTTCGCTTCGGATGAGTGACGCGGGAGTCGTCCGACTGTTGCTGTTCCGGGTGGGCCGCCTGCTCTGCGCCGCCGAGGCGGAGCGGGTCCGCGAGATCCTGCCGCGGCTCGAGCCGACCCGGATTCCTGGGGCGCCGCCGGTCGTGGCGGGGGTCGTCAACGTACGGGGCACCCTCGTCACGTTGGTGGAGGGATGGCGGGCGCTGCGGCAACCGGACCCCTCCGCCGACGGAGGAGGGGGGGTGTCGGGGACCACTGTGCTCCTCGAGGTTGGCGGGGGGAAGAAGGTCCTCGGTTTCACGGTCGACGAAGTGGTGGACCTCGTCTCGGTGGCTGGGGAGGCGTTGGAACACCGGCAGGCGCTGCCGGGCATCGATCCGACGCTGGTGCGGGCCGTCGGGCGACGCGCCGATCAACTCTTCGTGGTTCTCGATACCGACGCGCTGCTCACCCCCATTCTGTCTTCCTAGGGAGGATGTGTGAGCCACACTGTCCTCGTCTGCGACGACGCCATCTTCATGCGGACGATGATCAGCGACATCCTGGCGCAAGCCGGCTTCGAGGTGGTGGGCGAAGCGGAGACGGGATCCCAGGCGGTCGAGAAGTACCGGCAGCTCAAGCCCGATCTCGTCACGATGGACATCGTGATGCCCGACATGGGGGGGATCGACGCGGTGCGCGAGATCGTGAAGCACGATCCCGACGCGAAGATCCTCATGTGCAGCGCCATGGGCCAGCAGGCCCTGGTGGTGGAGGCGATCCAGGCCGGCGCGAAGGATTTCGTCGTGAAGCCGTTCCAACCGTCGCGCGTCCTCGAGGCCGTCCAGCGCGTCCTCGGCTGATTCCATGGACCTCTCGCAGTACGCCGAGCTGTTCCTGGCCGAGAGCCGGGAGCACCTGAGCGCCTGCAACCAGCTGCTGCTCGAGTGGGAGCGCAGCCCCGCGAACCTCGCGCCCGTCGGGGGACTGTTCCGTGCGGTGCACACCGTCAAGGGGATGGCGGCGACCATGGGCTACGCCCGCGTCACCGACCTCGCCCACCGCGCCGAGAATCTGCTCGACTTGTTGCGCCGCGGGGGGCGGACCGCGAACGACGAGCTGCTGCAACTGCTGTTCCGGGCGCGGGACGCGCTCGAGCAGGCGGTGGAGCTCTCCGTGGTGGGCCGGGAGGAGGAGATCGACGTCGCGGAAGTGGTGGCCGATCTGGACGACGCCGCGGCGCAACTCGGGAGGGCTGGGGAGGCCGGGGGAGGAATCGGCGCGCGTCCCACCCCGGTCCCCGCGGCGACTCCCGCAATCGAGACGGCGGTCGCGGCCGGACGGCTGGTGCAGGTGACGCTGCGTGCCGAAGCGCCGCTCAAGGGTGGGCGCGCGCTGCTCGTGATCAAGAAGGCGCAGGCCGTCGGCCCGGTGCATGCGGTGACGCCGCCCGAGTCGGCGTTCGAGGCCGACGAATTCGACGGGCGCTTCAGCTTCCGCATCGGCGGCGCCACCGGGGCCGCGGATATCGAGCGCGCGGTGCGGGCCGCGGGTGACGTGGAGCACGTCACGGTGGGCGGAGAAGAGCGGCGCGCGCTCCCCGCCCCCGGTGCGCCCCCCGCCGCCGCGCCGGAGACGAAGAGCCGTCATATCCGAGTGGAACTCGGCCGGCTGGACAGCCTGATGGATCTGATCGGCGAGCTCGTCACGGTGCGCGGCCGGCTGAACGAGCTCGCGGCCTCCGCCCGAGACCCGGCGATCGACGACGTCGCGATTCAGGTCTCCCGCCTCTCGCGTGAGCTGCAGGACGAAATCATCCAGGCGCGCATGACGCCGGTGTGGCAGGTGTTCGACCGCTTTCCCCGTCTGGTGCGGGACCTGGCCCGCGAGCTGGGGAAGCAGGTCGCGTTCCGCGTCGAGGGGAAGGAGATCGAGCTCGACCGCGCCATCCTGGACGAGCTCGGGGATCCGCTGCTGCACCTGTTGCGGAACGCGGTGGATCACGGCGTCGAGTCGCCAGCCGACCGGCGGCGGCGTGGCAAGAAGCCCGAAGGGGAGATCGTACTGGCGGCGGTGCGCGAGCGCGCCAGCGTGGCGATCAGCGTCCGGGACGACGGGCGCGGCATCGACCGCAAGCAGATCCTGGAGCGCGCCAAGCGGGACGGTGTCGTGGACCCGCACGCCGAGGCGCTGACCGACGATCAGCTGCTGCGTGTGCTGGCCCGGCCCGGGTTCTCGACCGCCGACGCGGTGACGAGCGTGTCCGGACGCGGGGTGGGGATCGACGTCGCCGTGACGCGCATCCGCGCGCTGGGCGGCTCGATCGATATCCGTTCCGAAGAGGGGAACGGCACGACGTTCGTGCTGCGGCTGCCGGTGACGCTCGCGATCGTGCGCGCGCTGATCGCCGGCGTGGGCGCCGAGCGCTACGCGCTGCCGCTCACCTACGTGGCGGAGACGGTGGAGTTCGGGGTTCAGGCCACGACCATCGT